>Ga0187854_10000041_pt1 | contig 185183 bp, 180 predicted proteins | sample June2016WEW_6_15_FD_132445 | JGI IMG/M metagenome (GOLD analysis project Ga0187854, IMG submission 132445) | Peatland microbial communities from SPRUCE experiment site at the Marcell Experimental Forest, Minnesota, USA - June2016WEW_6_150 | ecosystem: Environmental > Terrestrial > Soil >... | reverse complement strand
GTCACCGCCGGTACCTCCGACGTGCCGATTGCTGAGGAGGCGGCAGTTACGGCAGAAATCATGGGGAATGCCGTAGATAGGGTCTATGACATCGGTGTTGCCAGAGTGCACAGACTTTTCGACAGCAGAGAAAGGCTGTTCAATGCCAACGTCATAGTAGTAGTGGCCGGCATGGAAGGGGCACTGGCAAGCACAATAGGCGTGTTTGTCCATTGTCCTGTGGCCTCCGTACCGACCAGTGTGGGCTGCGGCGCCAGTTTCGAAGGCCTTGCCGCGTTGCTGTCCATGCTGAACTGTTGTTCACCGGAATCGCTAACTGCGAACATTGATAACGGATTCGGGGCTGGATACTTTGCAAGTCTTATAAACCATATGGGTGAGGAACAATGAGAATAGCCTATTTCGACTGTTTCTCGGGCGTTAGCGGAGATATGATACTGGGAGCGCTGATTGACGCCGGAGCTGATTTGCATGAGCTTGAATCGGAGCTGAGCAAACTTAAAATATCCGGATTCACCGTGAAAGCCGAAAAAACAACAAGAATGGGGCTCTCAGGAACCAGGTTTTTTGTCGATGCAGATGATAGCCACGCCGAAAGGCATCTTACAGACATTGAAAAAATCATGGATAAGAGTGACCTTAGCGATGAAATCAAGGCGAAAGCCAAGGCAATCTTTCACGACCTCGCTCACGTTGAAGCAAAGATCCACAACACCAATCCCGGAGACGTTCATTTTCATGAGATCGGCGGGCTGGATTCCATTGTTGACGTTGTTGGCTCTCTCGTAATCATGAAGATGCTGGGCATCGAAACTGTGTACGCCTCCAGGATTCCCGTGGGGACGGGATTCGTTGAATGCGACCATGGCGTCCTGCCTCTTCCCGCACCCGCTACCCTCGAGTTGCTTAAGGGCATACCCGTATATGCGAGCAGCATCGAGAAAGAACTTGTCACACCGACAGGGATTGCGATTCTCAAACACGTGGTGCAAAACTTCGGTACCATCCCGGAGATGAAAATTGAAAACGCCGGCTATGGCGCCGGAAGCAGGGATTTGAAAATACCTAATCTGCTGCGGGTCTGGATAGGTGAGTACGATGTAAAGCCGGAATACGAGGAAGACGAGGTCATCCTCATCGAAACTAATATCGACAACATGAATCCCGAGATTCTCGGCTACGCCCTGGAAAGACTCCTGGAAAGAGGCGCCCTTGACGTTTTCATGACGCCCGTCTTCATGAAGAAGAACAGGCCGGGGACGTTGGTCAGCATATTGATTACACCGGATAAATTGAATGAGGCACTTTCCGTAGTCTTCGCGGAAACGACTTCCCTCGGGGTTAGATTCCAGCGTCTGACAAGAAGAAAACTCCCGAGAGAGCTGATCACTGTGGAGACTTCATTTGGGCCCGTGAGGGTAAAGGTTAGCCATACGGGCATGGAGAAAAGGATTTTATCCCCGGAATACGAAGACTGCCGGGAGATCGCAATAAGAAAGGGGATTCCCCTGAGGAAGGTGTACGAGGAAGCCCAGGCAGCTGCAGAAAAAATATCCGACAAATCTTAGATTGACCCCCGGCAAAGGCCGGTACCCGTTCATCTCAGCCCGCCAGGATACTCGAGACCCGCACTGAACCCCGTCGCGCCACGTCCTGCCCAGAAAAATGTGTTCTTACAATCCATGGCTGCACCTAACAGTGGCTTGATATGATATTTACCTTCCAACTGGAAATGACTGTCTTGTTTCCGGTATATTGCCCGACAACCGCGCTTATAATAACCTATGATGACGGATTCTAGCTTTCACGAGGATATTGACGAGGAGGCGGAAATGTTATTGCAAGCGCTATTTTCGTTTTGATGCTTTTTCTTGTTTCTGCCCCACCGGACAGGATTTCATACAGTTCCAGCAGAAATATTGGAAACCTATGAAACCGGCCTGATACATGCGCCAGAAATTCACGTCCTTGACCATCTTCTTGTTTTCCTCAGGTGTGCCATCAGCGAACTTTGACCAGAAGCGGATGCTGTTGCCTATACCGTAAGGCTGCGAGTTGCGGAGGCATTTTGCCACGTCTGTCCTGTTCTCTTCATTAAGAGCCCCGGCAGGGCATTGCTCGACACAAATATCGCAGTGAACACAGAGATCCTCTGTACACGGGGCGTCGGACGGAATCTCCAAATCGGTCAGTATTGCCGTAAATATTACGCGCGTTCCGAGTTTAGGATGGATGACGAGGTTGTGCCTGCCGAAGACCCCCAGACCGGCCGCAATCGCCGCATGCCTGAGTGAGACATCACCGATGGAACCCATGGTTTCCATGCTCATCTCTAGGGGATAGGAAGCGGGAGCGGCCATCGCCGTCGCTCCGAATTCCCTCTCGAGAAAACGGCTGATTCCATAGTTGCACGACCGCGAAAATGCCATTACATCCATTCTGCCGCTCATGGCCACCTGCATATTCAAACTCTCGCAGCTTGATGGTTCCTTGTATGCCATGACCGCGATCGATTTTACACCGGGAAAAATGGTGTCGAGCTTCGGCGAGCGGGGACTCTGGTAATCACCAGCAGCGGCTATTCCCACATCGTCAACCCCATGGTTCAATGCAAATTCCTTAATTCTTTTTTTCATTTTAGCACTCCTCTCTCTATACACAAATTTTTTCTACAAAAAATTTATCGTGCCTTATCTTTCTTCCATATTCCGTTCGCGATGCTGCAAAGGACTTCCGCCCCTTCTTCTCCAAGCAGATTTAGGGTTTTTTCTTGTGCGTCTTCCCACACTTCATGCACCTTTCCCAAAAGCTCCTCTCCTGTGCGAGTAATTTTTAAAAATTTTCTTCTTTCTTCCTTGCCGGTTACGATATTGAGCCATCCCCTTTTTTTCATGCGCTCTATATTTCTGCTAGCTGTTGATTTTTCCATCTTCAGCCGTCGACACAGGGCATCATATCCGACTTCCCCGGCGAGATGGAGAAAGACCAGTATGCTTATCTGATTGAGCTTGACACCGAACGGGCTTAACGCTGAATCATAGATGTTGGTCACCATGCGGCTGAGCAGCCGTATCCGTACGGCAATACACTGCTGCGACATACTTTTTATCAGCGATAATCTGTCAACGGATTTCTTCATAAGACGCTATCCATGGTGTAGTTGTATATACAACTATAATAGGAGAAATATCTTGTCAACCTTTTTGTGAAGAAAAAAAGCGCAGGTGCACAATTGCTGTCGTAAATAGATTTTTCATCATATACAACGGAGCGCATATCCGCCTCACACGAAGAATGCTGTATGATATGTATTTTCCCTCAAGTTGCTCTTCCTAAATTTCTCCGATTCATGTATATTTTAGCCAATACTCATGGTGGCGAAGAATAGTTCTGATATACCCGATTATGCAATTTGGCTAAGTCCGGCTAAGGAGGAAAGGATGGCTGCAATATTCGAAGAAACTGCAATTAATGGTATGACAATGCGCAACAGGTTGATAAGGTCCGCCACATGGGAGGGTATGTGCGATCATGACGGCAGGCCTACGGAGAATCTCATCACCTTATATCGCGACCTGGCACGAGGAGGTATCGGCCTCATAATTACGAGCTATGCGTATGTACGGCCGGACGGCAAGAGTTTGCCAGGGCAGATGGGTATATATACCGACGGCTTGGCGGATCCTTTTAAACGCATGGCAAAGGCTGTGCACGATACGGGGGGGAAAATAGCAGTCCAGATAGTGCACGGCGGCGGCCAGACAGACACAAAGACCGCTGGCCGCAAGCCCTTTGCCCCTTCAGCAGCCAAGGTTGAACAGTTTCCCGAGATGCCTGAGGAACTCACGAAGGATGAAATCAATCAGATTGTGGCGGCGTTCGGGAAGGCTGCTTGTCGCGCAAAGGCATGGGGATTTGACGCCGTGCAACTGCATGGCGCCCACGGCTTCCTGATCAACCAGTTCCTTTCCCCTCTCACCAACCGCCGTAACGACGAATACGGCGGCAGCATGGAAAATCGCGTGCGGTTTCTCCTCGAGGTCTACCGCGAGGTCCGGAAGACCGTCGGCGCGGACTATCCTGTACTCATCAAGCTGAACGCCGCAGATTTTATAGAGGGGGGACTGGAAATTGAGGACTCAATCTACGCAGCCAGGAGGCTTACGGAAGCGGGCATCGATGCCATAGAAGTCTCTGCCGGCACCCCGTCGTCCGGTGGAAAAAGCCCGGTGCGCACGAAAATAACAAAACCTGAGAGAGAAGCGTATAATCTTGAAATGGCCCGTCGAATCAAAAGGGTACTCGACTGTCCGGTAATAGTAGTGGGTGGATTCAGATCATATGAAGTCGTCGAGAAAACCATCCGGGATGATGGTATGGATTATATCGCCTTGGCCAGGCCGCTCATCTGGGAGCCCGGTCTGGCCAAGCGCTGGCTGCAAGGCGACCGGAGACCGGCCAGGTGCATTTCGTGCAATAACTGCTTCACAGGCGGACTCGAAGAAGGCGGCATCTATTGCGCAACCAAAAAAAAAGAGAACGAAAAAGCAGCAAGGCCCTAAGAACTTCTATATCCGGGAGGAAGGCCTATGAATCTGGAAAGTAAACCCATTCTTGTCACCGATTTAAGTTCGGGGATCGGCAGAGAGACGGCCCTCCTTGCTTGCCCGGGAAAGGTGCAGGGTTATATTGACATATTTCGAAGGCGAGGCAGCCAGGAAAGAGGTCCTCAAAGAATGTCTGAATCATGGTGAGGATGCGAAGGCATATCCTGAAAGATTATTTGCAGGTGTGAGCCGATTCGTCAGGCGACATCTCTCCGACCTTTTATTTGCGCTGCATAGCAATTACCATGTTGCAACAGTTCTTCTTATTCGCACAGCGTCGCCGTAAGGATAATCATTGGGAAGAAATTTCAATTCTATGTAACCGTGCTTGGTGAAAAAAATTCTGCACTGCCTTTGCCTTTCAGCGTCTCTAAAACGACAAATGAAACATTAGATTTAATCAGGTATTTTTCCATCGCCTCCAATAAGAGCTTTCCCGCGCCTATGCTTCTGTACGCAGGAAGTACGACAATAGAATAGATTCTTCCCTTATGTTTACCATTTCTCAACTTGTTCCTTAAGGCGATGCCAAATCTGACAGAGGAGTTATTATCTCTCAGGAGGAAGAATGAGGCATTCGGCGAAGATATAAGATATCGCAGTTGCGACTGAGAGAAGCAATCATTCATTTTGAATATGCGCCTTTCGGGGTCATATATTTGACCGGAATTCTTCTTGGAAGCCCTGTTAATATTCGACATGGAGTTAGATATTGTTTTCGCACATACGACAGACCTTTTTGAGTTTTTGTTCACGAGCTGCGCAGAATCAGTACACATTAGAAGGCTATTTAATTTCCGAAAATGCCGGAACCTCCGCAGTCCATTATATTCTGGATATTCGTCCATGCATCTTCTTATGCACACTCACGGCAGAACTTACGTGCATGATATGAAATGAGGCTGAGACATCGGGGAAGAGGTCATTGTATGATGACGATCCCCGCCAGAGTGCCTTTGGAAATCTCTTCCGGTTTGGCATTACTGCCTATAGGGTAGATGTCCCACCCAATTGCAGCGGCCATTTTGTAAACATCAATGCCTACGGCTTCCATGGAAGGCCGAGAGCGGAGAGATATCCTGCACCGCTTCCCCTCCATGGCCTGACAGCTTTCCTGCTGACTGCAGAATGTGTGCCTGCAGGAACCGGCGGCGAAGCCGAAAGCTAGGTAGTGGCCATCGTAAAAAGCCATAGATTCGATCTCATTGACGATGTCAAATATTTTCCGATATGCTGCCTCTCTTTCCTTGATCGTGGCCTTGTCTCTGACTATCACTTCGGGCGGAATATCGAGGGTAAAAAAGACCGCCCATTGGAACCCTTTCAATATGTCCCGCAGCTCTACCGGTTTCAGTGTGTGGGGCGGGCAGTGCACACTGGTGCCGTATCCAAAACACCGCGGTATCTGACATTTCAGCACAATTCTTTCATCCACGGTAATCTCTTTTACGCTTACAATTGTGGATCGGGTGGCGCCCAATTCCACGGCCGTTGCCTTATACCTCTCCAAGTCCTCGGGCAGCCGTGATGCATTCATATCGACGGTTATCCTGTCTATTTTTTCGCCCATCTCATTCCCCCTTTGAAGCCTCTTGATCAATATCCGATTAATTTCTTGTCTTTTACAAAGTGAAATATAGAGTGGCTCATCATGTATGTCAATATCATTCGACTGCAGGATGTGGGGAGCAATGACGCAATGCGCGAGGGAATGCACCAATAAAAAAGCCCCGGTGAAAAATATCACCGGGGCTTCGCTTATTTCTGACCATGCCGCCATATCAAATGGCTTATGCTTATGCTTATGCAGGCATTCCCAAACGGATTTTCTATTTGCAGCTCATGCAGACCGCGAGTTCCTTTAGCGGAGTACCGGTCTTTTCGCTTATGTACTTTAATTGGTCAATCGGGGCAAAATACCTGCCGCATTTATCGCAAGCCTGCATCTTAAAGGTACGTCCCCAAATCTTTCGTTTGCCGTCCATTGCCTCCATCAGAATATGCTCCGTTGGGCAGATATACGCGCATGCACCGCATCCGATACAGGCTTTGGAATCCTCCACAAATGGGGGGCCAACTTTTTTGTCCTTGCCTCTGCCGGACAAACCAATGGCACTCACACCCACAACATCTTCACAGGCCTTTACACAAAGTCTGCATAGTACGCATTTCCCTTTGTCTGTTTCAGGATGAAAGGCGGGTTGCGGTTCAATGCCCATCTCTTTAGCCATATCCTTAAGCACGTCGGACTCAGGACACCTTGCCATGAGAAGCTGCATGACGAGACGCCGGACATTCATAACCCTTTCGGATTTTGTTTCAACAACGATACCTTCATCAACAGGATAAAGGCATGACGTCACGATCCTCGTTCTTTTGCCTTTCTTGACCTCAACTACACAGAGGCGGCATGCTCCTGATGGAGCAACTGACTCATGACAGCACAGGGTTGGAATCACTATGCCATTATTACGGGCAACCTGAAGTACTGTTGCACCTTCCTTAGCCTCAACCTTCTTACCATCTATGATAAAGTTTACCATTTCCCCTACCTTCATTCTATGCTTATTGCTTCAAATTTACAGCTTTCTCTACAGACACCGCACTTGATACATACTTTTTGATCAATCACATGTGGCTTCTTCTTTTGACCAGTTATGCAAACAGTGGGACACTTCTTGGCGCAAACACCGCATCCCGTGCATTTTTTTGCATTGATCTTGAAACTGATCAGGGCCCTGCAGACACCGGCAGGACATTTTTTGTCCTTAACATGAGCGACATACTCATTACGGAAATACTTGAGGGTACTCAAAACCGGATTCGCAGCCGTGCTGCCCAAGGCGCACAAGGCACCATCGACGATTCCCTGGGACATGGACTCCAGAAGTTCAACGTCACCCGGCTTTCCCTTGCCTTCGCAGATATCATGCAGGATTTCATTCATCCTGTGAACCCCTTCCCGGCAAGGAACACACTTACCGCAGGATTCAAATTCGAGGAAATCGATGAAATACCTCGCTATATCGACCATGCAGGTGCTTTCATCCATGACAATCATACCACCCGAACCCATCATGGAGCCGGCTTCCCACAGAGAATCAAAATCCACGGAAATATCTATGAGACTTGTGGGCAGGCATCCGCCTGACGGACCACCGGTCTGGACCGCCTTGTACTTCTTGCCGCCGGGGATCCCGCCGCCGATTTCATAGATGATATCTCTCAAAGGTATCCCCATGGGCACCTCAACCAACCCGATATTATTTATCTTGCCGACGACGGAAAAGACCTTTGTTCCTGAATTATTCTTGCAGCCGATGCTGGAAAACCACTTCGCGCCCCTGCTGATAATAGCCGGAACATTGGCCCAAGTTTCCACATTATTCAAATTGGAAGGCCTGTCCCACAGTCCATGCTCAACTGTATGTATATATTTTGCTCTCGGCTCGCCGGCTTTGCCTTCCAGAGAAGTCATCAAGGCCGTTGATTCACCGCAAACGAATGCGCCAGCGCCCTTGCCGATTTTAAGATCAAAATCAAACCCTGTATTGAGAATATTCTTTCCGAGGAAACCATATTCTCTCGCCTGGTTAATTGCCCTCTGCAGATTGGCGACGGCTAGGGGATACTCGTTTCTTACATAAATAAATCCCTGGCCGGAACCGATGGCGTATGCGCCAATAATCATTCCCTCGATGACACTATGAGGATCACCTTCCATAACGCTTCTATCCATGTAAGCTCCGGGGTCTCCTTCATCGCCATTGCAGATCACGTATTTAATGTCTCCATGTGCGCGTCTGCAAGTCTGCCACTTCACGCCGGCGGGGAATCCTCCACCTCCGCGGCCTCTCAGCCCTGAGGCAATGATCTCCTCAACGATCTCGTCCGGTTTCATTTTCGTGAGGGCCTTAAAAAGGCTGATGTAACCGCCCTTGGCGATGTATTCGTCTATACTCTCAGGATTGATCATCCCGCAATTTCTGGTTGCCAACTTTAACTGTTTCTTGTAGAATTTGACATCCCCTATCTTTGGAACATCTGCCAGATCTTTCGGAACGGCACCCTTAAAATAGGGCTTCTTTTCATTCAGACAGATGAAGTCTTCCTCATCCATTCTGTAAGTGGGTTTGTTGCCATTCATGGCACCTTTTACAATCTGGTCGATAACTTCCGGTACCTTCTTGGCGGTCATTTTGCTGTATGCCAGACGTGGCTTGTTCGGTTGCAGGACATCCACAAGGGGCTCTATGCAATCCATCCCCATAGCTCCCGTTTTGCTAAGGACAAAATCCAGCTTCCTTTTCTTTATCTCTGCCTCCAGGGCATTGTAAACTTCCTGCGCCCCCGAGGCAATCCCACTCGTCGCCATTCCGACCATGATTTTCGTTTTTGATGGGATGATAGATTCCAGCCCTCTTTTCGCTGCCTTGTTTAAATCTTCAAGTGTATTGATCTTACTCACTTTTCCACCCCTATTATTTATAATTTGTCAAAATCTTAGGAATTTGGTCCTGCGTTAAATTAGGATGAATGTTACCGCTTATTCGCGCGACAGGGGCCAGACTGCAACATCCGAGACATCTGACCTCTTCGAGGGTAAACTTTTTATCTTTCGTCGTTTCGCCACAAGAAATCTTCAGATCTCTCTCCATCCTGTCCATCAGATTGGCCGCCCCCTGAACGTGACACGCCGTCCCGGCGCACACCTCAATCAGGTTCCGGCCCCGAGGCTTGAGGCTGAAGGCGTTGTAAAATGTTGCAATCTCATAAATCCTGGTAAGGGGCACCTCCATCTGCTTACTAATAGAGGAAAGTGCTTCCTTTGGTAGATATCTGAATTCTTCCTGGACATCCTGAAGAATGGCTATCATTGCCGTCTTATCACCATCGTATTTCTTTATGATGTCTTTAACCGATTTCTGCTTGGTCTTCGCTGTCTTCATACCTCAATCACCTTATCCCGTATAATTAGCACCTTAACTTGTCATATCCGACCATGATTTTGAATTCTTAATCCTCTCCAACACTTTATTGTATTCAAGCATTGCCATTCTCTTGAAAATCTGAATCTGATCCGGTGTGAGATGCCTGAACCGTCCCTGAGGCTTTAGGTAGTCTTCCACGGGCCTGAGCTTCTTGGGCATCTCAATGGTCATTTTGTATTTCCCGTTTTCCACCTCGTACAGCGGGAACACACCGGTCTCCACGGCGAGACGGCCCATCTTGATACATGCATCCGACGGACACCGCCATCCTGTCGGGCAGACGGCCAGACAGTGGATAAAGGCAGGACCGTTCACTTTTTTTGCTTTTTTGACTTTATCCATAAAATCAAATGGGTAGCTGTGGCAAGCCGTGGCCACATAGGGCACCTTGTGGGCCACCATGATCTCGGCCATGTTCTTCTTCCACGTAGTGTTTCCAACGCTTTCCTTGCCCGCTGGTCTCGTCGTCGTTGATGCCCCATAGGGCGTTGCGCCGGAGCGCTGAATACCCGTGTTCATGTAGGCTTCATTGTCGTAGACGATATAGATCATATTGTGACCGCGCTCCATGGCTCCGGAAATGGCCTGGAAACCGATGTCAAAGGACCCTCCATCACCTCCGATGGAAACCACCTTTATATCCCTGTCAGCGATTTTCCCCTTCCTGCGGAGGGCTTTCAAGGCGGACTCAACACCGGCACCCACCGAAGCGGAATTGGGAAACGCCACATGCACCCACGGAAGCTTCCACGCCGTCGTCGGATAAGGGGTAGCAGTAACCTCCATACATCCCGTAGCATTGGTCACCACCGTATCTTTACCCAAAGCCTTTGCCATCAGGCGGATTGCTAATGCTTCACCGCAACCCTGGCAGGCGCGATGTCCTGAACTGTAATATTCCTCTTTATCAACCAGCTTTGGGGCAAACAAATCAAAATTTTCTACAATACTCTTCATGATTATCCCCTCACTCCATAAATTTCATATGCTCTTTCGGGTTTAGCCTTGGCTGCCTTCTTGAACATTTTTATAAAGTCTTCGACCCGTACATCGCGACCACCGAGGCCGATGATATCGTTCGTAATCACGGGACGATCCGGCTCATCATAAAGGACGGATTTCACCTCGGCACAGACGGGAGCAGCAGCACCGCCAGACATAACAGCCCGGTCTATAACAACCAGATTCTTGATTCCTTTCACTGCCTTTTTCAATTCATCCGCAGGAAATGGTCTGTAAAGCTTCAGGTCTAACAGTCCGGCCTTGAACCCTTCTTTGCGCAACTCATCAATGGCAACCTGCGCTGTTTCACCCATGGACCCCATGGTAAGCATGAGTATATCGGCATCATCCGCCTTATAGGACATGACGGGTTCATACTTCCGGCCGAACATCTTCTCCCATTCTTTCCATATTTCAAGGATGACCTTCTTCGAATTGATGAGCGCCTCATCATTGGCCTTTTTTGCCTCGTTATAGATATCCGGGAGTGCCAGGGTTCCCATGGACACGACATTGTCCGGATGCAAAGCCGCATAGGGCTTGCGCGGCGGGAGAAACTTGTCTACTTCCTCCTGATCCGGCATTATCATCGCCTCCACCACGTGGGTAAGCTGGAAACCGTCCAGATTTATAAGCACCGGCAGCATAACATCCGCATGCTCACCGATCTTGAAGGCCTGGATGCACATATCGACGGTTTCCTGACCATTCGACGCGAACATTGAAATCCAACCCAGATCCCTCACACACATGTAATCGCTGTGATCGTTCCAGATGTTGATAGGACCCGATATCGCCCTGTTGCCAAGGCACATGATAACAGGGAGCCTCATGGACGGCACGACCGGAACGATTTCATACATATACAGCAGTCCCTGTGAACTTGTCGCCGTAAAGACGCGGGCGCCCGCTGCCGACGCTCCGGTACAGGCGCTCAGCGCCGAATGTTCGGATTCCACAGCTATATATTCGCAGTCAAGATGCCCGTCGGCAACAATTTCTGCCAGGTGTTCAGGTATATGTGTGTTAGGCGTGATGGGATAAGCAGCAATGACATCGGGTCTGCATAAAGCGACCGCTTCTGCCGCGGCCAGAGCAATTTCCATTCCAATTCGTTTCGACATAACGTATCCCTCCTCAGTCCTCTACCATCTTTATGGCGCGTGGCCAGCATTCGTGGTAGCAAATGCCGCAGCCCTTGCAGTAATTCAGATCTGCCATAAAGAACCCTTCCGCGTCTTCGGTTATGCACGCTTCAGGACAGAACAGATAGCAGACGCCGCACTTGATGCATTTCGTATTATCCCAGATAGGCTTCTGTGCCCTCCAGCCACCGGTCAAATATGACCGTGAGCTTCCAGGTTTGAATATCATGAGCCCCGGATTTGTATCTTGCCAGGTTTCTGGCCACTTTTTCTCTGTCATATGATACCTCAACACTCATTCACTTATTAGTTAAATTTGACTTCGTCGTATGCCCGTTTCATGGCCGCGAGATTTTTGTTGGCGATCCTGCCGAACCTATGATCCACCGGCTCTTTCACTGATTCAAGCTTAACAGCATTCGTGCACTTGATCAGCGCCCCAAGCATGGTCGTATTCGTAATCGGAACGCCAAGCTCCTTCCACGCAATGGATGACCCATCGACTGTAGCGATCTTACCCTTGAATTTTGTGATTTCCGCAATTTCTTTTGCTGTTTTTGCTGTGTTAACAATTAGTACGCCTTCTGGTTTCAGTCCGTCGGCAACATTAACCATGCCGATGAGACTCTCATCAAGGACAACCACCACGTCCGGATTGTAAATCTGAGATCTGACCTTTATGTGGTGATCATCAATCCGGTTGAATGCAGCAACCGGCGCCCCTCTTCTCTCAGGTCCGAAACTCGGAAAACCTTGAGCATACTTGCCCTCTCCGATGGCGGTCAATGCGAGTAATTCAACTGACGTTACCGCTCCCTGACCACCTCTTCCATGCCATCTGACTTCTATCATTGGAAAATCTCCCAGATTGGATTGATGTAGAAAAGCTGTTAAAGACTTAAAGACGATGAACAAAAACGACGTCCGGCTACCTATTACAAAATTCCGTCCCTGTCAAGTATTTTTTTGTCAATTATTTTTTGGCTAAATTTCCGATAAGGGTTTTCAGAGACCTCTACGGTATTCCATGGACTTAGACAATGTCATCCTGTCCATGTACTTAAGATCACCGCCGACAGGCACACCGAGGGCGATCCTGGTTACCCTGATGCCCAAAGGCTTGACAGATTTGTTAATGAGAAGGGCAGTTGCTTCACCCTGGACGCTTGGATTTGTTGCCACAATTATTTCTTCCGCCCCGTTCTCCGCTATCCTTTTCAAAAGTTCCCGTAATTTCAAATGATCCGGTCCAATACCGTCCAGTGGCGAGAGTGCTCCATGGAGTACATGATAGGTTCCTTTGAAGCTCCCGCTTTCTTCTATGGCAATGAGAGAGTCAGGCTCTTCGACAACACATATAAGATTCTTGTCTCGCGATGGGTCCATGCATATTTCACAGAGCCGCCCCTCGGCAAGATTGAAGCACACGGAGCAGAAGCGTATCTTCTGCTTTACCTCCAATATGCTCTGTGCAAGTCTTCTTGCATCTTCCTCGGATGCACGCAGGATAAATGTGGCCAACCTCGTGGCTGTCTTTTCCCCTATGCCAGGTAATTTCCCGAGTTCTCCGATCAGACGTTTTATAGGAAGGGCGTAACCTGTCATCTTTAAACACACTACATCAGACCGGGGATATTGAAGCCGCCGGTAATCTTAGACATTTCTGCCGTCGCCATTTCCTGGGCCTTGCGAATACCTTCATTAACTGCCGCCATGATAAGGTCTTGAAGCATATCGACATCTTCCGGATTGACAACCTCTTTGTCGATTTTAAGAGACAGGATCTCAAATTTTCCGTTTACTATGACGGTTACCATGCCTCCTCCGGCTGTCGCTTCAACAGTCTTGGATTCCAGCTCCGCCTGAATGCTGGCTATTTTTTCTTGCATCTTCTTTGCCTGTTTCATGATATTTCCAAAATTCTGTGTCAATTAAATACCTCCTATGTGGGAGTTTCAAAGAACTCGATATTCGTTATGGACGCTTTCGCAAAATGTCTTTCTCAACGTACCTTACGATTTCACAGAATCGTCATTACCGCCTCTGGTTGTAACCTCACGCACAACAGCGCCATCAAAAACATCCAGAACCTTTTGCAGAAGCGGATGGTTGAGAGCATCCCGCCTTGCATCATTGTTCTTATTGTTACTTGTGACACTATTGTGATTCTTATTATGCTGGCTGTACTGCTCCGTGTCCAAAGATTCAATTATGACGGTAACATCATCGCCAAAGTACGCTTTCGATATCTCCGTAAGGCGATCCTTCTGAGTCTTTTCTGTTATGTCATCTAAAAAAATATAGCCTTTATGGAAGCCGATGCTAAGACACCTGTTTTCGTATCCGAGAAATACGCCGGGCTCAATCTTGGAAAACAGTGGGTAACTCTGTTTTTTTACAAAGCCCTTTAAGTCTTCCCATATATCCTCCATGATTTTACCTTCGGCCGTATCATATCCACTGTGGACTTGGTCGACCATTCCCGACTGAGCGACTTTGAAGAGTTCCTGTTCTTGGGAATGAACCGCGCCTGTTTCCCGTAATTCGTACGTTGACGGCTTAACCTGGACAGTCTCTCCTGAAATCAGTCTCTTTTCCAGGTCTTCCATGCGGGAAAGCCATTTATCGATTGGTATCATCGGCTCCAGATAGGCCATTCTGACGAGGATCGTCTCAAGGTTTATGCGCGGATTCTGACTTCTTTTTACATTTTCCTCTTCTGCCATCAACATATCCAATAGGCGCTGGACGGTCTCCTGCGAAACGCCGTCCGTCTGCATGGCAAGGCTGCCCACATCTTCATCTCCCAGATCCAAGAGGTCGTGATCTTTTCCAACAATCTTGGTGAGTAGTAAATTCCTGAAATGACCGATGAGCATCTGATAAAAGTATTTCATATCAAGGCCGGCATAATAACCTTCTTCAATGATCTTTAAGCAAAGGCCGGCATTTCTTTCAAACACTGCTTTGGACAGCCTGAAAAGAAAACGCCTGTCCGTCAGTCCCAGTATCTCCTCCACATCCTGATCCCGGATTTCGAAGCCTGCATAAGATATTAGCTGATCCAAGATGCTCTGCGCGTCTCTCAGACTTCCATCGCCGGCTTCAGCAACCCATGTCAGACCCTTCTCACTTATTTGAACACCTTCCTTTTCGGAGATTCGTCGCAGGCTATCCTTGATCTGTTTCAGCGATATCCTTCTGAATTCAAAGCACTGGCATCGGGATAGTATAGTCGCCGGTATTTTTTGGATCTCCGTCGTGGCAAAGACGAAGATTACGTGCGCTGGCGGCTCTTCCAACGTCTTTAAAAGGGCGTTGAATGCCTCCCTAGTCAACATATGCACTTCATCAATTATGTAAAGCTTGTAGCGAGATGACAGCGGAGAAAATTTGACATTCTCTCTAAGCTCTCTTATCTCATCTATGCCTCTGTTAGATGCGCCGTCAATCTCACGGACATCCATGGCTATGCCTTCCGTGATCTCCCGGCAATTGGTACATTCATTACACGGTGTTTCTGTAGGCCCTTTTTCACAATTCAGGGCTTTGGCCAATATCCGTGCTACCGTTGTCTTCCCTACGCCGCGGGGTCCGCTAAAAATGAATGCGTGGGCTATGCGACCCTGATGAATGGCATTCCTCAAGGTCTTCACCGCATGGTCTTGCCCCACTACCTCGTCAAAGTTTTGAGGTCTGCACTTTCTGGCCAAAACAAGGTATTCCACTCGCTGCTCCTCACAAGCGGGATTACGATTAAATCTGAGACCCTCCGGCACATTTAATTCGTTCAGGGTCAATTCGACTAAGGCCTTTCCCGCGGTGTTGCCTTGGAAAAGGCCAAGTCTCATTGAGATAGCCAGGCTTACCCGCAGCACACGTCGGCAATTGCTACCGTTGCTTCCTTCCGGACCTGGCGGGGTTTACAACCCTCCATTGCACGGGACCCGGCTATCATATTGAGGGATCAGAGGACAGGGGATAGGAATAAGAGATGAATTAACCTGTTTTCGATCTCTGTCGCCTAATCCTGTTTCCTGACCTCTATTCCCTGATCCCTATTCCCCAATGCTGGCGGAGAGAGGGGGATTCGAACCCCCGGTACACCTTTGTGGGTATACACACGATTTCCAGTCGTGCCCCTTCGGCCTCTCGGGCATCTCTCCGTATTGGGGATCAGGGATTAGGGATTAGGGTTCGGAAAAAATTTGACTCATCCCTATTCCCTGATCCCCAATGCTGGCGGAGAGAGGGGGATTCGAACCCCCGTGAGAGCTTTTGGCCCTCAAATCGATTTCGAGTCGATCCCGTTACGACCACTTCGGTATCTCTCCACAGGATTCATTCTGATTCCGAATTGATTTTTGATGTTATCCTCTTCTCATGAAAAAATCTACTCAAAATTTCGGCGCAGGCATCCCTCTTTACACCATCGGTTACTTCCACGGTATGATTTAATCTCTTATCGTGAAGGAGCCTGTAAAGGGAAACAACACCGCCGTTTTTGGGGTCCCCTGCGCCAAATACGACTCTCTGTATCCGCGCCTGTACGATTGCCCCTGCACACATGATACATGGTTCCAGTGTCACGTACAGTGTAGTATCGATGAGGCGATAATTATCCAGTCTCCTGGCTGCCTCGCGGATAGCAAGAATTTCTGCATGAGCTGAAGGATCATTGATCGTAATAGAACTGTTATGTGACATTGCTAATATCTCGCCGCCAAGCGTTACCACAGCGCCTACAGGAACCTCCCCTTTTTGAAAGGCCAAGGAGGCTTGCTCAAGGGCAAGGGTCATAAATTTTTCATCAATAGAATCCATATGCCACCAATCCTGAGAATGTTACGCGAGACTTCTTTTGCACTTTAACAAATAGTTGATTTTTATATACTCGTTGACGTATTATCCGAACAAGAAAAGGCAGCCCCTCGATGCCGTCAAAAAGAATATTGATCATATCCATACTGATATCTCTTACCAGTCACGTGGCCATGTTGTATGTGACTGGCTTTATAGACTTTCGTGGGAAAGCCCGCAAGGATGATGTTTTAGTCGTCACCTTGAAAGAACCAACGGCAAATAAAGACAAAATCACAGAAGAAGAAAAGGCTGACAAGCCCGTCCATCAGGTCGAAGAACAAGTCCGCAGCCGCCGCGTAAAAAAAGAAGAGACCGTTGACCTCGGCAGCATTGACATCAAATATACATTTTACCTTAAAAGGATAAAGAAAAAAATAGAAGACATATGGATATATCCCCAGGCTGCCTTTGAACGGGAGGAAGAAGGAATCGCCGTGATTAAATTCTCAATAGGCGAAGGTGGGGACATCACATCAAGTCTAATCATTGAATCATCTGGATCTAATTACCTCGACCAGGGAGCTCTTGATGTTGTCAGATCAGCTGCCCCTTATGATCCCTTACCCCGTGAGTTCAATATTTCACAATTGAACGTCGTGGCGAGATTCCAATACAAACTCCTCGAATAGAACAGCGGCAGGGTACTTCCGGTTACGTTATACTTCAGAATTTATTTCCGTCAGGACGCGGTCCAGTTCGAGGAGTTGATCTCTGATCTCTGTCTGTTCCATCCACGGCTTTGACTCCAGTTGAGATTTTCTCTCCCTAAGCCGCACAAACTTGGTGCCGATATTTTCAATTATGTAATTCCAATCAATCGAGGGGATCGCTTTCTCCGGATACTCCACCCGCTTAAGTACACGCCCCGGCTCCAGGGTAGTTTCTTCAAGATATTGAGGTATCATCACTTGGAAGCCGAATCGTTCCTTAATCAGGCCTGCAAGCGCCTGCTGAGCTCCATATTCCCCATGTACGAGGAAGACCTGCATATCCCGGCTTCGGAAATGTCCCAACCAGTCGAGAAGCTGACTTTGACCGGCATGGGCGGAAAATCCGTTTATTGTAAAGACTTTGGCCCTTACGGCAATTTCCTCATTAAAGAGACGAATCTTCTTTGCGCCATCCACGATCTTACGACCCGTCGTTCCCTGGGCCTGAAAGCCGACAAAGACAATACTGGCGCCCTGCCGCCATATGTTGTGTCGCAGATGGTGCTTTATCCTCCCTGCATCGGCCATGCCGCTCGCGGAAATGACAATCGCCGGTCCTGAGAGGTTGTTTATGGCCATAGACTCCTCCGTCGTGGGAGTAAGATGTAATTGCGGCAGATATAAGGGATCCTCTCCTTTCTTTATCAATGCCCTGGTCTCATCATCGAGGTAAGCTGTGTAGCGACGGAAGATCTCCGTAGCCTGGATGGCCAAAGGACTATCCAGATAGACGGGCATATCCTGGGGAAGCCTTCCATCCTTGGACAGAAGATACAGACAATACATCATTTCCTGGGTTCTCTCCACAGCGAAGGCAGGGATAATCACCTTCTCTTTGTTGCCGTAACTATAAGCTATGGCCTCCGCCAGTTCGTTCAGGCTGTCATCCTCGTTCTTATGATTGCGGTCGCCATACGTTGACTCTAAGAAAAGAAAATCGGCTGTTTCGACAACACTCGGATCTTCCATGAGTAACTGGGCGGGACGGCCTATATCGCCGGAAAAGACCAGCTTGACAGTCGCGCCATTTTCTTCAAGCGAAAGTTCGATCATCGAAGCGCCGAGGATGTGGCCTGCGTCTTTGAAAGTTACTTTGATGCCGGCGAAGGGTTCAAAAACTTCGCCGTACGATACCACATTGAACATTGGAAATACCGCCTCCGCATCCTTCTGTGTATACAAAGGCTTGATTCGTTCTTCTCCTGAGCGGAGATGTTTCTTGCTTTTCCACTGCGCTTCCATCTCCTGGATGTGGGCGCTGTCGAGAAGCAGTATCTTCAGTAGATCCCTCGTTGGCGGTGTCGTATAAATCTTGCCTTTGAATCCTTTCTTAATAATCCGCGGCAGAAGGCCGGAATGGTCTATGTGGGCATGGGTGATGAGAAAAAAATCTATGCCAGCAGGTTGATAAATATCAACATCCCAATTTCTCTTCTCAATCTCCGCATTCCCCTGATGCATCCCACAGTCAACGGCGAACCGGTGGCCATGCGCTTCAATAATATAGCAGGAACCGGTTACCGTTCTTGCCGCTCCCATGAATTTTATTTTCATAACCTTGATCCTCAAAAATTTCCCACAATTTTCGCAGCCGATGGACGGTCATGAAACTCCGTCCTCAACATGTGCATTCCGTGGATCAGACTCATATTCGCCACCGTGTTTCCCGTCGCCTTGGAAATCGGCAGCGTATCCTTCAATGCGCATTTGGCTTCCTATAATAGAATTAGTCCTGTCCATGTAATCCTGTCGCTGATGGGAAAGGAGACCGGCAAGCCTGCCTTTTCCGCAGTAGCTATGACATCGATTCCCATGGCCTCCATGGAAGGCCTTGCCTTGAAGGGAAACCGGCAAGCTGCGCCACCCTGTGCCGCGACGCACTCCACGCACAGCCGGCAGCAGCCTCCGATAAATCCGGCGGCAAAACGAAACCCGGCGGTAAATGCCTCTCTCTCGCCCAAATTAACCAACTCGTGAAGTTTTCTGGCAGGAAGAAATACCTCTTCTGCGGGGGCGTTCGCGTATGTTTCGTGGAGAAGGGCTGATACCTGGAGAAGGATGGCTTGCCTATAATTCCTGAGAGCTTCGCGAAATTCCGCCACAGACGGTACATAGGGGGGGCACATGAGGTTCTTGTCGTAACTGTCACATACGGGAACCCGACACTTGAGGCGAACCCTTTCGTCAACAACGATGTCAACAGTATTTGCCAGTACAACAGCAGAAGCCCCTTGCTCCTTGAGAAGCGAGATGATGTGATCGAGAACTTTCTCATGCTTCATCATAGGTACCTAACTTTGGGTGACGTCGACAACATAGCTGGCATTGGTCAGTCTCTGACTTCCTTTGTCAGTGACGACAAATGTATCTTCAACGCCGACAACCCCCTCCCCCGGAAAGTTAAACTTCGGTTCGATCGCGATGACCAGGCCGGAAGCGAGGAGCGTTTTTCCTCCTTTTGCGATCACCGGATATTCGTCCAATTCCAAGCCGACTCCATGTCCGCAGAATTCCAAGCGCCGATTTCCATAACCCAGGAAATATTCACCCAGGTGGTGGGATTCAGCCATGCTCTGTGCCTCTGAAAATAGCTCGCCAACTGCGACACCGGGTTGGACCATTCTCCCCAATCTATAGTGGATCTCCAAGGACACCTTGTAGGCGTCGTCCAATTTATTGGGGAGAGGCCCGAGGCTAAGTGTGCGCGTTTGATCCACGCAGTACCCGTGCATAATTGCGCCGAGATCAAAAATGACCGGCTCCTGCCTCCTGATAGTTCTCCATCCCGAACCTTGCGGGAAGGCATTGTAGAGCCCATGTCCACCGGTCGTGCTGTTTACGAAGTTCAGATCGGCTGCGTCAGGTCCGGATATTAAATGGCCCCAATAGACCTCCTGATTGAACGCCCTCGTACGGACGTAACCCTGATGACCGCGCGTTCGAGCCGCCGCCTCAATCGCGGCGGTAAGCTCTATATCAGACAGCCCTTCCTTAAGATTGTTCCGGCAAGTGGCGACCATGAAGTCGGAAAGGCATGCCGCTTCCTTCATGAGCCCTATTTCGTAGTCAGATTTCACGGCCCTGACAGCCTGTATAGAAGGCCAGATGTCGATGATTTCGGCCGGCTTTATAATATCCAGATACCGGAGATAAAGGTTTACCGGCAACACATCAAGCTCCATCCCGAGTCTCTTTATTCGCGAATAGCCATGGTGAGCCAGCAGTCCCGGTAATTCTCTGATGCTGCCAATGGGTATGATGGTATCAAGCTCGGACTCATTCCTGATCCGATCAGCGTTTCTGCGCACAAAAAAAAGAGGATCTCCTGAAGGGGGTATAAACAAATATCCCTGCGGCACGGTTCCTGTGAAATAGAATAGGTCCGCATTTTGAACAATCAGTGCGCCGTCCGTTTCTCCTGATTCCATGCGTCTCTGTAGAGCTCTGATACGCCTGTTGAGCTCATCCTTCGGGGTCTTCTTCATCATCAGCCTCCCTCTCCGGGTTCCCTGCTATTCTGCCTTCTGGGCTAGTATTCTATACCGGCCCTTTCCTTCAACCCCGCAGAGTAATGATGCTTAATTTCGTTCACCTCGCTCACCGTGTCGGCAATCTCGATAATTTCCGGAGGAGCATATCTTCCCGTCATGACCACGTCCACATTTGCCGCTCTCCCTCTTATCATCTCTATAACGTCCTTTATGGAAATCAGTCCAAAGTCGAGGGCAACATTTATTTCATCCAGGATAACCATGCTATATTCTCCTGAAGACAGGGCCTTCCTGGCAAGGTTTAATCCCTGACCGGCGAGTTCGATATCAACAGGGGCAGGGTTTTCCCTCATCACAAAACTGTCGAGACCGCATGGGCAGACGGTTATGGCGGGAAGAAATTTTTCGCAAGCTATCACCTCGCCGTATTTTTTCCCCTTCATAAATTGAATGACGAGCACCTTCAAGCCGTGCCCCACAGCCCGCAGCGCCTGCCCCATGGCAGCCGTTGTCTTACCCTTGCCGTTCCCCGTATAGACGAAAACCAGCCCCCTGTTATATTTCGCCAGTGTTTCCTCCAATAAGCCAGACATCTTAATTTTCCTCCCGCGTTAAAACAGATACGATAAAACGGAGCCTTCGCTAAATTATGTTTTAAGAAGAATCCTGATCTGATATAACATATCAAAGATGGCCGGATAAGTAGCATATTCAGAAGATTCTGACAATTCATTTAAATGACAAACGCAAACGCATATTGATCAAATGCAGCTTCCAAGAGAACGGCTTACCGCATGAAAGTCGCGCAGGAAAATTACCCTGAAAAATTATCGGCAAGCCTGATCGTTCAGGCAAGAAATCTGACCAAGATATTTGGTGACCTCGTAGCTGTCGATAATATTTCTTTTAACGTATATCCGGGAGAATGTTTCGGAATGCTGGGACCCAATGGCGCCGGAAAAACTTCAACCATCCGGATGATCTATGGCCTTTCACCAATCACAAGCGGAACCCTCGAAGTCTTCGGTCTTGATGTTACGCAAAACGCGCGTGCCATAAAGTCCAGACTTGGCGTGTGTCACCAGGAGAATAATTTGGATCCCGACCTTACGGTAAAACAAAATTTAGAGGTTTTTTCCCGATACTTCAATATGTCACCCGCGGCAGCGCAGGCACAGGCCGCGAGCCTTCTTAGGTTTATGGCCCTTGAGCACCGCAAAGAAGCCAGGGTTACGGAACTGTCGGGAGGCATGATGCGCCGTCTGGTTCTGGCCAGAGCACTGCTGAACGCCCCGGAGCTCTTAATCCTGGATGAACCGACGACGGGCCTGGACCCACAGTCCCGCCATCAGGTGTGGGAGCGTTTAGGTGAGCTCAAGGCAAAGGGGCTTTCTATTTTGATTTCCACCCATAATATGGACGAAGCGTCCCGGCTTTGCGATCGCCTGATCATCATGGATCACGGAGGCATACTGGTAGATGGCATACCTCTTGAACTCATCAAACAATATGTAGGCCACGATATCATAGAGGTGCTTGAACCGAACCAAACGCTGCGGGCATTTGTCCAATCCAAAAATATGGAACATGAGGATCTGGGCCATCGGTTGATCATAAATACCAGAGATGGGAATACCCTGTTCCGTGAGATCAGCAACAAATATTGCAAGGAAGGATGCATCATGCGCATGGCGACCCTGGAAGACGTCTTCCTAAAACTAACAGGCAGGGAGCTAAGAGAATGAGGGAAATCTTGCCGCTCCATCTATCCATGCGCTTCTTGAGGGTCTGGGAGAGAAATCTGCTTGTTTACCGGCAGAACTGGAAGATCAGTTTCGTTCCCCCTCTGCTCGAACCTTTCTTCTATTTAGTCGCCTTCGGGGTGGGCTTGAGCGCCCTCGTTGGAAACGTTAATTACCAGGGCTCCGAAATATCGTATATGCTTTTCATTGCACCGGCCCTGCTTGCCATCAATATCATGAACAACGCCTTCTTTGAAAACACCTATGCCTCCTTCGTGCGTATGTATTATCAAAAAACATTTGACGCCATGATGGCAACGCCGCTTACTCTTGAAGAAATTATCACCGGGGAAATAGTCTGGGGAGCCACCAAATCGGTTATCGCCACATCAATCATGCTGGGGGTTATCAGTTTATTTGGTCTCATCCGCTACCCTGAAGGTCTTCTGATTATCCCGCTTTCCGTTATCGGGGGCATAGCCTTTGGTTCCATCGGAATGATCTTCACGGCAATTGTAGCTAACATAGAGCTGTTCAACCTTCCCGTATTTCTATTCATCACTCCCATGTTTCTCTTCAGCGGGACATTTTTCCCCATCGAGAACCTGCCCGGGTGGGCTCAATACATCGCGATGCTCCTGCCATTGACGCATATGGTAAATCTTACCAGGGCGCTAAGTCTCGGCATAGTCGATATGTCACTGCTGCCGGGGTTCTGCTATTTTGTGATCTCCTGCATTGTTTTCTTTCCGCTGGCAATCTACAAAATGCACCAGCGCCTGATCAAATAATATTCCGGAATAGGATTTTAAGATGACAGAGACATGCGGCGGCATGTCTCTGTCTTTACGGGAGGCTTAGTGTGCAGACTCGATATACTCGACGGTCTTTTCCGCAAGCGTCTTCATGATGTATTCAAATTTATCTGCGTCTCTATCAAGCAAGGTCATCCTGAAACCCGGTACGGAGGTAAAGAAAGAAGTGAGCGGAACGACGCAAATCCCCGTGGAACCTAAGAGGTAATAAACAAAACGTTTGTCATACTCTATTCTTTCAGACACCAGTTTCTCAACGTATTGCCTGATCTCCGGTTGCTTGATAGGCAGTTTCTGCCTGTCATTGAGCGAGGCCTCGTTAAAAACCACCGACATATAGAAGGCGCCGTTGCTCCTGTTCACAATAAGATAGGGAACGTCCTTGAGACTATTATAGGCTATGTTGGAAAGTTTTTCGTAGTGCCGGACACGAGAGTCCAGGTATTTCTTATACTCCGGATGGGTAATGATTTTCGGGATCGCCATCTGCGGAAGTGTGGTCGAACAAACCTCGGACATCTTCTGGTTCACTATAGTGTTAAAGTACCTCTCGAATTTCTCATCCTTATGTACATTGTATACCTCCATCCAGCCGCACCGCGAACCGGGCCAGGGGAATTCCTTGGAGATGCCCTTCATGCTGATGCCGGGCACGTCTTCGATAAGATCCGACAGGTGTACTGTTGATTTTCCGTTGTACACAATGTTGATGTACGTTTCGTCGAAAATAAGAAAGAGGTCATACTCTCTGGCAATCTTCACGATCTGCTGCAGCGTCTCGGGAGAATGGACAAAGCCCGTAGGATTGTCCGGATTGATTACCAGAATTCCGACGATCGATTTATAGCTTCTCACCTTCTGCTCGAGTTCGCGGATGTCCGGTGCCCAGTCGCGATAGGGATTCATCCGGTATGTATTGGGGGGAAATGAGGCATGGAGCACTTCCGCCAGCAGATGTGTGGAATAAGTGGGTTCAGGCATGATGATCCTTGCATCAACCCGTATGGCACTGTATGCCCGTGCAATTGCATCACCCAGACCGTTGAAAAAAATTATATCTTCAGGTGTTATCTGCGCGTGGCCCATCTTGTTTACCCGATCTGCCAGGAATTCACGGGTCGAGTCAACACCCTTGGTAGGACAATAGCCGTAAGAAAGGTCATCTCTGAGAACTTCAATAAGGACTTCTTTCATCCAGTCGGGTATTTTTTCCCCTTTATGAATGGGGTCGCCGATATTCTCCCAGGTTACCTCTATGCCATACTCTTTCAGTTTATTGGCCACGATGACAATCTGCCGTATTTCATAAACCAGACCACTGCCGTCTTTTGCAATATCAAACCTCATAAACACCTCAATTCATTTCAAAAGATTCTAGAGTTCAGCATAATATAATTAATACAAAATTTCCAATATTTTTTGATGCTGAGACTTTTGAAATTTGTCATTCAAGCTCAGAGATGATGCCCATCTTGACGTAAATCGGACGAACCTCTTTTCTTATTTGAGGAAGATTCACAGCAAATATCAACGAACCAATGATGCAGGCTATCCCACTGACGATGAGAGTGTTGGGAGCGCCAATCCGGGATGCCAGTGCACCTGCGAAGAGGTTTCCAATTGGCGCCATACCAATAATTGCCGTTGCGTAAATGCTCATCAAACGACCACGCTTATCCTCTTCTACAATGCTTTGCAGAATGGTGTTGCTCGATGCCATCTGAACGATCATCCCAAATCCGGTAATGAACATCATGAAAAGCGAAACGATGAGTATCTTTGACAGAGAAAAGGCAATAATCCCCATACCGAAAATAGCAGAAGCATAGGCAATGAATCGTCCCAGCCCAAGAATTGTCTGTCGCGACGCGAGATAGACAGCGCCTGTGAGGGCACCGATACCCGATGCCGCCATTAGAAATCCCAGCGTGTGAGGTCCGCCGTGGAGAATATCTTTCGCAAAAATAGGCATGAGGACAGCGTATGCCATGCCCATGAAGCTCATCAATCCGAGCTGAAGAAGGATATAACGCATTGGTGCAAATCCAAAGGCATAGGAATAACCTTCTTTCAAATCGTGCCAAATACGCGATGTGTTGGCCGCTTTTTTTCTTTTCGGCACCTTTATCGCAAGCAGTGCTATAATAATGCCGACAAAGCTCAGCCCATTAATGAGAAAGCAGATGCCTTCACCCAAGAGCCCGATAAGTATGCCTGCAATGGCAGGCCCCACGAGCCGGGCACCGTTGAACATAAAAGAATTCAGGGCAATCGCATTCCCGAGGTCTTCCGCCTTATCCACTATTTGCACTATAAAAGACTGACGGGTGGGCATGTCGAAGGCATTGATCACACCAATGAAGATACTGAGAGCAATAATCTGCCAGACGTGTATCGCTCCATAGAGGGTAAGAAAGGCAAGGGTCAAGGCCTGGACCATGGAAAGCGTCTGAGTAGCAACCAGCATACGATGGCGATTCCATCTGTCCGCATATACACCGGCAATAGACGCAAGCAGAAAGACGGGGATCTGACTGGAAAAACTTACGACGCCCAAGAGTAATGCCGAGCCGGTGAGGCGATAGACCAGCCAACTCATGGCAATCTGCTGCATCCACGTTCCTATGAGGGAAATGCTTTGACCGCCAAAAAACAGCCGGTAATTCTTATGGTGCAGTGCCCTGAGAATGAATTTAGCAGCGATTTCTTTGCTTGATCCGGGTGCTCTCATTTCGCTCAATACATCATATTACTTGATATTCTTAGATGCAGTAATGATATACACTCTATTCCCTCACAATCAACAAATATGATGTGCGCTGCCTGACGTCTATAGATAAGCCTCTTGGTCGCTGCACGGCTCTACCAATTAAGACTGAACCTGACGGCAAGAAAAATGGTCGTGGTAAGAATCAGTGTGACTAACATCAGGGCATTTGCCCTTAATATATCGTCCTTCCCCAACTCCTTAACAGGGTCTCCCAAGGTTGGTCTCGTTGAGGGTTGCCCGAAATAATAGTTCAGCCCGCCAAGTTGAATCTTCAGGGCGCCGGCCACAGCAGCTTCAGCGAGGCCTGAATTCGGGCTGGGATGTTTTTTCCCATCCCTTAGCAGGATTCTGAGAGAATTCAAGGAACTCAGTCGCAGGATCACGGCGGCAACAGGAATTATCATCGCCGTCAGTCTCGCAGGTATATAGTTGGCAACGTCATCCAGCCTTGCCGAAGCCCATCCAAACTCTCTGTAACGTTCGTTTTTGTAGCCGAAAGTGGAATCAAGCGTATTTACAGCCTTATAAAGCATTGCGCCTGTAGGTCCTACAAGGAAGGCAAAGAACAGCGGCGCCGTAGCTCCGTCAACGGTATTTTCGGCAACGCTTTCCACGGTTGCTCGAACGATGCCGGCCTCATCGAGGATGTCAGTGTCCCGGCCCACCAGCAGGGCAACCTTCTTCCTGGCCTCTTCAATGTTTCCAGCCTTTAACCCACGATAGACATTAAGACTATGCAGCGAGAGATCTCTGGCAGCGAACGTCGTATAAAGGATGAGAATGGAAACAATATCGGCGGCGAGAGGATGCAGCAGGCCTGCACTAAAGATGACCGCATACGTTACCATACCCGTAAATATAAGGACTGTCAAGACAGCCATCGCGCCTGCTGTGCGTGGATTCGGAAATGTTCTTCTCAGAGGTGTCTCCAGGAAAGAAGCGAAACGTCCTATCAGTTTCACGGGGTGGGGAAGCCAGGGCGGATCGCCTCCGATGAAGTCCAGAAGTATGGCGACAAGAATCTGATATTCTAGTTTCATGTAAAATTGTCAGGCCGGGAGATTTGAATTCTGAAGAATATCTCTCAGTCCCACCGTTGAATCAGTACACAATGCCCATCAAAGCCAAAGCTGCGATGGCCGGGATGATCTCCGTAAGCTCGCAACCGGCTCCCAAGGTATCACCAGTATATCCGCCAATCTTGTGAAAACAGTAAACCGAAAACAGGGCCGCCATCAGAAGCGCAGAAAGACTTGCCGCGAGGCCCATCCAGTGTCCCGCAAGCCATCCTGCGGCAAGGAGAAACGCCGACGTCCAAAGAACGTTTAGCCATGACTTTCCAGCTCCGAAGGCAGTCGCCAGGCCACCTTCGCGTCTGACATATGGAAGGGCTGTCATCATCACAACGAAAGAGCACCGCCCCGCCAGAGGCATGAGGACAATGATCCCGGGACGGAAAGGTGGGGAGAGTGAGATTAAGACAGAAATCTTCAGCACAATTACAAACACCACAGCGATAACGCCCATGACGCCTGTCCGGCTGTCTCTCATGATTTCAAGAACCCGCTCACGCGGACGGGCGCTGAAAAAACCATCCGCCGTATCCGCCAGGCCATCCATGTGTAACCCCCCCGATATGCCTGTCATGGCAATCGCGGTCATAACGCTTGCCGGCAGCGGGGAAAATATGAAGCCCATAACATGATCAAAAGCCGCTATAATAATGCCGATGAGTAAACCAACTACGGGAAAGAACGGCACACATTTCTCGAGTTGCTTTTCTCCCCCGGTGAAACTCTTTGGAAATGGGATAACTGTCAAAAACTGGATGGCTGCCAGCAAGGGTTTCATTTATCCGCCTTGGATACGGCTGCTTCCTCAAAGGTGGCCACTTCCGTAAGAATGCGAACGGCCGCCTCCACAAGATTCATGGATAAGGCCGCGCCGGTTCCTTCGCCGAGTCTCATATCGAGATCAAGAAGTGGCTTTTTCCCCAGGCAGTCGAGGGCAATCTGATGCCCCCTCTCCATACTGCGATGGGAAGCGATCATGTAATCTCGGGCAGCGGGAGCCAACCGCGCGGCTATGAGTGCACCGGCAGTGGAGATGAATCCATCCACGAGCACGGGCTTTCTCATGTAGGCAGCGCCCAGGATTAAACCGGCTATCCCGCCGATCTCAAATCCCCCAACTTTTGCGAGGACATCAAGTGCGTCGCCTGGGTCGGGCCTGTTCATCTCCAGGGCTTGTTGGATCATTGCATTTTTATGCACAAGCTGTGCATCATCAATGCCAGTACCACGGCCTACAATCTCGGCAAGCGGTGACCCGCTGAATACGGCAATGACAGCGGCGCTGGGCGATGTGTTGCCGATCCCCATATCACCCGTACCGAAGACATCAGTCGATGGCCCCAGTTCCAGGGCCACTTCAATTCCCCCTTCCACGGAGCGAACGGCCTCATTCCGGGACATAGCCGGTCCGGTGGCCATATTTCTTGTTCCCGCTCCCATCCGTTTGGAAATGATTTTCCCCGATTTGACGAGCTCACCCAAGTCTCCGGCCACACCCATATCGACAACCACAACCTGCGCACCGACAAGCTTTGCCAGGGCATTGATGCCTGCGCCGCCCTGCACAAAGTTATACACCATCTGAACAGTTACTTCCTGCGGATATTTGCTGACACCCACTGCAGCAATTCCGTGATCACCTGCCATGGTAACAACAGTTTTGCGGCCCACGGGCGGCTTTATGGAACCCGTCATCCCCGCTAATTCCTCAGCCAGGTCCATCAAACGGCCCAACGCCCAGTGCGGCATAGTGAGCTGTTCAAGCCTCTGCCTCGCTTGGGCACGGGCATCCGCGTCCTGGTGGACTATCTTTTTAATCGTCGATTCCATTAAGTTCATAAGATTTTCTCTCCTTTAATGTAGAGGGGAATGCCGCTTATCATGAAAATGAAAATATCTGCATGAACCGCCATAATTTGATTGCACCGTCCCGCTAGGTCCCGGAACAGCCGGGAGACAGAATTTTCGGGCACGATGCCCATCCCCACTTCATTGGTTACAAAAATGACCGTGCCGGGAAGGTCATTACAAACTCTAACGACATCCTCACACCTTGCACCAATCACCTCTTCATCGAGATATTTCTTTTCTTGCTCCGCTTCATACATGAGATTGTTGACCCATAAGGTAAGGCAGTCAACGAGTGTCACCTGGCTTCCCCTTGATCTGCGCAGGGCTCCGGCCAGGTCCGTCAACTCTTCGAGAGTCTGCCAGGAAGCCGATTTACGGGCTTCTTTATGCTTACGTATGCGATCTTCCATTTCCTTATCGACGACTGGACAAGTTGCAATGTACGTCCGGGTGCCGGAGATCGATTCGGCTATACGTTGGCCATACCTGCTCTTGCCGCTCCTGTTGCCCCCTGTTATGAAAATTATCTTTGCCATCCAATTCGACCTCTTGCTATACCTGCCCTGTTTCATTCAGTCCTGAAAGGATACCTGACCCGTCAAACAGTTCGATAGTTGTGAGGGAGGCATGCTTAACCTTAAAAAGTATGTATTGCCAGGGCTGGAGCCCCAGGAAATGGCAGATGAGAAGACGGATGACGCCTCCATGCGTACATAAGAGAATGGTGTCGGCCGGGTTTGTCACCAGACGCTCGGCAGCGCCGATGATTCTTCCCTGAAAATCTCCGATTTTTTCCCCCCCCGGAAAAGCAAAATTGGCGTTAAACTCAGCCCATCTCTCCGTATTGTCGGGAAATGCCTTCTGGATTTCCTCGAAGGTCATACCTTCCCATCGACCAAAATCGATTTCTCTCAGATCGGAATCGACGGTAAAGTCCATGTCAGCAGTTTCCATGACGATTGCTGCCGTTTCTCTGCAGCGCATCATGGGACTCGAGATACACCGGCTGGGCCTTTCTTTGCCGAGCAACTTCCGGATGGCACTGACCTGCTGATGCCCCAGGGGACTCATGGACACATCCGTGCTCCCGATATACCGGTCTCGATACTGTTCACCGATATCTCCGTGTCTCAGGAGCAATAATTTTTGTGCCATAAGAAATAATAAAAAATCCACGAACCATTTTATTGATCCGTGGATGCCGTTTTCCATCTACGGTGAATTCAGCTTCGCCCGTACCGAGCACAGGCCAAAACTATGTCTGTTCTGCAGGCAGGTCTTCTGACTTCCGGCTCTTTCTACTCACCGCGCCTTCCCATCCTTAGAGGAAAGTGGCCCCTGCGGTTTTCGTCCCCGGTTACAGCGGCGGGCCCGTGGCGGATTTTCACCGCCTTCCCTAACTCCCTTGCGGGTTACCTGTGTTGGAGTGATGCTTAACACACGTATGCGAAGTTTGTCAAGAGAATCAATCCCCTGGGTTTTATATGATGCATAGGGGCCGACTGCTTCTTTATTTCAGACGTTCTGTCTGTACTCATTTGGATACAGCAATCATCGGTTTATTGGCCCTTCCCCACTCATCCATAAACTCGTCAAAGGTAATTGATATTTCACGGCCATAGCCGGGATCAGCAAGCACAACTTCCTTATATACATCGTCATACCCTATTATCACCGACATGTGCCGCGTACCTTCCCATTTCCCGGGTGCAATACGGCCACACATTACGGGAATGCCTTTATCAATATAACTTTTTACGGCTTCAAGATCGCCCTCTTCGTGGTAATCAACATTAAGTCCCGCCCTGCTCATGAAGCGTGCTACCGTTCCCGGATCGAGCCCCTCTCCTTCCCTAACGGTACTTCTCCGCCGCGCATTTAAATTTTTGAAAATTGCATCCTGATCAACATCGAAGCCGTAGTATTTAAAAACCATTTCCATACTGGCAAAGGCACACCAATTGAGCTTCTGTAAGACCAGGGGAAAATTCTGCAACTTCTGTTGTGTTCTAGAAGTTATCCTGCCCGATTCTTTATTCTGTTGCGGTTGTGGTGCCGTGACCTTTTCTTCGTGCACTTCCAGTTTCACGCCAGGGGCTTCTTCCCTCGGCGCCGAATCTTCCACCTTCAGCCGTCTAGTATCCTTGACTCCTTCCGGTTGATCATCCGAAAAGTGTAATACTCCTTCTTTATCAACCCATCTGTACATCTCGGCAGCGTGAACGGGCAGTAATATACCCAGAACCATAAGAATAATTATCACCTTTTTAAATTTGGCTCTTCTGTTAATTCCCGGCATCATTCCCTGGCACCTCTTAGCAATAATCGGCTCTTTTGGTAATTTGCTTTAGAGCGTCAAATCAAGTAAAATAAGACCAATGGGTTCAATTGAGAAACATGAACCGACACACCGGAGTACAGGAAGTTTCCTGGATATGACTTTTAGCACAAGCCATGAAATACATCCATATCGCATAGGTCATCCGTGGATAGTCAAGGAATCTTCGGACGAGCAAATCGAGGCCGTCTGCTCGAAAATATTGCAGGAAACGGAAACAGAAGAAAAGAAAGAGTCAATCATTTGTAAGAACTGCAGAAACGAGATCACAACCGTTGAATATAGCATTGCCGTAAACGGTCAACATGCACATATATTTAAAAATCCCCTTGGAATTACTTTCCATATCGGCTGCTTCTCCAAGGCATGGGGATGTCCCATCTACGGCATCCCCACATGCGAGGCTACGTGGTTTGCCGGATTCGCCTGGTGTATCACTCTGTGTGCAAATTGCTTCACCCACCTGGGCTGGCATTACCGGTCCGGCAGGGAAAGTTTTTACGGACTGATCATGGCCAACCTGCTCAAGGATCACAAAATCCACTGAAGGCGCTGAATTCTATGCATCGTAAGCTTTAACATTCAGAGAAGACATTCTCAACAATCTGCCTTCTTTACTCTTGATAAATACTCCCCGCGCGTTGCCGTAATGCTGAAACTCAGTACATCCTTTCATTATTAATGTGTCATATCGACCGAAGGGAGATATCTTTTAGTTTTACCCCTCTACTAAGATTTCTCGTGGAGTTTACCCTGAGTAAACTGAAGGGCTCGAGATGACAATAGTACATGGAAATTCCCATACTGTGGCATAAAGTACGTACCCGAATTTATGAACCAATGTACCTAGACTATCCGTCTGAAGATTCGGGCGTCCACGACAAGGATACCCTGTTCATAGACGAGCACGGGGTTCAGATCAATCTGATCAATTTCTGGATTATCAATTGCCAGTTTAGACACACCCTTCATGACTTTTATCAGCTTCTTTACGTCTTTCGGGCGTTGGCCCCGGACACCGGCAAGCAAGGGATATCCCGTGATGGCCTGGATCGTATGCCGCAATTCCTCCTCCGAGGCTGGGAGCAGGCAGAACTGCACATCCCTGTAAATTTCTGTAAAGATTCCCCCCAGGCCGAACATCAAAATAGGCCCGTACTGGGGATCCGTGAAAACACCTACAATAACTTCCTGGCCGCCCGCTTCGGCCATGGGTGATACAGTTACCCCTTCTACACTGGCTTGGGGGGCGCGCGCGGCGGCGCTTGCCATGATTTCGTGATAAGCGGTGCGTATTTCTTTATCGGTAGATAGATTGAGCCGTATACCGTCAACATCGCTCTTATGTGCTATATCCGGTGAGGCCACTTTGAGTACAACAGGAGTAGCAAACGAGCGGGCGACTGCTGAAGCCTCCTCGGGCGATTTTGCCAGTCTCGCGGCGGCCACTGGAATGCCGGCCTCATCCAGCAGTGCCACTGCCTCACCGGCGGGCATCAGTTGCAATCCTGAGGTCGATGCATGCAGCGAAGAGGAAAAAATGGAACGGTTCTCAAATCGGAAGAATTGATACAGTGCCTTGAGGGCGCGCTCAGGAGTGGGATAGACCGGTATGCCTCGCTGGTGGATCAGAAGGCGTTCCTCCCTTTCTACATCGGCGCCGCCCAAAAAGACAACCACCTCTGAGGCGCCGGGAGTGACAATCTTCGATGCCCCGGCAATCGGATCGCCGAAAATGATGACCATAGTGTCATAGTCATCTTTTGCGGCATCGATCACTTTGCTATATAGCGTCGGATCACCGATCACGTCTCCCGTAAGGTCTATGGGGTTATCAACCGAACAGTGCGGGGGTAAAATTGCTCGCAGACGCTCCCTCAGGGCGGCCGCCGGTCGCGGCGATTCAAACCCGAGTTTTTCCGCCTGATCGATGGCCAGAATTGCAGAACCTCCCGAACTGGTAATATTGAGCAGGCGCTTTCCCGGAGGCTTGGATATGTAGGCAAGCGCCTTGGCATAGTCGTAGAGTTCTTCGATGGTATCGGCGCGGTGGACCCGGTATTTCCTGAAGATGGCGTCGTAAACGGCATCCACTCCTGCCATCGATTTGGTGTGTGATTCCGCCGCAACGCGGCCCCTCGGCGTGCGTCCGGACTTCAGAATGACGACTGGTTTCGTAGCGGCAGCCAGGGCTTTTTGAAAGTCGCCCGGCCGTTTGACGCCTTCCAGATAGAGGGCGATTACCTCTGTATCAGGATCATGGTTAAAATACTGGATGCAATCTGCTTCATCGACGTCGGCGCGATTTCCTAGACTTACAAAGGCACTCACCCCGAGGTGTTCTTCGCTTGCCCAATCCATGAGCGCCGCCCCGACCGTCCCGCTCTGGGAGATAAATGCCATGCGGCCCGTCCTGGTAAGCAACGGCCACGAGGCACAGAGATTATGATGAGGATTATTCACCCCCTGGCAGTTGGGTCCGATTACTCGGATGCTATAGCGGCGCGCGGTGCTTGCCAGCTCTTCCTGAAGTTTCTCGCCTTCTTTTCCAGCTTCCGCAAACCCTCCCGTAATGACTACGGCGGCCTTAACTCCCACCTTACCACATTGGTCGATGGCGCCGGGCACTGCCTTTGCCGGAATGATCACCACCGCAAGATCCGGTGAGGGCGAAATATCACTGATCTGCTTGAATGCAGGACGACCCAGAATCTGATCCGCCTTTGGGTTGACTGGATATATTGGACCCGCAAAGCCGGCATGTATCAGATTGTAAACAACATCATAGCCAAGTTTGCCGGGAGATGGTGAAGCTCCGATCACCGCAACGCTCCTAGGTTTAAAGATGGCATCCAGTTGATTTATCCCCTGCATGGGTCCTCCTTGTCACTCTTGGTTAATAAGAAATGAAGGGTGTTAAGCGGAAAAGATATGAGAGTATAAGAAAAATGCATATACGTGTCAATTGGAAAGACTTTGCAGAGATGTAGTACAGGTCTTTAGCCCTGTTAATATGGCCGACCTGAAGGTCTGCACTACGTTCTATGATGTTATTCCTGGAAAATACCGCGCATTTTCTTCAAAAAACAGTTTACGGCCCCTGTAATGAATAACCTTCAACCCCGCCTGTTTAGCCCTTTCGCAGTTTCCCGTGTCATCGTCAATAAAGAGTACCTTATGAATTTCAATTTTCAATATGCGAACCACGTCCTTAAAGTGACTCGGGTCTTTCTTGCTTTTCCCCATATGATAGCTGTTGAAAACATAATCGAACTGTCGGAAAAAATTATCGCGAGCGTCGAGTTCATCGAGCCAGTTGGTCTGGTCACTGAGGATACCCACACGGACACTAAGCGCCTTGAGCCTTTTCACTGTATCGATCATCCATTCTCTCATTCTGAAACGGGAGAGAATTTCATTTCGCAGGTACTGGTCATCACCCCTGATGCCGGTAGTCCCCCTCAGCATCTCCCAATAGGTGCTTTCAGAAACTTTACCGATAACGTATCCACAGGCATGGATCACATTGTTGGCAGTCCTGACAAAACTCTCTTCATTTATTCCATTCAATCTTGCTATTGCCTGGAGGCCTTTTTTGAAGCCTTCTTCAGAGAGAACCCCTCCGAAATCAAATAGTACCGCTTCAATGCCGCCAGTTTCTCGAAATGCATTTTCCATATGATAAATCTAAAAAATCGATTGAGTTCAATGCAATTGATTATTACAATAATACGAAAAGAATGATAGAAAAATCCGACAAGGGCAATAATTTTTTTGATCCTTATCTTTTTCTACACATGAACAGTCAGATTAAATTCGTCATTTATGTATGTGCTGCCGAAATATTCTCCATGGCGGGAACAATGTACTTCCCGGCCCTTCTTCCCGGCTTTCAGGCTGAATGGGGTCTCAGCAATACGGAGGCCGGTTGGATCAACGGCATCTTCTATGGGGGATACGCGGCCTTTGTGCCCATCCTTGTGAGTCTCACCGACAGGATTGACCCGCGCCGCATCTATCTCTATTCGGCCGTTTTCGGTGCAGCCTCGATGGCAGGCTTCGGGTGGCTTGCCCAGGGCACCCTGACGGCAATGTTATTTAGATTCTGCGCGGGTGTAAGCCTGGCCGGAACGTACATGCCGGGGCTGAAGGCGCTCAGCGATCACATCACAGGAAGAACTCAGAGCAGGTCTATTGCCTTTTACACGTCTTCGTATGGCATCGGAACGGCCATATCGGTATTTCTGTCAGGGTGGCTGGTGACCTGGCTTGACTGGCACTGGGCGGCTACGATGCTGGCCTTAGGCTGCGTGGGAACTGCATTGATCTTCGCTCTTGCCGTTAAGCCAAAGACGCCTGATCTGCCGCTAAGAGAGACCCTCCTCTTCTCCTTTAATTTTCGCGGAGCTCTCCGAAACCGTTCGGCCGTAGGCTATATGTGTGGATATGCGGTTCACTGCTGGGAGCTCTTCGGATTTCGCACATGGCTCGTCGCCTTTCTGGCTTTCAGCATAAGCCTGCAAACTGTGCGCGAATATCATATCAGTCCGCAGAACCTGGCAACGATCGTTCTTTTCGCGGGCGTGCCTGCCAGTATCCTAGGAAATGAACTGGCGCTAATTTCGGAACGCAGGCGCGTCATCACTATTTTTATGCTTGCCGGCGGCATCACCGGATGTGTCATAGGCTTTGCCGCCGCTCTCCCTTTTATCATGGTTGCGGGACTCTGCTTGTTCTATGGAATTACCATGATGCTCGACAGCGGTGCGCTGACAGCCGGTGTCATCGCAGCTGCGCATGATTCTGAACGTGGCAGGACCCTAGCATTGTATGCGTTTGTCGGATTCGGCATGGCATTTCTCGCGCCCCTCGCCTTCGGTTTTGTGCTCGATGTCTTTGGCAACGGAACGTACGGATGGGGAGTTGCTTTCGCCATACTGGGATTGGTTGCCATGAGTGGACCCATCTGGCTCAAACTGTTTCGCGACAATACCTGATTCCGCATCGTCATTCCCCGACATGCTTCTCCCTTTTGTAAAGGGAGTTTGAGAGGGATTTCTGTATGCCAATCCACTTCTGCTTTACACCATTGGGCAAAAAGGGTTGGGGGATTTTTAGGCGGAAATCTGGCAGCTACTGTATGTCTTCCTCCATTATGGCATAAAGAAAATCAGCTGTGTGAGAGTTTCAGGAAGTACACATCAAACGGATAAATTTTATTTGTACCGTTTTAAAGGGTCTGTTTATCCCCCACACCGTTGAAATACCACGGGCTTTCATCAATATTTTTCTACTTGGTTTGTTCCTGTGGCTGATCTTTCAGCGGATCAGGTGCCTTCGCAGGCTCCTGATCCTTTACAGGTTCAGCCGTTTTCGTCTTTGCCGGAATTTCCGTCTTGCCTTGATCCACTTTTTCAGCCTTCACTTTAGACGTATCGGCAGGGCTTTCTCTTGACACCTTTTTCTTTAAATCACCTTCCGCAGTTGCTATTTCATCGCTTGTACGTTTTATAGACAGACTGACATCCTCCATCTTTCCATCAATACGCATGATATTGCCTTCAATCTTGTTCTTCTTCGCCTTAAACTCCCCGATAATCTCACCGCTTACCCCTTTTGCATCCAAGCCGGCTCTTTTAATGGCTTCCTGTCGAACAATATCGTATTCGAGAGACGATATTTCTTTTGACAGGTTAGCCTTATCAAGCTCCAGGTCTGCATATTTGCTTTTTTCTTTTGCCAACTTTATTTTCTTCTCGGACAGCATGATCTTTTCATTTGCTTCGGCAATGCCAATCTTCTGGTCTTCAGGAACTTTTGCATATTGTTTTTCATCTATTCCCGACGTAATAGAACCGACCGTTGAGCTTACCGATGAGCTTACCGTTCTTGTTGCATCTTGAAGTGATGCACATCCCGATAAAAAAGAGAGACACAATAAACAAATAAATAATTTTATAAAACTTTTCATCTTGAGCCTCCTGAATTTTTTTACTGACGGATTTATTAATGCATAAACCGCTATTATTAAAAGCATGATCTATCGGGAAATTGCCTTTTCGAAAAGGAAGTATGGGTCACTGATTCATGTATGGGAATAAAATCATCGGTATTATATTAAGTCATATTATTTTACATTTTGAAAAGAACATCAATTATTACGAATTGAAGTCTATCATCTTTGTCAATGTCGGATGGTTGTGCAGTACAGGAAGCAAGCAGTGGCAATGCATTGCGCCAAACACCAGCCGGTTACCTGTTTTGCCCGTTACAGACTTTCATCCTATTTTTCCATTGAATCCTGCTTCCGCCCAATACGAACTGCCATTCTTCCCGAATGAGTTAAGTTGTTATCCTCCTGTATCTTTGGACTGATCAAGATGCCGAGGCAATCTTCTTCTTTTGCGAAGCCCTGTCCGGACGAATCACTCACAAATCGGCTTTTCTTCCCCAAGTCAGCCAATATCCCGAGTCCACCCTGTGTTGCCGCTCCCTGTACTAAGACGCCTCCTTTAAATTCACTCTCACCTTTGTCATCCTGGAGAAATCCCACGCCATAATCATGCCCCATACCCTGGGAAACTCCATATGAAGTAAAGTACGTGCTCTTTCCCCCGCGGTTGAGTAGCACACCTATGGCGGTGTGGATTCCTGCCCCCTGCGCATAACGCCCTGCAATGTACCTGTTGTTCCCTCCCCGGTTATCGAGAATGCCAATCCCATAATAGTAAGATGAGCCTTGGGCGAAATAATCGGCAATAAAAGTATCGTCACCTTTTTCATCAATTAGGATGCCAATGCCACCGGGCACTCCCTTCTTGTCCCCATCTGTTCGCCATCCGTATCCGAAACCCTGTCCCATGCTGACAGTCGATTTTTGGGGGTCTCTAAAATCCGGTCGCAGGCCGCCAAGTCGGTAGGTATTATTACCTCCTTTGTTGATCAAGATGCCAGCTCCCCCATAAAGGCCAAAAGCCTGCCCTCCATACAAACAAGAATAGCTGTCATGACCTTCCCTCCCCACGAGCAAGCCTACCCCCATTTGGCCTACCCCTTGGGAAATGCTGCGGGACAGGAAGACACTGCTGCTATCACCGTGGTAAAGGAGACCTATTCCCCACAAACCTGCACCTTGGCTGCCATCAAGGGCGACAAAAGTACTATGACCGCCGAGGTCGATAAGAAAACCGCCGCCGAAAAGCGCAGCCCCTTGGGAGAAATTATCCCGGGCAATGTAGCGGTTATGGCCACCCCAATCGATCACCATGGCAACAGGTATATCGGGCCGTGTTCCTCCGGCATTGTTGAGGTACAAGTTATTGCCGCCGAGGTCAAGAATAAGAGCTGCATCCTTATCATAGACTTTTGACCTGTTTCCTCCCACAATGACCAGTCCAGCTGATGTTTCAGCCTGGAACAAGATGGGATCTTCTCTATTCTTAAATCTCTTCAAGAGGTCATTCTTCAGCTTGTCCATATTATCCTTGCGTAAAAAGGATACCAGAGAGGAAAACGCCTTGAAAAGGGCCCGGCGATCAACTTTGGAAGAGAGTTCCAGTATTGCATTCCACTGCGGATCATTCCACTGATCCAGAGCCTTCTCCCTCAGGAGGGTTTGTTGTTCGGGGGTAAGTCCTCGCATTGCTTCCCGGACTTGCTTGGCTGCCTCCTCAATCGTCTGTAGGAGTGCCGGAAATGTGATTTCCTTCGGTTGGACACAAGCAGGAAGTTCCTCATCGGTAAGGAGCACAGCTCTCCGAAGAACTTCGTCGAGCTTCCAATCCACTTCCTCAAGCGGTTCTGTAAGCTGACGGGAAATCTCTTGAGCGATCACACCGGCGTTAAGTGGATGTCGAAGCAAGTACGTCGCTTCTTTCAGTTGCAGAGGATGAAACGGCACTTCCAATGGTGAGTCTAAATTGTGCAATTGATTGGATCGCTGGTACAATCCACTGATAATGCCTTGGAAAAGAGGTAGAGCGCCATTGGCCACGAGAGATGACTCCAGAAGCGACGGTGGACCAGTGCAGGATGGCGCGTCTCGGTGAGTGGCCTCTGGCTGGTCATGATGAGGCCGCTCAGCCGTTCTTGCCATCAAAGACAATATCTTTTCTCCTCGAAGAACTTCCATCCTAATTTCGGTGTCCACCGGAAGTTTCTCGATCGTTTTCCTGAAAGCTTCCTCTACTCCCCCTGCATCTCTGCATGTAGGTTTACCGTTCATAGACAGGATCACATCGTCCTTCTGTAAACCTGCTTTGGCAGCCGGACTCCCCCTAAGCACGCCTTCAACGGAGACGTATACCGCCTCCCGATAGGATGGAAGAGACTTCTTCAGCGTTTGCGATTCAAGGTAGACTCCAAGGTAAGGCATTGGTGATGAAGCGAGAGATGGTTCCTGCGAAACGTGAAAGATGCCACAATATGTGGAAGAATCTTTGATAGAAATAGAACCTTGTGTTTCAGCCGCTGCAGAAAAGTTTATTAATATACCTGTAAGGGACGACAATAAAAATGTGATAATGAAAATTACAACGAGACGGCGTTTCATCTCCATATTGGTCTCTTGATTAAAGGGCATTCAGTCCAACTTATGATCTGGAGCCGCATTTTCAATCATCTATCGGTTGGCCACGGCACCTCAGATAATGCGTTAGTAATATCATAATACCGAGAAAACAACACTAAGGATTACAGATTGGAATGCCGTATATTAATCGATGTTGAAGATTTGTGTAGTACAAGGAAGGCAGCTGCAGGCTGCATACGCGGGGAATAAGCTGTCAAGGAGTAGCATGTTTTTTCATCTCGCATTCAACGAGCTGCTCTGACAATGCGACCTGTGACTTTGTATTTGCAGATTAGCATATCCTGTCTTAGACTTTCCGTGTTGCTTTCAAGAAGAAAATTAAGATAATATTTTTAAGAGTTCCCTCATTTGCTTAACAAATCGAATTTAATTTTAATTTTACATTTCGCATAAGGAGAATGAACAATGAAATATTACAGGAAAGAACTTTGGTTCAACATTCCAACCCGTCGAGCTTTCGTAAACGTTACAGCGCAGGTGGAAGAATGCCTTAGAGATAGCGGAATAACCGAGGGTCTTGCACTTATAAACGCAATGCACATTACGAGTTCTGTCTTCATTAATGATGACGAGTCCGGCCTCCATCAGGACTATGATGAATGGCTGGAAAAGCTTGCGCCCCATGAACCTGTTTCACAGTACCGTCATAATCGTACCGGTGAGGATAATGGGGACGCCCACCTGAAGCGGCAGGTCATGGGAAGGGAAGTGGTTGTCGCCGTTACCAACGGTAGGCTCGATTTCGGCCCCTGGGAGCAGATTTTCTACGGAGAGTTTGACGGCAGGAGGAGGAAAAGGGCCCTTGTGAAAATCATTGGTGAGTAAATCACTCTTGCAATTCGGACAAGCAGACGCTCGGTTAATCACGCTTGTCATTATTGCCGCTGTTGATATCCTTGTTTGACGGTAGCGCGGCGGAATTCCAACCGCCGCCGATCGCTTTGATCAGAAGTACGCTGGCGGCCATCCGGCGGCCGAGAATATTGATGGCGGTTACTTCGTTTGCAAGCAAGATAGTTTGCACAGTTACCACGTCGATGTAGCTGATTGTCCCGGCTCTGTACTGGTTCATGCTAAACTCAAGGGATCGTCGCGCGGCGCCTACCGCTTCGCCCTGGATGCGAGATTCTTCCTCCAGTATTCGGAGCGCAGCGAGATTATCTTCCACTTCCTGAAATCCCCCCAGCACAGTTTGACGATAAGTCGCCACCGTTGCGTCATAAGCTGCCCGCGCCTGGTCTGTGAGGGCGTTCCGCAGACCTGCATCAAATACGGTCTCCGTCAGGGCCAAGCCAACCGACCATAGGCGACTCGGCCAGGAGAGCCAGTCGGACAGATGCGAAGATTCAAACCCACCAGTTGCATTCAAGACGATATTCGGGAAATAGGCCGCCTTGGCAACTCCGATCTGGGCATTCGCTGCCGCTAAGCGCCGTTCCGCACCTGCGATGTCAGGCCTCCGTTCAAGGAGCTCAGACGGAATACCGAAAGGTACGGCGACCGGTGTCGCGGCTAGGGGCGTTACAGGGATGGATAAAACAGACGGCGGTTTGCCGACGAGCAGTGCTATTGCATGCTCCAATTGGGCGCGCTGCACTCCCACATCGATCGCCTGAGCCTGCGTGGTTTTGAGCTGCGTTTCCGCCTGAAGGACGTCAGCCCTGGATGACACGCCGCTCGCGTAGCGCTTTTTCGTCAGCTCCAAAGATTTCTGGAAGGCGGCAACCGTTGCATCGAGAAGCTTTTTTTGAGCGTCGAGGGCGCAGAGTTGGAAATAGCTCTGTGCCAGTGTGGCTTGGGTGCTGAGGCGAAGCGATTCGAGGTCTGCTGCGCTTGCCTGGGCGCTTGCCTGGCTCGCTTCAACGGTGCGGCGGACCTTGCCCCAGATATCCGGTTCCCACGACGCGGTTCCAGTCAATAGCAGGTCGGAAACCTGGTTCGTCGTACCAAGAGAGCTGGGGGCATTAGGTGATCCGAGGGAACGAGCGGCAGAGGCCCCGATTGCGACATTGGGGAAATATCCCGCCCTTGCAGCCTGCGCGAGGGCGCGCGCCTGCCTGTATTGCGCTTCCGCTGCAACGACATTCTGATTCGATATATTCACCTGTTCTTCGAGGGCATCAAGTTGAGTATCTTGAAATATCTTCCACCAGGCCCCACGGACTACGGCCTCCTGCGGCTGTGCCACCTTCCACTCTGCTGCTTCCTTGTAGGCAGCGGGCGCTTCGGCTTTCGGTCTCACATAGTCAGGCCCGACCGCACAGGATATGAAAATGACAAGCATCCCTGCAATGGCGGCAGTTGCAGATGTGCGAGGGTTTTTCCATTTTAGATAACCTGATTTAGCGCGAATCATATGTTATTCCTTCCCACTTCTCATTTTACCAAGATGGACTCTCGCAAACAACGAATTTTTTTGAACATGCCGCCGTCCGAATCACCTCACTGCACATCCGACGCTCCAGCAGCCACATTATGAACAGCCAGCCGCTTTCTCTCGACCTTTCTTCCTTCCAGGCGGAGCCGCAGGCGATCAAGGTAGAGATATACCACCGGAGTCGTATATAGAGTCAGCATCTGGCTGAAGATCAACCCGCCGACGATAGCGATACCGAGGGGACGGCGGAGCTCAGACCCGACGCCGAAGCCAATGGCCAGGGGCACTGCTCCGAGAAGGGCCGCCATGGTTGTCATCATGATCGGCCGGAACCGGAGCAAACACGCCTGATAGATCGCATCTTCCGGACTTTTCCCTTCATTGCGTTCCGCCTCCAGGGCAAAGTCCACCATCATGATGCCGTTTTTCTTCACGATCCCGATGAGAAGGATGAGTCCAATCAGGGCTATGATGGTGAGCTCCGTGCGCGAGATCAGCAAGGCTATGAATGCCCCGACACCCGCCGACGGCAGCGTTGAGAGGATGGTAAGCGGATGGATGTAACTCTCGTACAACACGCCAAGGACGATGTAGACCGCTACCAGCGCGGCAAGAATCAGGAGAGGTTGATTGGCGAGGGACGCCTGAAAGACCTGGGCCGTACCCTGAAAGCTGCCGTTAATGCTTGAAGGTAATCCCATCTTACGGGTGGCGGACTCGATCGCTTTCACCGCATCGCCCAAGGCCAGTCCGGGCGCAAGATTGAATGACAGCGTCACTGAGGGGAATTGTCCTTGATGGCTGATTGCGAGCGCCGTCTGCGTCATTTCGTAATGGGTGAAGGCGCTGAGTGGAACGAGCGCCCCTGTCGATGACGGCACATAGATATAGCGGAGTGTCTCCGGACGTTGCCAGAAGCTGGGTTCTACCTCCATCACCACATGGTACTGATTCAACTGTGTATACATGATCGAGACCTGCCGCTGGCCGAAGGCGCTGTAAAGTGTACCATCGATTACCTCCGGGCTGACGCCCAGGCGTGACGCCGTGGCGCGATCGATAAAAAGCGATGCCTGAAGCCCTTTGTCCTGCTGATCGCTGTTTACATCGACAATGCCGGGAATCTCGCGCAACCGCCGTTCTATAAGGGGGCACCATGTCATGAGATCCATCAGGTTCTCACCCTGGAGCGTGTACTGGTATTGTCCCCCGCTCATCCTCCCGCCGGCACGCACGTCCTGTACGGACTGGAGGTATGCAGGCGCCCCCGGAACGCTGCTGATTTTTTTGCGAAGTCTCGCGATTACCTGGTCGGCGCTGAGCTTCCTCTCCCCTACCGGTTTCAGGGAGATGAACATCCGTCCCGTATTCGTTGTCGCCCGTCCGCCGGAGCCGCCGGTGAATGCGGCTACCGTATCCACTGCGGGGTCCTTCCTGATGATGTCAACAATCGCCGCCATTTTTTCACTCATCGATTGGAACGATATGTCCTGGGCTGCCAGGATTGTGCCTGTCAAACGGCCCGTATCCTGCTGAGGAAAGAATCCCTTCGGGACAATGACGAACAGCAGGATGCTGATTACTATTGTGGAGAGCATCAGGGAAAGCATGAGTCGCGGGTGTTTCAGTGCCCAGGACAGGCTTTTTTCGTAACCGTGATGCATCCCGTCAAATAGACGCGCGCTTAAATTAAACAGCCGTCCATGTGTTCGGGCTTTTTCCGTTTTCAGAAGGTATGAGCACATCATGGGTGTAACAGTCAGCGACACCACGAGAGACACCATGATGGCGGCGGAGAGCGTCACGGCGAACTCGCGGAAGAGGCGTCCCAACATCCCTCCCATGAGCAGGATGGGGATAAACACTGCCACGAGGGAAACGCTGATCGAAAGGACGGTGAAACCGATCTCTCGGGCTCCCAGTAAAGCAGCCTGATGGGCAGAAACGCCTTTTTCCAGATGACGGGTGATATTTTCGAGGACGACAATCGCATCATCCACGACAAAACCAGTAGCAATTGTCAGCGCCATGAGGGAAAGGTTATCCAGGCTGTAGCCACAGAGGTACATGACTCCAAAGGTGGTGATGAGCGACACGGGTATGGCAATGGTCGGTATGAGGGCGCTCCGAGCATGCCTCAAAAACGCAAACACCACCAGAATCACGAGTATACCGGAAATAACCAGGGTGCGCTCGACGTCCTTCAAAGAGGCGCGGATTGTAGTCGTGCGGTCGAGAACTACGGAGAGGTTGATTGCTCCGGGGATGGACGCTTCAAGCTGCGGCAAAAGCTCAACGACGTGGTCCACGGTCTCTATGATATTTGCCCCCGGCTGACGGAACACGATAACCATCACGGAGGGTTTGCCGTTTACCAAACCCGCGTTGCGTATATCCTCAACCGAGTCCTTCACGTCGGCAACATCAGACAGTCTTACCGCTGCCCCCGACTGGTAGGCAACGATCAGCGGCCGGTATAGTTCCGCCTTATATAGTTGATCATTCGTTCTGATTTCCCATGTCTTCTCGCCGTTTGCCAGTTGTCCTTTGGGCCGGTTCACGTTGGTGTTGCCCAGCGCAGTGCTCACGTCATGAAGGCCAATCCCGTACTTGCTCAGTGACAGAGGGTTCAACTCCACGCGCACCGCCGGCAGTGAACTGCCGCCGACTATTACCTGTCCGACACCCTCCACCTGAGAGAGTTTTTGCTGGAGGATAGTCGACGCTGCGTCGTACATCTGTTCCTTTCTGACCGTATCAGAGGTAAGGGCCAGAATAAGGATAGGCGCCTCCGCCGGATTTACCTTGCGATAGGTCGGGTTCGAAGGAAGCGCCGCCGGCAGATAGCTTCGGGCTGCATTGATCGCAGCCTGGACGTCACGGGCCGCTCCATCGATGTTGCGGTCCAGATCGAACTGCAGGACGATGGATGTGGAGCCGAGGTAGCTGGTCGAGGTCATCTCGGTGACGCCTGCAATGTGTGCAAACTGCCGCTCCAGCGGCGTCGCTACCGATGTTGCCATTGTCTCCGGACTCGCCCCCGGCAGGGCCGCAGATACAGCGATCGTCGGATAGTCCACCTGCGGCAAGGGTGACAAGGGAAGCAAACGAACGGCGATCAGTCCGGCGAGAACCATTCCTATAGTCAGAAGGGTTGTCGCCACCGGCCTCCTAATAAAAGGGGCTGAAAAATTCACGCCGCTCATGTTTCACTGTCCTCGTTATTTGCTTCGCCGGAGCGAAATCCCGCGAAGCGTCCTGCCAGCCGGTCAAACCAGAGATAGATGACCGGCGTCGTGTACAGCGTGAGTACCTGGCTCACAACCAGGCCGCCGATGATAGAAATGCCGAGGGGGCGGCGAAGCTCTGCGCCCACGCCGGTGCTAATTGCCAAGGGCAACGCCGCCAGGAGCGCTGCCATGGTCGTCATCATAATCGGCCGGAACCTGAGCAGGCATGCTTGATAGATGGCATCAACGGGGTTCTTGCCTTCCTTGCGCTCGGCATCAAGGGCAAAATCCACCATCATGATGCCGTTCTTCTTCACGATGCCGATAAGGAGGATGATACCGATCAGGGCAATGACGCTGAACTCCGTGCGGCACATCATCAGGGCAAGAAGCGCTCCCACCCCTGCGGAAGGCAGTGTGGAGAGGATCGTGATAGGGTGGATGTAACTCTCGTAGAGCACTCCTAGGACGATGTAAACTGTAATCAGCGCCGCGAGGATCAAGATGGGCTCATTAGCGAGCGATGATTGGAAGGCCTGGGCAGTGCCCTGGAAGTTCCCCCGGATGCTCGCCGGCATTCCAAGCTTCTTCGTGGCTGAATCGATTGCCTTCACCGCATCCCCTAGGGACGCATCCGGCGCCAGATTGAAGGAGAGGTTTGTTGCCGGAAACTGCCCCTGATGGCTGATGATAAGCGGACCCATAGTTTCCTTGAACTGGGTAAACGCGGCAAGGGGCACCTGTCCGCCGCCGGCGCTTCGGACATAGAGGTCGCCCAATTTTTCGGGATGCACCTTGAATTCCGGTTTCACCTCAAGGATGACTCGATACTGGTTCAACTGTGTGAACATGGTTGATACCAGCCTCTGGCCATACGCGTCGTAGAGTGTATCGTCGATAAGCTGCGGGGTAATTCCGAGGCGTGACGCCGTGCTCCTGTCAATCACAAGCGAAGCCTGCAGTCCCTGGTTCTGCTGATCGCTGCTTACGTCGCGAAGTTCCGGAAGCTCATGCAGCGCGGCAACAAGTCTTGGAGTCCAGGAGCCGAGCTCGTCGGCATTCGGGTCTTCCAGGCTGTACTGGTACTGTGTGCGGCTTACGCGGCTTTCGACCGTGAGGTCCTGAACCGGCTGCATGTAGAGGTTTATTCCGTTGAGTTTCGCAAGTTCAGGTTGCAGGCGGCGAATTATCTCACTGGCGCTCGCATCTCGTTGAGAGAGAGGTTTCAGGTTGATGAGGACGCGTCCGCTGTTCAGGGTCGTATTTGTTCCGTCCACCCCGATAAACGTGGACAGGCCCTGCACGGCGGGGTCTCGGAGGATCGTCCGGGCGAGGGACTGCTGCCTCTCGGCCATTGCCCCAAAAGATGTCCACTGCGGCCCTTCCGAAATGCCGAGGATAAGCCCGGTATCCTGGACGGGAAAGAAACCTTTCGGTATGACAATATACAAGAGCACTGTAAAGACGAGGGTTGCCACTGCCACGACGAGCGTTGCCGTCTGGCGCTGCAACACCCATTGCAGAGACCTGCCGTAGGCCGCGATTATCCGATCGAACATATGTTGTGATATCCGGTAGAGCCTCTTCTGTTGCTCCTCCGGTTTGTGCTTCAGTAATCTCGCACACATCATCGGCGTCAATGTGAGCGAAACGACTGCGGAGATCAGGATCGTAATGCCGAGGGTGATGGCAAACTCACGGAAAAGCCTCCCCACCACATCACTCATGAAGAGAAGCGGGATGAGAACGGCGACAAGTGAGATGGTCAGAGACACAATGGTGAAGGCAATCTGCTCCGAACCCTTGAGAGCCGCCTCAAGCGGGGATTCGCCCTGCTCTATGTACCGGGCAATATTTTCGATCATGACGATGGCGTCATCCACCACGAAACCCGTCGCAATTGTGAGGGCCATCAGCGTGAGGTTGTTCAGGCTGAACCCCAAAAGATACATGATCCCGAAGGTGCCGACCAAAGAAAGCGGGACGGCAACGCTCGGGATGGATGTTGCCGACAGGGTGCGGAGGAACAGAAAGATGACCATCACGACCAGGGCCACTGCCAGCATTAATTCGAACTCCACGTCTTTTACGGATGCACGGATTGTTGTCGTGCGGTCCGTAAGGATGGAAACCTGAACGGCGGAAGGAAGCGAGCTCTGCAATTGCGGCAGCAGCTTCTTGACGCGGTCGACGACCTCGATGACATTCGAGCCCGGTTGCCGCTGTATATTGACGATCACGGCAGGAGCATCATTCATCCATGCCGCGAGCTTTACGTTTTCCGCATCGTCTATAGCATCGGCAACGTCGGAAAGTACCACGGGGGCATTATTGCGGTAGGCCACTACCAGAGTTTTGTACTCTTTGCTCGACAGGAGTTGGTCGTTAGCGCCGATAATGGAAGACTGCCGCAGTCCGTCAAAGCTTCCCTTTGCCTGATTTACATTTGCTGAGGCTATCGCCGCGCGCAGGTCCTCTAAAGTCAGGCCGTAGGCCGCCAAGGCCGTAGGGTTTGCCTGTATTCTGACAGCCGGTCTTTGCCCTCCGCTGATGCTGACAAGCCCCACACCGGAAAGCTGCGAGATCTTTTGGGCGAGTCGTGTATCCGCAAGGTCCTCCACCTGCGGGAGAGGCAGCGTATCGGAAGTCAGAGCAAGGGTAAGTATCGGCGCATCAGCTGGATTGACTTTACTATAGACTGGCGGGTTCGGAAGATCCGTCGGAAGGAAGGTGGCGGCTGCATTGATAGCCGCCTGCACTTGCTGTTCGGCAACGTCCAGACTGAGGTCAAGGGTGAACTGAAGTATAATGACAGAACTGCCGCCGGAACTCGTTGACGTCATCTGCCTGAGGCCAGGCATCTGGCCGAACTGACGCTCGAGGGGAGATGTTATGGATGAAGCGGTGACATCGGGGCTCGCACCGGGATAAAAGGTGAATACCTGGATGGTTGGATAATCCACCTGCGGCAAGGCGGAGACAGGCAATAGGCGGTATGCGACGAGGCCAGCCAGTAGAATAGCGATCATCAGCAGAGTAGTCGCGACGGGCCTCAGGATGAAAATTCGCGAAGGGTTCATCACTTGCCTTTGCCGGAGCTGTTGGCGCCTTGACCCTGCAACTCAACCTTGTTGCCCTCCCGCAGCCTGTCCGCCCCTTCCACCACAACGAGCTCGCCCGGCGTCAGCCCCTCGTCGACGGAGACGTTATCACCATCAGCAGGGCCGACTTTGACCGCACGCACTGCCGCGGTTAGCTCCGGAGTCACCACGTAAACGAACGTCCCACGGGCGCTCTGTTGCAAGGCAGCCGTGGGCACCACGGTAGTTCCCTTCTTGATGCCGAGAAGCAGGCGTGCATTGACAAACTGGTTCGGGAAGAGCTCATTGTTATTATTGGGAAACAGCGCCTTGAGCCGGACTGTGCCGGTAGTCGGATCGATCTGGTTATCAACCGTAAGCAGGTATCCCTCGGCAATTTTTTTTGTCTGCTCACGGTTGAGTGCGATAACCGGCATGCGCTCTCCGGACTTGAGCTTAGACAGCACTGGGGGAAGGTTGTCTTCGGCAATCGTGAAAATGACGGTTATGGGTTGCAGTTGCGTGATGACGGCGAGGCCGTTGGTATCGGTCGCGTGAACGATGTTACCGGGATCAACGAGACGCAACCCGATCCTGCCGCTGACGGGTGCGGTGATGCGCGAGTAAACTATCTGCAGCTTGGCATTGTCGATCTGGCCCTGGTCGAACTTGACAGTTCCCTCAAGTTGCTGCACTAAAGACTTCTGTGTGTCATACTGCTGCTGGGCGATGGAATCCGTCGCAGCAAGGTCCTTGTAGCGCTGAAGGTCCAGTCTGGCATTTGCGAGAAGCGCCTGATCACGGACCATCTGTCCCAAGGCTTGCGTAAGTTGTGCTTCATACGGGCGCGGGTCGATCTCTACGAGAAGAGCGCCTCTGTCCACGACCTGGCCCTCCTTGAACAAAACCTTCATCAACTGCCCATCGACACGGCTCCTCACGGTCACCGTATTGAGTGGCGTGACCGAACCGAGTCCGGTGAGGTAGATATTGATGTCGCCCTTTGCCGAAGTTGTCGTGACAACCGGCACAGCGCGCGCCGAAGGTGCAGTCCCTTGTTTATGTGTGACAGACGGCATCCGGCCCGAGTAGATAAAGTACACATAAACCCCGATGGCGAGGAGACAAAGAGCCAGCAGCCAGACCCACGTTCGCCCGGAGAAAACCCGGAAAATTTTCTTGAATAAGACACTCTTTTCCGCTTCCTTATCAATCATCACGTGATAACCTCTTATCGTCTGTATTCTTTTTTCATCAAGTCATTGCAAGCGAACTGGAACAATTTTAAAGCGTGAAGATGCTGTTCATCCGGCGGAAGGGAATTAAGAAAAGGACGTTACTGAATCGCCCCTTGTTCCCAACCTATTCATCTTTATTACAAGAAAGAGAAAAGCTAAAGAGTTTCATAAACAATTAACATCTTGAAGATATAATTATCAAGGAAAATTGTATGTTGTCATTCATCGGAGTCACAGCTATTTTCATCCATCTGCATGCCCCACAGCTCGTTGAAGCGCATACACTTTCTTTAGAACGGCAGCAAAAGGCTGATAAGAACAATATAAGACTTCATCACGGGGTATTCCAGTTTTTCGACAACCTCCTAGACGCCTTTTGCTACTCTGACGGGAATTGGCCGTCATAATGACAGTGATAACCTCAGGACAAGGCATACCTTCTATATGGCCTCTTATCAAGTTTCAAAATATGTTCCGCCGTGAGAAATTTACGACATTTGATCTGCGCCTTTTTGTCAAATAATTGCTTGCGAAAATTGCTCAACACGACAACGGCCGCCGAGCAGAGACAGCCGCAAGAATCGTGACTATTCTTTTTCTGTGCTTATCTTCTTTAGTAAAGTATCGCCTATGTTCAGCAAGAAATATACCGGACGGGGCGATGAACGACAAATATGCCAAATTAAAACAATTTTCTGTAGTTGGTGTTGGGTTGATCTTAGCAAAAGTGGATAAAAAGTATCCGGCTTACGGTATCCAGTAGATTAAAAAGTATCCAGGGCGATTGCTCAATTAAAACAGACCCTTTACTTGAGTGATCAGAGAAAGTCGATGCCGACAGTTCTGTGCGTCTGGAAGCAATGTCACGGTCGTAAAAAGTGTAAATATGTAAATCAAGGTCATCATCCCCATGCTCTTCAGTATTCTATCTCTGAATTCAACCTGCTTGGTCGGGATTCATTCATTCCCTGCATATGTACAGACTAAATCTTGTTACTTTCCAGATTTATATTGTATATTTATTACAAGAATATCTGCTTGGTTCAGCCAGAAATCAAAATGATAAAGGCTCAACAAGCAGAAAGTCGTGTCTTGTTTTGAGTCGATTAGTGCTTGCATTAACAAGTGGTATAATTTAAATAACGCAATCACAGCGCATCTCCATGAGGAGGATAGTATGACAATGCGTTTCACAAGTATCTTGCTTGTCTCAATTATAGCGATCACGTGCCTGAATTTTACGATGCCTGCCCCAATCCCGGCTGCGGATACCATCAAGCTGGGGGTCGCCGTCCCGCTCAGCGGCGATCTGGCTTCCTACGGTATCCCCAGTGCCAGGGCTGCGGAACTGGTAGCAAAAGACATCAATGAAAAAGGAGGCATCCTCGGTAGGAAAGTTGAGGTTCTCGCTGAGGACGATGTCTGCAAACCTGAGGTCGCCACAAACGCCGCGACGAAACTTGTCTCTGAAGGAGTTAATGTAGTTCTCGGACACATCTGCAGTGGGGCCACCAAGTCAGCCCTGGGCATTTATAGAGAAGGAAATGTAATCGCGATGTCACCATCTGCCACAAATACGGAACTGACATTAAGCGGCAGGTATCCCAATTTTTACCGGACAATCGGTTACGATAAGAACCAGGCAAAGCTGGCGGTGGATTTTGTCGTCAAGAACCTTAATCTGAAGAAGATAGCGATTCTGCATGATAAAGGCGACTACGGCAAGGGATTCGCGGAAAACGTGAAGAAGAATATCGAGGATTCGAAAAAAGCCCAGGTCGTCCTCTTTGAGGGAATCACCCAGGGTGCTGTTGACTACTCCGCCGTAGTTCAGAAAATTAAGCAATCCGGTGCAGAAGCCGTTATGTACGGCGGTTATCACCCGGAGGCCGCCTCGATAGTCACGCAGATGCGCAAGAAAGGTTTGAAGGCACTCCTTATTTCCGATGACGGCGTCAAGGACAACACCTTCATCAAGGTAGCTGGAAAATATGCGGAGGGGGTCTATGCGACGAGCCATAAAGACACATCGAAAAACCCCCTGGCCATCGCCGCCGTAGAGGCGCATAGAAAGACATACGGCTCTGAGCCCGGCGCCTTCTTCCTGAATGGCTACGCAGGTGCGCAGGCGCTTTTGTATGCTATTAAGAATGCCGGTTCTACAGATTACGAAAAGATAAGAAAAGCCCTCCGCACCTATAATGTGGATACCCCTCTCGGAAAAATTAGATTTGATAATAAAGGAGATGCCATCGGCGTTGGATTTTCCGTGTACCAGGTCAAGAACGGGGCTTATGTAGAAATAAAATAGATTTGTCTGTCTGAGGAGCCACACTGTCATAAAGCTTTTTATCGATATCGTAGCAATAGCCCCGCCCTCAATCCCTCCCGCCAGGAGAGCGAAGTCCAGTAAGCTTGAGCCCACATCCTTGCCACAGCGGGAGAAAGAAATGCAGCTCTGAGACTCTTCAACAGTAAAACATAAAAAAGGAGAAGGTATGATCTTAACAGCCAATAAAGGTAAGAGAAGAAGTTTTCTGGGCGTAGATTTTTTGGTTCTATCCCATGGGCAGGATACTATGATAACTAAAATGCTATACAAGAAGGAGGATCATGTCCCATTTCATAAGCATCCGAACGAACAAAGCGGATACGTGATATCAGGAAAATACAGAATCCGATTTGGCAGTTACGATCAGATTATAGGACAGGGAGATACATATTCGATCCCTAAGAATGTTGAACACAAGATAGAAATAATCGAAACTGGCGAAGTGTTGGACTTCTTCTGTCCGCCAAGGGCAGATTATTTGTAACTTCTGAGAGCCCGCTGCATCGAGCGGGATTCGCGCAGTATATCTCGGCATTAGAAGACATTGTCATTTACAGCGTTTTATTAAGATGAATTATTTTTTCGAACTTCTCATCGGCGGGCTCACGCGAGGCAGCATCTATGCCCTCATTGCCCTGGGCTACACCATGGTCTATGGCATCATTGAACTGATAAATTTTGCCCATGGTGAGATATATATGATCGGCGCCTTTACAGCCCTGATTGTTGCGAGTGCCCTCGCCATGTCGGGGATGAGCAGCCTTTCTGTCCTGATCCTTGCATCGGTCGTCGCTGTAATCTACTCCGCCGCCTACGGCTTCACCGTGGAGAAAGTCGCCTACAAGCCTCTCCGCCAGGCTCCTCGTCTTTCGCCCCTGATCAGCGCCATCGGCATGTCTATCTTTCTTCAGAATTATGTTCTTCTGGCCCAGACCTCAGACTTCCTCCCCTTCCCCAATCTTCTGCCCGATCTCCCCTTCATGGCGCCTTACGCCGGTTTCATAGGCTCAACGGAATTTATCATTATTACGACGACGACGGTTATTATGATTCTCCTAACCCTGTTGATCAAATTCACGAGAATGGGGAAAGCCATGCGGGCTACGGCACAGGACAGGAACATGGCCATGCTTGTGGGCGTTAACGTGAATCGTGTGATCTCCAGCACCTTTATTATCGGCTCGGCATTGGCCGCTGTCGGAGGGGTGTTGATTGCTTCCCACGTGGGACGGATTAACTTCTACATCGGATTTCTTGCGGGGATCAAAGCCTTTACCGCCGCGGTTCTGGGAGGGATCGGCAGCATCCCCGGCGCGGTTCTGGGTGCCCTGGTACTGGGTTGCACGGAGAGTTTCGCCACGGGTTACGTATCCAGTGATTACGAAGACGTATTTGCCTTTGTCCTTCTTATCTTTATTTTGATAATCAAGCCTTCAGGACTTTTAGGCCATAAAGCAACTCAGAAGGTATGAGTACGTTGAACAACACAAAATACATGGAAGGTATGAAACAATCCGTCATCGTTTCGTTGTGGTTCATGTTTCTCACCTTCCCCATCATGGTAATCCGGGTCAATACTATTGAGAACGTCATCGAATGGCGCTGGATGAATATGATTTATGTCGGCGCCGGCAGTTTTATCCTTTTCTTCGTCTGGCGCTATCTGTCAGGAAAAGGCATAAGCAAAAGGAAGGATAACAACGCTGCACGGGCGGAACACCGCTCTTACCTGCAACGCCTCGTTAGCGAGAAAAAGCTGTCTCTCCCCGCGCTTGGAATTGTGGCGGTCGTCGTTGTCTTCTTCCCCTTTGTCTCATCCATTTACCAGACAAATATAATGACCACTGCCCTCATGTATATTGTTCTGGGCCTCGGTCTTAATATCGTCGTGGGTCAAGCTGGTCTTTTGAATTTGGGCTACGTAGCCTTCTATGCAGCAGGCGCATATACGTATGCCCTTCTGCACCAGCATTTCGGAGTTGGTTTCTGGCTGGCCTTGCCCCTGGGCGCCCTTGCAGCTACTATACTGGGCGTCCTCCTCGCTTTGCCGGTGCTGCGGCTTCAAGGAGATTATCTGGCTATCGTAACTTTAGGTTTTGGTGAAATCACCAGGTTGGTTTTGGAAAACTGGAACGAGTTCTCCTTCGGCCCCAGCGGCATCTCCGGGATCCCGCGGCCCGGCCTTTTCGGCATGGAGATGGGCATGCACGATGCCACAGTATATATGTATTTTCTCATGATACTCCTCTGCATCATCACAATTTTTGTCGTGAACCGCCTGCAGGATTCGCGGATAGGGCGGGCGCTTCTTGCCCTCCGGGAGGATGAAATCGCTTGCCAGGCCATGGGTATTGATAAGACCAGGGTCAAACTGACAGCATTTGCCTTGGGTTCTACATGGGCTGGCCTTGTCGGTGTCATTTTCGCTGCGAAGACAACTTTCGTCAACCCTGCAAGCTTCACCTTTCTCGAATCAGCCATGATCCTCTCCATTGTCGTGCTGGGAGGAATGGGCTCCATCATAGGCATCGTTATCGGCGCCCTCGTTCTAATCCTTCTTCCGGAATACCTCCGTGCCTTCAGTGATTACCGGATGCTGCTTTTCGGAACCATTATGGTGATCATGATGATCTTCCGTCCCCAGGGGATTGTAGAGGGCGTCCGCAAGACCTACGAATTTCACACGGAGGAAAAATAAAAAGGATTTTTAATTCTTATCGTCAGTCCCGTGCATGCGGTAACCAGAAATTAAATTATGAAACCCATACTTGAAGCAAGAAACCTCAGCATGAATTTCGGCGGTCTGAAGGCATTGGACCGTCTTGATATAGATGTCCTGCCCGGACAGATTACGGCCCTTATCGGTCCCAACGGTGCTGGTAAGACAACCTTCTTTAATTGCATTACCGGCATTTACTCTCCCACGGGGGGCGATATCTTCATTACCCCTCCGGGCGGCAGGCAGGAGAGGATCACCGGTCTCAACATTCACAGGGTGACGGAAAGCGGCGTTGCCAGGACATTTCAGAATATACGCATCTTCTCTGACATGACGGTTCTGGAAAATGTAATGATCGGTCGTCACTGCCGCACGAATTCAGGTGTCCTTGGCGCCATCCTCAGGGGCAAGGGCACAATGACGGAAGAAAAGGCCATTGTTGCCAGAAGCTATGAGATACTGAAAAAGATCGGCCTCACGGAGCACGTAAATCTGCTGGCCAGAAAACTCCCCTACGGCGCTCAACGCCGCCTTGAGATCGCAAGGGCAATGGCGACCGATCCCTTCCTGCTCCTCCTCGATGAGCCCGCCGCTGGAATGAATCCCCAGGAAACAAAAGACCTGGAGGCGTTGATTATCAGCATCCGCGACGAATGGGAAATATCCGTCTTTCTTATTGAGCACGATATGAAACTGGTCATGGGACTTTCGGACTCTGTCTACGTCATGGACTACGGCGAGATGATTGCCCGCGGGACACCGCAGGAAATCAGGCAGAACCCGGAGGTGATAAAGGCATATTTGGGAGAAGACGTCAGTGCTTAAGCTCTCCAACGTCCAGACTTTTTACGGCAACGTCCAGGTATTGAAAGATCTCTCTATAGAAGTATCCCAGGAAGAGATCATCACCCTGATAGGCGCGAACGGTGCCGGCAAGACAACAACCCTCATGTCCATCTCCGGCATTGTGCCTCCGAGGGCCGGTGAGATTCTGTTTGACGACAAACCGATCCAGAACTTGAGTCCGGATGATATCGTCGCAGCGGGAATTTCTCTCGTACCTGAGGGCCGCCGCATATTCCCCCGCCTTACGGTCATGGAAAATCTGGACATGGGGGCGTTTCTCCGCAGAGATAAGGCAGACATAAAGAAAGACGTGAATCATGTTTTCGAACTGTTCCCTATCCTCGCGGAAAGGCGCCATCAACACGGCGGCACTCTGAGCGGGGGGGAACAGCAGATGCTGGCGATCTCACGGGCAATTATGGCAAGACCGCGCCTGCTCCTTCTCGACGAGCCATCCTTAGGCCTCGGTCCAATTTTTGTCAAACTGATTTTTGACATCATCAGAAAAATCAATACGGAAAGCAGAACCACAATTTTCCTGGTGGAACAGAACGCCCACATGGCCCTCAAGGTCGCCCACCGCGGCTACGTCATGGAAAACGGACGTATCACCCTAGAGGGTTCTGCCGATGCACTTCTCCACAACGAGAATGTGAAAAAGGCCTATCTGGGAATATGATACGGCAACCTATTTTAGCTTCTTTTCTATCTCCCTCCAATTCTCTACGACTTCTGCATCTTCCACGGAATCAAAACTGAAGGCAAGCGGCTTAAACATCTCGGCAGATTCAATCACCTCCGGCCCTCCAATTATCGCCTTAATCTGCAAATCCCTTTCCCTGATGTCCCTGAATACTTCACCCTGACCCCAGGACAGCACGGGCGCAACAGGGAAATTATTTTTCTTCAGCCATGACCTTAAAGCTCCCACACTCAGAATACCTTTTTGGAGATAGACTATGGGAAATCTCTTCTGAATTTTTATTATGGCCTTTCTGCTTTCCGGTTTTTCTTTTTCTCCAAAAGGTCCTTCCAGTAAGGAGCCAGCAACATCGATAAAGACTATCCGCATTTTTTTCTCCAGTGCCAGGAGTACGCCGCTATCCTTGTCATCGCCGGATCTCACGTTTATTTTGTGGAGACCTGTTCTTGCCGGGATAAATCCTTTGACGGCAAATCCGTCTCTGCCCGAAAGGTTCTTGCCGATAGACCTCCCATCAACGATAAACTCCACAACCTCCCCGCCCTTGCTGAGCAACGTTCCCCTTGTCTCGGCCCTGAGCATGACTTCCCGGTCCTTCAGAGTCACCTCATCATAGACTAAGACCCTTGATATCGCCGCATCTGGACATATACCGAAGAGAGAAGCAGATAAAATGAAAGCTAAGAGAATTCTCATACAATGACTCGCCTCACTAAGAATACGAAAAGCGCCTATTTATTTCAATCATCTCCAAGTTGGCAACCATAACGAATAACCATTTTGTACCAGCGCAAAGAAATGGGCAATGTCCCTATTTTTATATTAGATAATGCCGGTTCAGGCAAGGTGAAATTGGGAAGGACATTGACATTTTTCGATTTCTGTAATAGCATTTCTCGTCTATATTATTTAATTATGAAACAATTAATTGTAAGAAATATAATCGAGCCAAACGGCAGCAAGAAAGGCAGATGTCTTGCCTGCGGTGCTACTCTGAATACGGCTAGGCGCAAATACTGCTCCATGGAATGCCGGAAACGCCTCCACTATAAGTTAGAGGTGAGAACAGGCCTAATAAGAGCCTTGAATGCGAAGTATGCAACATTTTATTTTTCCGAAGTCATGATAATAATGGACATGCTCCCCTACGGATCTGAGCAGATATTCAGCTTCTTCTATCCACGGTCTCCAGGAAGCAAGCCTGCCGAAGACTTCAGTAGGATGGCCGACATGCTGGGAAATCTCTGGTGGAATGAGAGAAAGCGGACAAACAAGAGATACCTGGCGTCATTCCATGTTCTCGGAAAAGCCGTCAAGAATGGTGCGCCGTTAATTTCTGTCAAACCATCGATGGTAAAAGTCCCTTCCATTAAGGCGGCGCACTTATCTCATCTTAAACTTGATAAATCCCAATTGAACGCGGCGGAACTACAAAAAAGCGTAAAAGAAGCGTATCGCAGGCAGGCGAAGGTACATCATCCTGATCTCGGAGGCGATGCGGCGACGTTCAGAAAACTCCACCAAGCTTACAGAGAGCTGACTTCATGGGCCAGGAGACCCTCTTTCACAAAACGCCGTGGATTCCCTGATAAATGGTTTTACGATGGGCGCACGAACAAATGGGTGCAGCCGATACCCTCGCAAATACAAAGATGATGCCCTCGTAAAAAAAACATGCCCCTGGTCTTTCAAACAAACTGCGGATGACAGAAAGTGATGTCGCCCCGTGTCATGGTTCTTTCTTTCCCTGCTCGCCGCGCTCAGTCTCGCCACATCCGATGCCCTGACAAAAAGATTTTTTGGCAATCTCCCGCCGCTTATGATGGGGATTATCAGGCTCGGTTATGCCCTGCCCTGGCTCCTCGCAGCACTGTTCTTTATACCTTGGATAATTCCTGACACGACATTCTGGTCCTGCATAGCTATCGGCCTGCCATTGGAGGCGCTAGCGTTTTACTGCTACATGAAGGCCATCAAAGTCTCACCCTTGTCTCTCACGGTGCCGTTTTTGGCCTTCACTCCCGGGTTCATCATTTTGACGGGATGGATCATCTTAAGTGAGGAAATCAGTCCCGGCGGCTTCTGCGGAATAATTTTAATCATCGTCGGGGCATATTTTCTTAATCTTTCCAAGACCAACTACGGGATCCTGGCCCCTGTCATGGCTATCTTCAGAGAACCGGGGTCCCGTCTGATGCTCTTGGTATCTTTCATATATGCCTTCACCTCAACAATCGGCAAGCTCGCCATCATTCACTCCAATCCCTATTTTTTCGGCATCCTTTACAACACGGCTCTCGCCGTGTTGCTGACCTTATTTCTTCCCGCATTTCTTCCCGCAGCAGCAATTGCCGAACCCGCAAGAAATCTAATGAGCAAGCTCCTAATAGGCCTGATTCTTGGTGCGCTTGTAGCCACCACTGTCTTCAGCCATATGCTCGCCATATCAATGACGAATGTCGCCTACATGATATCGCTGAAACGCACCAGTCTTTTATTCGGCGTGCTTTACGGTGCGCTATGGTTCAAGGAGGAAAAAATTGCGGAAAGGCTGACGGGGGCCATCATCATGATAACAGGCGTTTTTTTGATAGGATTATTCGGATGAATAGCGTGCATTGATCCGGCATTAAAGTTCTTTCACCAAAGAGCCGATATAAATTTACCATTATTGCTTGGAGGTGAAAGCATGTCCGACACATTTAATGCAGCACTTTCCACCCTCGGTTCCCTTTCCCGGGAGATGGATGTCACAGCCAACAATATCGCTAACGTAAAGACGAATATCTTCAAGGTCTACATAAACCGTGTCGACACGCCGGGCTATGTATTGCCTCCCGATGAAAAGGGCAAAGATCAGGAATCATCAAACGTTAACCTGGCTGAGGAACTTGTAAATCCGATAACTACGCAGCATACCTACGCCAAGAATATCAAGACAATTACAACGGAAGACGACATGAGGAAAACTCTCCAGGACGGCATTGCCTGATGCCTGCCATTTAACTCTTGACAAAGAAATCCTCCTTTGTTACTCATCACTTGAATAACAAAAAGATACGGATGGATGTGTGGAAGAGGGGTTAAATGCCCCCGCTGCCCCGCAGCCGTGAAGGGAACGAAAACCTCAAAAAGCCACTGTCATGCAAAGTGCATAACGGGAAGGCGGGTGAGTAGGCAGCCCGAAGCCGGAAAACCAATCCATCGCGGTTCCTCGAGGGGGGATTTTTACGGTTACATTACCTTTCACAATTTTTCCAGCCCAGCTTTACCAGCCCGCAGTCCCGGTCTGCAAAGATCTCTGCGGTTCGTTCAAATCTGCGAGCTCACCTGACCATGCCGGAATGTCTCCGTTAGCATCCAGTTGCCATCATGCCATTGCCGGGGTGTGCGGCGATAAAGCAGTATGATACAGGAAAAGGACATGGCATCAAACAAACACGGTGGAAACCTGAGAAAACTGGCATCGGCGGCACGCCTTTCCCCGGAGGCTATTCTGGACTTTTCAGCTAATATAAATCCACTCGGTCCACCGGATTGGGTCAGGCCTCTCATAAGCCGGACGATTGCTTCCCTCACCCATTATCCTGACCCGGACTGTGCAGCCCTCATTAAGGCCATCTCCGCCCGTTATGGAGTCACTGAAGATGAGATTATAGCCGCGAACGGTTCGACAGAGATACTCTATCTCATACCCCGTGCCCTTCCCGTGAGCCGTGCCGTCGTTACAGTTCCCGCATATTCCGATTATGCACGGGCCTCGGAACTCGCCGGGCTTCCGGTGGAAAAGATTATCATGAAAGAAGATGACGGATTCAGACCTGATCTCAAGTCTATCGAGGCGCGGCTAAAAGTAAACGACATCGCTTTTATCGGCCAGCCGAATAATCCGACGGGCTTGCTCTGCAACGCCGCTGCCCTCAGAGATTTGGCCCTGAGGAATGCGTCCGTCACCTTTGTCATCGATGAGGCTTTTGCCGCATTTGTGGAAGACATGGACAGCCTGACCCACAGGCGTCCCCCCAATCTCATCGTGCTTCTCTCATTCACCAAGTTCTTCGCCATTCCGGGGCTGAGACTGGGTTGCGCTATTGCTAACCCTGCCATCATCTCGCGAATACGGACGATGATGCCCCCCTGGTCGGTCAATACCCTTGCCCAGTCCGTCGGGGAAAAGGCCATGGAGGACGAAGAATATGCGAGGAAGACGAAGGTATATTGCCAGACGGAGCGGAAATCTCTTACGGAGCAATTGCAGTCCATCCCCGGGCTTTATGTGTACCCGGGAGAGGCAAATTATCTCATGGTGCGGATTGACCGAAAAGGTCTGAGCGCGCCGGTGGTGGCACAGAAACTCCTGCCCATGGGAATCGCCATCAGGGTGTGTGATAATTTTGACGGACTGGATGCAAGGTTCTTCCGCGTAGCGGTCAGGACCGCTGAAGAAAATGAGCAGCTCTTAAACAAGCTCCGCGACGCCCTATGCGTGACTCACACAGCAATCAGCAGGAAGACGAAGCCTGCTGTCATGATCCAGGGGACGAGCTCCAACGCGGGAAAGAGCGTCATGGCAGCGGCCCTCTGCCGCATCATGCTGCAGGACGGCTATAGCGTCGCGCCCTTCAAGGCACAGAACATGTCTCTGAACTCATACGTCACGCGGGATGGCGGCGAGATGGGCCGTGCCCAAGTCGTCCAGGCGCAGGCCTGCCGGATCGACCCGGATGTGCGGATGAATCCCATCCTTCTCAAACCCAGCAGTGACACGGGCGCCCAGGTTATCGTTATGGGAAAGCCTGTCGGGAATATGGATGTGGGACAGTATATCCGCTACAAGCCCGAAGCGTTCCTAAGGGCTTTGGAGGCATATGATTCCCTCGCCTCCGAGCACGACGTCATTATCCTTGAAGGAGCGGGAAGCCCTGCAGAGGTCAATCTGAAGCACCACGACATAGTAAACATGGCCATGGCCCGCTACGCCCGTTCGCCGGTCATTCTTGTTGGCGACATCGACAGGGGCGGAGTCTTTGCGTCATTCGTAGGAACAATGGAGGTTCTTGTGGAATGGGAAAGGGCACTGGTGGCAGGGTTTGTAATCAACCGTTTCCGGGGGGATAAATCGCTCCTTGATGATGCCATAACTTATGTGGAGCGCCATACAGGGCGTCCTACTTTCGGCATCGTCCCCTATCTCAAAGACCTGGCACTCCCCGAAGAGGACTCCGTCACCTTCAAGAACGGCCCGAAAGAAACAACGCGCCCTGCGGGGGATGCGGTGGAGATCGCGCTTATCGATCTTCCCCATATATCTAATTTTACCGATTACGATTCACTCCGCTTAGAGCCCGACGTGCACCTACGCATCATCCGGTCCTCCCGCGATATCGGACACCCTGACGCAGTCATCCTGCCGGGTAGCAAGAACGTCATCGGCGACCTGGAATATTTGAAGAAGGACGGTCTCGCAGAAAGGATCGCAGACTTGGCCCGTAACGGAAAGACGGAGATTGTCGGAATCTGCGGCGGGTTTCAGATCCTCGGGGCGGAGATAGCCGATCCTCACGGCATCGAGTCCGGAGGAAGGACCATCAAAGGACTGGGACTGCTGCCGGTCACAACGACGCTGGCCTTGGAAAAGACCCTGAAATGCGTTTCAGCGCGTCATGCCGCCTCAGGCCTTGCCTTAAGGGGATATGAGATACACCATGGGCAGACAAACGGCATGAACATGCCTGCCGCCGTTGCGCGTGAAGACGGAGCGGTAGTCGGTGTAAGATCGGAAGACGGTCTCCTGTGGGGAACATACCTGCACGGGATGTTCGATGCCGACGAATTTCGCCGGTGGTTTATCGACAGATTGAGAACCCGCCGCGGCCTGGCTCCTGTGGGAAAGCTGCTCGCCGCTTATGACTTGGAGCCGGCTTTCGACCGCCTGGCCGATGTCGTTCGACGGTGCCTGAACATGGATGCAATCTATCGGTTGATGGGATTGCGGTGAAATCATCAAATCCCCCCATCCCCTTTTTGCAAAAGAGGGGATTTTGAGACAAGGCAGGGTCTATATTATAAATTGCGGAGACATTCTCAGATGAAAGACAAGAAAAGGATACTGCTCTTTACAGGGGACGGCAAGGGAAAGACGACGGCCGCCCTGGGGATGGCCCTCCGCGCGAGCGGGCACGGCATAAAGACCTTGATAATCCAATTCGTGAAGTCGGATCCCACAACGGGAGAGCTGGCGGCATGCAGGCATTTACCCGGTTGCGAGATCGTACAGACAGGCAGGGGCTTTGTCCCGGAGCGAAACGACCCGGCATTCCAGGAACACTTGACGGCCGCTGCGGAAGGCCTGAAACTGGCTGCGCAAGCCCTTTCGTCAGGCGGATACGATCTTGTCATTCTCGATGAGATATGCACCGCCATCGGAAAGGGACTCCTGGACGAGGGAGAAGTGATCGAAGCCGTCCTGCGAGGACCCCCCGGCATATGCGTCGTCATGACGGGCCGGAACGCCACGGCAGGGCTGATATCCATAACCGACACGGTAACGGACATGCGCATGGTCAAACACAGTTTTCAAGACGGATGGAAAGGACAAAAGGGAGTGGAATACTGATAATGGACTGCCCCCGTATTGTCATAGCGGGCACACAAATCGGTATGGGAAAGACGTCCCTGACCCTGGACATCGTTATGGCGCTGAGAAAGCGCGGGCTGAAGGTGTAGACATTCAAGGTGGGACCGGATTTTCTGGACCCAACTTACCTGGTTGTCGGCTCGGGAGGGCCCTGCCGGGGGAACACAGGAAAAGCTGGAGGCGGCCCATCTCGAAGGATGCTCTCTTGTTGTTGTGCGACCAGATGAACCCGCTCATGATGCGTTCGAGAAACATTCCGATCTGATTTCCACCGTCATGGCGTGGGTTCCGACGCAAGACTGTTCTCAAGCATTCCGACGTCTAATCTTTATCATCTTCCCTACGCTTCGATCCCCGTTTATTGGGATCAAGCTCCATCTTCCGCAGGCGTATGTGCTGCGGAGTTATTTCCACAAGTTCATCCTCAGCGATAAATTCAATGGACTGATCCAGGGAGAGCGGGCGCGGCGGCCTTAAGGTCACGGTCGCTTCCGCCGTCGAACTCCTTATATTTGTGAGTTTCTTTTCCTTGGTAATATTCACTGGCATATCACCGGTGCGATTGCGTTCGCCGATAATCATCCCGCCGTACACCTCGGTTCCCACCTCAACGAAGAGTTCACCGCGGTCCACCATGGCCAGGCTGGCATAGGTCGTAACCCTGCCGTTTCTATCGGCCAGAAGAGTGCCGCTTGCGCGCTGCGGGATCGACCCGAACCACGGTTGATAGTCTTCAAAGAGCGTATTCATCACACCCGCCCCCTTGGTATCCGTCAGAAAATGGCTGCGGAAACCGATGAGGCCGCGGCAGGGTACAAGAAACTCCAGGTTGACCCGGCCGCTTCCCTTATTGATCAAGTGGACCATGCGTCCTTTTCTCACCGATAGTTTTTCCGTCACAATGCCGACGAACCCTTCGGGGATGTCGATAAAAACGCGCTCCACGGGCTCAAGGATCTTGCCGTTTTCTTTTTTCGTGATGACGTTTGGTTTCGATACCATGAGCTCATAGCCTTCCCGTCGCATGGTCTCGATCAGCACGGCCATCTGCAGCTCTCCCCGGCCGCAGACCTCGAAGGCGTCCTTGCGCTCCAACAGTTTGAGTTTCAGCGCCACGTTCCGGAAACTCTCCTTTTCCAAACGTTCAAGGAGATGACGCGTCGTGAGATACTTCCCTTCCCTGCCGGCAAAGGGACTGTTGTTGACATAAAAGATCATGGAGACGGTCGGCGCATCTATAAGTATCCGGGGAAGCGGCATGGGATTGTCCTGTGATGTAATCGTATCGCCGATACTGATAGCCTCGACGCCGGCAACAGCGACTATGTCACCGGCCTCGACGACATCCACCTGTTTTTTCTTCAAACCGTGAAATGTATAAAGGGCGGAGAACCTGACTCCTTGTGTGATCGCATTTTCTCCGCAAAGAGCATATGTCTGGTTCATCGCGAGACTGCCGTTGATCAAGCGCCCGATACCGATCTGCCCCACATAGGGATCATAATCGAGGTTCGTAACCAGAAACTGGGGAACCTGTGCATCATCGGCAGCAGGACCGGGTATGGTGGAACAGATCGCGTCAAACAGGGGCTTGAGATCTTCCGATTGATCTTGCGGCTTCAGATGGGCAATGCCCCGTTTTGCGTTGGTATAGAGTATGGGAAACTCGATCTGCCGCTCATTCGCATCGAGATCGATAAATAGGTCGTAAACCTCATTAATGACCTCTTCGATCCGGGCGTCACCGCGGTCGATCTTATTAATGACGACCACAATGGGCAGTTTTCTGGCGAGGGCTTTCTTAACAACGAATCGTGTCTGCGGAAGCGGTCCTTCACTGGCATCGACCAGCAGAATTGCCCCATCGACCATATTCAAGCTGCGTTCAACCTCACCTCCGAAATCAGCATGACCGGGCGTATCGACGATATTGATCTTGATGTTGTCGTACCATATGGCCGTATTCTTCGCCATGATGGTAATCCCCCGCTCCCTCTCGAGATCCATAGAGTCCATCACCCGCTCTGCGATCTCCTGATTCTCCCGAAAGGTGCCCGTTTGCTTGAGCATGGCATCGACGAGGGTCGTTTTGCCGTGATCAACGTGGGCAATGATAACAATATTTCTTATGTTCTGCTTTCGCAAAAGTGTTGCTGCTCCTTTAAAAGGCATCCCCCCTTGTCCGTAATGATTAGTTTGGATCGGGGCAAGGAGGGATGACAATAACGTACACTTTATGTATATGTTCAGCTATTCATTTCGGTAATTTTCATTTGTGTTTCTTTATTGAGAAACTCCCATAACCCGACCTGTTTCAGGGTCTCCACTTTCGGCACCCCGTTCGCATTCCAGCCCCGCTCGCTATAGTACGTCCGTATCAATTCTTGCAGCTGTTCTCTCCTGAAGTTCATCAGGATTTCCCTCTTATCTTTCGTATGCATCTTCTCTACGTCTTCGAGAGGCTTCCCGAATATCTTGCTTACCTCCCCATCGTGGAAATCCTTTTCGGCATCATAGAGATCATCATCTGTAGGCCCTATTGCCCGGTCAGGCACCCAGTCATGCTCGCCTGTTTTTTCACCGAAGATCACGGCATTCATGACCCTTTGCAAATTTATGTCCCTGTCTGTCCGCTCATAGATCTTCTCCCATGTGAGATCCGCACCCAGCATGCCGTTATAGAATTCCGCATACATCTCCTGTGAGGCCGGGTTTATGTATATGTCGGTGTTCTTCATTTTTTCCGAATCCGGATTGAATACGTCCACCCAAGGGAGCTTGCAGAGACCCAGGTTGTCATTGCCTAGACGAACCCTCGGATAGGTTATAAGGGCTTTAGCCTTGTCTTTGAAAGAAGGAAAGGCGCCGAGGAGGTCTGCTTTAATCAGCCATGCCGCTGCGTGATGCGCCCCTATATCACTGGCCGCCGCATATGACGCCTGCATGGACAGAGACCTGTGCGTCCTGTAAAGAGAAAATGGAAGGCCCTTCACCTGCATGGCAAATTTCATGAGTTCCTCCTTGGGATTTTCGCGGTCCGTTCTTTTGACATACCTGCGGGAAACCCAGTCCAGCAAGCTAAGCATCCCTTTTCCCGCTTCTCTCGCGCACTCCGTCTCGCCGCTGCTAATCTGGCGCAGAAAACCAAGCACCGCCTTTTCATTTCCCCATGTGAGTTCCAAACCGCCCGTATCATCCTTCGTGAGATAACCCCTCTGGAAGCACTCCATCAAGAAGGCGATGATAACAGCGGCAGTTATGGTATCGACTCCGAAGTTATCGCAATGCCAGTTTGCTTCCATGACGGTTTCAGCATTCCATATGCCTAAATTTGAGCCGAAACCGCATGCTGTCTCATATTCTGGTCCGTCGACCCAGACCTTCCTGCCTTTTTGGTCACCGACCGATAGGGTAACCCAGCCGCCTTTGGTGCACCGCAGAGAGCAGCCTGGGTAGCACCCGTCCATACCTCTATGATCAAAGAGGTTATCAGCGTAAAATTTGCCGCTGATCTGTTCCGCTCTGGGATCGGAACCATACTGGTAGTTGCTCACAGGCAGAGACCTGTAATTTTCTTTGTTCATGAAACTGATTAGCCCCGCACTTCCCTTACGGTACATTTTAAGTGATACCGGATCAACCTCCCTTATAACCTTGGAAAGTCTCGATCCCGCCTTTTTCGCCTTTTCCCAGTCTGCTGCGCCATATGGATTTTCCCCGTGCGGATATTCCGCCATGATGATGACGGACCGTATTTTCTTGTCGATCATCACCGAGCCAAGGCCGGTTCTGCCTGCCTGCTTTGTCCTGAAAAACCCCTTCTGGCCGTCAGTCGTCTTCGTAGGGTCATAATAATGGCTGTTGATACATCCATATGTCGTACTGGCCGCGCCTACGCCGGTTGTAACAAAGGCTATGTTCTTCTTGTCATAGCCTTCCTCTGTAAATTTATCGGCAATAAATTTCTCCAGCGCAAAGACTTGTTCTATCTTCGGCGCTTCAATAATCGTTACTTCATTTTTAAACCCATCGATAACAATAAAAACGTCTTTTTCCGATTTTCCCGTGATCTCAATTACGTCGAACCCGGCGAATTTCATGTGAGCCCCGAAATGTCCGCCGAAATTCGATACCCCCGGAATTCCTGTGTGTGGGGACATAGAGAGCGCCATGCATTTGCTCGTACCCGGGAAATTGGGAACACCCGCCAGTGGCCCCGGGGAAAAGATCAATGGATTCTCCGGAGCGTAGGCGCTCGTATTCGGGCTTACTCGCCTGTAGAGTAGATATAAGCCCAGGGCTCTCCCGCCGACGAAATAATCCCGTGCGCGTGGATCGAGGCTTTGCACATCTATCGCTCCGTTATGAAGATCGATATTGAGAATCTTATTCGCGTATCCACGCGTTAAATCTGATTTGGCATACTTCATGCGGTTTTCCTTACGCAGGGTTCCTGCATTTGCGGCGGTTTTTTGGATCCTATCGACTATCAAGAGAGAACAGGAGCCCGCTTTTTTAGAAGGCGCACTATAAGCCAAAGCAAATTAGCTTGTCAATTGGAAAAGTTAATTAGCTTGACATTCGCGGCAATTCGTGGTTGAGCCTCCCTTCAGTTAAGAGTTGTTTCTTGGATGGCAAGAGCGCACAGGAAGTGAGCATGGAAATGAATCACCAATGGGTCTGGCTCGATACGCAGACAAGAATGGATGGGGCAAAAGAAGATATCGGCAACGCGTCCATTATCTGTGTTGATACAGAGTATGATTCCTTCAGATATTTTCGCGAAGTCCTCTGTTTAATCCAGATAGATGCGGGGGGAATGACTTACCTCTTCGACCCTCTGGGCAAGCTTGATTTTTCCTTCTTGGGAACGTTTTTCAAAGATCCTGCCATCCTCAAAATTATGCACGCCGGTGATAACGATATCCGGCTTCTAAAAAGGGACTACAGTTTCGAATTCAAGAATATTTTTGACACACATCAGGCTGCATCCATCCTCGGTTGTCACCATCTTGCTCTCTCAACATTGATAAGCCAGTATCTCGGCACGGAACTCAAGAAAGATAAGAAAATGCAGCGTTCCAAATGGGAAACCCGCCCCCTGACGGAAGAACAGATACACTATGCCGTAGAGGACACGGTACACCTCACGGCCCTGTATCGGAGGCTTGAGTCTGAGATCCAGTTGAGCGGTCTAAAGAGAAAAGCGGCAAGGGCTTTTGACAAGATCGCGGCTGTGACATGGAATGAGAAACTCTTCAATCCTCAGGGATGCAAAGGTATCAAGGGGTACGAGTCCCTTTCAGCGCAACAGAAGCATAACTTGCTGAACCTTTACTGGTAGCGTTTCCAGAAGGCAAAGAAGACAAACATGGCGCGCTTCAGGATATTACCCGATCAGGCCCTGCTTGACTTAGCAAGATCCGAGGCATCTTCCATGGAAATACTGAGGAAGACAGAGATACTTTCTCCGGAAAAGATAAGACTCTACGGACGGGAAATTATCGAGACCATTGCCGGCGGCAGAGGGTCGGAACAGAATCTCCAATAAAACAGCGCTCCACATTGGGAATAAATTTGTTTTCAGGCGACGCATAGCAAGACCTACAGGCGGTGTTGGAAAAATGCCTGTTACTTGAATTTATGGGGACTGATCTTCTTTTCCATGTTATCGAGAAAAGTCGACCAGGCGTGGGTTCGGAATGCGGTAGCTAACTTTTTGGGCTTTTTTGCCCCGCATGACGGACACTCCAGGACATCGTATCTTTCGTCGACCTTCATCAATCGTTCATACACGGTCTTACATTGACTGCACTCAAATTCATAAATGGGCATTTGGAAATTCCTTGACGCGGCAACTGCTGATATCAGGCTTGGCGTCCACTATGCCAATACCTCATATCCCGTCACACTAACCAGTTCATTAAGTTTAATCTCATTCGGTGAAGACTCGTCGTTTCGCTGTTGATATATAGAAGAAAGCCGATTGTATGTCAAGAGACAACAATATCTTCAACACTGTTGATATGCAGGGTTTTATATGTTAGTAGTTGCATTCTTGATAATTACGGATATCTAGGTCAGGATCTGAACTATGGATGCAAAGCCATCTTTCCTTCCTTTTGAAATTCCCGAGCTCAAGTCCCGAAATATGAGGATAGGCAAAGAAGGTCTCTTGCGCCGCTCCTTCCCCGTCGTTCCCGATGAGTTTTTTAGAGTCTATCAGAATGACGACCTCCATTTGGAAGTCGAATTCCAGCAGGAAAATAACCGTGCCAAAGTTTTTCTATATACGAATATCGACTGCCCGGAGGATGAATGGCGCGAGCTCGAATTTAAGCAGGAAAAGGACAATATCTATAGCCTGTCACACAAAGTAAGGCTCTGCGGCAGCTACAAATTCAAATTAAAATATTCTCTCGATGACGGCAAAACCTGGTACTGGGACAGGGTTCCTTTCAGCCATGTGATCGTGGATCCGGAGGCTTTGAAGGATATAAGGATGTACACCATGATAATACCCATCTCAGGCACCATCAGCGACTGGATTGAGCTTCTGCCCCACATCGCAGGGCTTGGGTTTAATGCTGTTCATCTTCTGCCCATTACCAGCCTTGATATTTCTGAAAGCCCCTATTCAGCTCACGATCTATTTTCCATTGACAAATCCTACAGCGGAAAAGAGAACAGATACGGGTTTCGTGACTTTGAAAAATTTGTTGAAAAAGCGAAAGAACTGGGAATCCGGCTTTGTTTTGACCTCGTCTTTAATCACATAGGGGTCAGGAGCAAAATGGTGCAGATGTGCCCGGAGTGGATAGTTCCTGATAAGAGCGAGAAAGACGGACTGAATCGTGCAGGCTGCTGGCATATGAACTCTTGGCTGAAATGGGGGGACCTTGTAAAAATATATTATGACCATCCCCATCCTGATATCCGCAGCGACATCTGGGATTATATGAAAAAATATTCCCTGTTCTGGTCCCATTTCGCCCAGCTTACGGGCGGCATGATCCGCCTCGACAACCTGCATTCAAGCCACGAAGGGTTTGTTGCGAGCCTCCTTGAAGACCTGCGCGGAGTCTACCCAACCCTCGTTATTATGGCCGAGTACTTTACAGATTCCAATACGATTATGAAAAAGGCTGCTGAAGGGCAAATCAATCTCTTTCTTGCCAATCAGTGGGAATACCCTTATGCCTATAATCTTCGGAGTTACCTAAATTACATTCATTACATAGGGCGGAAGGTGCGTTTTCATATGCCTATCACAACGCATGATACAGGCGCCCCAGCCGAGCTTTTTGGCAAGGCCGAGGCTGCTGTGCCGCGCTATGCGATTACAACTCTCATGGGTACGGGGCAGACCGGTATAGTCCAGGGGGTTGAATATGGGCATCCTGAAAAAATAGATTTTATCGGCAGGAAAGAAAAATATAAATTCAAGGACAATTTATATATAGCTGAAGGCATAAGAAATATTAACCGTGTGCTTACGGAATCACCCGTATTTCATCAGGACGGGAATTTGGAATTTATTGACAACGGCCACGGCGCGGTGCTGGGTGCCTTGCGTCGCCTGAGTAAAGAATTGGACAAAGGCTATCTGATCTTTGCAAATCTCGACGTTCATAATGGCTATCATTTACAGGTTGACCTTTCGTCATTTTCAAACAATACAAAACAAATACGGATGGAGGACAGAATTAGCGAAGACCAGTATGAATCGCAAGTTAGTGACATTGAGATTGATATTGAACCCTGCGGCGTCAGGATATTCAGGATCGGTAATTGACAGAACGAAAAATCAGAGGATCTTTTTGAAACCCCTAATTATCACACCTGCGGCATCCTCGATTCCCTGATGATGGAAAGGCGATGAAAGATTCGTCACCGAATGAACAGCTGAGCAAAAAAGCGTTTATCGCAGTGGGACATGCAATGGAAGTATGCTGACGATGTATAATAAATAGTTTAACATCCATGAAAGGAGCTTACATGAAATTTGAAAAGTTTTTTAGAGTAGCGGTTCTTGTTTTGTTTGCCTTGGCTATTTTCATTTACGGAATGGCGAACAGATACCAGTTTTTTCATATTACCAATAGTCTTACCGGGCTTGCATGTGACCATTATACAGGGAAATGTGAATGGCTGTCACCGGACGAGATGGGGGTAGAAAAGGTGATGAAGTATTCGGACAAACAACGGGAGGCTATGGAAAAACGGGCAGTCCCGCAAACACCTGCCCCAAAGCCGGAGAGTCCACGGTAATAACGACGGCGGAAAATTTTCAGAGTGAAGAAAAAACACTAGGACGACCAACTATCATCCAAGGAGATACTCCAATGAAACGCTTCGTTGACCTGAGTATCAGTATCGAATCTGGCCTGCCATCGGATCCGCCGATTATGATTCCGAAGATCGACTACATCGATCACGGCATGGGAGCCAACCAGATGCTCGACTTCTTCCCCGGCATCCGGAAAGACCATCTCCCCGGAGGTGTGGGTTGGGCTCTCGAGTTCATCACTCTCACGACGCACAGCGGGACTCACCTGGATGCCCCCTATCACTACCACCCCACAATGGATCGGGGAAAGGCAGCCATAACTATCGACGAGGTGCCTCTAGAGTGGTGTTTCAGCAGCAGCGTCCTCCTTGACCTCCGCCACAAGGGTGACGGTGAGAGGATCACCGTAGCGGATGTCAAGAAGGAACTGGAGCGAATCCGTTACGAGATTAAGCCTCTCGACATAGTCCTCATCTGGACAGGCGCAGACGAGGCCTGGGGAAGGCCAGAGTATCTTACCAGGGGAGCGGGCATGGACCGTGAAAGCACCCTGTTTCTTATTGAGAAAGGCGTGCGTGTTGTGGGGATAGATGCCTGGAGTTGGGATCGTCCTCTGCCCTATCTGGCCCGGGAATTCAAAGAGACGGGTAATCGCGAGGTCATCTGGGAGGCCCACTTCGCCGGCATAGACATGGGATATTGCCACATGGAGAAGATGGCCAACTTCAGCGCCATAGGACAATCCAACGGGTTCAGTGTTTGCTGTTTTCCCGTAAAGATAAAACGGGCCTCGGCGGGCTGGTGCCGTCCTGTAGCCATTATTGAAGATTAGCGAGATAAATATTTTCTCCGGAGCTCCAGCCTCAAATATGGAACGTGATGTTCAGGCGGTCTAAGCGCTGAACGTAAAACAGATGCCGTCATTGTGATGGTGAGCGGACTATAAGAAAGAACATGAAACCATTGATCGAGACAATATCCATTATCGGGGCAGGGGCATTGGGAGCCGCCTACGGCGGTCTCCTCTATGATATGGATATGCACTCAGTCTCATTTGTTGCCGGAGGGAAGCGTTTTGAGCGGCTTCGCAAAGAGGGTCTCATCGTCAACAGCAAGCGCTACTTCATTCCCGCTGTCCCGCCGGAAGATCTGTCGGCCCCTTCCGATCTTATTATAGTCGCTGTAAAATACCATCACCTGGATGACGGTATACGGGACATGAGAAACAGGGTGGGGGCGGAAACAGCCATCATATCTGTCATGAACGGCATAGAGAGCGAGGAGCGTATTGGAGCCGTCTACGGTATGGAAAAGGTTCTGTATGCCGTGTCCGTGGGCATTGATGCCCTGCGGGAAGGAAACCGTGTGAATTACAGCAACCAGGGAAAAATATTCTTTGGGGAGGCAAAAAACACATTCCTTACAGACCGTGTTAAGCGTATTCAGGCCCTCTTCGACAAGGCGGGGATCATCTGTGAAACGCCTCCTGATATGATGCGCGTCATGTGGTGGAAGTTCATGATCAATGTCGGGATCAATCAGGCATCAGCCGTACTCCGCGCGCCATACCTGGTATTTCAAACCTCTCAGGAGGCCAGAAACCTGATGGAATCGGCCATGCGGGAGGTCATCAGACTTTCTGAAAAGGCGCAAGTAAATCTCACTCATGAGGATATCAAAAGGTTTAATGAAATTCTCCTGGGTCTCAACCCGCAGGGGAAAACTTCCATGCTTCAGGATGTGGAGGCCGGCAGGAAAACAGAGGTGGAGATGCTTGCCGGCAAGGTGATCTCCCTGGGGAGACAGTACAATGTTCCTACGCCCGTAAATCAGAGACTATTCGATTTGATTAAAGAGATTGAAGCGAAGTACTAGAACTAATGTGGCTTGATTAATTGGTCTTGGCGATATTTCAAAGTCCATCTACAACAGGACTTCTTGAAAGAGAGATTTATCAGGTCTTTCGGTAGACTCAATCTTTCTTTAGGAAATCAACAGATGTCATCAGTTTTTAAATCAGCTAATCTTCTTTTTCGGGTGCAAGGCGAAGCCCTGCTCGCCACAAAATTGGCACCCCTCTCTTTTAATCGCCAGAAAAATGGTCTCAATAAAGACCTTTACAATTAATGACTTTTAATCGGTAGTCTTCAACTTTGCTGGCTCAAACAGGTTAAGACTTTGTAGAACTAAGTGATCTCTTCCTTCCCGTACTACCCAAAATACAATCCTCGCAGCAAGCTGAATATCGCAACGAGCTGTCATCATCCATTCATCTGATAATGCTTCTCATGGAAAAGTTTCATGCAGACATCCACTGCGTCAGCGTCGTAGAGGGTGCCTCTATTCTCGTAGACGTCTGCCAGGGCTTCTTCCAAGCCCAGGGACGGCCTGTACGGACGGTGCGATGCCATGGCTTCCACCTTATCGGCAAGGCCCACAATTCTTGCCTCAAGAAGAATCTCATCACCCTTCAGCCCCTGGGGATATCCTGAACCGTTTAGCTTTTCATGGTGTTGAAGTATAATTTCTGCGACCGGCCAGGGGAAATCTATCTCCTTCAATATGTCGTAGCCGGCCTGCGCGTGCGCTTTTATCAGACCGAATTCCATGTCGTTAAGTTTCGTAGGTTTGCTGAGTATCTCGGCAGGAATGGATATCTTGCCTATATCGTGGATAGCGCCCATCATGCGGATTCCGTCTATCCTCTCACGTGAAAGGCCCATTTCCGTGGCAATGGTGAGGGCAAGGTTCGATACACGTCTCTGGTGGCCGGCCGTATATGGATCCCTCGCTTCCACTACCATGGCCATGGCTTGGATGGTTGCCTGCACTGTCTGACGTAACCGCTGAATATTCCACTTGCGTTCTTCTTCCGCTTTTTTACTCACCGTAATATCTTCTATGATGCCTTCGTAATACAGCATCTGACCGTCTGTATCGCTGACGGCTTGCATGTTGACTGAAACCCATATCTTTGCGCCATCCTTCCGGTAATACTGTGTCTCAAATCCTTTCGTGGGACCATAGTCTTTAATCATCTGCTTCAATACTTCATGCTCATCCGGATTAACATAGAGCTGATGAGGAATATCAGTGATGGCGTTCAGGAGTTCTTTGGGAGAGCTGTAATAGAGCATGGATGCCAGCGCCTGATTAGCTATAATGAACCGCCCTTCGATGGTTGAACGGAAAATGCCTTCCTGCGCGTTTTCGAAAATGCCTCTATATTCGGCCTCGGCCCGGCGCAGGGATTCCTCGGTCAGCGTGTGTTCGGTAATGTCGCGAATCGACTCAATGGCGCCGACGATGTCGCCCTTCTCATTATAGAGGGGGCTCGCCTTTTCCCAGACTTTAACATTTTCCTCGTTTAGTGTTACCATTGCTTCAGCCAGAAGAGCCCCGCCCCGTCTCCTGACAAAGAGATATTGCTTCTCGATTGCCGCATCTGCTTTAAGTACCAGATCAATCAGTTTCGGTCTCCGGGTCCCGTAAAACGGCAGCGAATATTCATGATCCCCTTTTCCAAGCATATCCTCCGCCTTGACCATGGTAAGCTCTTCCATGGCGCGGTTCCATACGATGACTATCCCCTCCCGATCAATAGCAAATGTAGCATCAGGCATAAAATCAATGGCATCGGACGCCAGTCGCTCTGCTTGACGCAGCGCAGCTTCCGTCTGTTTGCGGATGTTCGTCTCTTGCTGGAGTTCGAGATTTTGCGCATCCAGTTGATCTTGCAGGCGCCGCAGATTCAGATGTGTTTTGACTTTAGCCAAGACCTCTGCCTGCCGGAACGGCTTGGTGATGTAATCGATGGCCCCGGCATCGAAGCCTTTGATCTTGACGGATGCTTCGTCAAGGAGGCCAATGAATATAACGGGAATCATACGACTCTTCTTGTTGGATTTCAAACGACGGCAGACCTCGTGGCCCTCCATGTCCGGCAATTGCGTATCCAGCAGGATCAGATCTGGTTTTTCTTCTGCCGCTAATTTCAGCGCCGCTTGTCCGCTTGCGGCATGGCGAACCTGATAGACGTGATTAGCAAGAATATCTGTCAGGGGCTTCAGAATCTTCGATGAGTCTTCGACAATCAGAATGCGGGGTGCAGCATTTCCCTTCTGCAATCTTTCAGCATGAGCCTTCTGTGCTTTACCAGCCCCTATTGTGGAATCAGGCTTGCGTATATCTCTTGACTTTTCAGTCGATTGCTCTTTCGTCTTGTCTTTATCTCTCATATCTGAAAGCTCCTTAATTACCGATTAATCTGGAGATACTGAATCTGGTCTCTATCCCTGTATGAGTATAAGTAAGTCGATTGTACGAAACTCCTTCGTAGATTCGTTGTATAAGAGATGAGGCGCTGAAAATGGCTGACCGGTTTCAATATCCTTCATAAGAAGAAAAATATTCTACTGTCTGATAGATTATACCATATAGGTGAACATTTCCAGACATAAACTTGGGCCGATATGTTGACCCCCAACTAAAGCTGCAAGTGAGCGACTACAATCCATCAGCTAATGATGTACTTCCGAAACCTTCTGTCGAAAGTCGCTGCCTTATCTTTTGACATATGATACTTTTTCAGGCCGAACTTGTAGTCACCTGTAGGGAGCATTCCGATCCTTTCGCAATATTGCTCAGATCCGCCCAGTGCATAAAGGACAAATTCTCCATGCAAAGATAGAGAGAGGCTCGTCTTAATAGTGAAATAAACGAGGCCGGATCCTATTCGCCGCATTCTGCCGGCGGTGCCGTAATAATTCCAGGGAGCCGTGGCAAAAAAATCCAGGTACAGCCTGCGTTGATGCCTGAAAGACAGCAAACCGTCCAGCCGTGTGCCGGTATACGCTGCATAGCATTTGTCAATGAACACGGAACTCTGCGACATATTGATTATTCTATCCCATTCGAAACAGCGGTAGTTAAAATCTCTGTCCTTTTGACATATAACCTTGTCGTCCACGTATGGCTCCCATGTGAGACTGAAATCATGGATAGTATTTGAAGCAGCGCTGCTAATTTCTGTCTCGCACTCAATTTTTTCGACGCTGTCGTAAGAGCGAAATTTCACGTTAAGAGAATCCTTTTCAATTGCCCGCTGCCCGCCGTTTAAGCCTGCGGGGCCGGATATGATATTCATAAATTTTCTAGCACAAGTCAGGCGATAAGAGAATAGGCGTTTTTATATTTCCGGTTATCCGGCGTCTGCACTTCTCAACACATAGAAATCATTTAATCCGTCAATCAGAAAAGGATTTGTGGATTCGACGCGCCTGAAATGACCTCTGTTCCTATATAGTTCCACTAGCATCAGAATACTATATATCTCTATGTGGCCAATGACTCATTGACACACGAGGCATTTCTTCTTATACTGTCTCCAAAGAACGAATTGCGCCGGATACCGCTCCCGTCGGGTGTTTTCAAAAGTTACTGAGGTATCATGAAGGACTTATTTAAGATAAGTTTCTGGAAGCAGGATGATTGGTTGGTAGGCAAGGAGATATCTTATAGGGATATAACAGCGAAAACAGGCGTAACATGAAATGGAAAAGCGCAGATTTGCGCATATGCATTAATCTGATAAGCGCGATAATTCTGCTGGTTGGTCTGGGTACGGCAATATTCATTTATCAGACAGCCGATAATGATTCGAGCGGCGCACTTGGTTATCAAATAATAGGCGGCACTGTTTATCCGATTATGCCGGAAAATACGAAGATCTATAAACATGATCTGGAAGTCTACGGCGGAAAGGCAGCTGTGCTTGCGGACGACTTCCGGCGTTGGTTTGTCGGTTTGTGGCGCGGTAAATCACTCACATTCACGATAGCCGTGATTACTATTTTTGTATCCTTTGCCGGTTTTTTTACTGCTAGGCACCTGCCATCACGCTCAAACTCTGATGACGGCGCTGAAAACAATCGGGACGTAATCAACTAAGTACATCATTTAATTATTAAGGTGACATATCGACCGAAGGGAGATATCTTCACAAATGTTTTCCAAAGTCGACGAGAAAAATTATATAATAACTGTAGTGGCCAGTGAAATGATCACTGTGACGCTGAAAAACTAAAAGAAGGAGATTACACCTATGAAGACAAAATTGAGAAAAAGGGCCTTAATCATCACACGAGAAATTGTAGCCGTTATTCTGGCTTCTATCATCATCATCCCGGCCATGGGACCGAATATCACCATGGCGCAGGAACAGAAATCGATTCAGCTTACGAAGCCGCAAATTACCGGCAATCCTCTGATGGAGGTTCTGGCAAAGAGAAGCTCTTCCCGTGAATTCAGCTCGGAGACCTTGCCGGAGAATATTCTTTCAAATATGCTCTGGGCTGCTGCCGGAATCAGTCGTCCTGATTCAGGTAAGCGGACAGCGCCTTCTGCAATGAATAAACAGGAAATTGACGTTTATGTTGCTACCTCCAGCGGTATTTACCTCTATGAAGCGAAATCACACTCGTTGAAAATGATCGTCGCAGGAGACATGCGAGGGCTGACTGGTAAGCAGGACTATGTCAAAGAGGCTGCAGTCAATCTTATATATGTGGCTGATAATTCCAGGATGAGTTCCGCTTCGGATCAGGTAAAAGAAATGTATGCGGCGGCGGACACGGGGTTCATAAGCGAAAATGTGTATCTTTATTGCGCCTCCGCCGGGTTGGTAACAGTCGTGCGCGCATATATAGATAAACCGGTGCTCTCTAAGGCCATGAAGTTAAGAGCGGATCAGAAAATCATTCTGGCACAATCGGTCGGATATCCGAAGCGCGGTCGATAGACCGGTCTTGCTCCATACACGCGAGGGGACTTCTCATTAAGCTATGAAGTTGTCTTCGACAATCTTGAAGGAGCTTCTCTTTTTTCTGAAGGAAAAGAAATGAAACATTCCGATAAAAAGGAGGTGTCGCTATGAATATAGAATGGTATGGTCATGCAGCTTTTAAAATAACAACTGAAAATGGGACAAGGATCATCATCGATCCTTATCAATCCGGATTTTCAGATGGCGCCTTATCCTATCGTACTATAGACGACGAGGCCGACATCGTTATTACAAGCCACAATCACGGAGACCACAACTACACAAAAAGCATTCGGGGAAAATATGATTACGTTAAAAAAGAAGGGAGCTACGAGATCAAAGGCGTGAAGCTTCAGACGCTCCCAACCTTCCATGATACTGCCTTGGGGAAAGAAAGGGGAGATAATCTGCTCTCGCTTATTACAGCTGATGGAATAACGCTGTTGCACCTGGGAGATCTCGGGCATGACCTTGACCCGGAGACGTTGAGTAAAATTGGCAAGGTGGACGTACTGCTTTTGCCCGTGGGGGGTTTTTACACGATTGATGCACAGGCAGCCACAAAGGTCATGAATAACATCAGACCATCTATCACCATACCCATGCACTACAAGACAGAGAAATGCGGCTTTCCGATTACTACTGTTGCTGAATTTACGCGGGGCAAAAAGAACGTTCAGGTTCTGCCGAAATCGGAAATGAAGATCACGGTGGAGACCCTGCCTAAAGAACCGGAGATCATTGTCCTGCGGCATGCGCTATGAATAGGGTTCGTGTTCCCGGTTACGCGTATAGCGGCGGAGCTCGCGTCACGATGGTATTATCCCGGAGGCAGGTCAGGTATATATTTCAAAAAGTGTTAATCTTTGGGATAACCAGATGGAAATAGTCTGGATTGCAGATTATTGAGTTCTCTTCATAAATAAACTCTTTCTTAATCTAGTATATTATTTTTTCTTTTTTGGGGGAAAGGGAAGAGTTGTATTAGCCGGGGGTCATTCCTAAGATAAAGAGGATGGGGAATCTCGTTAATCTGTTAATCTTTAACAGAAAAGATTATTCTTATTCCCTATTCTGGGAACATGGGCTCCATGCAAAGGGCTTTATTCAAAGAAATGAACAAACCAGTCATGCAAACAGGACTTAAGGGGATAGCAGAGAAAGCTCGGAGAGGAAGGAAACCGAATTGTTTCCATTGAGATGTCCGAGGTTGTACATACCTTTTGCAAGGATGCAATTCCTCGCCGTACTGTGAATAAACTGTTGAAGATGCTCGTGCGGGAAATCTGCAGGCCGACTTCTGAGAGGGCTGCGCACTGTAAGGTGTGCGGCTACTCAACCTGGGGGAGAAAAACCCCCGGATACCCGATGAGGCAACTCCCACTCAGGTTTGGTTATGGCATATATATTATGATCAACATAATGGTCATATAGCCACTCAGCATCCTTGATTGTTCCTTCAAATCGCATGCCTAACCGCGTGGCAACAGCGCAGCTTTTCGCATTGCCTGTTGCAGCCCGGATTTCAATTCGATGCATGCCCATAGAGCCAAACGCTATTTCTATAAGCTCAACCACAGCGCAAGTTAGAATACCCTTGCCTTCCGCATCGATATCAATCCAGTACTTGACACCGGCAGATTTATTGCCATGATTTATCCAGTCGAACACGACAAGACCAACGATCTGACTGTCCGCAATGATTACGTTATCAAAACGGGTTCCCGCTACGTGTCCAATCAATGCTTTGGTGATGAGCAACCTGACATCAGCGGCCGTCTTGGTGGAATCCAACCAAGGAAACCATTCTCGGAGTCGCAATCGGTTCTCTTCTACCAAGCGAAATATTTCCTCTGCATCATATAGATTCGTGAGTCTTATCATAATGTAGTCCTTCGTTCTTCTGCCTAACGTTTGATATATTAATCTGGTATTCTAAAAAAATTTCTACAAATATAATTGATAACCTCGTAAAAAGCCGGCAACCGTGCATTTTTCGAAAATAGGTATTAATAAAATCAGTATGTTGCAAGACTAATTTTCGCAAATTTTGACTTTTTAGGACTTCCTCACACTCTATTTTTCAAAAAATTAAAATCTAAATATTTATCTCCCCTGTACTCTCCTCACCAACGGGAGGACGCGGCAGATATGACGCTTTCGGTGAAACGACCCAATTCTTCCGCCACTTGCAGAATGACCGGTTGCCACTGACCTTTTTGCGCTTGCCGGAACAAACGCATGGTTGGATACCAGGGCGTATCCGGACGATCCATAAGCCACCGCCAGTCCGGTGAATAAGCGATTAAGGTCCAGGTCGGTTTCGCCAGTGCGCCGGCAAGATGGGCAACGGCGGTGTCAACGGCGATGATCAAATCCATCGCCGCAATTGCCGACGCCGTGTCCAGAAAATCCTTTAAACGTCCGCTCATATCCAATAGTTTGCCCAAAGATCGAAAGCACACTTCATCGCGAGCGGGTACCGGCACTTGCAGGCTGTAGAACGTGGCATCGGGCGTTTGGAGAAGCAACGCGAGTTCTTCCAAGCGAATCGAACGCGCCACATCATTTTGATGTAACGGATTGCCCGCCCAAGCCAGCCCCACTTTTAAATGTCCGGCCGGAGCCGGCGGCAAATGTTCGCAGGTGGCTACTTTCAAATACGGCGTCTCATTGGGAATCGTCTGCATTGTGGTGCCCAGAATGCCGGGCAAACTGAACAACGAAGTAAAACAATCGAATGGTGGAATCTCTTCGCCGTAAGCGATGACGACATCGGCACAACCGGAGCTGGAGAACAATGTCTTCAGTTCTGGCCGGCATTCGAGGATGATATTCGCTGCGCGTTCACGTACCTGCCGGACAAATCGCACGGTTTGAATCGCATCGCCAAATCCCTGCTCCGCATGTAGGAATAATGTTTTGCCGGGAATAGGTTCGCCATTCCAGGCCGGCTGGGAAAACTGGCGGGGCGTGCGGCCGTGGTTGCGCCATTTATTATGTTCGCGAAATCCCTCCTGCAATCGGCCCGCCGTCAGCAGGGAAATGGCGCGGCCATAACCTGCCTGAAAACAATTAGGATCGACCGCCAATGCCCGATCATACGCTGCGATGGATTCCTCCAACCGGTGTAAATCCTTAAGACATTTTGCGAGATTATGCCAGTTTGCCGCATACTGTGGATTCAACTCCACCGCCTTTTGAAAAAGTGAAATCGCCTGTTCCACATCACCTAGTTTGTAACAGGCATAGCCCATGCTGTAAAAAGTGCCGGCGGCCTGCAGTCCCAGTTCGATCGCCTTCGCATGATTTTCCACAGCGCGCGAATAATCCTGCAGGCTTTGATGAACAAAACCGAGTCCGTTAAAAATAGGGGCCGACTGCGGCTGAAGCTTCGCCGCTTGTTCTAAATATTTCAGGGCTTCCTGGCTCCGACCCGTTTGTTGCAAAACCATTCCTAGCAGGAACAGCAACTGGCCATCGTGTGGATTGATCTTTATTAAAAGGCGGGATATCGTCTCTGCCTCTTGATGGCGTCCGGCGTTATGCAGTTCAAACGCCACCTTCGAAATCTGCTGGAAAGAATTCATATTTGACACCTGCACATTGGCATTGTCCGTTAGTTCTGATACGCGGCGACGTAGCCAGTGCGCAGCTAGATTGTCAATGAAAATTACGCACCGCTATGCGCCAAGAAACGGCCGCTGCTTTAGCGGCAATTTGGCCTTGTAGCAGCAAAGCTGTAACGAGAGGCAAAATCGCAAAATAACATCAGTGCCTTATTTTCTCAAATTCACACAGGGCTGCTGGAGGCTTGACAATCACGATCCGTGAATTCACTCCGGGCAATGCCTATAATTTCATAATGGCGGCTATTCTCTATAGCCACTGACAGGCAAACATTCTCAGCAATTTTTTCCCATCATCTGCCTAAATTAGAACATTATTGCCTATTCAATAGTTCCTTTCAGGCTCACCAAGGAAACGTGCATTTCCCATACCAAATGAAAAAGGAAACATCTCCGGGTACAAAATCATTTTTGGCTCTGTAACGATCCCCGGATAAATATGGCATGAGAAGACAAAAACCAGAACTCAAGGAAGGTGAATATAGGAGATGGACGAAGTGCTTGTTCGGTGCATCGTTCTATCCGTAATCAATAGAGTGGAGTAATGATCGGACTTGCTTGTTTATAGGTACAGTCTGCGATTCCGCCGAATGGGCGATCTTGAAAAAGCAGCAATTGGATTTTTGTTTAGTCCTTCCTTTTATGTTGTCTTTCTATTTCAAACTATCTATTCAACATTCCAACCCGCAATTACCAAACGATACCATAATAAAAAAGGCAGAGCCATTTCTGGAACTGCCTTTTTGGTGATGAGATTAAGAGATGCCTTGAAGCAAATTATCTTCACTCTCCTTAGTATCTGCGACCGCCGCCGTTGTTTCCTCCTCTAAATCCTCCGCTTCGACCGGAATCTCGTCTGTGGCCTCCCTGCTCTCGTCTGGGTTTGGCCTCGTTAACGACAATTGTATTTCCGTCAAGCTTTCCACCGTTGAACATTTCGATGGCTTGACGCGCACCTTCTTCGGTCTCCATTTCTACGAATCCGAATCCCTTGGATTGTTTTGTATAATTGTCTTTGATAACAGTCACTGTGGCTACTTTTCCCGCTGTAGCGAAATTCTCCTTTAAGACATCTTCGGTAGCGTTTACTGTGAGATTGCCTACATATAAATTCTTATTCATTTTACTTTTCCTCTCATTTAAATTGTTAATCGATCTTATAAACCCCACGTCAACGATCATCGGTACGCAGGATTATTGGTAAAAACAAAAAGGCACTCACACTATTTTATACTGAGTGCCTCTTGCTTACTTCTTGTGAATTTATAATGCTTTCACATTTTCTGCTGCGGGGCCTTTCTTGCCCTCAGCAACATCAAAGCTGACTCGCTGACCTTCAGACAACGTCTTGAAGCCCTCGCCTTGTATGGCGCTGTGATGAACAAACAAATCGCCGCCTTCATCATTTTCGATGAAACCAAAGCCTTTATGTTCATTAAACCACTTTACTTTACCTTCTGACATAGCTGTAATCCTCCTTTCCAAAAAATTCTCTTAAGCCGGATTCTCACTATGACAGAAAGGAAAAAACCACCGATACTCTAAAAAGTATGGTGGCCATCCTTTGCAATTCAAAATGTCTTAATCCAAACTTACTTAGTGAAAGTAGTATATGGAGTCTTTTATCAGAAGTCAAGGATTAATCTTTTATTTTTTCAATAAGGTGTTTTATCTTTCGGGTCGTTTCATACGAACAACAACATGTCTTGTGATTTGTGAACGGTTAATGTATAAGAAAAAAGATCTACTTTTAAAGTAAGGGTACAAGCCGATGAAATATGCCTCCTTGCGGATTAACCTGATCTCAATTCTGATTGCCTTGTTTATTTCTCTCCCATGTCTGGCAGCCGATGAACAGGTCTTCACGAGCCCCACCACCGGAGCGAAGTTTGTCCTCATCCCTGCGGGAACCTTCAAGAGGGGGTCACCTGTCGATGAACCAGATCGGTCGAGTAATGAGGAGCAGTACAAAGTAAAGATCAGCAACCCATTTTACATGCAGACCACGGAGGTCACCCAGGGACAATGGCAAAAGGTAATGGGGAACAATCCTTCTGAGTTTAAGAGCTGCGGTGATGATTGTCCTGTAGAGCAGGTATCCTGGAACGATGCCCAGGAGTTTATCCGGAAGCTCAACAAGATGGAGGGAACAGACAAATACAGGCTTCCCACGGAGGCGGAATGGGAGTATGCAGCACGGGCCGGGACAACGACACCCTTCTATACGGGGAAGTGTCTTTCCACGGATCAGGCGAACTATAATGGCAACTTCCCATTGTCCGGCTGTCCCAAAGGAGAATACAGGGATAAGACGGTGCGTGTTGGAAGTTTTGCCCCCAACGCGTGGGGTCTCTACGACATGTACGGTAACGTATGGGAATGGTGCCAGGATTGGTTCGGCGATTATTCTTGGAGGAGCCGCCTGTCCGATCCTTCCGGCCCTTCGTCCGGTACGTACCGGGTAATGCGTGGCGGTTGCTGGAGCGACGGCGCCAAGTATAGCCGTTCAGCGCATCGTCTATACTACAACCCGGCCGGCATGACCCGCTACATCGGATTCCGCCTTGCAAGGACGCCTTAGATTTTTTTTATTCTTCCGCACAGTAAGCGTTAAAATTCAGGCAATAAAAAAGGCAACGCCTCTTCTAACCCTGCCTTACATGTTATGGGAAATTTTTTATCCCTCTGCCGCGAAAGCCTTCCCGGCCTGCCTCATGGAGATATTGACCTCTTCTTTATCAAAACGATTCGGTTACGTATTTTATGCCTCATTTCGGGAATTTCCATGTACTATTGTCATTTCAAGCCCTTCGGTTTACTCAGGGTAAACTCCGCGAGAAGTCTTAGTAGGGGATAAAACCAAAAGATATCTCCCTTCGGTCGATATGACACCTTAGTAATGAAATGATGTACTAAGCGTGTGAAAGGCAAGAAACACGGAGAAACAAAAAGTTGAACCGGAGGGAGAATGAAAAATCGACAAATCGTGAAGAGGATCTCAAGGAAATAAAAGATATATATCGGCAGAGAATCCGCCTTTATCTGGAAAGGTTCGTCGAGAAGGTGGCCTGAAGATGTACCCGATATTTCTATCAGAAATAAGCTGAAAAGTTGCACCTCCGGCAAATGAGAATAGCAGAGCACGATGGAATAAAATGTCATGAGTTTCTCTCTAAATGTGGCAAAAGTAATCAGTATGGGTTATATGATTAAAATGTGGGTAGCGCCTCGACTAAGCCATGCCGATAATTGCCGATGATTTCTTGAGAAAGACATTGAATAAAATTGCAGATCGGAAATGAGCCGGAAGGTAGGATACAATTATGCCTGACATAAAGGATGCGGAAACGAAGACGAAAAGTAAGGAAAGCTGCCTGGAGATTTCCCTGCGGGCAGTCCCTTCAAAACTTCAGGTGAGCGGTGGCAGGGAGATTGCCTTCACCCGTGCAATGCTCTCGATGGTGAATACCGGCTATGCGGTATTGGCCGGTGTCGTTTCGCATGCCACGTTTGCGCAAGAACGCGGTATAGTTCATGATGCCACTGAGGCCCTCTCTCAGGCAAAGATCGTGGAATCCATACAGCCTGGAGAGACAGTCAAGTGGGACGTATATGACCTGCTGCTTGTTGCGCACCCGGGTGTGGCAAGCAAAGTTCACCTCTGGGGTCATAAGGCGTTACTTGACTGGTGGTTGGATTTTGTCGTGTGGGCGGAATACCACACTCCGGATGTCGCCATGCAGCAGCAGACACCAAAGCATAAATGGAAACTGCGTTGGAGCCCTGCTAAGTCCCGGGCGGATGAGATCGATCTGGCTCTGGTAGTCGTGAAGGACTGATCCCTCCACGATGTTCGCAATTGTTTGCCTTATCGACGTTCTTGGGGAAGTGATTTCGGCTTATGCCGCATAATTGATAACCTAAGCTTTCTCTTTTAAAATATGGTACAAGGGTCGGGGAAGCAGACTATGTATAACCTTATCCTTGAGACTAAGCTGTCAGATATAGCTTGGGCTGTGTAGATGATGCCAGGGTATCGGAGTGAAAAAAAAGTGGATCCAGAGAAACGAATCCGTCAACTGGAACCGCGCGACAGATCCCGAATCGAAGAGATGGTTGTTTCATCGGGCAAATTCAATGATGTCGAAATAGAGACAGCGCTGGAACTGGTTGACGAGGCAATTGAAGAAGGAGATGCGAGCGGCTATATCCTGGCCGTCCTTGAATACGGAAAGGGCAATCCCGTGTTGCGGGGTTTCGCCTGTTACGGTCCGACTCCCCTGACGCAGGGTGTCTATGATCTGTACTGGATCGTAGTCGATCCGGAGGCCCAGAAGCAGGGAAATGGACGCTATCTCCTGGAACATGTCGAACGTGAAATCAAAAAGCAAGGCGGACGCATGCTCCTCATTGAGACGTCATCACAGGAATCTTACGGCGCAACCATACGGTTCTATGAGAGGAATGGGTACCAACTGGCGGCGCGCATCAAGGATTTTTACCGAATCGGTGATGATAAGCTGGTGTTCTCGAAAGTACTGATGTGAATGCAGTCAAACTAATTATCTGCATCGGAATCCCCGAATCTTTTTTACAACTAAATAGGAAAGAAGGCTAAAAATTAGACTATGGAAAACAGACTTATCCCTTCATTTGAAGCGCCGCCGAAAAAGTTGGAACCGGCAAGGTGGTTCGTGTTTATGTCTGACAAGATGATGGTTGCAGAGGCGGGAGAGACAATCTCTGTCCCGTGTTTCACAAACCCCGCGGAGCTTGGGTTGGAACCGATCAGGGAATGGTATCTTGGGACCATTGCCGGACGCCACTGCTATTGCGCTGAGATTTCCGAGACCGCTTCGGTTTCCGACAAGATGGCTTTTCGCGGGTTAAGGTATCTTTACGGACGCCTTGAAGAATCCCTCCATAGGATAGCAATGAAAGCAGTGCATATGATTGAGTGGGACAGGACCACAAGATATTGCGGGTACTGCGGAATGGAAACGATCCGTGCTAGGGGCATGATCGCCAAAGAGTGCCCGTGTTGCGAATTATTGATTTTCCCCCGCATCTCTCCTGCCGTCATCGTTCTTGTAGAAAAGGAAAACAGGGTGCTTTTGGCCCGGGTTAAACGATTCACTTCAGAGTTGTACAGCGTCCTGGCGGGTTTTGTCGAACTCGGCGAAACGCTCGAAGAAGCGGTACAACGCGAGATAGAAGAAGAGGTGGGTATCAAGGTCAAGAATATCCGTTATTTCGGAAGCCAGCCATGGCCCTTCCCGGATTCCCTGATGATAGGTTTTACCGCAGAATATGACAGCGGCGAGATCAAGATTGACGAAACGGAGATCGTTGATGCAGGCTGGTTTGATCCTGAAAGACTCCCGACCATACCCGGGAAGATCAGTATTGCCCGAAAGCTGATAGACTGGTTCGTAGAGACGAGGTCAAAAGAAAAAGGGACATCGCAGCAAAAGGAACGAAGCTATAATCCCAACGAGTAAGGTGCAGAGGCATTATTTTGGTACGGCATCGGTTCTTCAGTCTTGCCCTTTATCGCAAAGTATGACGGGAAATAAGTGATAGCTCCGCGCTCATAATTAAGGTGTTTTCCTAACAAAAAAATAGCGGAATTACCCACTAAGAATATGTTATAATACAGGTAGAGGTCGGACCAATTAAATTAATGATGGAAGATGACATATGAAAAGTTCTATTAAGGCCGCCCTATTATCAGGCTTTGTGTTTCCCGGCTTGGGTCAGATTTATCTCAAGAGGTACACGCGGGGTCTCACAATTCTGATACTTGTACTATCGGCGCTCTGCATAATTATCGGAACAGTGGTTGCCAGCGCCCTGGAGAGTCTTAAGGCAATTCAGAGTGGAGGCGGAATCGCTGACATGCAGACAGTCTCTAATCTCGCCAGGATTGATTCCGTTCATAGTGCGATTAATCTTAACTTTATCCTATTATTTGTTTTATGTTGTTGGCTCTTTTCTGTGTTAGACGCCTATAGAATAGGGGAAAAAGGCCTTCCTGGCATTGACGATGAAAAAGAGCTCCCGGCGAAACCTGACCAATAGAGTCAGTTAAATGAGAAGTCAACGGCGTCTTCCTGAAGGCATACAGGAAGACAGGCTTGCACAGACAAACTTTCTCAACCATTATCTTTTATAAACGATAGAAAAGTCAAATCGAGGAAACTTTCAAGGAGTATGTAAAATGTTACCCATCGCAACATACGAAACCTATCAGGATGGCCAGATTATTATTGAGGAAGGGAGTCATGGTGATTGGATATATACGATTGAATCCGGTGCTGTGGAACTGTCCAAGGCAGTTAAAGGAGGCAGGGCCGTAATCGCGGTATTACAGTCCGGTGATATCTTCGGAGAAATAGCCTTTCTTGCCCGCATCCCCAGAACTGCCACAGCACGGGCAGTGGGAGAAACAACCGTCGGGCTCATCGACCGCGCTTTCTTAGACCCGGAATACAACAAGTTGTCACAATATTTTCAGGTAATCTTAAGAACACTCTCCCTAAGGCTTAAAAGGGCGACAGAACTACTCGTAGAAAACAATATTTTCAAAGTTGACTCCTGATATTCCGCAAACCAGAGTAAGAGACCTACCGACTTTCGAACACTTCCTGAATCCGCGGCCACAGGGCTGCGCCTATATTAGACTGCCAGAGAGCAATCAAGCAGCTTAAATTGGCCCTCATATTCAGGGAGACGCAAGAAACAAAGAACATGAAGAGAAATTTTAAATTCACCTTTCCGCAAACGCCACCCATACAGGTTCCAGAGGATAATCGTTGACCGACCTTGAGAGGCTGAATTAATGAACTGGCAAGCTTTATTCAATATCAAGCGCACCGTTCTAATCATGATACCGTTGCTCCAGTTCACCATGAGCCCTGCCTTCGCTGAAGTAAAGATCTTTGAAAAAAAATACATCTATCGGGCGAGTGAACCGGACAACGAAGCATCCTCAAAGGCCATCGGCCGTGCACAGGCAGAAGGGTTTCTATATAGTGATTTGGGGAATTATCTCATAGAGCATACGGAGGCAAAGCTGTTTCTCCTCGGCCCAAAAGAGATCCGAGCTCTTGTATCAGCGCTGGTTAGGGCGGAGACGATTTCAGAGAGTCAGGATGGCAAATCTTTTTCTTTCAGTGCAAAAATAGCGACTGATCCACCGGCCCTTGTGAGGGCTCTGAATTCACTCCGCAAGGATTCTCAAAGGAACAGTGACCTAGTGCAGATCGGAAGAGAGGTGGAAGCGGCGCTTATAAAGATCGACGGTCTGCGAAAGAAACTCTCATCCAAAGGCTCCGATGCGCTGGTGGAAAAACAATATCGCCGCGCTGTCGATGATCTCATTGCCTGGAACTTATGCCTCGAGGGATATAGGCTGCTCATCTCGGATAAAGAACGAGAAGCAGCAGAGGCCTTCACGAAGACCATTGAACTTCAGAAAGAAGAAAGGTTCTTCTACCTTTGCCGGGAGAGGATTTTTGAGAAAATAGGCGACTACCAAAAAGCCAAGGCGGATTTGGACAGGCTCATTGAACTGAGTCCTCGGGAAGATGCCATGTACCTCAAGCGTGCCGCTCTCGAGGAAAAAATGGGAAACCTTGATAAGGCGCTGGAGGATTGCACAAGGGCTGTCGATATCAACTCCCGATCTTCCGAGGCCTACTATCAGCGGGGCAGGATCTATGAGAAAACCCGCAACCTTCCCCTTGCCATCAATGATTATCACCGTGCTATCGAAAAGAGTGAGAAACATCCGCAGGCCAGAGCAAGCCTTGCCCAAGCCTACCAGAAACTGGGAAAGAGGGATACGCCCAAGGAGTACTATGACAGTCTTATCACACATAATCCGAAACAGATGAGCGCCTATTATGGCCGCGGCGTGGCTGAGTGGGCGGCCGGCTGCTATGAGAAGGCAATCAAGGACTATGATGCCGTTCTGGAATTGAATCCACGGGATGAAAGGGCATATCTGCTCCGGTCGATTGCTTACGGCCGTCTGAGCAATTATAAGAAGGCGCTATATGATTACCAGAAGGCCTTAGAGACAAACCCGCGTGAAATCCTCAACTACGGTTCCCTCGCTAAGTTTTACGGAGACGAAGAAAACTATGCGAGGGCCATTCGCGAATTCAGAAAAATAAAGGAGATGAAACCCGCCGATGCTACGGGCTACCTCTACCGTGGGATAGCCTTCTGGGAAGTGGGCGAGTACGAAAGGGCAATCGAGGATTTCAACAAGGTCATGATACTGGCCCCAAAAGACACGAAGCCTTACCTCTACCGGGGTATAGCCTATGGGAAACTGGGGAATTTTTCGCAGACACTTGAGTATTGCAGTATGGCGATAGCCATTAATAGGAAAGATGCCATGGCTTACTACATCCGTGCACGGGCGTACGAGGAACTATGGGCCTTTGATGAATCCCTCCAGGACATGAAATCCGCAGCGTGGCTGGGACTCAAAGCGGCACAGGATTATCTGACGCGCGAGGAATTCAAAAGGTGAAGGCGAAATATTGCAGTTTTATCGGCGCCTACATTACTCCCTTATACCAACCGCCATCGATCTGAATGGCAGCGCCCGTGATATAGCCGGCGGCCTCTGAGGCAAGGAATGCAACCAAGCCGGCTAATTCTTCCGGCTTGCCCAGACGCCCCATAGGAATTTCAGCCTCCCATCTCTTAATAATCGCTTCCGGTGTGGTACCCTCTCTGGCAGCTATTGCCTCAGAGACATTGCGAACCCGCTCCGTCATGGTATAGCCGGGACACACGCTGTTCACGGTTATATTGAACTGCGCCAGCTCGTTGGACAGACTCTTGGCAAACCCAATGACTCCTGCACGAATTGTATTGGACAGGATAAGGCCATCGATTGGCTGCTTGACGGAGATGGAGGTCATATTGACGATGCGCCCCCAGCGCTTGGCTTTCATCACCGGCACAGCCTCACGTGTCATGACAATCGTAGACAAGAGGTTGAGGTGGAAACCAAATTCCCAGAGTTTGTCATCTATATCGAAAAACTCTTTCGATGGCGGCCCCCCGGCATTGTTGACTAAAATATCCAGCGTCCCATAATGATCCACGGAGCTGCGAACAAACTTCTTTGCCTGTTCGGCATCGCTCACATCGGCAGCAATGGCAATGACCTGCCCTCCCGTTTCTTTTATAATCTCCTCCTTCGCCTCCGGGAGAGAGGGATCGTCCAGGGCGCATATGGCAACGCGTGCGCCTTCTCTCGACAGCCTCTTTGCTACAGACAGCCCGAGCCCCGTGCTTCCTCCGGCCACCAGGGCCACTTTATTCTTCAATCCCAAATCCATATCTTCCTCCTTGATCGGCGTTGGTCGTATTTTTTCTTCACCTTTACCGGTATTTCTTCTTCGTCTTTAGCCGCCTGCTCTTTAGCCTTTACCACATTTTAGGTTAGAGTTCTGCCGTTTTCCTTACTCTAATGCACATACGACAATGCCCAAAACAGCTACATGCCTTATCCTAAATTGCATTTACTCCTCCCTTTTATAGCTTTGCGACTGCAGTAAACGATTTTACTTTTCCTGAAATGCAGCGGATGCCTTCTTCAGAAGAAATTCCTGAAAGGCCTTGTCATGTTCGACACAAAAAGCCTCCTCGAAACCTCGATTCGCGTGATCCAGCATATATGTCTTGATGAAACGAAGGGCCGACATGGGAGCCTCCAGAATTGCAGCGGCCATCTCTCTTGCTCGCTCCAGCAATTTATTTCCGTCGGTAACCTCGCTGACCAGACCTGCGCGATGGGCCTCTGCGGCGTCGATCCTTCTGCCCGTGAGGCAGAGGTCGCGGGCCAGTCCTTCACCTATAATCCAGCGAAGAGGAGTTAAGAGCGGAGGAATTCCGAATTTTATCTCCGGATGACCGAAGAGGGCGGTTTTTGAGCATAATCTGATGTCGCAAAGTTTTGCAAGATCAAACCCGCCAGCTAGAGCCGGTCCATTCACCGCGGCGATCGTCGGCTTGGGAAAATACCAGATATCCCTGTGATACCTTGCCGACGTTTCGTAAATTTCATTATATAGGGTCGGTTGTTTGAATTCGCCGAGATCAAAGCCGGCGCTGAACGCCTCGCCGTTCCCGGTCAAGATTACGGCGCCCACCGTTTCGGATTCCCGCCAATCTTTCAGACATGTGGATATCTCACGACGCATCTCAATAGAGATTGCATTCCGTCTCTCGGGGCGATTCAAGCAGATCATGCCGATTCTGCCCTGTACGTCGGACTTTATAGCCCTGAACTCCATAGTGTTCCTCCTTCAAAAAATCACCTGTTGAAATGTGAGTCCGCTTCACGGGAAAGGGAATCTATATCTGCCACAAGAACCTAAAAAAACGAACCGTCTATCGACTCTTTCTTGTTACGCTTCTATAAACCGGTACTAAATGATAATAGAGACATTCAGCACACTGTTTGTTTTTACGGGAGATAATCGAGGCCCTGTAAGTCTTCATGTACGAAGGTGCCGATCATTCCTGAGATCTCTAACCCTCCTGACTATTAGGCGACAGCAACCAAGAATATTCTCCTCCGTATAAAGGGTGAGCTCGTCACGATAATATTCTCTGAATATGTCCCGGACGACAGCTTCGTCGTCTCGCTTATCGTGGAGGATGCGAGCCATGACACCCTGAGCGGCTTCGCGTGCCTCTTGAAGCGTCTTTTTTATTTCCGGCCCTTGTATGATGTAGTTATGGGCAAGTCCGAGGATTTCCGGCTTGAGGCTTTCTATGCTATCTATTGTCGCCATGTAATCGGCATATCCGGTAAAGAAGATGGGGAAGAACCCCAGCCCTGATAAACGGTATCCCAAGCTGTCAGACGCCAATACGGCGCTTAAGACCGGGATGTGTATGAGGATATTGCCGGGTGAATGACCTCTCGCATCCATAAAACGAATCTTCGCTTCTCCGAGATCAAGCTCATCCGCGTCGGTCATGACTTTGCAGCCGGATAGCGAAGGGGCGCACCGGATAGAGGGCCGGCTGGAAACGAGACCGCGATCCAACATGAAAGAAGACATATGCCGGTCTTCCTGGATCAGCGATTGAACCGTCTTCGGATGCTCGAGAAATGCCGCCGCACCTTGTCCTGCCATGACAACGGACTGAGGGAAGGCCTGTCTTAAGACATCAAGACCCCCGATATGATCAATGTGGGGATGGGTGACGATCAGATAGTCAGGCGTCACGCCTAATGATGACAGTTGCGAGATAATAGTATCAGCCATAGCTGAAATACCCATTTCAACCAAGGCTGATGCATTTTTCCCTCTTATCAAATAGATGTGAAAGTAGGAATGGCCCAGAATAAATAGGCCCTTATCCCAGGATAGTGGGTACATATTTCATCCGTGTGTATTTGTCATCTTAGCAATCTCTGTGGCACGCTGTTCTCTACCACATTTTGCAAAAGAGTTCCGCCATTTTTTGGCCATGTCAATGCAGGGCCGGTGAAGCTGATTCGCTGCAACGGCCCGCAGTCCTCAGGATATACGGCAAGGCAAAGACCATATTGTTCTATATGCCAAAATACAAATATTGTTTACTCAGGATGCGCAACGATTCAAAAAGAGAGCCGCCTCACCGGAAGGCGAGACGGCTCGGAGACTGTCTGTCGATAGTTTTTAGATTCTATATTATTTTGGAGGAAGGCGGAAAATTACAACAGATCCTGCCACATTTCTGCGTAAACACCGCTGCAGATGATCACGTCATCAACCTTCTCAAAATAGACGTGCTTCACCAAGTCTTCTTTAGTAACCGGGTTATACCATTTGTAATCGACAAAGCCGTTGCCTTTTGTGTTGGCGACTTCGACGATCTCCCTGATAAAGCTCCTGCCATCGGAATCTTTAACGTCACAGAAGTCCATGCCGATATATTTTTCGTTGACTCCATGCGCCAGCATTGTTCCTTTGAGATTCAACACGAAAACATACTGTTCGCCATCTACAAAGGGTCCCTTCGGATTTGTGAACTCTGCCATAGCAACCGCTTTACCGGCTTTCTTATAAAATGCTATTGCCTTCTTCACGAACTGTTTCGCCTCTTCCCCTGCTGCTCCGTACATAAGCCCCTCCTTCTTTAATTAGTTTTTGCCCGGTCAATTTCAAAATCAGCCGGGTTATAGATTTAAGCCTATTAACTTTTACGCAGGATACTAATATAGTATGATTTTTGACAATTGCAATTGCGAAAAACCTGGGAAGGGTATGAGGGAAAACCTCAATTTGCTGTAAGCTAAAGGAGCAGATTTAATTCTTTGATGATCCTGTCGCTCGTGGTCTTTATAATCCATGAGCGCATTACTGCGAGCGCCTGTTCATAGAGATCCGTACTCCATGATCCCGCTGCGTCTTCCGGCACGATCACCCGATAACCTGCATCGACCGCGCCGATACAGGTGGAAATGACACAGTGGTTCGTGTACATTCCCGTCGCAACTATTGTTTTAATCCCCCTCTGCCCTGAGACATGATCGATTATGGAAGAATTAAATGCCCTCTAGGCCGTCTTGCTCCTAACAGGCTCATTAGGCAGCGGAGAGATAGCCGGCATGATCACATACCCGGGATCGTCTCACAGAAACGATTGCGGGAAACCCCAGTTTCTCCCTTCATTTCCTGTTCCATAAGCAGACATAGAGAACGAGGTCGGAGCCGTCTTCCGTGAGAGAACCGAAGGCCGTAAACGCGACACAGGCCCCGGCTCCCCGGAATGCTGAAAGCAATCTCCCGATAACCGGAACGACTTCCTTTCCCCCTCAGCCTACTTGATACACCTGCATGTCGATTATCGGAAGGGCTGTATCCGTTTTGCCCTTTATCAATACATTTCCCACAGTGTTTTTGGCCATGTGTGTATCCATATTTCTTGAAACGCACGACGGGGCCTTATTTAAGAGGCCATTCTCCCCGTTCTTTAAGAACGTCCCGATAAACTTCGAGGGCCTCATTAACGGCGGGCATGCCGGCATAGGTCGCAACCTGGAAAAAAATCTCCGCCAGTTTCTTGGGATCACAACCCACATTCAGCGCCGCATTCACGTGAAGCTTAAGTTCTCCCGTTGCCCTTAGAGCCGCGAGCATGGCGCAAGCAGCCATCTGCCTTTCAGGAAGGGTCAAAACTGTCCGCGAATAAAGGTTGCCCGTTATGAAACGGGAGAAGTCATTGGCAAGGTTCCTGTCAAACTCACGCCACATCAGATAAGGCGGATTCATCTTGATCCCTTTGCCAAAAAGGGTATTCGCTGTTTCCTGGGTTCTTTTTTTTATTTCGTCGCTCATGATATCATTCCTTAAATCTTTCATTCATGGTCATCATTAAGCTTGCCGCCGTAAGGGTTTACCTTAATGTCATCAAAGCAGTTGTGGCAGAACACTTTTGTATCAACGTGGCCGCAACCATAACCCCAAAGGTCAAATTTGCGGCAATCTACGCAGAGAGGGATCTGGCAGCCATCACAGAAGATGACGGCAGGAATATTCCCGCAAAGTGTGCAGGCAACGCCTGTTTCTGTTACGACGATCATGGAGTATCAAGCTAACACATGCGATAAAAAGTGACAAGATGAAACGGGAGGACATTTCATCAGCTTGCGCGAAAATCTATTTCTTTTCTGCTCTTGCTTCTTTTTCGAAATCATGAGCTCTCACATTATCGGGGTGTTGAAAAAATGCAGGGTAGTATTCCCGGAAGTTGGCGACAATCCTTTCATAGGGAACGTCGGCAAAATGACCGTGATCCCTAACGTACTCCATATATTTCTTCCCCTCTCTGTCATATGGATGAAAGAGGCTGTCATTTCTGCCGTCGAATTGGAGAGGATTTACACCGAACTTTTCACACAGGGATAGGTTGAAGGTGGGTGTAGCCTTGACCCACCGGTCGTCGAGGAAGAGTTCCGTATAACCGTGGAAGATGAAAGTATCCGTCTTCATCAGCTGCCGGAGTCTTTCTGTGGAAAGGTGGTTGCGCACGTCGGCAAAGCCGAGACGGCTGGGAATGCCGGAGGCACGGGCCACAGCAACAAGCACAATTGCTTTGGCTACACAATAACCATAGCCTTTTCCTATTACGATACTCGCTTTGAAAGCTTCCCTTTTTTCCAAATCGATCCGGTAGGGGTCATACCTGATTTTGTCTCGAACGGCATAAAAGAGGGCCATGCCTTTTTCAATTGAGGTCTCTATGTCGCCTGTGGCATCCCTGGCGAAGGCTATGACCTCCGATGCGTCACTATCAAGATAGTATGTGGGCCGGAGGTATTGCTCGCAATCATTTTTCATAATGGTCTGATAGGAATCTCCCCTTGTCCGATTGGAATTTATGAGAAAAGGGCATGGCAATTGTCAATTGCAAGTGAGTAGAGGACAAAACGGATACCGGCAAATAATGTCAGTCGAGGGATGAAAGAGATTTCCTGTATCTCTTGCCGACTCAGGATTATCTCCGGCCACGCAATAAGTGCCAAAAGCACCACGGGTGCTGAAAAAATGCCGCGCAACTAAGGCAAATATTATTTGTTAACAATTCCTAATCTTCAGAATGGAGCAGCACCGGGGTCTGGCTAGCCTCCTCCAGGTCATCCCTCCAACTCTTGTTTTCCAGAATTTTTCTCTTCTTGACAAATGTCCATAGTTCATCAAACTGGGCCTCTGTCAATTTCAGTGAGTGCAAGAGATTTGACAATACGGACTCACAATGTTCGCCCGCTCGAAGAAATACGCGCTGTACAATGCCTTTGTCGATCTTCAATGATCGCGCGGTCGATTGAACTCCGTCCCCTTCTGCCGCATGGTGCAGGATTTGTCTGATAATATCTTCGGATAAATGCATCCTGTAAAAAGCCGTTGACGTCGACGCGGCAAAACGTTTCCCGCAGGTTCTGCAATATAATAGTTTTCTGTTCTTATTTTTGCCGTAGTTGCCACGTACGCCAACATTACCGTTACCCTTCAGGCCGTAATCTGTACAGCCTCTGTTGGGGCAGTATATATATTCAATTTCCAACACGTTGAAGTACCTCCCATCAGCAATTGTAAGTTTGTCAACTAAAAAGTGTGTCAATTCTATTTGAACTGAAATATTAAGACAATATTAAAAGATTCATAAATAATATTAATAATTATTTAATTTAAAACTAGTGATGAAATTGTCGTCTAGAGATAGCATTCTATTGTGAGCTTTAGCTTGCATCCGCTACGCTAGTGGTGTATATTAATTAGACTTTTGAAGAAAATGACAAATTTGATAATTTGTCTCATAGTATCCTTTCCTTGATGAATTTTCGATCTGAAACTCTCTGATGGCAAGATTCAAATAGGAAGAACGCAATTCAAAGAGGTGTATAATCGTATGGAAGAAGATATTCGCTGGGTCAGGACACATTGCGCCAGGATGGATCACGGGGGCTGTGCGCTTCTGGTCGGCGTGAAAGATAATCAGATTGTCGGGGTGAAGGGGGACCCGGAGGGCTACCTGAGCAAGGGTTATATCTGCCCGAAGGGCATTGCATCACCGGATCGACTGACACACCCGGATCGCCTCAGACACCCCCTCAAGCGGGCGGGAAAGCGCGGCGAAGGGAATTGGCAGCGCATAACCTGGGAAGAGGCCTTGCAGGAGGTTGCCGGGAATCTCCTTGACATCAAGGAAAAATACGGTGCAAAGGCGGTGGCATTTGGTGTCGGCATGCCCAAAGGCCTGGAGCATTTTGTTCTCATTCGTTTGGCCAATCTTTTCGGATCACCGAATGTGGTCGCTTCTCAGGACGTCTGCCACGCACCCCGTGAAATCACGGGTATCCACACATGCGGCTTTTACCCTGTCGCAGATTTTCACCATCCGAGCAAGCTCGCCGTCCTGTGGGGAAGCAACATTACCTCCACGAATGAAGAGGGTGAGATTAACAGCCTCTTCCTCGAACAGGTGAAGAACGGGATGGAGGTGATGGTAATCGATCCCCGCCGGATCGATACAGCCAAGAAAGCCAGGATGTGGCTGCAGATCAGACCCGGCACAGACAATGCCCTGGCCCTGGGATTCCTGAATGTCATTATTTCCGAAGGTCTGTACGACAAAGAATTTGTGGAAAAATGGACTGCGGGTTTTCCCGATCTGGCTGAACATGTAAAAGAATTCACTCCCGAGAGAGTTTCTGAGATTACCTGGATTGCGCCCGAACTCATAAGAGACGCCGCCCGCTGTTATGCCGCGGCAAAGCCGGCAGTCATCCAGTGGGGTAATCCCATCGAACACAACATTTTCACCTTCGATACCGCGAGGGCCCTTATCTGCCTCATGGCCATCACGGGCAATCTCGATGTGCCCGGCGGCAATATAGAGGCAAGAGACCCGGAGATCGTGGGCCTGGGTCCCTTTGTCCGGGCCGACCTCATACCTGACAAGCACAAGAACATGATCAGTACCCACCACCGTGTCATCCCGCGCCTGATGACAGTTGCGCCTGCATATTTTAGGAAGGCAGTACTGGAAGAAATTCCCTATCCGGTGAAGGGGTTTTACGCCACGTGCTGCAATCCCCTGTTGACTTACGCAGACAGCCGTCAGACTTATGAAGCCCTCATGAAACTCGACTTCCTCGCCGTTGCGGACATCTTCATGACCCCGACTGCGGCCCTAGCGGATATCGTCCTTCCCGCAGCTACGCAGTTTGAATTCGACGATATCGGCCATCTGGGAATCGGTCACGGCTACATTCTGGCAAGGCCCAAGGTTGTGGAGCCGCCGGAGGAGTGTTGGCCGGACATGAAGATTATGAATGAACTGGGCAAACGCATAAGTCCGCCGGAACTCTGGTATGACGATTACCGCATGTTCCTCGAAGATGTCGTCAAACCGGCAGGCCTGACGTATGCCGAGTTTGTGGAAAAGGGATATCTGAAAGGGCCGGACCGTTTCAGATCCTACGAAAAAAAGGGGTTCAGGACACCGACTGGAAAGGTTGAGCTCGGTCTCAGCACAGCAGATAAGTTTAAGCTGACTCTCCTGCCGCAATACAAGGGTCTGCCGGAAGACGACGACCCCGATTATCCCCTGCTCTTAACCAGCTCTAAGAGCCGCTTTTTCCTCCACTCGTCCTACCGATGGCTGGAAAGACTCAAGAAACTGAGACCCCATCCGAGGCTGGAGGTCCACCCGGAGACGGCACAGAAATACGGTATCAATGAAGGTGATGAAGTTGTTATCGAAACGAAATACGGCCGGATCACCCAGATGGCTCACCTGACAGGCGGCATCGATCCCCGCGTGCTCTGCGCTGCTCATGGATGGTGGTTCCCGGAAGGGAGGCCGGAAACCCAGTACGACTGGGAAAAATCCAATTTCAACATGCTTACCTCAACAGGCAAACTCGGCAGGGAGTACGGCACGCCCAATCTCAAGGCCCTGCCCTGCAGAATCAGCCGGAAGACATAAGCATTATCAAACAGGCTATCTGGAAAAGGCGCTGGACGGATCTTCGTATATCCTCAATGAATTGTCGCGTGATAGGAAGGTTAAGGTAGAGCAATTGCCTACTGTAGACTGCGATTTTTTTTATATGCTCATTGCGGAAAAGCGATGAAGCAATATTTCAGGGCTATCGGAAATCACATTGACATGATTGAAAATATCATCATGGTCCATGCTATGAAGATATCCGCTCTTGCGCTGCCCTCCTTTTTTCAACTTCGTTATAAGAAGCAGTAGGGATCTTTGTGTTTAAAAACATCGAGTCCCGAGCGGTAGCACTCGACAATTTCCGAATCATAGATCTCCGCAATACTCTGGCGCGATACATTGCCTATGGGAGAGGGAAACTTCCTGCAGGCATGAACCTCCCCATCGGCAAGAACAGCAACGAAATTGAAGGCTGCCCCGCAGCCGAAGCCAGTACAACCGCCAAATGGCTCTCTTCCTTTCCTATAGCGGGCTTCGCCGGCTGTTCTTTCTGGACGCCACCTGCATCCGGCTTCGTACCGCTTAAAGCCGTCGCCTTTGTCCCACAACCCGACACCATAAGAGCCGAACCAGGAGTGAGAGAGGCCATGCAAAGCCCTGCAAGGAACGTCTTGAGCTGATCCTTGTCAATGTCAACATCCTTGATCATCTGTCCATCCTTTGCCTATGTTATTTGTAGCCAGTGCGGTTACCCTTGTCAAAAATTGTTTGGAGAACATAGCAGCAAGAGCGGATGGCACTCTAAGTATAATTGTGATAGACTTCTCGGAAAAGGTTGGATGTTAATTGTTTTAGGCTGAGTAAGAGAATTCATTTAAGAAAGTTGCCTTCATCAGGAAGCGCAGAAAGGAGCAGCAGCATGATCAAGCATGTCGTCTTTATGAAATTCAAGGCAGGTGTCACCGAAAAAGATATAGCGGATCTGGAAAAGGCTATGGCAAAGCTTCCAGGAATAATTCCTGAAATCAAAGAGTACCAATTCGGCCGTGACATCGTACATTCCGAAAGATCGTACGATTTCGCTCTCGTTTCCGCATTCGAAAACCTGGAGGCGCTGAAGCGTTATCAACCGCATCCGGACCATAGTCCCATCCTCGCGAAGGTGAAGGAGATATGTGAAAATATTCTGGCAGTGGATTTCAAAGTATGACGACGTGGCAGCTTTGAAAAATTTTCCCTTTGCCATTTAGAAATCTTCCCTCTCTCGGTCCCTTGCTGCCGGGTGACCTTCACCCCAAAAACTGTACCAGCGGATAAGTTAGTTTTCTGGCATAATAAGGGTGGCTTCTCAGGCGGCGCAGATCATCATAGATGTCCTGGAGGGAAGGCGCCCGGAGGGTGTCATCAATCCGGATGCTTTTAAGTAACATGTACCACTAAAGTTGTTTTTCGTTGTGCTTTCTCCCAGTTATACCGGCTCTTCTGGCAAGCCTGCACCTGCGGATAAGTAGGTGTTTTCAGCGCCCATGTAGTGAGAGGTGAAGTTTAGGGATTGAAGTGCAGATAGCTTCACCTTTTTGATGGGAAGAGAGAATAAAGAAGCACATAGAGCACTGCGATCTAACATACCTACCAAACTGCAACAACCCCATCCGTTCGCGGTTCGGTCGCACCGGCGAGTACACCTTCACTGTTTCGCCAGATAATCTGACCGCGACCAAATGTTGCTGCTCCCACCACACCCCATTTGATGACGTGGCCTCTCCTGCTTAGAGCTTCGGCGATATATTCTGGGAATAGGGCCTCGATATCCACCGTCTTGCCTCCCACCCACTGCCACCGCGGTGCGTCGAGGGCCGCCTGCGGATTGAGATGAAAATCGACTGTGCTCATCACTACCATCAGGTGGCCTTGAGGCTGGATGAATCCGCCCATGACGCCAAATGGGCCCACTGCTTCGTTATCCTTGGTCAAGAAGCCCGGCATAATAGTATGGTAAGGTTTCTTTCCTGGTTCAAGACGATTGTCATGTGCTGAATTAAATGAGAAATTATGCCCTCGGTTATGCAGGCTGATACCGGTTCCCGGGACGACCAGACCCGAGCCAAAGCCCATATAATTGCTCTGAATGAAGGAAACCATGTTTCCCTCTGAGTCGGCCGTTGCCAGATAGACCGTACTGCCGCTGGCGGGGCGGCCAGGCGCAGGCTGCAGCGCCTGCTTACCAATAAGGCTTCGCCGCTTTGCCGCGAAAGAATCCGACAACAGGTCTTCCGCTTTGATGGTCATGTCTCGCGGGTCGGTAATATATTCCTGCCCATCAGCAAATGCAAGTTTTATAGCCTCAATTTGCTTATGGTAAGTGTCTACTGTTTCCTTTGCAGGGAAATCAAATCCTTTCAAAATATTAAGAGCCATCAATGCCACCAGGCCATGCCCGTTGGGTGGAATTTCCCATACGTCGTAGCCTCTATAATTCACTTTTATCGGCTCTACCCATTCTGGCCGAAAAGCTTCCATGTCTTCCTTGCTCAAATATCCCCCGTGCCGCTCAAAAAAAACGCCGATTTTCTCTGCCAGTTTACCACGGTAGAACGACTCGGCGTTGGTCTCCGCAATCGACTTGAGTGTGGCCGCGTGTTCCGGTGACCGCCAGATCTCGCCAGCCGCTGGCGGTTTCCCCTGTGGAGCGAACACTTCAAACCAGTGCTTAAACTCTTCAGCTCGTTCCTTCTTATAATTGTCAAAGCCGGCTTTCCAAAGCTTGCTGATGATTGGCGATACCGGGAAGCCCTCCTCCGCATACTCTATTGCAGGCCTTAACGCTTCCATGAGGGGAAGCTTGCCAAAACGCTTCGACAACTCAGCCCAAGCTGAAGGGGCTCCCGGCACTGTCACCGGGATCATTCCGTATTTCGGGATTTCCTGATGTCCCGCTTTTTTTAGCGCCTCGATGGAAATTTTTTGCGGTGAAGGTCCGCTTGCATTCAAACCGTGAAGTTTATCTTTGCTCCAAACCAGAGCGAAGGCATCACCGCCTATACCGTTAGAAGTTGGTTCAACCACCGTCAGACAAGTTGCGGCGGCGATTGCCGCGTCAATGGCATTACCTCCTTTCTTGAGAATCTCCAGACCCGCCTGAGCTGCAAGCGGCTGCGAAGTTGCAACCATGCCCTTCTTGGCGAAAACCATGCTGCGCCGGGACGGATAAGGATGATACAAAGGATCATATTGCATCTTCTTAAATCCTTTATAGAAATTTTCTCAAGATACCGGTGGGGCTTATACGTATCCAAGCCACTTCCAGTATGTGGCTCCTAACAGAAGAATGACGAGATAGGCGATGATTGTTAAAGGAATGCCCGTTTGCATGAAATCTTTAACTTCAAATGTTTCTGTGCTGTATGCCACCATATTTTGTGGCGCATTTACCGGCAAGATAAACCCGAAGCTCACCACGAACTGTAAAATCATTGTCATGCCCCATACGCTCATGCCCGCCATCTTTACCTCCTGCAACACCGAAATCACAATCGGTATCATAGCTGACGCCAAGGCGGTGGCACTGGCAAACCCAAGGTGGATGATAATGAGGAAAGCGGCAAAAACAGCCAGAATTATCAAGGCGGGCATGGTGTGTATGCCAAACCAGACGACAATCATTTTGGCCAGCCAGGCAGCGGCTTTCGTGGAAAGAAGAGCCGATCCAAGGCTTATGCCTATCCCGAACAACATCAGAGTGCCCCAAGGGATTTTTGCCTGTGCTTCTTTCCATGACATTACACCTACAATAGGCATCAGCATAACGGCCACGGCAGCGAGGGTCGTAGAGGCAGTATCGAAATTGTGAAGAATCATTTCGGTAGACCAGAAAAATAGCAGTATAAGCGATATGGCAAACAGCTTTTTCTCGTTCAGCTTCATAGGACCAAGGTCAGCCAAAGCTTTAGCGATAGTTTCCCGGCTGCCGGGGATTTCCTCAGTGTCAGGCGGCATAACCTTCATCAAAACATAATACAAGACAACAGACATAATCGCGGCGAAGGGAGCGGCGGCAATAAACCATTCAAGCCAGGTAATCTGTTTGTTAAGGAGTTTATCAATAAAACCGATGGCAACCATATTTTGTGCTGCAGCTGTTTTAATGCCGACATTCCAAATACTATCAGCCTGGGCGGTGGCGATCATCAGGACACCGGCAAATTTGCTCTTCTTATCCACATCAAGAGCCAGAATAATCCCCATTACAATAGGAACCAGACAGGCGACCCTTGCGGTTGTGCTGGGAATGAAGAAACTGAGAACGAAACCCACAAAAATTACTCCAATCAGAATACGGTTGGTCTTGGTCCCTATTTTAGACAAAATGGATAAGGCGATCCGCTTGTCGAGACCAGTCTGCATCATCGCGGCGGCGATAAACAGCGCCCCGCCTACTAATGCAGTCGCCGCATTGCTGAATCCGCCCAATGCCAGGGCGAGACCCTTGGAAGTTCCCATTAGGGTTTGGGGATTGGCAACATCGGGTGATGTGCCGAGCAGGAAAACCATAAGCGCCAAGATTATGGCGGCGCTGATCGGGTAAGAAACAGCCTCGGTCATCCAGATTATTATCGAAAAGATAAGCATAGCGATCATTCTTTGACCTGCTACTGTTAATCCTTCCGGTGCCGGCATTACAACGATCCCCAGTAACACAACAATACTGATAATCAGTCCATAGCGCTTGCTGAAGGAATCCTGTCCTGCTTTCATAACTAACTCCTTCTAAAAAAGTTAATTGACCCGCGGCTGATATTTTTACCACATTTTTATATATAATTCCGTAGTTTTTTGATTATTGCAAATTGTAATCTGTCCTATTTCTTTATGCGATGAGGTAAGCATAAGTAGGCGGCATCAATAACCGGCGTATTTCATTTCTTCATTGCTTGCTCTTGAGCATAACTGAATGAAACATTCATGACGGCCAGCCGTCACAAAAAAGAATGAAAATAGCCTTGTCGACACCTTTATGGTGAGTATAATAATATCAACGTATTAGGCTTCTATTTACAGGGGAAAGCTGCTACACAAACACTTTCCCCCAAAATCACGTCTTCCATAAATTATTCTTAACCAAGAACGCAAATAAGAATACGGAACGGGATTCTCGTTCACACGGGTATGAGCGTGGTGTTGATAATAATAAGATCACCACGGCCTTTCAGGCCTCGCGATGACAATATGGTGCAAAAGGCGAGGGATTCAGCTGAGAGATTGTGGCAGGGAATGTCTGTCCCATGTAATGTTGAAACTGCAAGCTTGTTTCGATGAGTTTATCGAGGTTGATTCCCGTTTTCACACCCGTCTCATGGAGCATATTGACGGTGTCTTCCGTGGCAATGTTCCCCCTGGCGCCGGTAATGAAAGGGCATCCCCCCAGCCCTCCGAGAGACGTATCGAAAATAGAAACACCCTCGTTGATTGCCGCCCAGACATTAGCGAGCCCCAGGCCGCGCGTATTGTGAAGATGTAGGGAAAGCGGCACCGCCCCCACAATTTCCTGCACACGTTTCACGAGCTTTGTAACTTGCGATGGATTAGCCATGCCCGATGTGTCGGCAAGGCAGACTTCGTTCGGTTCTCTTTTCAGGAAATCCTTCACCAGCTTTATGACTTTAGCTTGAGGAACATTTCCCTCGTAGGCACAGCCGAAGGCGTTCATCACACCCGCCCTCACTTCCATGCCTGCACCACGCGCCTTCTCTATGAGCAGTCTGGCCTCCCTCATCGCCTCCGCAATGGACACATTGCTATTTTTTCTGCTGTGCGTTTCACTTGCGGACACATAAACGCCTGCCTGCGGAACCTCGCACCGCCTGGCTCTTTCCAGGCCCCTCTCGTTTAAGACCAGCGCTGCATAGACGACGCCTTTCTTGCGCCTTACCAGGCTCCAGAGTTTCTCTGCATCTGCCATCTGCGGAACCAGGCGGGGATTGACAAAGGATGACACCTCGATGCGCCGTACTCCGCAATTGATCAATGCATCGATGAGCTTCACTTTCTGATCGGTGGATACGAGTTTCTTCTCATTCTGGATGCCATCCCTAAGGACGACCTCATGGATTTCAATCTTTCGTGGGAGGCGGCTTTGCATAGGCTTATCCGGTATGCAAAAAGACGCAGGGGGAGGATAACTCCTCCCCCTGCGTCAAACATCATGATTCTATTTCTTCCAGGCCGTTGGTCCCCATTTGTCACCCAGAATAGCTTTGGGCGGCCATTCGGGTGGCACCAGTTGGCCCGGTTTTTCGCCAACTTTCTGGATGAGTTTGGCAAGACCGGGACGGGCGTGTTCTGGATGCCCTTCTTTCAATGTCCGGCCATTAATGACGGCCTCGGAGCGGAGCCTCCGTCCGATCGTCTTTTCCATCTTCCTTCCGAGCGAGAGGACACGGTCCACATCATACCCGTGCTCGATACCCAGCTCGTCGATCATCACTAGGAGATCCTCCATGGTAATGAGACCCACAAACCTAGGATCGTAATAGTAATCACCCGTTCCTCTAACGGGACAGTCATCGAGGAAATTTGCCGGCTGTCCGCCCAGACCGCCCAGGGTTCCCTCAAAGCGGGTGATGCCGGCCTGAAGGGCCGCTAGGATGGAGGCCGAAGCGACACGCTTCGTCTCATGTAGATGGCAGAGATGTGCCTCAGGATTCGGCATGGCGTCCAGCACCATGGAGAAATAACGGTAGACCTGTGCCGCGGACGCAGAGCCGTCGTGGTCGGCGTGCTCGATGTCATGCGCGCCGATAGATAAAAAGCGCTTCGTAAATTCAACGGCATCTTCCAGCTTCGTGGCGCCGGTAATGGGGCTCCCCCAAATGGTGCTCACGGTGCCGCACATCTTCATGCCATGGTCGGCGGCTTTCTTGATGCAGCGCTCTGCTTCTTTCCAGTACTGGGTCAGCGTCGTTCCGGAATTGGCAAAATGGTGTTCAGGATCGGTGGAAACCATCATCAGGACGCGGTCCGGACCTATCCCTTTTTTCCTGAGCTCAATTGCCGTATCGACAGCGGGTTCGCGGATCGTCACAGCAGTCATGACAAGCTCATCGTATTTGACCCCCGCCCTCTCGCAGCGCTTCTTGAACGTATCACTCCTGAGGGCTGTAAGAACCTGCTCTGCGTCTCTGAACTGTGGAATGCCTGCCGGGTTTCCCAAGTTAGTGACCTCAATTTCCTTTGCACCGGCAAGTATCATCTCCTGGGCGTAAAAGATCTTGGCGTTAGTAGATATGAATTTTTCTTCGTGCTGGAAACCATCGCGTACGGTTATGTCTCCGATGGTTACCTTCTTTGGCATTTTGGGAAAGATCTTCCAATAATCATATTCCGTCATAGAACAGTAATGACCTCCTCAATTTTATTATTTATTAAGTTCAACGTATCTCCGGGTGAAAGAGTGTTATTCCCCCTTGAATACGGGTTTACGTTTTTCCGCAAAAGCCGCCAGTGCTTCCAGTCGATCTTTCGTCGGGATGGTGACTTCGTAAGCCTTGGACTCAAGCGGGAGCGCCACCCCGAGGCTCGCCTCGGAGCCGTAGTTAATGGCGAACTTCGCTTGAGCTACGCCGATGGGGCCGTTCTTGGCGATCTCCCTTGCCAGTTCGAGCGCGGCTTCCATGAGCTTATCAGGTTCCACAACCCCGCTGACAAGACCGATCTTTAGAGCCGTCTCGGCATCTATTCTTCTCGCCGTGAAGACCAGTTCCTTCGCCTTTGCCACACCTACAATCCTGGTCAGTCTTTGAGTTCCGCCGGCGCCGGGGATAATCGCCAGAGAGGTTTCGGTTAGTCCCATCAGGACGTTGGACGAGCAGATACGGATGTCAGAGGCAAGGGCGAGTTCCGTACCGCCACCAAAAGCAAAGCCGTTTATGGCGGCAATCACGGGGACACGGACCTGCTCTACGGCCGTGAAAGTGTTGCGTATCGTGAAGATAAAGCGGCGAACTTGGTCGTCTGATAGCGTCCTTCTTTCCTTCAGGTCTGCTCCTGTAGAGAATGACCACTTCTTGGGATCGTCACCAGCCTTGGCGCCGGTAATGATGATACAGCGGAGACCCATGTCAAAATTTGCTTCCCTTACGGTGTCAGCCAGTGCAGCCAATAGATCAAAGTTAAAACAGTTCATAGCCTCAGGACGATTCAGCGTGAGAATAAGGATGCCTTCATCAGTCCTTTCTTTCAACAGTATATCTGCCATAGGAATACTCCTCCTTCTTTCACTCTTCAAACGGGATTAAACTTTCAGATCACCCCAGTCTGACTTGTCTATCGGTACGCGATAACAGAGTTCCAATGACCTGCCCAGCTTTTCGCGCGTTTCGCTGTAAGTGATTACACCGTCATGGAACAAGAGCGAACCCGTCAGGAAGGGATGCCCTTCGTTATCATAACGATCTATCATCATCTGGCGGAATTTGGCCATTTCTTCCTCGTTAACCGTTTGTCCTTTGTCGACGATATTCTTTCTGCGGACGCTCTCCACGATGAATCCAGCTGTCCGGCCGGACATAACCGTGGTGCGGCCTCTCATATTTGTAAAGCAGAAGACCGGCCTGAAGGCCCTACCGCACATCCCGTAGTTTGCAGCTCCGTGGTCTGGACCAATGACGTACTGGATTTTCGGGACGTTCAGCACACTGCACGTACGGACCATGTCTGATCCGTATTTCCCAATGCCTCCCCATTCCTCGGCCTTGCCGACCATGTAGCCCGGAGATCCCTGGAGAAAGATAACCGGCAGCTTCGAGTTTCCGCACCGGATCATCCATCCCGTCGCCTTTCTAGCCGCTTCAATATAGATAACGCCGGTCCCATTGGAAGCAATGACGCCTACGGGCATGCCTTTCAGCCACATCTTGCCGGCAACGACACTTTCACCGCGGTTGAGGCCGTATGTCGGTTTGTATTCATGGAAATAGCTGTCATCAGCAATGCACTTGAGCGTGTCCCTGATGTTGATTGCGTTATAGGTATTCATAGGGGCAGAACGCATCATGTCCTTGTAGTCATATCTCGGTTCCAAGGTTTGTACACGGTCGCAGTAAATCGACTGGCTTGGTTCAAACTCAATGATGTCCCGCAGCTTCTGGACACCCTCTGCCTGGGATGTCACGAAATGGTCGCAACCTCCGGAGTGCTGGGTGTGAACATAGGCGCCTCCCAGGTCTTCCATGGACACAGTCTCACCGATGGCGGACTTCACCATAGGAGGACCTGCCAGGAAGGCAAAGGCCAGCTTTTCTATCATGATTGATTCGGAAGCAAGATAAACGATATAGGCGCCGCCCGCCGTGTTTCCGCCGGTGGACAGCGTGTATTGTTTGACTCCCATGGCGGACATGCGGCACATGTTGTAGAACATGCTGCCAAAATGCCCGTCGTCGGCAAAACAGCCCAACTGCAGGGGAAGGTTGATGCCACCTGAGTCGGCAATGTAGACGCAGGGTAATCGGAGCCGTTCGGCAATCGCTTGCGCCCTCATATGCTTCTTTAGGGTGATGGGGAAATATGTCCCCGCCGCATAGCGGTTTTCATTGGCAAAGATCATGCAATCCTTTCCATGAATAACGCCTACGCCGGTAACCAGTCCGCCGCCGGGGATGTGACCTCTTTTCTCCGATTCGTAGATCTCTCCTCCGTAGAGTTTTATCTGTCCGATGTTGTAGCCAGCATCGAGACCCAGCTCAAAGAACTCCGTACCTGGATCGATCAACATCGAAATGAGCTCACGCATCGGTTTCTTACCCTGCTTGGCAAGGCGCTTGAGCTGCTCCTCACCGCCGATGTTGTATGCCTCTTCACGGTGAGTCAAGAGGATAGCGTCCTGTTCCTCCCAATGCTTCAGGTTGTTGTCGTCCCCTGCCATACCTTCTTTCATTTCTTCCGCCATTATAATCCTCCTCTACCCCCGGATTGAATATAACCTAGGGGCTTAAATTCTTAAGAGAAAACTACCTTCCGATAACGTAGCGATACGGGTCTATCTGATCCCTCAGGATGGACAGTTCATCTGCTGATGGAGGTTTGTTCTCCACGATCTTCTTCGCCTTCAAGAGTTCGAACCCGCAATTAGCCTGAACATCGTTTTCGGAATAACCCGGATTGACCGCTATAATCCGCATCCTCTTTGATTCCGGTTCAAAGTCCATCACCGCCATATTGGTAATTATCTTGTACGGACCGGCCCCGCGCGGAAGGCCTGATTTCTCCCTTGAATCGCCGCCCGTCAGCCAGCCAGGCGTTGTAATAAATTGACATTTCTCGGCAAATCTCTTGGAATCCTGCGGTGTCATGACGAGCATTCTCCAACAAAATGAAGCAAGGTCGTTGGCACCGCCACTCCCCGGGAATCGAACCTTCGGTTTCTGATGGTCAGGACCGATTCTCGTGGAATTCAGATTTCCATACATATCGATCTGGGCACCGCCGAGGAAGGTGTAATCGATCATTCCGCGACAGCACGTTTCCATAATTTCACACATGCCGCTCGCCATCAAGGCCTTCCAAGTCGTTCTGGAATCTCCCACGGAGATGGGCATTTCAGGGATCAAGGGTGCCGCACCGCCGGCCTCAAAAAGGATAACCAGATTAGGTGAGTGGGCCTTCTGCGCAAGCATTGCCGCCGCATTGGGAGCTCCAGTTCCAACTACAATAGACGCCCCGTCTTCTAACTCTCTTGCAGCGGTGCATATCATTAGTTCCATGGTATTATAATCAGCCATACCGTTTATCCTCCTCTTTAATCTCTCGCTTTGACAAACATGAATTCTTTGTCCCTGAGTTTCAGCAATTTGTGTATTCCGCCGTTCTTCTCGATATATTCAAAGTGATCCTTGCAGCTGTAAATATTCTTTTCGATGAATTTCTTGAACTCGACCGGATCTTCTTCCATCTTCATCCATTCTCTTATATGCTCCTCATCAGAGAAATATTCTGCATACATATTTCCGGGATAACTGCCATAAGGGACCTCACATACGGCATCAACACACCAGTAAGGAATTACTGTATAGCTCGGATCTCTACGTATCTCGTCATTGGAAATCAGCCTTTCACAGGTGATAATCAAACGCTTGGACGCCCTTGCCACATCGAAATCGGAAACGGTTATGCCTCTCGCACGGCAATTGCCGTAGATATCCGCCTCATGGACATGAATCGCCGACACATCCGGATAGAGGGCTGGCATGGCTGCATACTTTGTTCCCGTGAACGGGCACTCGATGATTTTGGCGCCGCTGTATTTGAATGTGTCCGTTCCCATAATATTTCTCGATGGGTAGAAGGCAACACCTGCAGCGGCTGCCTTGAAGCGTACAGAGAGCGAATAGTTGGTCCATTCACTTACCTCAACCTTGCCGCTTTCCATATAACGCCTGGCGTTGGGGGACAGACCGCGTGCCTCAAGGCCCACAATGTAGGCAACATCCAGCTTGTCGAAGACCTCACCGGCGCACAGAATCTGAAAATCATGGGTGGATGTATGGCCTGCAAAACCCATTTTCTTCCTGCCTTGCCTCACGATTTCATGCGCAACCGCTATAGGCACCCTGTTTGCCCCGAAGCCGCCGAGCGTCAGATAATCGCCGTCATGGACGAACTTTTCCACGGCTTCTTTTACAGACATCACCTTGGCCTCCAGCTTGCGGTTCTTCGTGCGGAAGAATGCACGCGCCTTATCCGCATCAGGGTCCGTAAAGATTTTGCCAATTCCTTGATCGATCACTTCCACCGGACTATACCTCCTTTTCATTATTCTCAGCGCCTCCCCCAATATGGATAACAGTGAGGATCGCTATGTTAAAAATGTATTAACGGCACCCGGCTAAAGCGGCCGCTTAGACTGCCGCGCTATCAGTGTTACTCAATTGATTAAGTAATAAGCCCTTACCAAGGTCACGCTGGCTTCTTTTCTTCTATGGATCAACAAGACAAAAGTGCTGAAAAAAGTGATATATTTTAAGTAAGACGCTCTATTAATTTTCTTCCTTTTCTTATAGGTTCAGGATTGATCATTGAAAATTCATAACTGCGTCTATTGTACGAAATAAATAGGGAAAGCAATATTAAAAGGTTTATAAGTAATATTTAGATAAAATTAATTTTAGACGAGAAAGATTCATGGCAAGGTATCCTAATTGCACTAGTTCAATTTTCGCAAGAAAGGAAATTCCCCAATTTATGAAGAAAATCAATGGAATTATCTCTAAAACCAGCCAAGAAAGTCGGGTACTATTGACATCTGGCTCCGTTGAGGTAAAAATATCTTCTTTTAGAGAAACCAGATTTGTTATCATAAAGGGGCAAGCATCTCTAGTAGACAAAGTCTCTTTTCCTCTTTGATAACGAAGGCGTTATTTAGGCAATCAAGTCTATCCAACTTATAGTTCTTCCAATAAAATTAGTTTTTTCTAAATATTACTTATAAACCTTTTAATATTGCCTTTCGTAATTTTTTTCCATACAAGACTGAGCATGATATTGCCCGTCCACAGGCGGGCTTGTGGCGTGCGTCCGTTGGTAGCATATTGGATGCAGTCTTGTCATCTCGCAGTATTTGAGATTCTTTATCACTACTAATGCTTGCAAAGTCAGTGACTATATGAGATATACCTTAGCGTCGGCCATGGACGCAAACTGAGAACATCTCAAAGGGTTCATATTGGTGACAAATAGAAAATTCTGTTTCTGCTTATTATCAAATCACTTACACCTTGACGTTTCTGCTATTAATACTATTAATAAACGTATTAATAGACGTTCTATGAGTCTTGCCAAACCCGGAGTAGACCCGTGGTGTATCTTCTATCCGCTACAAAATTAGGCGATACCCTTTTGAGTTTTATTAGATAGATTTATATGGATGAGTAATATTGTAAGTCTGCATACCGCTTAAGAGTGGCTGAATTAATTCGGCTGAATGTCAAAACTTAATTACCTTAAGGAGGGAGTCAAGATGACAACACCGGTTCAACAAAAGATTCGTGATAAGAAGAGAACAGCCCAGCAGATTCTGGATATGGTCAAGTCCGGAAGCTGGATCCAGCCAGGTTCGGTTGGAGGTGATTCAACGGAATGCATGAAGGAGCTGGCAAAGAGGATCGGCCCAAAATTGAAGGACATTGAGCTTTGGAATTATGCTAATTTTTTCCCTCATCCCGAATTTCAGGCGGTTGACCCCGTACAGCAGTATCATTGCTTCCATGAGTATTTTTTCTTTCCATGGAACCGCAAAGCAAGAGATACCAACAACGTAACGGACTGGGCACACTGGGGATGGGCCATGGGCATGTGGTTCGCCCATTATCGTTTCACTAATGCAATAAAGGAAAAGCGCGGGTTTGACTGGTGGTGGAATGCGGCAACGCCCTTTGATGAGCACGGCTTTGCCAACTTTGCTTATGGCACGAACAACGCCAATATCTTCAGCCAGTGCGCAAAGAAGACCGTAATCGAAGTTCGTTCAGACTATCCCTGGGCCGAAGGCGGCCGCTTTAACACCATTAATATTGACGCTATCGACTTCTGGGTCGAAGTGGACTGCGAGAAATTAAAATGGCCACAGATCAATGAAAAGGCGATCAAGGCGAAACCCGAGGAAGAGGCCATTGCCAAGCATGTCATGACCATCATGAGGGACAGGGACATCATCCAACTTGGAATCGGTTCCCTCCCCTCCGCCTGCGTCAGCGCCATGGCAGACGCCGGGTTTAAGGATCTCGGCATCCACACGGAGATGCTCAATGCCGGTCTTATTAAGCTTATCGAATCGGGCCAAGTGACCAACAAATACAAGACCCTCCCCGCCGATCGCGGCAAGAGCGTCTACACCTTTGCATTCCCCGTGGATGTAAAGTGGTATTATGACACAGTCCACCGGAACCAGGAGCTCGCTGCCTACGATATCAGTTACACCAATAACCTGCAAAATCTCACGAGGCTCGACAACATGATCGCCATTAATAACTGCGTGGCTGTCGACCTCCTCGGCCAGCAGTGCGCCGGTTTCTACGAAAAACGTCCGATCTCGAGCTCCGGTGGCTACTTCCATTTTGTCTCCTTCTGCGCCCAGTCTAAAGGCGGACGCGGCGTCGCTTCCATGACGGCACGAAGCAAACACGGCACATCGAGGATCGTTCCCTTCCTGACTGAGGGATCGTCGGTGGATGTTCCGGCTCAGTTATCAAATTACATCTGTACCGAGTACGGCATCGTCAACCTGCGCGGTCTGTCCGGTTATGAAAGGGCGACAGCGCTGATTTCTATTGCCCACCCCGATGACCGGGAGATGCTGGAAAAGGCGGCGAGAGAGAACGGTCTCCTTGCCCCGAAATTCCCCGTATCAATGATGCCTGTTGAGGGTAAGACCAGACGATATCCATCCTATTCAGACAGACGGAACTACAAGATGGCCTTACACGGTGAGACATCAGGATTCGATTGGAATGAGGGTTATCAGATAGCAAAATAAATTGTTTCGCGTTATACGACTTGAGAAGCCCGGACTGTCCGGGCTTTTCGAGTTAAGTTGCCAAAGCCAGTCAGTTTAAACTTCCCTGCGCGGCTTCGACAGCTGATTAAATAAATCTAAATTTATCAGGAGGTATTTGTGTATGGCGTTAGATTTTAATTTTACAGATGAACAAAAGATGTTGGAGGACAGCGTTTACAGGTGGGCAGTTAGCTGGCTGGAGCCGCAGATGGAGCATCTATACGAAGTCGACGAGATGCCACCGACATTGTTCAAGGAACTGGGAAACCTTGGTGTGAACGGAATCGTCTTTGAGGAAAAGTATGGCGGTACCGCTCTGGGATATATAGAGACGCTCCTCGTTTATGAGACGATCGCGCGTGTGAGCAACGCCCTGTCCATGACTGTCGGCGCGAGCCAGACCCTTTGTTTCGACAACTTCAGGCGCAATGCTACGGAGAAACAGAGGATGTACGTCCTTCCCAAGTCCTGCACCGGTGAGTGGGTCGGATGCCTCGGCATCACCGAACCGAATGCAGGCTCCGATGCGATGAGCATGGCGACAAAGGCAGAGAAGAAGGGTGACAAGTACATTATCAACGGTAGCAAGATCTTTATAACCAACTCTCCTGTCGCAGACTTCATGACATTTTATGCGAAGACCGATCCGGCCGCGGGCCCGAAAGGGATTTCCGCGTTCTTCTTCGAGTTTGACAAGATCAAGGGCGTCACCGTGGAAAAGATCAAAAAATGGGGTATGAGAACGTCCCCCACAGGTTTGGTCACCTTTGCGGATGTGGAACTACCAGCGGAGAATCTTATCGGCGGCTTGAATAAAGGCGTCGCCGTTCTCACAAGCGGTCTCTGCACGGAAAGAATCACCCTCTCCGGCTGTTCCCTTGGCAGCCAGAGAAGCTGTCTTGAGCTTAGCTTAAAGTATGCGAAGGAAAGGGTCCAGTTCGGAAAGCCCATCATTACCTATCAGGCCATGCAGGAAAAGCTGGCCAACATGTACACGGGCTACCTGGCCTCCAAGTGGATGGCATACAGCGCGGCCGCATATTGCGACACCCTGGAAAATAAGGTCGGCGGAAAGGGCACAGACCTCGACCGCATGGCTGCAGCGGCGCTTCTCTTCTGCGGCGAGATGGGAACTAAGATCGGCCTCGACGCCATCCAGATCTTCGGCGGTTACGGCTACTGCACGGAATACCCGGTCACAAGGCATTTCCTGGACCAGAAACTCTGGGAGATCGGAGCCGGTACGTCCGAGATAAGAAGGATGATCATCGCGAGAGAGCTCATGAGGGACGACTTCAAGAGCGGTAAATAAAACAAAGCCGAATTCTCATTTAATCTATCGGCTGATAATGAAAAGGGCGTTGCTTTTATGGCAAGCGCCCTTTTTTATTACAGATCTAATTACGCTCTGTCACTTCAAGGGAGGAATGAAGGGTATATACTGGGCGAACAACCAGCAGAGGAAGAAGACGAGCGGTATGTGTACAAACATCTGGAGCACTGAATAGCCGACAAGGTCCCGGGCCTTCATATGGAGCAGCCCAAGAAGCGGCAGCATCCAGAAGGGGTTCAAGAGGTTCGGCAGGGCCTCGGCTGCATTGTAGATTACCACCACCCATCCAAGGTTCACTTGATGCTGAATTGCCGCCTGCAGGACATAAGGCGCCTCGATGACCCACTTGCTTCCGCCTGAGGGAATAAAAACACCCAGGATAGCCGAGTAAGCGGCCACCAGAAGCGGGTAGGTTCCCTGGGTCGTGATGCTGTAAAAGAGGTCGGCCAACCACTTGTTGATTCCCGTACCGACGATCATCCCGAAGATAACTGCGTAGAAGGGGAACTGGATCAGAACGCCGCCCGTTGCGGGAATCGCCTGAGCCACGGCCTTGAGGAACCGTTTCGGGCGCCAGTGCAGGAGCATACCGACGGTGATGAAAATCAGGTTGTAGTTATTGAGATCCAGAGCCGCGATGGGCCCCCTGGGATCCTTGCTGAAGAGGTCTATCAGGTACCAACAAAGAAGACCTCCCACGAGGATGATCATCAGAGGGCTGTATTCAAGCCACTCTCCCGGTTTCTGCCGCGCCTCGATGCTCGTATCGATCTGTTCAAATTTCAGGTTGAAGTAATCCACTGTCTTGGCGCGCTCGGGTTTCGGAGCCGAGAAGTAGGCAATAGGTACCGAAACCGCAATGAGAGCGACTATCATCCATAAATTCGGCCAGATGAAAAGCGTCTGAGTAAGGGGGAGCAGACCGCTGATCTCAAAGAGTTTAGGCGGAATGGCCCCCTTTGTGGCCATCATGAGGGGTGCCGAGGAGGAAAGACCGAGGGCCCAGATGGCGCCCAACCCGAGGTAGGCTGCGGCCCCCGCGGCCCTGTAGTCCATTCCCTTAACCCTCCTCGTCAATTCGCGGACCAAAAGGCCGCTGAAGATGAGGCTTAACCCCCAGGAGATCAGGGAAGTCACCAGAGACAAGAAGGCAACAAAGGCGATGGCTCCCCTTCCCGTCTTGGGGATTGCGGCCACCTTCTGGATCAGCCAGTAAACGGCGGGAGTAGAGGCAAGCACATATCCGCCGATGATAATGAACGCCATCTGCATGGTAAAGGGTATCAGGACCCAGAATGCCTTGCCACCTTCGGTCGCTAGCTTGACCGGGCTTTCACCGATGAGAAGACCAAAGACATAAACGATAACAATACCAACAAGGGCAAATACCCACGCGTCGGGAAACCATTTTTCACTCCACGCCGCCAGCCCCAGGCCGAAGCGCTCAAGAAGCCCTTCTTGCTGCTTACCAGCGTCCGCATTCTTATTTTCTGCCATTTTTCATTCTCCTTTCATAAAAACGCATTCCTAAAGTATCACCGATAGAAACACTCATTTACATAATATACCTACAAAAAAAGTAAGAAATGACAAAACAGAACTCAATACGATATTAGGGCATCACCTCACTTTACACGATCGCTGATGACTCTTGAAAAAATAAAAAACCCCGTCCTCTAAAAAAACGGGGTATCTAAAGACAATCCGCTCATAGTTCTTTCCTCGCGGGTCCTATAGAACCGCTAACCCGGTAAGTACTTAGGGATCGCATACCAAAATAAACATTAAAGTTCAACCTTTTTTGTCGCTTCTGCGAATCAGGCAGCGACCAGTTCCTCAACTATCATCTTCCTTGAAAATCGGAGACGCCCAACTTATAGAATGGGGTTTTTCTCCGGAGGCCGCCTTTCCGGCACATATACGTGTGGAATCCTATCTTCGTTCCATTCCTTCGAGACATAGAGATTGCAGTAGCAGCTTCCGTATTCTTCTACATCAGTCGCACGATAGACACAGGGACAGATAATGTCTTTGTCTTTTTCTCGATCCCACGATGCCAGGCGGCAGGGACATGACATGTAACCGTAACGCTCCTTGTTCGTGAGGAGTCCTCTTAAGATATCAAGCACCCAATCCTTATCCCTACTAAAAAAATAGCCCTTGGGTTCCTGCATTTTCCTCAACATTTCATAAAGCTGTTCGGCTTCCATTATAACCCCAGTGCCTTTCTGATCTTCGCCTCATCAAATCCCACAATGACTTTGTCTCCGATGACAATCGTGGGAAATGTACATTGCGGATTTAATTTTCTGACGTCTTCTATAATGATTTTCTTCTCCTCGTTAGAAAGCAAATCCACATCCGTGAATTCGTATTTAACATGACACTCATCGAGCAATTTCTTTGTCGATTTGCAGTGGCTGCATGTACTCAGTGTATATATCTTAATTGGTGGCAGCATATATTACCTCCTTTCTCATCATTCTATGATTGTATGTTATAATATTAAACCATCATCGTTATATTGGCAAGCACATCGTTCCGTGAGAACCTATTACGATTGAGATACGGTCATGGCAATAGCTTCAACGGGGCATTCCCGGGCACAGAAGCCGCATCCGATACAGGCCTTCTCATTCGCCATATAAGGGCGTCCGTGGGGGTCAATGTGGTTTGCCGCTTCAGACAGATAAAGACAGTGAACCGGGCAGGCATCAATGCAGATCCTGCAGGACATGCAGGTCATTTTATCGAACCGCGGTTTCTCCCACAGAGATCTTTTTACCATTGGAGAGAAAATCCCAAAGGGGTCCTTCACCGCCGCCGCCGCACAGATGCGCCCGCAGGCGCCGCATTCAATGCACCGCTCAGCAGCAATGACGTGAAGTGCATTCTTATTTCCCGTTATTGCATCAACCGGGCATAACCTGCTGCATGCGCCGCACCCATTGCACTTATCCGTTATCCTATATGCCATGTTCTTCGCCACGGAGTTTTAAACGGCCGATACTCTCTTCCGTTGGTCTTCCCGTTTCGGGGTTCCACCCGAACTGCCTATAGTAATCGCTTATCAATTTTTCCATGTCCACCGTTCTTCCCCGGTTCGCTCCTTCCGTCTGCGCCGGTTTCCCGATGACCCTGTCGCTTGGCCGAAACGACCTCGGATCTACGCCATGCTTGATATTGAAGGCCTGTTTCAGCGTCTGGATTCGCGCCCCGATATCCAGGTATTCCTCGGGTGTCTTGTTCCATCCTGTCGCCGCATTCAACCAGGAAAATGCCGGTGTCCTCTTTGCGCCCAGAAAGACGCCAAAAAGGCATAGACCGGCGCAATTGACGATATTCATAAACTTGCTGCACAGAGCTGCCCTCACCGCTTTCTCTTCATCCGCTACGTACTTTCCGCTCTTGAAATAGAGGGGCTTCACGCGCGGCAGCCCTTTTGCCACCTTCCAAAGCTGGAACATCTCATAATACATCTGGGCGCCCACAGTGTGCCTGCCGGGTGCGGCTTCCACGGAGTAATGAACGTTATAACCGGGGTCGTTCCTGCCGTCGTGCATGGGGAGCTCCTGGCCGCCGGCATGCATCGCAGATGCTGCTGCTTTTTTGCCGATCTTCCGCGCTGCTACCTTCGAACCATCTGCCAGCACATCTCCGATGCCCTCCCGCCTGACCATTTTTTCAATGAGGGCAACGATTGCTCCCGAATTCCCCCAGGTGAGTTCGAGCCCATCCGTATCTTTCTTTGTGAGGATGCCTGCCTCATAGCACTCAATGGCGAAGGCCACTGTGCTGCCCGCAGAGATTGTATCCATGCCGGCCCTATTCAATATTTCATTGAGATGGAAGATGCTGTCCACGTCCGCATTCATGCAGAGACCGCCTAAGGAAAGGACTGTTTCATACTCCGGCTTGTGTGTCTCGCCGTATTTCCCCTTCGTTGAACATATGCCGCCACAGCCCAAAGGACAGGCATAGCAGTGATACTTAACCTTTTCATGCTTTCTAATGACATCCGGGTTCACGGACAGAGATTTTCTGATTCCCCAGTCTACATTGCTGCCCCGCCAGTTCTTTACCGGGGCATCTCCCATTTCAACAGACATCTGGTTCATACCGCCTGTGCCCCACTTTTTGAGTAGCATCTTATAGACCAGCCCATCCATGGCCATCTGTACGGGCAGTATCCTCATGAGGGCGCCTACATATGCAGTCACGGACCCGGCAAAAAAAGGCGGTTGAAACTGCACCCACCGGTTGCAAATCTGGCTCAATCTCTTTATCTCAGCCCTGTTATGGACTTCGATTCTTTTTTCGCCGTCGAGGACAACAGCCTTTAGCCGCTTTGCTCCCATGACAGCGCCAAGGCCCGACCGCGCCGCCATTCTGCCTCTGTCATTGCATATGCCCGAGATGAGAGAAAGCCTCTCTCCCGCGGGACCAATAACGGCAATCCGTGAATTGGCACCCGTTTCCGCAATCAGCATCGCCTCTGATTCCACGGCATCCCTGCCCCACAGGTGTGACGCATCCCGAAGCTCTTCGACGCCATTCTTCAAATAAAGATAGACAGGTTTTTCGCTTATTCCCGCGAAAAAGATGCCGTCATAGCCGCAGCGTTTGATCGCCGGTGAAAAACTGCCGCCGCAGTTCGCCTCCCCCCATCCGCCGGTGAGGGGTGATTTTCCCACTACCATCCATCTGCCGGCAAAGAGACTGCCCGTTCCCGTCAGAAGGCCGGAGACAAAGCCTATGACATTTTCAGGACCGAGGGGATCGGCGCCGGCGGGAATTCTCTCGTAGAGAATGTGAGCGGCCAAACCCATGCCGGACAGATATTTTTCGTAAACATGGTTCGGAATAATTTCCTCACGGATGACACGTGAGGAAAGATCCACATTCAATATATTACCCATATATCCGAAATGCACCTTGATCTCCTTAATAAGTAACGCTCAACCATTGATTAGGAAAAGATACTTGAACCGGTAAATGATCGTCTGCCTCTGGGATAATAAATTTTTTGTTATCCTTTTTTTATCATGCTCATGTCGAGTGGCTTTCCTTCCCAGGCTGCCTCCAATACCATAAGAAAATCTTTGTAATCCAGGTCTTCAGGATTGTAAAAGATGGAACCGTCTCTCAGGGCTGTTTCAGAAATTCTCGGCAGCCGCTCTTTCGGCACCATTTCTTTTCCGCCCCTGTCCAGCGCCTCCTTAAAAAAGCGCGCATGTCTTCCACCCGTTGCTTCATGGAGATCCTTATTCATCCGGCGGATGAGGGCGATAACATTTTGTGCTCTCTTTTCTTTCGGCGTCGCGGCATACACGTCAGCACCTGCCATGGGTAGCAGCAGTTCAGCCGTGAGATGACCGTTTTTGTGCATATTATATTCCAGCCCGTAAGGAAGGAGAATCGCCATACATGCTCCATGGGGAACACCGCAGACAGAACCAACAGAATGGCCAAGGGTATGCACCATGCCTACCATAGAGTTCCCGAAGGCAATGCCTGCCAGGGTGGCGGCGCTGGCCATACCTAGACGTCCATTTTTATCACCGGGATTCACCGTCACCTTTAGGAGATTATCGCTGATCAGTCTGATGGCCGCTAAAGCATGGGCGTCACTCAGAGGATTTTTTGCTAGACAGGTGTACGCCTCCACAGCATGCGAAAGTGCATCCATGCCTGTAGCCGCCGTGATAGCTGGTGGCAGGGTGAGAGTCGTCCGGGAATCCACTATAGAAACATCGGGCAAAAGAAAATTGCTGACGAAGGCCATTTTCAGATGTTTTTCATGATCCTTGATCACTGCCACCATTGTGACTTCGGAGCCTGTTCCCGCCGTCGTTGGTATCGCTATAAGGGGTCTCAATGCCCGCTTCAGGGCGTTGGCGCCGCTGAACCGCATCAGATCGTCGGCCTTTTCAGAGATGATTATATTAATTCCCTTGGCCGTATCCATGACAGAGCCACCGCCTATAGCAATGAGAGAATCGCAATCCTTATCACGATACAACCGTGCCAGGCTGTTTACAACCCTCAAGTCTGAATCGGGAGGAACATCTTCGGAAATCGCACCGATGTTAACTCTGTTGCCAATGGTATTAACCACGATGTCAATCAACCCGGCACCAACTACGCCTTTGTCTGTGACGATCATCGGCCTTACTGCATTCAGTTCGGCAAGCGTGTCTGGGATCTTCTCGAGGGCATCATGGCCGGAAATGATTTTAACCCGACAGCAGAATTCATAGTACCCGGGCATATCCATCGTGGGCTCCTTCTATCTTCCTTCCCAGGCTTCTCTCAGAATTTTCAGACAATCGTCCATGTCGAAGATTGCCTCATTGCCGACGGCTTCTTGTGCTATATCCCGCAAAGCATATTCCGATACTTGTGCGTCTTTCAATGTCCGGGGAATGGCACCACCGCTCGCTTTCGATAAATCCTTCATCAAATCACGGAGGATTTCCACTGCCTTTCGGGCCCTCAGATTTTCCGCCGTACCTGCATATGCGTCGAATCCCGTCACTGGCAGCAGGAGGTCTGATATGTGATAACTGCCTCCCGACATCTCCCTCTCCAGAACGTGTGGGAGCAGCATCCCCATACACAACCCATGAGGCAAGTGACACAGATCGCCCATGACCTTTCCGAGCTTATGTGTAACACCTACATCTGCGTTTGAAAAGGCGCAAGCGGCCATGGCATGGGAATTGGCAAGGGATAGACGCCCGGCCTCGTCACGTTGATTTCTAAGTACATTCACCAGATGTTCTATGATTAATTGAATCGCAGTATAAGCATAGGCATCGGCCAGAGGATTCTTACCTGGGCAGGTATAGGCCTCCACCGCATGGGTCAGGGCAGTTAGGGCAGTGGCCACAGTCGTTACCGCGTCCTCCGGGATTGTCATGCGGGAATCGATGACTGCAAGGTGGGGCATCAAAAAATGAGAGGCATAAATCCTGCCAGCGAAAAAAGCATATTTGGACACCTCATAGCCAGTGCCCGCTAATGTTGGCACGATGATTAGAGGCTTCAGACGTTTTTTGATCAGATTCTCTCCAGCGCATCCCTCGATATCTTCCGGTTTACCGGAGACGGCAAGATTCAGCATTTTTGCCGTATCCGCCACGGGACCGATGGCGATGACCGCATCATGGCCCCTGTCGCGATAAATATTGAACACATCCCTGATCAATTTCAAATCAGGAGCAGAAGGCACAGCGTCGAAGATGCCGACGGCGACCCCCGAATCCTTGAAGGCATCGATGATTACATCAACCAGTCCCCTTTCACTGTCATCTTTTCTTGCAATCACCAGGGGCTTTCTCGCATTCAAAGCATCCAGCTCGAAAGGAATCTGTTCCAGTGCCCTATTCCCCGAATTGATCTTTACAGGGCAGAAGAATTCATAGTGTTCCGGCAGATACATCGGCGACCTCATCAAAAACCAAATATGGTCCGGACATAGATCAGCACGCGGCCAAGATATTTCCTACGGAAAGACCAGCCCGGATACCTCTTTACCGCTAACTTTGCGATGATCTTCGGAAGGAGATAGACCTCAACAATATCAAGGATGCGAACGATTGCACATGCGTGTGCCACTTCACCGTCGACAACCAAACGGTCCCTGGCCGTAGCAAGGGCGGTACTCTCCTGAAAGGTAAATATCAGCATGGCGGCTTCGATATTCTTGATCTTCATATCCAGGTCTATTTTCTTGCCCTCAGAGTTCCATCCCCTGTATCTTGCAAGGCCTCTCTTGTCCTTTTCCACAATCATATGCGGCCCGTTCGGCATAACAGAGAGAGCAAAGGTAAAGCTATCGGGCATATCGACGAATTCCTTTTTTACTGCGCTGTCCACCGCGGACGCGGCTTGAATGGCTCTTCCCATAAACCACATCATGATAGCCACATAATCTCTTTTCAGCCATTTTTTCCCTGCTGCAACTTCCCTGAAATTATTCATCGATGTAATCCGTGATAATACATTCAGTCAAAATAACGGAGCAAAAATATTTTGTGACGCTCTCGTCTTATCAGTCCATGCGGAGCACCTTTGCCCCGCGGATCCGCGCTTTCTTGAGTTCGACCAGGGCTTGGTTTGCCTCTTCCAACGAAAATTCCTGCACCTCCGGTCTGATCGGAATCTCTGCCGCCAGTTGGAGGAATTCACTGATGTCTCTCCGCGCCACGTTAGCGACACTCTTGATTTCCTTCTCGAGCCAGAGATGTGTCGGGTAATTAAGCTTCAGAAGGTAGTCCTTGTCGGTCTCTTCTTTCCTGATGGCATTGATGACCAACCTCCCGCCGCTCTCCAGGTTCTTCATGGCCTCGACTATCGGTTTCCACGCCGGCGTGGTATCGATTATGGCATGGAGTTTTTCCGGCGGTTCGTCTTCCGCATTTCCCGCCCACACAGCCCCCAGTTCCCGGGCGAATGTCTGCTCCTTCTCGCTCCGGGCAAAAACAGAAACCCTAGAATTCGGATATTTACTGCGTATCATCTTGAGGACCAGGTGGGCCGAAGCCCCGAAGCCCGTAAGTCCCAGGTTCTGCCCATTTTTCAGGTTGGCCAGCCGCAGAGACCGGTAGCCAATGGCGCCTGCGCACAGAAGGGGCGCTGCTTCCACGTCAGAAAAGATATCAGGGATAGGGTATGCAAAATCCTCCGACACTGTCATGAACTCGGCATACCCGCCGTTGTCATCCCTGCCTGTAGCCCTGAATTTCTCACAGACATTCTCGTTCCCTTCAAGACACGCGCTGCAATGACCGCAGGCGGAAAAGATCCAGCCGACACCGACTCGCTCGCCCGTGCAGAACTTGGTCACCCTTTTCCCTATTGCTGCCACTCTGCCCACCACCTGGTGTCCCGGAATAATGGGGAGTGCCGGCGGCGGTGTTCGTCCCTCGATTTCATCCAGCTCCGTATGGCAGACCCCGCAGGCAGAAACCTTAATGAGGATTTCCTTCTCGCCCGGCACGGGCTCCGGCATATCGATCAGTTGCAATGGTGTTCTGTTCTCGTGGATATTGGAAATGCTCTTCAAGACCATTGCTTTCATTTTTTCCTGCTCTCCTCGTCAGCCATTATGCATCCACATCTTGCTTTAAATCAATATGAAATAATGCTTGCGACCTACTTAGTTTCAATAATTTTAATTATTTGACAATATAGACAATATTCTGCATAGTTGCAATCATGCTTCAATAGAAGCAGTCATACAAAGCCATAAATCAGCCGTCGACTTCATATTGGTCATCTGAAACTTACACCATTTCTCTCGGGAGGCGTTTATATCCACGAGGAAAGTCTTTTGCAGAGGAAAACAGAGGAAGCGCATAATTAAAGACCGGACACGATAAGGTTGCGTCGCGGATAGCTCGTAAGAAGCGTGACGGAAATTATAGGAATGCTCTGATAAATGCGCCGACTTCAGGCGCCATAACAATATATAAAGGAGAACAAATGAAAAGAGGATTGATTTTAATCGATATCCAAAATGATTACTTTCCCGGCGGGAACATGGAACTTGTTGGAATGGAGCAAGCGGCGGAGAATGCAGGATTATTGCTTAAGGAGTGGAGGAATAGGGGATTCCCTGTCTTTCATATCCGACATCTTTCAAAGCGCACGGGAGCGACATTCTTTCTGCCTAACACAAAGGGCGCTGAAATTCACAAGTCCGTGGCCCCTCAGTCCGATGAAGTCATAGTTGAAAAATATTTTCCCAATGCATTCAGAGATACTGATCTATTGAATATCCTCAAGACATCACAGGTGGATGAAGCGGTAATTTGCGGGGCCATGACTCATATGTGCGTGGACGCAACAACACGAGCGGCATTTGATTTGGGATTCCGATGCACGGTTATTGAAGATGCCTGTGCCACCCGTAGTCTCGAATATAAAGACACTATGGTGGATGCAGGCAAGGTTCAAGCAGCATTTATGGCCGCCTTGGCTGTGCCTTATGCACGAGTCATATCCGCGAAAGACCTTATCGGCAAATTGGCTTGATATAAAAAGTGCTGACCATGAACCGGGCAACTCAAATATTAATTTTTTCGGCAGTCGTCATCAGTATTATCATCGTTTCCGCTGTCTGCTGGCATTCAGTGACAGAGATCCATTATCTGAAGTCCTTCTATCCGCAGCAATTCGGCGTGGAAGAGGCATTCTATGCAAGCGCGGTGGAGCTCGTCAAGGTCTTGATCATCGGCATTCCTTTCTTCTTCATCATTGTCGCCGCTTGCTGTTTGCTCCATTATTGGAAACGCAAGTCTTAACTGGTGTCACTATAAAGTTTTGCCGAAAAGATTAGACGGAGCGATTGAGCGTGACAGAAATATTGGATGCTCAGTGCCGGCACTGGCAGGAAGCGTTTGTCCGGAATCCCGATATGTTCGGCGCTCTACCAAGCGATTCCGCCAGGATGGCCGTGGAGACGTTCAAGAAGGAAAAGAAGACCGTGATTCTTGAACTGGGCGGCGGACAGGGAAGGGACAGCATCTTATTTGCTCGGAATGGCTTCCACCTAACGGTGCTTGATTGTTCCAAGAGCGCCGTCGTAACGATTACCGACAAGGCGCGGAAATTGGGTTTAGCCGGTCATATCACAGCACTGCGGCATGATGTGCGCGTTGCCCTTCCGTTCGAGGATGAATCCATGGATGCCTGCTACTCGCACATGTTGTACTGCATGGCGCTGACAACTTCTGAGCTTCAGTTTCTTTCCCGGGAGGTGAGAAGGGTTCTCCGCCCTAATGGATTTCATATTTACACGGTCAGACACACGAAAGCCCCTCACTATGGGAAGGGGTTCACCGGGGCGAGAATATGTATGAAGTCAGTGGCTTTATCGTCCATTTCTTCAGCAGGGAAGACGTAGAACGCCTCGCAGAAGGCTATGAGATAGTGAGTGTTGATGAATTCGAAGAAGGAGAACTTCTCCGAAAACCATTTCGGGTGACAATCAGAAAGAGATAGAAAAGACGGCAATCTGGCACGGAATGTTGATCCTAAATAATTGCCTGTTACCTCCGCAAAGGTAAAAAATATGAATCTCAAATTGATATTAGTCCTTGTCCTTATGGGTCTCGCCGCAATATTCATAATCCAAAATGTCACAGTAGTTGATGTTAGATTTCTATTCTGGAACGTCTCCATGTCCCGTGCCCTGCTGATATTTTTTCTCCTGATTATCGGCATTGCTCTTGGGTGGGTTTTTCATGGCTACTTTTCTTTCTGGAAGTCGAAGGATGAACCAGGCAGAGATGTCTGAGTTTCAATTTTGTTGAACGGCATATTTTCTCGTTTTATCTTCTTGATTTTTGTGGTAGTTAACACACCTAAATATTCTCTTTTTTTTGATACGTGACCAGACACGTTCCATTAATTAACTAAAATAAGGAGTCTCACTAATGAAAGGAACGAAAATCAATCTTCATGACCGTCTTCGCACCCTCGCTCAGAATCTCTGGTGGACGTGGCATCCAGAGGTAATCAGCCTTTTCACCGACCTAGACCCGCATCTTTGGCGACAGGTTGACCATAACCCGATAGCATTTCTCAATCAGATCACACCCGAGCAAATTGAGGAGAGGGCTTCTGAACTGGTACTGCATAGCCGGATAAACTACGCCTTCCGACGGCTGAATGAATATATGGAAAAAGATAAGACATGGGGAATGACGCACTGCGGAAATCTAAATAATCAGCCGGTTGTCTATTTTTCTGCGGAATTCGGCATGCATGAGTCGCTGCCGATTTATTCCGGCGGATTAGGCATCCTGTCAGGCGACCACCTGAAAAGCGCCTCCGATCTTGGAGTTCCTTTGATTGGAATCGGACTCCTATACCAGCAGGGGTATTTTAATCAGAGTCTGAACAAAGATGGCTGGCAGCAAGAAAACTACGTGAACCTCAATATAAACAATTTACCGTTGCAACCTGTCCTGGCTTCGAGTGGAGAACCATTGCTTATACGCATTGACACACGGAGCAGTCCCCTCAGTGCTCGCGTCTGGCTGGCGCAGGTGGGACGGATTCGTCTGCTGCTGCTCGATTCTAACGTCGATTGTAATACAGCCCAGGATTGCGAATTGACCTCCCGGCTGTATGGCGGCGACGACAAGCTGCGCATTCGACAGGAGCTCTTGCTGGGTATTGGCGGCGCGCGTGCCCTGCAAGCGCTTAATATTGTCCCTGGGGTGCTGCATTTGAATGAGGGGCATAGTGCTTTTGCCATTCTCGAAGAGATCCGTCGGATCATGGAGTGTGACCAGATTCCGTTTCACCGCGCTCAGAGGCGCGTAATTCTGCGTACGGTTTTTACAACGCATACCCCCGTAGCTGCAGGCCATGACCGATTTCCCCCTGATCTAGTAGAAGAACATCTCGGCATCTTTAGAGAAAACCTCGGACTGTCACATGACGATTTTATGGCCTTGGGACGCATCAATCCCTATGACAGGTCGGAAACCTTCTGTATGACGGTCCTCGCTCTGAAATCTTCATGCTGGGCAAACGGAGTCTCGGCTATTCATGGGACAGTGAGCCGTCTGATGTGGCATCCCCTGTGGCCGCAGCGTCCCGAGTCAGAAGTTCCTATCGGCCACATTACCAATGGGGTTCATGTATTATCATGGCTAGCGCCGCCGATGTACCAGTTGTTTGAGACGCGCCTTGGCCAAGACTGGCCCACACGCATGGTGCACCCTGACATCTGGGAAAAAATAGTCGAGATTGATGACGGGGAGATGTGGGAAACGCACCAGAGTCTGAAGATGCGCCTTATTCGCTTCGTCCGTCGACGCCTGCAATCGCAGGCTGAGCGTCTGGGTCATCGCGACACATTAAAACAGATCGATCAGCTTCTTGACCCGGATATTCTGACAATCGGTTGCGCTCGCAGGTTTGCTACCTATAAGCGGGGAGACCTGATATTATCTCAGGCAGAGCGTTTGGCAAAACTGGTTGAAGATACCGAACGACCGATCCAGATTATTTTTGCCGGGAAGGCCCATCCACGCGATGACGAGGGCAAGCGTTTATTACAGAGAATTGCCCAGTACAGCTATAGCCCGGCCAGCACGAGGAGGGTCGTCTTTGTCGAAAACTATGATTACAACTTAGCCCGCCACCTCGTCCAGGGGGTTGATGTGTGGCTGAACAATCCGCGGCGGCCGTTGGAAGCGTGCGGCACCAGCGGCCAGAAGGTGGTCCTAAATGGAGGACTAAACCTTTCCGTTCTCGATGGATGGTGGAATGAAGCATATGACGGCAGGAATGGATTTGCCATCGGTCATGGCGGTATGCATAATGACCCGAATGTGCAGTACCAGAGAGATGCAGACTATCTCTATGATACATTAGAGAAAGAGGTTATCCCACTCTATTACGAGAGAGACGCAAGCGGAATTCCGCATCTTTGGGTGCAGAGAATGAAGCATGCGATGCAAAGCCTCGGTTGGCGCTTTAGCGCAGACCGCATGGTCATAGACTATGCCCAACGGTTCTATCTGCCTGCGGCAAGCGCTGTCTCGACAATAGCCGGGTAGCGTGATTGCACCACCCTCGTCGGTCAGAGTTAATAAAAAAAGATGGATACGTTCAGCGCGCAGTACTGGCGGGATAGGCTGGAAATTTGTAGTGAGTTGCTCCGAAAAAACGCGTTTGAGGCGTTTGTTGCCGAAGATCGAGTTCAGGCAAGAAACATCGTGCTTGAAGAAATATTTACGAGGACTGGCGCAAAAAGCGCATCCTGGGGAGATTCAATAACTCTCCACGCGACGGGAATTCTGGACGCCTTGCTGATCTATCCCGGCCTTTCCATCGTGAAAACGTTTGAAGGTGGCGTTCCCCGCGCGGAGATCATCGAACGCAGGCGCCGGGCACTGCTCGTCGATTTCTTTATCACCGGCACGAATGCCATAACCGAGTGCGGGAAGCTTGTAAACCTTGATATGGTGGGAAACCGGGTCGCGGCTATAACTTTCGGTCCGAAAACCGTGGTCATACTTGCAGGGCGAAATAAGATAGTCCCCGACATCGCCGGCGCCATGTTGCGCATCAGGGACTATGCCGCTCCCATAAACGCAATACGCCACGAATTCAAAACCCCATGCACCGCAGCCTCCGGGTGTGCAGACTGCAAAAGCCCCCAAAGACTCTGCAACACGTGGACGATCACCGAAAGGTCTTTTCCGAAAGGGAGGATCAAGGTCGTCCTCATCAACGAAGAACTGGGCCTTTAAAAATCACATGGCGACAAGAGCAAAAACACGGAACATCGTGCACGCATCCTATGAACAAATACACGTGGAATGCTACAGCGGCTACAAGACCAACGAACGCCCCATGGCCTTTACCTATAGGGGACACAGCAGGAAAGTGGAGGAAATCGTCGACCGCTGGTATGAAGGAGGAGTCGATCCGGGCAGGCCGGCAACAGATTATTTCAAAGTGAAAACGACGGACGGTGAAATTTTTATACTCCGGTACCTTTCCCTCTTCAACGCCTGGTCCGTCCGCACCTAACGCCCGCCGACCTTTCAATCACCGCCAATGCCGGGACGTTCAATTTTTCGCTGATCACTTACACGAGATAATCTTCCATAGACAATTCCCTTTGATCAACTTCATATCTATTAATATGCCGAATTTTGACCATGCTTTCAAATCAATTTGAAAATGCTTTCATCTTTTTTCTTTGACTTTCATCATTCGTTTGCTATTTTGTAGTACAAAGACGGAAAATAGTATGCCAACAAATGAGAAAGAAAATGAAACAAGTCTATCCATCTAAAAGGGACGGCTGGATCGTCATCACGCTGTGGGCGGGAGTGGCAGTCATGCTCTTCGCTGCCGGGAATCTTTGGAGAGCACCGGCATCATTCGCGTTTCGATTGCTGATCTCCGTTTTGTTGATTCTTGTTGCCGCCTTCGTACTATGGACGCTGTATGGAACACGTTATCCACTCACGGAAAGCGCCCTCATTGTTCAGTCGGGGCCGTTTCTCTGGGTCATTGACATGGAGGCAATCACGGAGGTCTTCCCTACACGTAACCCCGTTTCAAGTCCTGGGTGTTCGTTGGACCGGCCTCATATCCGCTATGGCATGAGTCGTCTGGGAATGATGATATCGCCGCAAGACAAGGCGGGATTTCTTTGAGACGTCGTGGCACGGTGTTCCGGTCTTAAGTTGAATGGAGACCGTGTCTTTCGGGACAAACCATAAATGGCCTTCGTATTGACGCGGGATACATCTAACTCGTAGCGGCAATCTGGGAGGAACCGGACATTGGCTCGCCATTCCGATTTGCAGGTGCGCAAGATCAACGCTGCCGTTCTGCGGAAGAGGGGCGGCCCCTTGAAGATAGAGTCCCTCGAGATGGAAGGTCCACGGGATGACGAGGTGCTCGTGCGCATCGTCGCCTCCGGCATCTGCCACACCGACATCGACTTCTGCGACTATTGGGACAAGGCGGACGGGCCTGTAGTGCTCGGTCATGAAGGGGCAGGCGTGGTGGAGCAGGTAGGCAATAAGGTGAAGAGCGTCAGGGCCGGCGATCATGTTGTGCTATCCTACCAGTCCTGTGGCCGCTGCGGCCAATGCCGGAGCGGTCACCCCACGGATTGTGAACACTTCTATGAGGCGAACTTCGGTTTCGCACGCCTTGACGGCAGCAATGCTCTTCATCGCAATGGTGTCCACGGACACTTCTTCGGCCAGTCGTCATTCGCGACGCACGGGCTCGCGACCGAACGTAACCTCGTCAAGGTTCCCAAAAGATTAAATCTGGAGATCCTATCTCCGCTGGGCTGCGGTCTGCAGACGGGGGCCGGCACGGTGATGAACTCCTTGAATGTTACGAAAGGAGCAAGTATCGCCATCTTCGGTACGGGTGCGGTTGGCCTAGCGGCGGCAATGGCAGCCCGCATCGTCGGGGCCAGCCCCATTATAGGCGTCGATATCAGACCGAAGAGGCTCAAACTCGCCTTGGAACTGGGAGCTACCCACGTGATTGACAATCGTTGTAATAAAGTCGCCTCTCTCATCGCCGATATAACCGGAAGCGGCGTGGACTATGTGGTGGAAACGACCGCCAACCAAGAGATGCACGGGATAGCCATAGACGTGCTAAATCCGCAGGGCACTGTGGCGCTCCTCACAGGCGAGAGCGGCAGTGCCCTGCCGGAAGGGCGTAGAACCATCGGCATAATTTAGGGAGATGCCGTGCCGCAGTTCTTTATCCCCAAGCTGATCGCTCTGCACAAGGCGGGTAAGTTTCCCTTTGACCGCCTCGTAAAGTTCTATGACTTCAGCAAGATCAACACCGCCATCGCCGATGCGAAATCAGGCGACACCATCAAGCCGGTATTGCGCATCAGCAAGGAACGCGTCCGTGAAGGTAGAAGAGGCGCTAACTAGGATGAATCTATTCTTTAAGGCAGCTCTTGAAAGAGGCACGGTAGCCACATCGGCGAAGGTCGCTCTTATCGTCGGATCAATCCTCGCACTAATTAATTATGGTGACCGAATCCTCCTCTATGGTGACATGCGAGCCCTGGACTGGTTCAAGCTCGCAGTTACATATTGCGTCCCCTATTGCGTCGCAACATACGGCACCGCGAGGTATGCGACTCGGCATGCGAGGGACACGGCCGACAACACTATTACAGATTCAACCTGAACTATACTTGCTGCCGAATGTGGACTTGCAGCCGCATAAGTCGGACAGCCGATCTCTGTTGTTGATCATGCGGGGAAATTTATATCTTCGTTTCTGATTTCGTGTTAGCGGCTGGAAAAAAGAAGAGGGGGAAATAACCCACCCGGCTTCGCCCTTTTCTCTGCATCGCCTTCATAAAAAACATGCTCAAGAAAAAGGCCGGAGGGGGGAGCCGTTTGTTTTGCCGGCAGGTCGGATGGTTGTTCGAGCATTGCCTCAACATCTTGCAGCGTTAGGTTTCCTCTCCCCACTTCCACCAAAATTCCTGCCATTCTTCGGACCATTTTCCAGAGGAAGTGGGAACCTACAAATCTTAGTATGATCAAGTCATCCACCTCTTTCACATCTGCTGTATCAAGTTTCACTTTCGTTGATGCGTCTTTATCCATCTTCTTGTCAGCAAATGACACAAAGTCATGGAAACCCTGAAAAATACGCCCGGCGGTCTGCATTTTTTTAACATCCAATGTGTCTCGAACCCACCAGACATACCTTTTCCCGAAGGCCGTACGGTGTTTCGAAATTATATAGATATAGCTTCTGCCTACAGCATAGTGGCGGGCGTGAAAGCTGACGGGGACTTCCTCAACATCGAGGATATTGATATTGGAGGGAAGCAGGTCATTCAGGCCTTCCATAATCTTTCGCAGTGGCACTGTCTTTGTTGTTCCCATATGGGCAACCTGGGCAAGGGCATGCACTCCCGCATCCGTGCGGCCTGCACCCTGAATTTCCACCTGTTCTCCGAATAGTTTTTCCGCTGCGTAAATCAGCGTGTCCTGAACGCTCCTTGCATTCTTCTGCGACTGCCAGCCTCTGTAGCTGGTTCCATCGTACTCAAGGGTGATTTTATATTTATGCATTATTCAGAATGAACTCCCCCTGGCTTCTTATCACAAGGGAGTATGGTTTTCCCTTATAATTACTGGTTGGATATTTTTTCAGTAATTTAGATTATCATAAAAGTCGTTATTTCTTTGCATCACCAACTGCCTCAAGTATTATTCTACAGTCGGCAACGGTAGTTCCTTTCCCTTCCTCGTGAACTATGAGCGGATTTATATCCATTTCTTTGATTTCCGGATGATTGGCGGCCATATTCGATAGACTTACTACAGCTCTCTCAATCGCTTCAATGTCTGCTTTTGGCCGCCCTCTGAATCCTGTAAGGAGTTTGTATCCCTTGATCTCTTGAACCATTCTGTGAGTCTCATTTCTAAGAATCGGAGCAAGACGAAACACCACATCCTGAAAGAGTTCAACAAATACTCCTCCGAGACCGAACATAAGCAAGGCGCCCAAGGGAGTCCGGTTCATACCGAGTATCAGTTCTTCCCCTTGCACAGCCATTTTTTGCACCATGACTCCATCGATAACGGCATCAGGTCTGAAATCCCTTGCATTCTTGATTATCTCGCAGAAGGCTTTTCTTGCGTCATCTTTGCTCTTGATTCCCAAGACAACACCCTTTGCATCTGTCTTGTGGAGAATCTGCGCGGAAGCAATCTTCATGACTACCGGGAAGGCAATTCTTTCTCCGATATCGGCAGCCTCATTTTCACTTTTCGCGAGTTGTGACGGCAGGAGACTGAATCCGTAACACTTCAGCAGCTCGACGCTGTCCATTTCACCCAGCTGGACTTTGCCCTGAGCGAGACATCTGGCAATCACGCCGGCCGCTGCGTCTCTGTCATGCGTCAAGGTAAACTGCGGAAGATGGTCCCTGTTCAGCCAACGGGAGTATCGGTAAAGTATCCCGAATGCCTTTGCTGCGTTCTCCGGAAACCTGTAAACAGGATAACCGTTCTCCTGCAGATATTTCACGCCGGCAGAAACATCGACAATCCCCATGAAGCAGCATATGATTGGTTTCTGAGCCCCTCTCGCGACACGGACAATGGCCTGAGCCGTACCCAGGGCATTCGTCATTGATTGGGGAGTCAAAATGACAAGGGCGCCATCGACTCCTTTATCCTTTATTACCGCCCTCAGGGCATGCTCGTAACGATCTGAAGGCGCATCCCCGATGATATCAACAGGGTTGTGGATGTTCGCTGTCAAGGGAAGATGGCTTGCCAGATCATCAATCGTTCCCTGCTCAAATCTGGCAAGTGCGAGGTCGGATGAAACCGTCATGTCCGTTGCCAGGATCCCCGGCCCGCCGGCATTGGTGACGATGGCGACGCGATTTCCTTTTGGCAGGACTCTGGCCCTTTTCCCCAGCTTGCTCTCCTGTTTGTAGGCAAACACATTTGCATAGTCAAAAAGCTCGTCAATGAAATCAGCCCGGATGAGGCCTGCCTGCTTGAAGATAGCATCGTATACAGCCTCCGTTCCGGCCAGAGCTCCCGTATGAGAAGCTGCTGCCATGGCGCCTGCTTTTGTCCTCCCCGACTTAATAGCAAGGACCGGAGTGGGTCTTGCCCCTGAGGTAATCTCCTTTACGGTTGATATAAATTCGACGCCCTTCTTCAGTTCCTCCATATAAAGCATGACAACTGCGGTATCAGGATCTTCGTGAAAGAACTGCAAAAGATCCAGTTCATCGACATCGGCCTTGTTGCCTATGGAGATGAACTTTGAAAAACCGATGTCCCTGTCTGCGGCAAAATCGAGAACCGCCGTACACAGCGCTCCACTCTGAGAAATAAAGGAAATATTGCCCGGGGCCGGCATGCGGGCAGAAAAACTCGCGTTTAAGCTGACGTTGGGAATGGGATTGATAACACCGAGACAGTTGGGCCCAACGAGTCGAACCCCCGCCTCTCTGCACATGGCGACGATCCTATTTTCGATTTCAAGCCCTTCACCGCCGACTTCTCTAAAACCGGCAGACACAATTACAAATCCTTGTATCCCTTTTTTGATACCCTCTTCTATTGCAGCAAGGGAAGCCTGGGGAGTGATAATTATTATGCCGAGATCCACTTTATCCGGTATTTCTGTAATCGAAGGATAGGCCTTGACACTGAGAATTGACTTGGCCTTGGGATTAACAGGATACAGAGTACCCTGGTAGTGACCGCTCAGAATGTTGGCAAAAATGTCATGCCCCACTTTTCCCGGTGTGTTTGAGGCTCCTATGATAGCAACAGATTCCGGCGAGAATATAGCGTTTAGACCGTTCATATTATTTCCTCTCATTACTTAGATATTTCTGGATTTCCGTGGTTTACCAACAAGGTCATGCCCAGGATACCAGGCAGATAGCCACTTTCTGGTTTATCACTATCCTGGAATTCTATTCCCGGATGAAGCGTAGTTATTGCTGCATGACCCACTATTTTTCTCGTTTCTCTGCCCAGAAAATCCTTTGTTCTGACTCCCCAGAAATTGTGAAAAACGAGGACTCTGCCCTGATAACTTCCAATATACAGCATGATGTGTCCCCTGCGCCATATCAACGTGAGATAAGGTATGCCCTGCTTCAGGATCATCACTTCCTTTTCTTTCGGAGAAAGTTTCTGGAGATCTATGAATGTGCCCCCTTCCTTTGCCTGATCGGCCGAATGCCTCGGCAGCCAGAGCCCGAATGGTGCAAACATATCTTTTATCATAGCTGAACAGTCCCTGTTCTGATATAAGCCGCCCCATCCGTAAGATTCGTTTATCAATTCATTGGCCATTCTAGCAATATTAAATGTGGTCAGTCTCAGTGGTTTTGAAACCCCTGCGTCTTTAGAAACGACGGTGCTTTTCATAAATGCTTTGCCATTTTGATCCGTCACAGCCACAAGCAGTCTGATGTCGTTTGTATCTTCCTCAAGTTTGGGAAACATGGATCCTAAGGGGACATTAAAAAGGAACCGCCCTTCTTCGTCGTATATAGGTGTCTTATCCTTTATGATAACTGCATACCGGCCCGTTTCCCATGCTTTTACGAAATTGCCATCTACGCGGGCTATATTTCTTGCTGATATCCAGCCCACTGCATATGGCGTTTCCGCTAAGACCCACGCCTTATCCTTTGTCGTGTGGGATACGAAAATGGGCGTATTCACAGCAACAGAAGACTCCTGGAGGCTGTCAAAGGGATATCCTCGATCAGCATTCGACTCGTAGAAGCGGGGTTTATGTGTGGGCAGAACCCTCAAATCGGAATTATCTATGGTAATGGCCATGAAACAAGCATTCGGATAATTTTCCAGATAGGCATTGGCAGCCAGATCTCTTATCCATGACATATCGTGTTTTCTTCTATTTTCACCATACCCCGGATTATCTCTGTATTTTTTGAATCCCGCTTCGACTATCTCCTTGGAGTAGTATGCCTTTAACCGATGCCAGGGGGAAAAGAACATGGAGTCATAAGTGGCATCCATCTTTTCTTGATCATCAGCGGTTAAGAACCCGCGATCAGCGGCAGCTTTGTCTATATAGAACAGGTTGTCCTGCTTGAGATCACGGATATCCCTGATCATGTCAGGAGCTCCGGCACACGCAAATGTAAGTAAAATAATGACCAGCAAAATGGTGATATTATGCAATCTCATGTAAACCATGGGCTCCGGCAAGTAAGCTTTCTTATATTAGGTATTTTTTCTCAGGTATGCAATAGTTTTATATGTCCCTCACTTGTCAGGGCCTTCAGGAAAATAGTTTTTTATGGAATTCAGAAGAAAAGATTGGTATAAAAAATAAGGGGGCTTGGAAAAAACAACAATATAGTTTTATCCAGTTTTATAAGAAAGGAGGTAAACGCGCGTGGTTTCAACAGATCTGCTAAAGAATTACAGCTTTTTCAAAGGGTTCACTAATGAAGAGTTAAAGAAATTTGCGGACATTGCCGTTGAGGAATCTTATAAGGCCGGAGTCCAGATATGGAAAAAAGGAGAACCCGCAAAAAATCTGTCCATATTGAAAGAGGGAAAGGTTCTCATGACATTGGATACCTATGCAGGACCCACCAGACCGGCGATGCAGGTGACTGTAGATATAGTCACGAAGGGCGACGCCATGGGATGGTCCGCAGTCGTTGAACCATACATTTATACCTTAGGGACCCGATGCATCGACGACTCGCAAATGATTAATTTTGACTCAGCGAAAGTGAGAGAGATGTTAAACAAGGATACGGCATTAGGATTTAAGTTTATGCACGCAGTTGCAAAAGTAGTAGCTGCCCGTCTGACCCACACGGAGATCATACTGGTCGGTGAACGAGGCCTTTCTGTTTTGTCAGATGAGTGATGAAGGAGGAAACTTCATGGCGGAGGAAATCATTATTTACGGCAAAGGGGGCTGACCGTTTACAGACCAGGCCCGGTCGGCCTATGGCAATAAAGCAAAGTACGTAGATGTGAAATCTGATAGCGCAAAATTGCAGGAGATGCTCAAGCTTTCAGGCGGCCTCCGGCAAGTTCCCGTCATCCTGGATGGTGGCAAGGTAAAAATCGGTTACGGAGGCACCTGAGGCGTGTAAGGGCCGATCGGTGATCGGACAAATACTGATACCAGGAATCTCTCCTCAGCGTATTTTTCTTGCCATTCTGAACTGTCATTTGTTGCGTCAAGGAGGTTCAACAGTAAATATGGTGAGTAAGTTACACAGACTCTTTGTCTTCGTTCTTTTTCTGATTTTGCTGCCCTTCATTCTCCTTGCAGATCTTTATTCCTTGCCTGCGGAACTGAGCGCCAATAACGCCTTTGCCGCCCCAGCGGAAAAGGTCGTCAGGGAACCGGTGTCCTTTGCCGATCTGGCGGAGAGATGGAGCCCTACGGTGGTAAATATCAGCACAACGACTATTGTCAAAGGTCGCGCGGGCTCGCCTTTTGGAAATGATATGCCTTTCCAGAGGTTTTTCGACAGAGACGATCTCTTCAGAAGATTTTTTGAAGAGGCGCCGGAAAGGGAATTCAAACAGAGGAGCCTTGGCTCGGGATTCATCATTTCCAGTGACGGCTATATATTTACAAATAATCATGTTGTCGAGAAAGCCGATAAGATAAAGGTGAAACTTGCAGGCGGCAAGGAATATGAGGCGGAAGTTAAAGGCAAAGATCCAACTACCGATATTGCCCTGATAAAGATAAAACCGGATGGCAGCCTTCCTGTCGTTGAATTCGGCGATTCTAATAAACTTAGGATAGGCGACTGGGTATTTGCCATTGGCAACCCCTTTGGTCTGGAACACACGGTGACAGCAGGGATTGTGAGCGCCAAGGGACGCGTCATAGGTTCAGGGCCGTATGATAATTTTATTCAAACGGACGCTTCTATAAATCCAGGCAACAGCGGCGGCCCTCTCTTCAATATGGAAGGCAAAGTCATCGGCATCAATACCGCTATCGTTGCTCAGGGGCACGGGATCGGGTTTGCCATACCGATTAATACGGCAAAAGGTATTCTCGCCGACCTCAAAACGAAAGGCAGCGTCACCCGGGGCTGGCTGGGAATTTCTATACAGGATATCACGGAAGACATTGCCGAAAATTTGAAGCTGAAGGACGTGAAGGGTGCCCTCGTGGGCCATGTCTTTGAGGGCGATCCTGCTGACAAGGCCGGCATGAAAACGGGTGACATAATCGTGGAAATCGCGGGGAAGAAGATAGAGGACTCTCACGAACTGATAAGGATCGTTGCAGAGCTTACGGTCGGGGAAAAAATTGCGGTGAAGATTCTGCGGGATGGGAAAGAGAAGACCCTCTCCGCTGTCGTCGGTGAAAGGAAGGACGAAAAAGAAATAGTCCGTAAAGGCAAGACCCGCGAGTACTACGGCATGGCAGTTCAAGAAATCACACCGGATTTGGCAAAACATCTTGGCCTTACCGAAAAGGGCGGAGTCATAATCTCCCAGGTACGTGAAGGGAGCCCAGCCGATGAGGCAGATCTGAAGATCCAGGATATAATTCTACAGATCAACAAAATAAAAATTTCCTCTATGAAAGATTTTCAGAGCGAAATCAAGAAGGAATCACAGGAGGGAACCATCTTGCTTTTGATCAAGAGAGGAGAAATGAGCTTCTTTGTGACGCTAAAAAAGGGAGGATCAAAGTAATTATCCTTATTATTGACATATCATCCGCAAGCTGATAAATGAGCCTACCAATACCCGTTATCATAACGATAATGTCACAGCTCGACCCGCGGATAGGGGACAATGAATTTTAGGAGGGGGGAGATGGAATATCTTGTTCCCAAGAAGATTTTTTTTACAAAGGGTGTCGGCACACATAAAGATGAACTCCACTCATTTGAGCGAGCCCTGAGAGAAGCAGACATAGAGAAATTCAACCTTGTTCAGGTATCGAGCATATTCCCGCCACACTGCAAGATGGTATCAAAGGCCCAGGGTCTGAAGGAAATGGTTCCCGGCGCAATGACCTTCTGTGTCATGAGCCGTTGCTGCAGTAATGAACCAAAGAGGCTCCTGGCTGCGTCCGTTGGCTGCGCCGTCCCCGCAGATGTATCATCTTACGGGTATATCAGTGAACATCATGCATTCGGTCAGACGGAGAAGCAGGCCGGGGACTATGCTGAAGACCTCGCCGCCGCTATGCTGGCATCCACATTGGGCATTGACTTTGATGTCGATGAAAGCTGGGACGAGAAAAAAGAAATCTTCAAGATCAGCGGCAAGATAGTCAGGACGCGCAACGTAACCCAGTCTGCGATTGTAAAAAATTCAGGATATACCACTGTTGTCGCCGCCGCTGTATTTGTTTTCTGAATCATATTGATAGCGCATCTGTTGCGTAACCACGTGAGCATCGTCTTTTTTACACTCTGTTGAGGTCAGATTTCCTGTTCGTCTTTTTTTCGTAGTAAATAGTTAGAGTATCTATGAAGAACAGGCCCACCAGTATTCTATTCAGCTCTCTTTTTATTTTCATTATCGCCGCTGTTTTATCAATCCAATCAGCATGTCCCCGTGCCTATGCCGCTAAGCTCGCCGAAGATTACTTCCAGGCACAAAGGCTGGCCATGGTGAAAGACCAGATTGTGGAAAGGGGCGTCAAGGACCACAGTGTGATAGAGGCGATGATGGCAGTGCCGCGCCATAAATTCGTTTCGGACATTTATCTGGATAGGGCCTATGACGATAGCCCCCTGCCAATCGGATATGGACAAACCATCTCCCAGCCATATATTGTGGCGTACATGACGGATATCCTGAATCTTAATAAGAACAGCAGGGTTCTGGAAGTTGGCACAGGATCGGGTTATCAGGCTGCAATTCTGTCCCCCATTGTCAAGCAGGTCTACACAATCGAAATTATCCCTGAACTGGCAAAATCTGCCGTAACCCGTCTGAAAAATTTAGGCTACCACAATATTGAAGTCGCAATCGGCGACGGTTACTACGGCTGGAATAAACATGCTCCATTTGATGCTATTATAGTCACCGCAGCGGCCGGTCATATTCCAACACCCCTCATAGAACAACTCAAGAATAATGGCAGGATGGTCATTCCCGTGGGAGGCTCCTTCCTAATTCAGAATCTTATCCTGGTCACTAAGGATAAGGACGGCAATGTAACTACGAGAAACTTGATACCGGTGCGTTTCGTTCCCCTGACCGGCAGGCGCAATTGATTATGGCTGCCCAACTGTCAATAAGACGTATTCAGGTTTCCGTCTTTTTTATTTCCGCAGTCCTCATATCCTACCAAATTTTGCTCTTCAAGATGTTCTCCATACAATACTGGTATCATTTCGCTTATCTCATCATCAGCATTGCCCTCCTGGGCTTCGGTGCAAGCGGCACTTTCATCTTCCTTTTCCGGAGAACTCTGAAGGATCATTTCCCGCTTGTCCTGTTTTCCTGCCCTCTTCTTTTAGTATTGTCGATGTGGACGAACATCTACCTGAACCGGATGATTGCCTTCAATCCTCTTATGATTATCTGGGACAAGCATGAAATAGTCCGTCTCCTTTACCTCAGCCTTTCCATCTTCATCCCTTTTTTTCTCGGCGCCCTGTGCATCGGAGTCAGTTTCGTGGTCGCTTCCAATTACATCCATAGAATATATTTTGCCAACCTAGCAGGTTCAGGTCTGGGGAGTCTGATTGTCCTTCTCACTTTTTTTCACATCGGACCTTATGAAATTATGTTTGCGATTACGCTAATCACAATTTTTGCGGCCCTTGGAGGGAGCACGAATTATGTGCGGCAGGGAACCGTCTTAGTTGCCGGTGTTGCAGCTATACTCATCTATATTTTCTTGTTCCGTTCCCTGCCGCTCCCGATGAATAATTTCAAGGAACTCTCCCAGGCTGAAAATCTCATGTCCGTAACAAAGGAATTGGAAATTTTTGGCCCCCTTGGTCTGGTTACGGTACTTGACACCCCCGCCTACCATTATCTCTCTGATCTGAGTTTGAACTGTCCATACCCATTGCCACGGCAGAAGGGGCTCTTTCTGGATGGAAACACGGTTGGCGCAATCAGTGAATTCTCCGGTAACTTAAATGACGTCCGCTTCATGGATTACCGCACCAACTCAGTCGCGTATAAGATATTAGATCGCCCTCATGTGCTCATTATCGGCGGAGGCTCCGGAACGGAAATACTCAATGCCATGTACCACGGAGCAATGAGTATCTCCGTCGTGGAATTAAACAGGGACATCATCCATCTGATGCAAGGGCCGTATAAAACATTCAGCGGTGATATATATAGCTCCGCGGACACTCACGCCTTTGTCGAAGAGGGGCGTGGGTATTTACAAAGAACGGAAGAGCGTTTTGATCTCATTGAGATCAGCCTCTTGGAGTCCATGGCAGCCGCATCTGCCGGTGTTTATTCCCTCAACGAAAATTATCTTTTTACGACAGAGGGAATAAGGCTGTGCCTAGAGCGCCTCACACCCGGTGGCATGCTCTCCATCTCCACTTGGATCAAGAATCCTCCGCGCGATAACATAAAGCTTCTCGCCATGGCTATGGAGGCAATTGAACAGAACGCCAAGAGCGCGTCTGCCCAATCGATCGTCATGATCAGGAGCTGGCAAACCGCCACGCTTCTCCTGAAAAACGGCAGCTTTCACGAGAAAGAAACGGAAGCCATAATAGAATTCTGCAAGGCACATCTTTTCGATATTTCCTATTATCCGGGAGTTACAGAAAAAGAGACAAATATCTTTAATAAGTTTGAAGGAGACCCTTTTTATTCTTCCACAATCAGCCTGTTATTTAAGGAAAGAGATAAGTTCTACGAAACATATCCTTATTATGTAAGACCGGCTACAGACGACAGGCCTTTCTTTTCTCACTTTTTTAAAATTGAAATGCTCAGGGAATATCTTGGCTCGTCCAACCGCGCCTTGATTCCTTTTCTGGATTGGGGATATATACTGGTGTGGATAACGGCGTGCGTCGTTTTTATCTTAGGCATAATCTCCATCCTCGCTCCTATGCCGTTCATTATTTCTTCCTACAGAGGTCTTGCATCGATTATTATTTATTTCGGCTCTCTGGGACTGGCATATATGTTTCTGGAGATATCTATCCTCCAGCAATTCATCCGCTATCTTTATGATCCCGTCTTCTCCGCAAGCGTCGTAATAGGCTCATTCCTCGTCTATTCGGGGCTAGGAAGCCTGATCGCCGGGAATGTCGGTCCCATCAAAACGAGACATATATTCTGGTCCGTACTAGCCATTGGTTTCGCGGTCATCATTTTCATCACCACCGACAGATGGCTGCATAATGTACTTGCGGGACTTCCCCTCTGGCTGAGAATGCTTTCGTGCAGCCTGCTCATCGCACCACTCGCCATTCCCATGGGCACCCCTTTTCCATCGGGACTGAGCGCGCTCGCTGCAGAAAGAGGGGGCTTTATCGCCTGGGCGTGGAGCATAAACAGTTTCTTTTCCGTTATCGGAAGTTCGACGGCAGTATTAATCGCCATTAGTTGGGGTTTCAAATCCATTATGCTAATAGCCGTCTCACTCTACATTATGGCTGCATTCACGTTTGCCCGCCTCTTGCGAATCGTTTCCTCCCTCGACGAGAAGGATTGAAAATTTCTTGCATTGATAATATCGATGTGACGTAATGGTGTCAGTTACTCATAATGGAAGGAAGGGATATTGATATGCCTGCCAAGGCTAGGGGTCCGGTAAAGCCCGTATTGATGACTCAGGATGTTGGTAGCGCCCATCTGCCGTATCTCTTATACGACGGCCGCGGACCCACACTAACCCTTCTTCACGCGACGGGGTTCTCACCCTGGCTATGGCACCCTATCGCAAGAGAATTATATCCATCATACAGGATCATCGCCCCGTACATGTGCGACTACCGGATAGAAGATCCTGAAAAGGGTGGTCTCGGCTGGGCAAAGATTGCGAGAGACGTTGCCGCCCTTTTGAGGAGCATCGATAGCGACGATGCAATCCTTGTGGGACACTCTATGGGAGCCACTATCTGCACTATTGCAAATGCGGCCCACGGCGTAAAAGCAAGAGGCATGGTCCTGATTGAGCCTATCCTTCTCTCCGATGATTTCTATCGCGTTAAATTTACCGTAAAAGACCATCCCCTGGCTTCTCTGGCAATTAAGCGCAGGAACTACTGGAAAAACGAGTCGGAGGCTATGGATTATCTCAGATCGAGAGAGCTCTTCAAGAAATGGACCGAGGAAATGCTTGAACTCTATGTCGCATATGGCATGGAACCGAAAGATGGGGGCGGGCTTCAATTGGTCTGTAAACCCGAAATGGAAGCAGGTCTCTTCATGGGCGGTGCGCAATATAACCCGTGGCCTCTTCTGCCTGAGGTTTCATGTCCCGTCCTTGTCGTCGAGGGAGAGCGTAGTGACACTAAGAACTTTGTCGACTTCAAACGGATTGTATCCATTCTGAAGAAAGGCTCTTATGCCGTCGTGAAGGATGCGGGACATCTCATCCCTATGGAACAACCATCCATAATAGCGGCAGTCATCAACGATTTTGTGAAAAACATACTATCATCATAGCACAACATTTTTTGCACACTCGCAGAGTTTGATAGAGCACCGGATCTTTTCCCAAAAAATATATTGCATAATGTCTTGACAATCATCATGCGTATTATAAGATAATTTGTATACGATCATTCAACCGGCCTGTCAGGGACTGGGAAAAAACAATTTTAGAGGAGGGTGAAGAGAATGGCAACTTTGAAAGAAGGGGATTATTTGATGTGTGAAGTATGCGACCTTGTCGTCGTCGTGGATGAAGAGTGCGGCTGTGCAGTGGGTGGACTCATTTGTTGCGATGAGGAAATGGTCAAAATGAAGGCCCCCGCCAAGGCGAAGAAGAAAGCGAAGAAAGCAGCAAAGAAGGTCGTCAAGAAGGGGGCCGGGAAGAAGCCTACCGCCAAGGCCAAGAAAAAGTAATTTAGATTCAGTCTAATAATTGTGATTTTCTGCTATTCAAGTGAAACTCCGTTTCTCGAATTCACATGAGGATGGGGTTTTACGTTTTCTTGCCTTCTCTCTTGCCCCTTTCATTAAAGAGGGACATAAGGAACGATAGATGAATGCGAAGATTATTGATTCGCATATGCACTGCGGCATCCAGAATTCCAATCTGCCCTTTGAGGACATCAAGAGGTACCTTGATTCCGCGGGAATCCAGGGGGCATGCCTCTTTGCACCGGTCGAGGATATCTATGACCGGTATGACTATGACTTCAAAGATAATTTCGCCTGGGTCACCTGCAGGCAGCATGCTAATCAGTATGTGCTGGACATCCAGCGGACGCATGATAATTTCTTTGCCTATTACTTCGTGTGGAACGACTTCAGGAAGGACGAGCTGAAGAAAGGCTACAAAGCAATCAAGTGGCATCGCCACGAATACGAACCGGTATATCATTACGATGATCCTCTATGTGGGGCATTCTTGCAGGAGACATATCGGCTGAAGCTGCCCATCGTCCTCGAAGAATCTTTCACGAACACGCGTTCTTTCATAAGAAGAGTGAATGGAAGAACCACCATCATTATTCCCCACATGGGCGGATTGAACGGCGGATTTTCCGCACTCTTCAAATCAGGGATATGGGATGAAGAAACCGTCTATGCAGATACTGCGTTGGCTTCGGAACGGGAGATTGCGCAATTCCTAGACAGATATGGAAGCGGGAGAATCATTTTCGGAAGTGATTTCCCCTTCGGTATGCCCGGCGGCGAGCTTCAGGAAGTTAAAGGGATGAACCTTGGAAAAGAGGATTTCGAAAATATCGTAAGTCACAACATTTTAAGACTGCTCAACGTCTGATTAAGTTTTAAGTGTATCATATCATTATTAAGGTGTCATATCGACCGAAGGGAAATATCTTTTAGTTTCACCCTCCATACTGAGATTTCTCGCTGCCCCTTCGCGATGCTCAGGGCTTCGGCTCACCGAAATGACAATAGCACATGGAAATTTCTGGACCGTGGCATAAAATACGTACCCGAATTCATGAACCAGTGTACTAAAATTCTATTTGCGAAAAATTATTTATATATTAAAACGGCTGATACGATGTAACCGTCGTCAGTCATCTGGGAGGTGTATATGAAAATCGCAATTATGGGAACAGGCGGAGTTGGAGGATACTACGGCGGGCTGCTTGCAAAGGCAGGCAGGGACGTGACGTTCATCGCCCGCGGTGCGCATCTTCAGGCAATACGCAAGACAGGCCTGCAAATAAAGAGCGTTCACGGCGATTTCCAAGTCTCGAAGGCTAGGGCAACTGACAAACCTGCTGACGTCGGACAGGTTGACCTCATAATATTTGCAACAAAGACTTATCAGACCGACGAAGCGGCAAAGGCGATCAAACCCATGGTCGGCAAGGACACGGTGGTAGTTCCACTCCAGAACGGCGTAGATGCGGCAGACCGCATCGGCCAGGTGGTAGGTGTGAATCACTTGCTGGGCGGAGCAACGTGGCTTTCCGCGGCGATCGAAGCGCCGGGCGTGATCGGCCAGTACAGTGAGTTCCGCCGCATCGCATTGGGTGAGTTCAGCGGAAAGACGACGATGCGGCTGACTGCGGTTTACAATCTTCTTAAGGAAACCGGCGCGGCAGTTGAAATAAGCGAAAATATCCTGAAAGTCCTGTGGACGAAATTCGTGTTTATTTCATCCGTCAGCGCCATGGGCAGCGTGACGCGCGTGACGTTCGGCGAGTACCGCGGTGTGCCGGAAGCGCGCGCTTTGCTCGGCGAGGCTATCGGCGAAGTGGCGGCTGTGGCGAGAGCCAGAGGTGTGAAACTTGATGCCGACATACTCGCCAAGACGCAAGCCTTCATTGACAGCAGCGCACCGGGCATAAAGCCTTCGATGCAGCGTGATGTGGAGGCCGGGAAGCCGTCCGAGCTGGAGTCGTTGATCGGCGTCGTTGTGCGCATGGGCGCGGAGAAAAACGTGCCTGCGCCGGTGATGCGGTTCGCTTACGCGATGCTCAAGCCGGGGGAGTTGAAAGCGCAACAGCGCTGAGAATCGTTGCCGAAAAGCTTTACAGATCAATCTTTTTGAAAAAGGCAGGTTTCAGAAGGATATATTTGCTTTCTAAAAATTCAATCTCTTCCGACTGAACAAAGCGTTTGAGGGAGCGGGTGACTGTTTCTCTTGCGGTAGCTGCAAGCTCGGCAATGTCTTTGTGTCTGAGTCTTAAGTTGATAATTATTCCTCTCTGATCCTTAACCCCGAACTGGTCGCCGGCATTTTTTAGAACCACTCTTATCCGCTGCTCTGCGCCGGCAAAGCTCAACACCTTAAGCATCATCCATGCCTCTCTCAACCGTGAGCAGAGCATGGATATCATCTCCATTAGCACTTTCCTGTTCTGCAATAGATGGCTTTGAAAATCTTTCGCGGAGATGAATCCGACGCTCGCCTCCTCCATAGCAACGACTGTGGCCGGTGCGGTCATCCCATCGAGTATGGCCATCTCACCGAAGAACTCACCTCTCTTTCGAATAGCAACGATCCTCTCCTGTCCTTCCGCGCTGAGCTGAATGACCTTCACTTTGCCGGAACAAACAAAGTAGAGGTAATTGAGTGTATCCTCTTCGTACAGGATGACCTGATTTTTCTTAAAGTGTTTCTCAACAACGTCTTTCCTCAAATCGGCTAATTCATCTTCTGGCAGGCAGGACAAAAACGGAATTTTCCGGATGATAAAATCGAAGTTAGATTCCTGGAGCTTATCTCTAATATCTTTTCTCATGTCACTTATAATACCTTGGTTGAGACTGTGAGAAAGTAGCGATAGGCGCAGTTTTACAGATTTTCAGACTTGAAGCAATAGAAATTGTCAAGCTGCCAGTGAGAAAATGCCTATTAAGGCAAAGGAAATGGTCATTGACGATATCGGCTAAAGACCCGCCTGGGATAGTCCTATTTAGTAAAGTTTATCAATACAAATACTGCATAACGCCTGAAATCAGCGGTGTGCTATTTCTTTATCGTCGCTCCTTCCTCGATTACCTTTTTCATTTTCGGGTCGTTAAACATTCCTTCAAGGGCATCTGAAAGTACACCATTTATCTGCTTTTCCCCTGTAAATAGAAGCTTAATACGTTGATATTATTACACTCACCATGAAGGCATCGACAAGGCTATTTTCATTCTTTTTTGTGACGGCTGGCCGTCATGAATGTTTCAGGAAGAAGTCTATGATCAAGCTTGATGTCTGTGTTGACTAGGCTGGGACTTGAGCCGGCATGAGGTGTTTTTACGGCTGTCCGGTTCACGTATCATAATCCAGTTCTGCCGCCTCCCTGACGGAGAGAAAAATCTTGTAAAGCACCGTGATAATCAGGAACCCCATGGCCCAGACACCGATGGCAATAGCCACTTCCGGCCCGGTGGGGGTGTAACCGGTGATGTGCCCCAGGGGCGAAGGGACGAAGCCGGTCACCAGCAGGCCGAGACCTTTTTCGATCCAGAGGGAAAGAAATACCAAGACGCAGGCCACGGCTAAAAAGGATTCTTTTTGCCGGGTACGGGGATTGATCAGCAACACAAGCGCAACCGCGGCTGATATGACCGCAACAGTCATCCAATGCGCAATCGTGTCGTAGCCCTCCAGGCCCGTGAAAAGAAAACGGTAATGTTCCATGTCGTCCGGAACCTGACTGTAGAAAACAGTCCAAAGCTCCACCAGCACGAAGAATATGCTCGTAACGAGGGCATAGGTCACGATTTTGGCCATGGCTTGAATCGCGTCCCTCCCGGCGTCAAACCCTCCGAAGCGCCTCAGCACTAAGCACAACAGGATCAGAAATGCCGGGCCGGAAGCGAAGGCTGCGGCCAGGAACCGGGGGGCCATGATCGCCGTAAGCCAGAAGCTCCTGCCAGGCATGCCGGCATAGATGAAGGCTGTCATCGTATGGATGCTGATAGCCCAGGGAATGGAGAGATAGATCAGGGGCTTCACCCAGGCCGGCGGTGGGACGCCTTCTTTTACGCTGGACAGAACCGTCCATCCGGTGATGACGTTGAGTACAAGATAAACGCTGACAACCACCATGTCCCAGAAGAGCACCGACGTGAGGGAAGGATAGAACATGACATACAGGACCCGTGAAGGCTGGCCGAGATTGACGAAGATAAACGTGACACACATGATAACGGCCGCTATGGCGAGAAATTCGCCCAGAACGGTGATCCTTCCGAATGCCTTGTAGTCATGCATATAGTAGGGCAGGACAACCATCACCGCTGAAGCGGCGATCCCGACGAGGAAGGTGAACTGGGAGATGTACAATCCCCATGAGACATCGCGGCTCATGCCGGTGAGAGCCAGGCCGTACTCAAGCTGGCGCAGGTAGAAATAAACGCCCATGCCGAAGAGGGCAAGGAGAATTGCCACCCAGATCCCGTATCGGCGGCTTCCTGTCAGCGCTTTTTCCAGCATGGCATCCTCATAAAATATAATAGACCTGCGGATTCGTACCCAGCTCCGCCCTGCGGCGGATCGAGAATTTACTGTCGAGAACCTGACGGATTTTCGAGTGGGGATCGTTCACGTCCCCGAAGACCAGGGCCTTTTCCTGGCAGGCCATGACACAGGCCGGGAGAATGCCCCGCGCCAGTCTCTCCTCACAGAAATTGCATTTTTCAATCACTCCCTTGCTGCGTGTAGGGAAATCGATGTTGAGCTTGCGGATGAAGGGCCGGGGATTCACGAAGTTGATGCTTCTCGCCCCGAAAGGACAGGCAGCCAGACAGATCTTGCATCCGATGCAGCGATGCGAATCCATCATCACTATGCCGTCCGCCCTTCTGAATGTGGCCCCCGTGGGGCAGACCCTCACACAGGGCGGGTTGTCGCAGTGGTTGCAGAGAACCGGTATAATCTGTTTTCGGACGGACTCCTGAATGCTGGCATGGCTTTCCGCAGGAAAGACGTTATCAAACCGTTCCGGCCAGATCCATTTGACCTCATGCTTGGGATTCCCTATGGCCGGGACATTGTGCGCGTTGTGACAGGCAGTCATGCAGTCTGCACATTCATCACAGCACTTTTTCGCATCCACCACCATAGCCCAGCGCTTCGCCTTCAGTGCCGGGGCGGTTCCCGGGGCGCCGGGCAGAAGATTTCGCGGTGACTGTGTCTCTTTGGCGATTATCCTGCCCAGGGGCGGGCAGGCAGCGCCGATGGCCGACAGGCCGGCTATAATCAAAAATTCCCTCCGGGTGGGCGCCATCACGGAACCTCCTCGGGGTTGATATGGCAGTTCCAGCAGGTCGGCTTGACACCGGCATAATCGTGACACCGGTCGCAGAAACGGGACTTGTTTTCATGGCACTTGAGACAGTTGCCTGTGAGACCCATTTCAAACACCCTTCCGTCTTTTGCCGTGTACACGCGATTGCCTTTCCGTACCACACTGTCCCGCCACGATGCCAGAAGCTTCATATGATTGTCCCGCATGAAGGCGGTATCCTCTACGCAGCGCTTATCCGTTAGCTTCTGGATTGAAGGCGTATCGAGCTCGATTGCCGGCCGGACAATGGTTTTCCCCCGGTCGTACCAAAACGGGAAGGTAACCACGACCGCGAAGACCACGATCCCCGCGATAATTATCCCACGGTTATAGGGCTTCATCGTCTGTTCTTTCCTTAAACGGCTCGCCGCGCAGGTCCGTTGTTCTCTCTTTTTCACCCGTCATGACAAGGGCATTTGCCAGCAGTTCGTGGACGCCCGTGACCGTCACGCCGGGTACCCAGTATTCCATCAGGGAGGTCAAAGTCGAGCGGTCGATGGCGCACATGCAGGCAATTCGATTTACGCCGTGCCTTTCCTTGACATGCTTGACGGCCATCGCACGGGGCATGCCTCCCCGCATTCGCATCTCGATGTTCTCATCGTTGCCGAGACCGGCGCCGCCACCGCAGCACAAGGTCTTTTCCCGGATGGTATCTTCGGGCATCTCGTAGAAATGCCGCACGGATTTGCTGATAATATACCGCGGCTCTTCGAAGAGTCCCATGCCGCGCGCAGGATTGCAGGAATCATGGAAGGTTATCCGCAGATGATCGTTTCGCGTGGGATCCAGTTTCAGTTTTCCATTCCTGATGAGGTCGGCTGTGAATTCTGCGATATGCACCATCTTCGTGGAGCGGGTGTTTTCAAACAGTGTTCCCGTTATGGGGGACACCGGCTCTGCAAGAAAATCGGCGGGGCCGTTCATCGTATCCATATATTCATGGATGACCCGCCACATGTGGCCGCATTCGCCCCCAAGAATCCATTTGACCCCCAGCCGTTTCGCTTCTGCATAGATCTTGTTGTTGAGGCGCTTCACCATTTCATGGGATGCGAAGAGGCCGAAGTTCCCCCCTTCGGAGGCGTAGGTGCTGAATGTATAGTTCAGACCGATCTCGTGGAAGAGCATCATGTAACCCATGCACGTATACGTCCCCGGGTCGGCGAAGTAGTCGCCGGAAGGCGTTATGAAAAGAATGTCCGCTCCCTTTTTGTTGATGGGAACCTCCACCCGGACGCCGGTGCGTTCTTCGATATCTTCCGCCAGGAATTCAAGCATGTCCTTGACGCCGCCCGGCTGGATGCCGAGGTGGTTTCCCGTCCGGAATGAGTTCGCCACCGGTTCGATGACCCAGTTAATGTTGCACCCGACGAGATTGAGGAGCTCCCGACCCATTATGGTGATCTCCGCCTGGTCGATGCCGTAAGGACAATATACGGAACACCGCCGGCACTCCGTGCATTGGTAGAAGTAGTAAAACCACTCCTTGAGGACATCAACAGTCAGATCGCGCGCGCCGGCGAGCCGGCCGAAACGCTTTCCCGATTCCGTGAAGTAGCGGCGGTAGACGGAACGCAGCAGCTCCGCACGCAGGACTGGCATATTCTTTGGATCGCCGCCGCCAATGTAGAAGTGACACTTGTCAGCGCAGGCACCGCACCGCACGCACAGGTCCAAAAAAAGCTTGAAGGAACGGTATTTGTCCAGGCGCTCCCGCATCCCCTCAATGATAATCTCCTTCCAGTTCTCCGGCAGTTTCCAATCCTCCTCGTATGGCTGCCAGGCCCTGGGGTTCGGCAAATCGAGGTAGATGAGGTTCTTGGCGGCTCCGCTGTAGCTCCATGTCCCCGGCCGGAAATCGACAGGGGTGTCAATCCACGGCGTCCGCGGCGGCTTGTAGCTGATCCGGATCATCTCTTCAGGTTTTGGTATCTTGATGGAGGACATATCTACTCCTTGTCCAGAGGCAGTCCTGCCGCCTTCATCTTGTCCCGGTATTCATCTTCGTATTCCTCGTAGGTATGAACCTTGACGGGCACATTCCAGGGATTGATGTGCCGGCGCATCCGGCTGTCGTTGGCCATATTCCGTGTCGGGCTGAGAAAAACTCCCCCCATGTGCATGAGCTTGCTGAATGGAAACCAGGCGAGGAGGATTGAGACGAGAAGAAGGTGAATATAAAATAGGGCACTCATTCCTTTGGGAACATAGGGCGCAAAGGTCACCCAGCCGAGGGCCATGGTCTTCACCTCTTCGATATCGACGGGGAAGAAATTCCTCATCAGGATGCCCGTAATCGCGACACCCAGGATTAAAGCAAGGGCGAAATAATCGGTGAAAAGAGAAATGTAGCGGATCTGCGGGACAACAACCCTCCGCAGGAAGAGGAATGTCAATGCCAGGACGATGGCTGCATCGCTCAAGAAGAATGTCGGTATGGCGATTTCAAAAAAACCGTCTATGGCTGCGATGCCGTTGATGAGAGACGTAACGGGCTCGACGAAGAGACGCATGTGTCGCAAAAGGATGATGAGCAGGGACCAGTGAAAGAGAAGCCCGAAAAACCAGAGCCACTTGGCGCTCGCATAGACGGGACGCTGATCGTACAGATAAAGCCGGGTGTTTCTGAAGAGCGAACGGAAAAGGAGAACCTCCAGGGCCATCCTGCCGATGACACTGGCAGTACACGGAGGGCTTTCCAGATAATCGCTCTTGATCCAGGGCAGTGATTTTCCCTGACCGCAGGTCGTGGGTATGGAAAAGGGGACAGGCACTCTTCCCCAGGACAAAATGCGGTAGGCAAAGCCTGTAACAAAAACGGCAAAGGCGCCACAGGGGATCACGACGAAAAAGACAGGTTTCAGTCCTGCGATCGCGGTCCCGCCCAAGGCTATCAGGATCAGGATCATGATGGCAAGAAGAGACAAGGCCATGTTCATTATCTGTTACCTTTTCACCGCCGAAATTATTTTATGCCTTCTGCGAAAAGACGATGGCCTTTCCAAGAAGATCGTGGAGTCCTACGACCTCCATATCCAGTTTATGCGCCTGCATGAGTTCCCGGAGCTGCTTCTTGCAGTTCGCGCAGGGGGCGCAGACGATCTTTGCGCCTGCAGCCCGGAGCTGCTCCACCTTCTTGAGCCCCGCGGTGGACATCCGCCAGTCATGAATATCCTCGACGACCACGAGCCCGCCGCCGCCGCCGCAACAATAGTTCATCTGCCGGTTCGGCGCCATTTCGACGAAGTGCATCACCGCCGCCTTCAGGAGTTCCCGCGGCTGTTCGTAGAGACCCGACCCGCGCCCCAGATTGCAGGGATCATGGTAGGTAACCGTCTCCGGGTTCTTCGTTGGATCGAACGTCAGTTTTCCTTCCGCAAGGAAGCTATGGCTCACCTCAAGGATGTTCTTGAACTTCATCCCCTGGTACTCTGGCCGCCCGTAGACCTTTTGGAAGATGAGACCGACCTTTGTGGAGTGACCGCATTCACCGATCACGATGGTTTTGCATTTCAAGCTGTTGGCAGCTTCAAGGAGGCGGTTGAGGACCTTCTCCAGATCCGCGTCACTGTAGAACAGCCCGTAATTGATGGCGTCGAAGTTCTCCATGCTGACGGTCCAGCTTGCCCCGGCAGCAAAAAACGTCTTTGCGATGCCCAGGAGGGTATCCGCCTCCATGATGTAGTCGCTCGCCGGAGTGGCAAAGAAAAACTCAGCGCCTTCTACGTCACGGGGGATGGGGATGGCGATGCCTGTCTCGTCCCGCAACTCCTCTTCGAGAAAATCGAGTGTATCTATGAAGGCCGCCCTGGGAATGGCGGACGTATTGCCCACCTCGCCGAGCTGTGCCCTAGTGCTCACTGTCATATTAGTGGGAACGAACCCGAGCCTCTCCAGTATAACCCGGCCAACCCGCGTGATCAGTGCATTGTCGATGGCCAACGGGCAGTTGACGCCGCAGCGCCGGCACATGTTGCAACGGTAGAAGGCATCAACCATGTTATCGATCTCCTCTTCCGTAAGCGCCTCTGCCCCCACAAGCTTGCCGAAGAGCTTTCCCGAGGTAGTGAAGTATTTCTTGTATACCTTCCGGAGCAGGTCGGACCGCCAGGCGGGTAGATCCCGCTGATCCCGTGATGTCTGGTAGATCTGGCACTGCTCGGCGCAGTTGTTGCACTTGGCACATGCGCCGAGATACGTCTCCAAGGGCAGGCTGTAGATCTTCGCGCCCAGGACATTCTGGAGGGTTTCGAGGAAACGCACCACCCTTTCCTCGCGTGGAAGAAGCTTTTCACTGCGGAAGGGGTACTTGGGGTCTGTCTCTTGGCTCTGCTCGTTCTCTTTCGTCATATCTTATCTGCTGTTATTCTTTCTGCCAGTTGATATGGTGATAGGTAAAGTACTTGGAAACGTAATGGATCATTTTGCTCAACGGCAGATACATCAAAAAAAGTCCTCCCAGAAACACGGCCAGAACATGGGCCATGGAGAGGAACGATGCGTCGGGCCGGAATTCCAGCAAGCCCAAAAAGTACTGGCGGAGAGAGACGGGAACATGAGGCACCGAAGCCACGAGCCCTGCCGCAGCTACGCCTGCCAAAAATGCAAGGTTGAAGAATTCCTCGAAGTTTGAAAGCAGCCTGAGATTCTTATCGTAGATCCGCAATCCGATGATATAGATTGGGGCAATCACTATGACCCAGAGGCACAACTGCACGATAGACTTAGTTGACCATCCCGAAAGGTACAGGATGAAGACGACCGCAAGCCCTACCATCGCCATGTGCATGCAGAATGACCCGAACCAGAGGCGGCGGTTGAATTTGTAGAGGGTCTCGAAGGTGAACATCTCCTTCGCCATATATTTCAACTGGCCAGTGAGTCCTTCCGGCACTGGGTATAATGTCCATTTCACGTGGGGCGGCAGGGACAACCAGTGAATAAATCGCCATGCCGTTCCCAGCAGGCAAAGTGCCATGGCTATATAGGGAAAGATGCCGGTAATAAACTCTGAACCTGTCATCAGACGCACCCGGTAGGTTTCGACAGTCCGGCCAGCTTGCACGCTCCCTTGGCAGGCCCTGTCGGAAATAGCTCGTAGAGCTTCTTCATATCGATGCCATTGTCTTTGCAGAGCTTGCGGATCATGGGCGCGATGCCGAACTTCTGAAAATAACTTCGCAGATAGTTGATAATCTTCCAGTGTTCTTCTGTCAATGGCCCCTCGATGTCTTCATTTTTCGCGTAGGCCTGGGCGAATTCCTCACTCCACTTATCCAGTTCCTGAAGGAACCCGTCTTCATCAATCTCGTACTTCTTTCCTGCCAGTTCTATCTGGGGCATGCTCGAAACCTCCTATCGTGACATATTTCAAAATGTGTATTTGAAAATTTTCTTATTGCTGCTTGGCCTGCTTACGGCTTTTCGAAGAGGCGTCATCCTTCCCGCCGGCACGAAACCTTTTTGCACTGCCGACGAGGCCTTCCGCCCACTCCCGCGTTCCAGGGCATGTACGTGGGTGAAAGTGGCCAGCACATTTTTCCGGCAGAGTCCGTCTCTCCTGCCGTCCATGCCGATCCCCCGCTTGACACGGAAAGCCAGATGTCCTTCATCCTCTTTCCGGGAGAGGATTCGGGAGTAATGAAACTCGTGGCCCTTGATCTCTGTCCCGACGGGGAAGAAGGGATTTTCCTCTTCTACATGGAGAACGGTGTATCCGTGCCCCTGCGGGCGCTTTTCCATCCCGAACGAGATGGCCAGGAAGCCAACCATGGGATAACGCTTATCACCGACAGTCAGCGATTCGCCAAGGAACATAAGCCCCCCGCATTCGGCATATATCGGCAGTCCCTTCTCTGCCGCATCCCGCAGGGAGCGGCGAAAAGCCTTATTGTCGGCAAGAAACCCGGCCTGCGTCTCCGGGAAACCGCCCCCAATATACAGGGCTTCCACGGACGGCAGCTTTTCTTCGCTGATGGCGCTGACTTCTATGACCCTGGCGCCCTCTCTCACAAGCGCCTCGATGTTTTCCGGGTAATAGAACTGAAAGGCCCTATCCCTGATCAAGCCTATGGTCACCGGGTCTGTCGGCTCAACTGCCGGGAGAACATCCGGAACTGAAAGGTCTTCCCACGGCGGGGCGCTCTGGGCGATCTGTACCAGTCCATCGATATCCAGATAATTTCCGGCGATGTCTGCCGCCTCTTGCAAAGCTTGACGGATCTTCTCGTGTTCCTGCGGCGGGATCAACCCGAGGTGTCTTTCCGAAAAAGGGCTGGCCGCCATCCGCGGAACGGTGCCGAGAATGGAAATACCGCAGTGGTCTTCTACAGACCTGCGAACAACCGCCGCGTGGCGGGTTCCTGCCACCCGGTTCAGGATCAATCCCCGGATATCCACATCTGGATCGAAGCGCTGACACCCAAGAACCATGGCCGCCATCGTCCGTGTTACTTTGTCGCAGTCGAGCACGAGGATCACGGGCGCCTTGATAAGTTTGGCCAGCTCGGCCGTGCTGTGCTCTCCCTCCGAATTCGATCCGTCATAAAGCCCCCGGTTCCCTTCAATCAGCGAAATGGCCTCCGAAGGGGCATGACGCGAGAAGGAGCGGGCGACCTGTGTCCGTCCCATCAAGAAGGTATCGAGGTTGTAGCAAGGGTTGGACGCTGCCATGGCAAGCCAGGCCGCATCTATATAATCCGGTCCTTTCTTAAAGGAGATTACATTGACGCCGCGTTTAGAGAGCGCCGCAGCCAACGCCGCACAGAGCGTTGTTTTGCCGGCGCTGCCACGTAAGGCCCCAATGACCAGCCGGGGACACGGTCGGCTCATGCTCTATCACCCACGCAAGCCACCACCGCTATTCCTTCGGATAACATTCTGCCAACACAAGATAGGTCGTACTTCCGCTTGACCAGTACTTAACGGCGTCCTCCTCAATAAGGGCCTTGACGCAATCCTGAACGGCACGCCGGTCTTCATCGGGAAACCACTTCGTGACATCGCGGATGTAGAACATCTTCTTTTCGCCCTTCGATCTCTGGCAGAACGCCTCAAGGACCCTCGCTTTCAGATCCTCGCTCATGGTTACCTCCATTTAAACTGCGTCGATGATCTGAATGTTTCTGTAGCCAAGTCGAAATCATCGATATGCTTGTCCGTGAAGGGAATGCCTGTCAGATTGAAGAAACGCTCCCAGCCGATGCGCTCGATCCACTCGCCGACCCGCTCGTGCTTCCTGGCATTATTTGCGTAGACCTCGATGATGTTTTTCACAGCGGCAACCGTTTCCGGCCACAGCGGTGGGTTGTTCGGCAAGTAGGGGATCGCCAGCTTGGAAAACATAGGTTTGCTCCGGGCATTGGAAACCTTCCCTCCCACCCAGATGGAAATCCCGTCATTGTCGGCATCGGCTATGGGCATGGCCGGGCAGACTGTGTAGCAGTTACCGCAGTACATGCACTTGTCGTTGTTGACGCTGACGGTTTTGGTCTTTGTGTCCCCTCGGATTGCGCCTGTCGGGCATGATGCCACCGTTGTCGGGATTTCACAGAGGTTCGGGATACGCGTATTGTCCGGCTTGGGGACAGTCCGATGGATGCCGAGGATGGCGATGTCGGAGCAGTGGACGGCGCCGCACATGTTCAGACAGCACGCGAGCGCGATCCGCACATGGTTTGGCAATTTCATCGTCACGAAATATTCGTAGATCTCTTCCATCAGCGCCTTGACGGGGCCCGAGGCGTCCGTTGCCGGCGTGTGGCAGTGCACCCACCCCTGGGTGTGGACGATATTCGAAATCGCGTGGCCTATACCTCCAACGGGGTAGTTTTTCTTTGCCAGCTCCGCAAGCAGAGGGGCTACCTTCTCCTTGTCCTCGATGAGGAATTCGATGTTGTTGCGGCTCGTGAAACGCAGATAGCCGTTGCAGTACTTCTCGGCAATATCGCAGATCTCCCGGATGTGGTCAGTTGAAAGCAGCCGCGGCGAGGCAGCGCGCACCGTATAGAGCGCTTCTCCTGTTTCGCCGACGTGCACCATCACACCAGGCTGGAGGATCTCGTGATAGCGCCACTTCCCGTAATTGCGCTGAATCATTGGAGGGAGCATGGTCTTAAAGTCAGGGGGTCCGATATCTGTTGGCATATCACTTCACCTCCTTTTTCTTGATATCTTCAGGCCAGAAGAAAACGTATGGATTTGTCCTCGGGGACTTTACCATCTGAGGCAATGCCGGAAGATCCACTGCCCGCAGGAATGTCCTCATTCCCACGCGCTTGATGAGTTCTCCGATCCGTTCGCGAGACCGGCCGGTTTCACTCCACCAGTCCAGGATCTTGAGAATGAGATCTTTCAGTTCAGTGTAAGGGGGTTCGAGCTTCATAAAGGGCACGATGACCCAGGAGAGAAGCGCCCCTTCCACGATGGGAGCCTTGCCGCCGATCAGGAGGGTCGCACCTCTGTCCCCTCCAGGCCTCAGGGCCTTGGGCATCAGGTTGATGCAGTGCATGCACCGGGTGCAGTCCTCGTCGTAGATTTTCAATTCCTCCCCATTATAGACCATGCACCTAGTCGGGCAGAGGTTGCAGACTTCCCTCTGTATATCGAGGCCCGAAGCGGCGTATGCTGCCACTTCCTTCTGGTCTATTGGGATATCGCCTTTCCACGTGCCTATAATAGCCAGATCCGACCGGGCAATGGAGGCGACGCAGTCATTGGGACAGGCTGCGACCTTGATCTTGAATTTGTATGGGAACATGGGGCGGTGTATCTCGTCCTGGTAGCTCATTGTGATGTTGTAGCATGTATCGAGGCTGTCGATGCAGGCCCACTCACATCGTCCCGGTCCCACGCAGGCGCTGGGCGTCCGCAGGGCCGAGCCGGAGCCGCCGAGGTCAAAGCCCTTGGCCGAGAGATCGTCGAAGCATTCCTGGAGGTGATCCGTTGTGGTCCCCAGTAGAATGATGTCGCCGGTGGAGCCATGCATGTTCGTCAAACCGCTGCCATGTTTATCCCACACATCACAGAGATTGCGCAGGGCGTCGGTCTTGTAGAACCACCCCGTCGGATGATTTACCCGCAGGGTGTGAAACGCCCGTACATTCGGGAATTTCTCCGGGCAGTCAGAGTACCGGCCGATGACGCCAGATCCGTAGCCCTTGACGCCGACTATGCCGCCGTGCTTCCAGTGACCGATTTTCTCCTTATAGGAAAGCTCAAGTTGACCCAGAAGATCCTTAGCCATAGGCTTTTTCTTGGCAGCCTGCTTCATGTCGTCGATGAAGCTTGGCCATTTTCCCCCTCCCAACTGGTCCAGAAGGGGGGTATCTGATTTTGCCATAATGTTACCTCCTTGTCTTATATCATCCTATTTTCATCCAGTAATCTTTGAAGACAACTGCGGAAAGCACGATGCCCAGCGGGACATTGACGATGACCCCGATGGTGAAGGCCCAGAAGGGCTTCAATCCGAAGTGTGCCAAATCCGCAAAACGGGTCGAGAGGCCGATGCACAGGAAACAGAACACGAAGGCCCAGGAGCGGAGCTTCTTGATCGGCGAGATCACGTTGGGGTTCAACACCCTTTCGAACCAGCTCGAACTGGCAGCAAGTTGATTAAGAACGATCGCCTGCTCCGGCGTGGCATTGGCAGCCAGGGCTTTCAGATCCTGGTCGGAGAGTTCGCCTTTGACAGTGACCTGCCCTTTCGCTGCGTCAACCGTTATTCGATCGGCATACTGTGGAGGTATTTGGTACTGCGAGAAATCCGCCTTGTAGTCATTGTTCTTGAACTTTCCTTCCAGGTTGGCCTTGCCGAGATAAGTCGCCGGCACCATTGATGCGACAAAGCTCATGATGAGGGAAGCTGCAAGGAATCCCAGGACAAACTTGGGGAAACGCTCCCAGATGATACCGCCGCCTACCGTTGCCTTCTTGTCACCTTCACCGGTTTCCCAGTACATGACGGACACAACGGACAGGATGAGAGCCCAGATACCTATCCAGATGTCCCGGCCGATAACCTTCATCAGGGTGAACGTGTGGATCGGCGCCTCCCCGAAACGGGTCGCCAATTCGGCGGCAACGGCGAAACCGGCGGCGTCGGCAAACTCTGATGTGCCGACGATGGCTCCGGCCACCCCGGGGCTGATTGTTGCCGGAACGATCTGCTTCATGACGAAGGTGAGGACAAAGATCATGACGATGGCCCAGACCGTGACGACGGCAATAGAGATCGAGATGTGCTCGTTTCTCGCCTTCACCGCGCCTCCTACCGCAATGGAAGCGGAGACACCGCAGACGGCGCCGCCGGCGCCTAGAACCGCCCCGAACTTAGGCTCAAGTTTGAAAATCTTTGTCGCAGCCAGATAGATCGTAAGCCAGGTGGCGACGGATACAATTGTCGCCTGGAGCATGGCGACGGGCCCTGCCGTGATGATCATGGTCAGGGGGAGGGTCGCACCGAGAAGGACGATACCGGTCTTGATGTAATACTCCGTTCGCAGGGAGACTTTCATCCAGTCAGGGATCTTGATCGCATTGGAGATGATCAGCCCGATGATAAGGGCCAGCAGGGGCGCTTCTACATTGAGATCCTCCATCAGCTTCCAGCCGGCGAGATAAAATATGGCCCATGAGCCGACAAAAAGAATTATGAATCCGGGTATGAACTCTTTCAGTTTATGGCCCATGATAGCCATGGATATGCTGAATACCGAGCCAAAGAGGATAAAGATTGCCAGGTATCCCGTTAAATTCTTCGCCAGGTCCGCCCAGACCTTGCTGAATTCGGTCAGTTTGGCAGGGACGACGACCCATCCCTTGATAGATCCGCCCGCCCAGAAAGCGAAAATCGCGAGGAACACGATGCCCAGACCCAGCCACACGGACCACCAGTCTTCTGTCTTCCACAATTTTTCGAATTCTTTGCCACTCATGACATCCTCCTTTTCATAAAACAACCTGTTTCTTTTTTGTTGTTCGTGCACCCATTATTTCAGGGTTCGGATGGACAAAATATGTAATGTATACTATATTATATCCTAATTGGATTATAAATTATGTCAAGCCTTTCTTTAGAGTTGCACCCGCGTAATTTACAGGTTTTGATTTGCAATCCGGGAATATTATTTAATCGCTCTTTCGTTTTGAAAAGTATCTTAAGAAACATGAAGAGTACGAAAGAGATCACGGCAAGCTTCGAGTGCAGCGCAACGTGCGGCATGTTGTCCGGAAAGTGAAAACAGTTATTCCTCTCACCATCCGGGCAGTGTCATGATGCTTATCCTATTTTCAAGTAACGACAGCAGCAAGAACCTATGGCCTACAAAACGACCGGGACACGGCTCCGGCAAAAAGATGTTTCGAAAAAGGCGTGCGCCCTGCTCTGGGATGAATCGTTTGCCTGGGGACTGATGGCCCGCAAGGCTCTCACGGAGGCCTGTTTGCCTTTCGATTTGCTCCGGTCAGAAGAGATCCTCGGTGTGGCTCCTCTCAACTGAAGGTCTGCCAGCATTTGCTCTCTTAGCTTTCCCATACTACAATCTCCTTTAATTAAAATATCCGCCGGCTAATGCCGACGGTACAACAAAAAAGATTGTAATGGGATTATGCTTGATCAACAAGCGCCATCAAGCCGTCTACGTTGAATATGCAAATAGTTTATCTTGATCAAACAAAGGTGGGCTAACGGGGTCTACCGCGTAGCGGTTTAGTTCTTCAACTGCAATTCAATAAACTGAGATGATGCTTGCCACTTCAGACTTGAAACCCCCATGCCGACCAAGTCCTCTCTCTTCTTAAAGATTTGTTCCAGGACGAAGGAAAGTTTCAAAAAAAATTTAAATATATCCCCCGTCTCAAGAACTCTTGGAAGTAATATTAGAATAAGAAAGCTAATTCACAGAGGAATGTGATGGAGGAGACACAAAGGTTGATAATCTGCCCAGAATCAAGCTCAGGTTATCACCAATTAACTAATTTATTTTAGCACAGCAAGCTTGGGGGTATCAGTCCCTGAGAGAAGAAAAATGGCAACGAGTATAACAAGGTATTTGACACAACAAGAAGTCGCTGATAGATTCAGGGTCAGCCAAGGAACCGTCATAAACTGGAGAAAAAGAGGACTATTGGACTATTTTCAAGCTCCAGGATCAACAAAAATACTCTATCCTGTAACAGCTGTTGAAGAGTTTGAAAAGAAATCAATTCATAAAGTAGAGGTGGTGGCAAACAGAAAAATTACAAGGAAATCGCCTGAGATATCGACCAGACCAGATCAGGTATGGAGGATATAAATGGCGAAGGATAAAGATCATCATTTAATAAAACGTAAAGGCGTTTATTATTTCAAAAAAGTAGTAAAAGGAAAAGTGATAAGAAAAGCTCTTTCTCAATCTATCACAGAAGCACGAGTTATGAGGGATCAGATCCTCTGAGAATTTCAGTTACATCGTGATATTAAAAGGAATGAACCGGATCAATCTTCGAGACTCTTTGGAGAAGTGGCACAGGACTGGGTTAAGATCATGGCCACGGAGATCAAGAGTTCGACACTTCAGGACTACCGTTACACAATGAACAGATACGTGCTCCCTTATTTTGGAAATACACCTGTAGCGAAGATAACACACTTTGATATCAGGAAGTTCATGAGTGGGTTAACCTCTACGAACAAGAGGAAAAATAATATCCTGGTTTCCATGAGGTCTGTAATTAAAATGGCGTTCCTTTCTGACATCATTGATCGCAATCCGATGGATAAAATCAAAAACCTTAAGATTGAGAAACCAGACATTTACCCGCTATCCATGGATGAGGTCGGGTTGTTCCTTAGTAAGTAACGTCAGTTCCAGATACTGCAATTTCTTCACTGTCGCATTTTTTACAGGCATGAGATTTGGAGAAATGGCTGGTCTCAAATGGAAGACTGTCGATTTTAGACTGGGCATAATCAAGGTGAGGGAAACCAGAGTGAGAGGAGAAGAAGGTCGTCCAAAAACAAAGCGATCCTTCAGGGACGTTAAGATGCTCCCTCCAGTTATTGATGCTCTCAGAGATCAAATGAAGCAAACGGTGGGTAAGTCTGATGTGGGGTAGTTTTTCTTAACCAGTATCGCCAGCCGTCACTTCCGTCTGCAATGAATTTTCATGTTTGGAAACCAGCACTGGAGAAAACTGGTCTGGAACCTCGATCCCTTTATCAAACCCGTCATACCTTTGCGACTCTGATGTTGGATGCAGGGGAATTGCCAGGATGGGTTCAACAAATGATGGGGCATGAGTCGCTGCAAATGATCCATGAAAAATACTATTCCCATATCCGCAATTACGAAAGGGCCGAGGGAAGCGCTTTTATGGAGAAAGTCTATAATTCGTCATTGAAAAATGACGAAGAGAAGGATTTTTCACTTCTTCCAAAATCTTTAAAAAAGGCCGCACAAAGTTCCCACTTTCAGGTTATTTCACGGAGTTGGGAGGGAGACATAGGGTGCCGAATGCGGAAGGACAGTGAAAAAAGGTTGGTAAGAAGGAGGAATCGCAGTGTTCCATGAATCTTTAAGGGTGCTGCTCTTGCTCCTGATCGCAGCAGGAGGGGCCTACGCCGTCTTTTCCCTTTTCTGCGTCCAGAGATTCTTCGCATCTCAAAGACCTTCCTCATGGGAAGCAGGGTACCCACCTGTCTCCATTTTGAAGCCAGTGAAAGGCGCCGACCACCAGTCCGGCCAAAATCTGGCAAGCTTCATAGTCCAGGACTATCCGGAATATGAGGTGCTTCTCGGCTTTGCGGACGAAAACGACGAAGGGCTGCCGGCGGCCAGGCAGGTCGAATCAGAAAGCCCTAGGGTCAAGGTAGTGATAAATCGGAAGTGCTTGGGGGTAAATCCGAAGGTATCCAATCTTTACGCACTGTTGGAGATGGCTCGTTATCCCTTGCTTCTCATAAGCGACAGCGATATAAGGGTTACCCCCGGCTATCTGAGGGAGATCGTCGCAGACTATCTGTCAGGTGAAAATGTGGGTGTCGTCACCTCTCTCAAAAGGATCACCTCTGCCCAGTCTCTGGGGGCACTCCTTGAGTCTCTCACCATAGCCGCCGACCTGGTTTCTTCCGTCCTTGTTGCGAGGCGCCTGGAGGGCATAACGTTCGGTTTTGGATCATCCTTGCTGCTTTCAAGACAAGCCCTCGAGGAGATCGGTGGCTTTTCGGCTGTGGCTGACTATCTGGCAGAGGACTACCAGATCGGTAATCGGCTGTGGAAGAAGGGTTACCGCAACATCCTTTCATCATACGTAATCGAGAACGTTATCGGCAAGATGAGCATATCCGACTATGTTCTGCACCAACTTAGATGGGCGAGAACGTACAGGGCATGCAGACCTAAGGGTTTTCTCGGATACGGCATTACCCACATTCTGCCTTTCTCTCTTCTGCTTCTCTTGCTCCAGGGAACCGGAGAGATTTCCCTTTCCCTGCTCGCTGCATCCCTCGCCCTCAGATGGAGCCTTCTTCTTTCCCTCTACAAAAATGGGATGTGTCCAAGGGGGTGGCTCAGATCGACTCTACTTCTTCCAATTAAGGATTTGTTCAGTTTCGGGATATGGATCTGGAGTTTTTTTGGTTCCACGGTCCTTTGGAGAGGCACCTACTACTCCATAATCAGAGGCGGCCTGCTGAAGAAAGTGGGCGAGTGAGGGATTTGTCTCTCCGAACAGCCGTGATCTTAAATATATCCTCTCATAGGCGGAAAATATACCGTAGTGGCGTTAGAACGATACGACACGTTTCTGGAAGAGTGAAAATATTGTAACAAATGTGGAGGCACAACTAAGTATTATAGGGCTAGCGCAAAGAGTATTGCTGTTGCCCCACTGTCTTCGCCGTGCTGAGACGTGCCAGGGTAAATACACCAAACAGGGGTTAGAGTGCAATGAATGTAATCCTGACTGTCCTGCCAACCAACTGCGTCAAGCGTTGACTGGGCGCGAGTGGAGAGGAGACATCATTTCCCCTCGGATGTTCTCGCCGGAGTTACTCCGGGCAATTTCCTCAGCGCCTTTATTTGCGATGCTTTTATAGGTCTTCCTGAATCAAAAGTATATGGCCTGGCTGTTTCTCCTCAGAGGGGGCCGTAACCTCGTTGTTCTTTTTATCCTGAACGACTTGTCGGAGATATACCCTGGAAACCATTAGGCCGAAGGATCCGCAGAAATACCGAAGGGAAAATATAATTTCATATGGCTAAAAAACTTTTCATCATTCAACCGTCACATTACCGAACTCGATCGAATCCAGTAATCCATAAAAGCCGAAAGAGATACCTCGTTCCGCTGACTTTACCGTACCTTGCCGCCCTTGCCTCTCCAGATTGGGATGTCAAACTGATCGACGAACAATTGTCGGACATCGATTTCCAAGCCTCTGTTGATCTGGTGGCCATCACGGTCTGGACCATTAACTCTTTCCGAGCTTACGAGATTGCCGACCGTTTTAGAGAAAGGGGGATCCCGGTAATTATGGGCGGCCCGCATACCTACTTCTACTATGAGGAAGCTGCTGAACATTGTGATGCAGTAGGGATTGGGGAAGGGGAAAGCATTTGGCCGGCGATGCTGGCAGATGCAGTAAATGGGCACCTCAAGAGAGCTTATCGTACCGATACCCTGCCAGCCCTTCAGGGTCTGCCGTTCCCCCGTTATGATCTCCTGGATCTGAGGAAATACAGTTACTTTAAAAGCTTTTCGGTTCAATCTTCCCGGGGATGCCCCTTCCAATGCGAATTTTGCTCCGAGCGTTTCTATCTCGGTGAAAACTATCGTTACCGCCCAGTCCCAGAGGTGATTGAAGAAATCAAGACGAGCAAAGCCAGGAATCTTTTATTTGCGGATAGTAATTTTGCCGGAAAAGTCGATCATACCATGGAACTTATGGAAGCCCTCGTTCCCCTGAAGGTACGCTGGTCCTCCCTCTGGCCCGCTTATATTTGCACCAACCAGAAGTTTATAGATTTGGCCCAAAAGAGCGGTCTTCTGCATGTGAACATAGGAATAGAGAGTATCGACCCCGATACCCTCGATGAAATGAATAAGAAAGCGAATAAAGTCCAGCAATATAAACAGATATTGGCTAACTTGCGAAAAAGAGGGATCAGTTATTCTCTCAATTTTATTTTTGGCTGGGATACAGAAAAGAAAGAGGTTTTTCGCTCAACTCTGGCCTTCTTGCAGCAAAATAGGGTGCCGGTGGCGTACTTCAATATTTTAACCCCTCACAAGGGAACTCGACTTTTCGACCGGATGAAGGCGGAAAATCGGATCATCGATATTCATCATATCGGCAGATGGCCCGGTATCTTTTGTCATATTTGGCCCAAGAATTATTTCCCTGAGGAGCTGGAAGAAAAGGTGAAAAAAATGTGCCTGGACTTTTACAGTTGCTCTTCGATGCTGGCCCGGCTCCCCCTGTCGTTCACCAAGGCCAATATCGCATCCTGGCTGATCAATTGGTCCCAAAGAAAAGTCTCTCGTGTCGGCGAAGGAATGGAAAATTTTGACAATTATTAAACCAGCGGGGAACAAAAAATGATCCTCTCGAACTTTATTCCTTGAAACGCAGAGGGATCGGGAACGGTAAAGAGTCGGAGGATCTGAAAGGATTTCAGTAAAATGGGCAGTAATGTCCACCATGCTCTAATTATCGCTGCGGGAAGGTGTATACGGTTTGGGGCGGCCACGCATTTTCGTCCCAAACCGCTCATCTAGGTAGCCGGGCTTCCCTTAATCTGCTGGACACTTCTGACCGCCCGGAAGGCGGGCATCGATCATTTCACCGTCATGACGGGTTACGAGGCGATGGGCATTGAAGAATTTCTAAACGTGGAAATTCCACCGGACATTAGGGTCCGGTGCCTGCGAAACGACCAGTGGCAACGCCCGAACGGTCTGTCCGTACTGCAGGCGAAAGGACACCTCCGTGGTTCGTTCGCACTTCTCATGGCCGACCATCTTTTTGACGCCCGAATTCTGAAAAATCTTCTCGCCATCCTCCCCCTTCCCGGTCACTGTCGTCTAGCTGTGGATTTTCATCCGGAAAAGATATCGGACCTGGCAGATGCGACGAAGGTGGCCGTCAAGGATGGACGGGTGACGGACATCGGCAAAGGGATCCAAAATTACAATGTGCTATCGATACCGGGAGTTTTCTCTGTTCCCAGGGAATCTTCGGCGCTTTGGAAACGGCGATTTCCGGGGTGAAAGAAAGTCTTTCCAATGGTATCGGGGAACTTGCCCGCTGTCAACGCATGGAAGCCATGGACATCGGAGACCTCTTTTGGCAGGACATAGACGACGAAGCCAGTCGGCTGGAGAGCGAAAAGAGACTCTCCGAGCTCCTGCAAAGCGGAAAGGGCGAGGGATACCTCTGAATACAGCAAACTTTGATGAACTCGTAAAAAGTCGAAAAACTTCTCTTACCAAAGGATTCCCGATAAAGGCATCCGCTATCCACTATTGTGGAGAGGCAGGGTCGGATGGTTCGCCGAACGCAAATAAACATTGCAGAAGGGCGGGTAAAAAGAGAATCGACGCGGCCAGAATGCAGAGGCTGCCAATCGTTGTCAGCAATCCCAGACTGAAGATTCCCTGATGAGTGGATATGCAGAGACTGCAAAAGCCTACTGTTGTGGTAAGACCGGCGAGGATGACCCCCATGGCCGTACTGAACGGAAGGACCACCCCCGCCGCCTTGTCTTTTTCCCTCTGACGCCAGCGATGCAGGATGATGATGCCATATTCCACGCCGGCTCCCACGACAAGGGGCAAAAAGAGGCTGTTGGCTAAATTCAAATCGATGTTAAAGAGATGCATAAAGCCCAATGTCCATACAGTCCCGACAAACAAGGGCGTCAGGGCCAGGAAGGTGATCTTGAAACTGCGGAAAGTAAACAAAAGGAATATAAAAATAAAGGCCACCGCGTAGAGGGCGGCTTTGATACAGCCATCTCGAAAGGCATGGGTGAAAACATACAGAGTAACTGGATCACCGGAGGCATCTGGATCTACCGATTTGAGGTCATTGACAAACCGGCCGAGGAGGTCGGGTTCCCAGATATCTCCCCTGGGAAAAACACGGAGGAGATAAAGACCGTTGTGGCCAACGTATTGATGCAGGAGGTTTTGCGGTAAATCTTCCAGAACCATGGGTCTTGTATTGACGTTGGTGCGTAAAATATCCAGCTTGTCGTTCAGGTCTTGCATCAGGTCCCTTTCGAAAGCACTCAGGGCCTTCCGAATGCGGGACCTGTCCATGGAGTGGATGCGCTGCCGCAGATGGTTGATAAGGGTACGGACCTCGATCATTTGCTTTTCGAGAGGTTTGCTTACACCCCATTGAGAAGAACTGGAATCCAACATCTTGAAGCGGATTCTGCCTAAGATTCCTTCCAATTCTTCAGGGTTGATGGAACCATCGGTTCTCTGGAAGGGTCTCACTCCTCCAAGTAATGGCTTCAGTTTCCGGAGCATGGCGATTTTAACCTCCTGGTCCTCCGGAAGCAGCTCGTCCACGCTTTGCACCTTCGAGACTGTGGGCAGGAATTTGAGAGCCTTCCTTTTTTGCCGGACCTCTTCCAGGGTGCGAGCCGTGATTCCTCCGGACATACTGGAAATATCCGAGCACTCGAGAAGATTTCTCTCCCAGATGACCGATTCGACCTTCGAGGATTGAAGGTTTAACATATTCAGGTCAAATCGCACCTTCCCCGCACCCCATGCAGAGAAGACCAAACCAATACCAGAAAGAGTCAAGATGGTAAGAACCCTTGGTCGGGTAATGTTAAAGAAGGGCTTTATCGGGTCAGGAAGAGAAGATGAAGATGATCTCTGCCTGGGCTTATCGAACAGCAGGATCAGCGCAGGGAGTAGACCCAGCGACGTCAGCGTCGTAATGAGCATACCCATGGCGCAGATGATTCCCAGTTCCACCAGGCCTTTGAAACCGGTCAGCACCAACGGGAAAAAAGAGAGAGATGCGGTCAAGCCCGCAAGGAAAAGACCCGGACCGAGTTTTTCCATAATCACCCGGACGGCTTCCCTTTTTGAAGCAAACCCTCTTTTTTCCTCTTCCTGATAGCGGGCAAACCAGTGGGCGCCATAATCAACGCCTAGGCCAAGATTGAGGGGGGCAAAGGTAACCGAAAGAATGTTCAGATGTCCGATGAAGAGGGTGGTCACGCCAAAGGTCAAAGCAAGATCGATCAAGAGCCGGGTCATCTCTAAAAGGGGACGCCGAATTCCCCGCCAGAAAAGGATGAGAAGTATGGCTAAGGCAACAATGGACATGAGGGTAGCCTTGCTCATGTCCCCAAAGGCAGTACCCATTTGATCAGCGTTCAAGGCCTGCTGACCGGTGACCCCCACTTTTACATCCGGGAAATGGGCCTGAGTTTGGGCAATTGCCTTTCTCAGAGCAGTCAGGAATTTCGACGTTCCGGCAAAATCGGCAGTCTTGGTGGGGGTGATAAAAAGGAGGAGATAACGTTTATTTTTCGTCCAGAAATAGCCCTCCTCGGAATCATTTCCCCAGGATTCTTTCGTAAACAGGGATTCCCAGGGAGAGATAAATCGACCATTGCCGTCGAGGGACATTTTCATTTCCGTAAGAACGCGAATAAGAAAATCGAGATCCACAGGCTTTTTAGGAGTACCCGGGCGATTCTCATACAAATACCCGGTAAAAAGTTCTCCTACCATCTTGGAAGTCATCTCGTAATTGATCTGCTCGAAAAAGTTGGTTAGGCTGGGACTTTCCACGAGCTTTTCGAGAAACTCACGGTGTTCCTTGAGGTTTTCAGAGAGGGTGAGAAGATCTTTTCGGTCCAAGTAAAGCAATGCCCAGGATCTGAACTGGTGAGGGTCCACCCGGTAGAAGATCCGTCGGTAATTTATTTTATCCATCTCCAGACGAGGAGCAAGGGTCTGGAGAAACTGCAAGGAACGACGGTGATCATGACTTTGAATGACAACCACGAAGGAATTCAGATCGTCGAATTGACCAAGCCTCTCCGAAAGCTGCATCAGCCGGTTGTCCGGATAAATCAGTTCCTTCTGGCTCGTCTGGAATCCCAGGTTTCTTATGGTATAAAGGATGGAGAAGACGGCTAGGGCCAAAGCAACCAGGAGGGTCAGGAGGGGGTACGTGGTTTGAACCTTCAAGATTACTTTTAGAAACCGATGCGCCGGATGGTTCTTCAAGGTTCTCTTACCACGCTTTCATACCCACTGCATATTCAAGTTCAGCCAGGGAAAGGTTGTAATGGAACAGCGCTTCAATATATTTTCCCTGATTATGGCCGTATCTTTCAATGGCTTTCAGCATCTCTTCGGCCGTGCCAACCCCCATACCAAAATCGGCCATGGCGGTAAAGACCCATTTCCTTGAGGCGTTTGCCGCTCTCTGATAGGAGTTTACGGCCTGCTGCCACTCTAGCTGCTCCTCGTAGATATTCGACACCTGGATGATGGTGTTCATCTCCGCAGAGGCCCTAGTATAGAGGAGCTTGTTGTATTCGGCCATCATTTTGTCAATCTTCGCCCTGCCGATGCCAAAGTCGAAGTTCCACTTGAGCCCAGCCACAACCCCGGCATCGGTATGATTGAAATCATCCCGGATATAGGGATTATGGAGGGAATCCCGGCCAGGCGCCCCGGCCAGAGAAGCCTGCAGGGCGACAAAAAAGGAAGGATACCGATCGCTGGCAGCAGCTTCTACCTTGGATTTCTGAGCGGCCAGCGCTTCGGCCAGTTGTTTGAATTCCGGGCGTTTGTCCTTGGCTTCCTGAATGTAGCTTTCCACGTCTGCAAGATCTTCCCTTTTCATTGAAAGGGTTTTATCGGCAGTGTCGAATCCCACGCCGGGGGGCAACCCGATCATGGATTTCAAGGTAAAGTAGGCAACCTTCGCCCCTTTTTCCGACTCGGCTTTGGACCGGATGGTATCGGCCTGGTATGCATCGATCAGATAGATATCGCCTTCCTTTGCGTTGGGGGAAGAGATTTCCAAGAGGCGATGGATGCTCCGTCCGGCCTCTTCGAAAAATCCCCCTGCTTCATTCGCTGCCTCCACCCCTGCGCGAGCCAGAACGAGGGCATAGTACAGCTTCTTCACCCGGAGGGCTATCTGGGCATTTTTTTCTTCGAGCTGGAATTCCTTGGCTCTGACGCCTTTGTCGGCTGCCTCCTTACGGTTGGAGAGCTTGCCAAACGTATAAAGGGGTTGGGTCATCGTCACGTCCAGCCTACCGAAAATACCGATACTGGACGCGCTCAAGCTCGGTGAGGGATCCGTGATTCTCCCGTTTAGAATCTCCGGCTCTTTGGCATCCCTTACCGGACCAACTAGGGCCGTGCTCTCGAGCTGTGGAAAATAGGCAGCCTTGACCTGTTCCAGGTCACTTCTTGCCATACCGATTTCGCTCTGGATTTCGCCGATCTCCGGGCTTTTCGCGATGGCCATGCCAATCAATTCCGGCAAGGTCATTATGATCCTCTCCTTCTTTAATTCTTCGCTCCAGGCAATCCCCTGAAGGATGAAAACCAGGCCCCAGGTGATCATCAAGAACATGACCCAAAGCGGATGTGCAGATAAAAAACGCAGTTTTCCCATACTCAACTCACCCTCCCGAGTATCTAATCGAATGAAGGATTATCACTCTTAACTTCCTTATTGGGGAGAAGTTCTCCTTCTCGTTTCTCGGCTAGGAGGATCGCATACATGAAGAGACCGATTCCGGCCCAGAAGATCTGTTCCAATCTGAGTAATATTCCATACGTCAGGCCTAAAGTCAAACTGAACCCCAGGGCATTAAAAGCGATGAGGCGGGTGCCCTCCTGAATGCCAATGCCCAGGGGGATAGCAAAGGTGAGGAGATCAAACCAGGTTCCTAGAAACCAGATTCCTGCTGCCGCAAAAAAAGAGCCATCAGCTAACAGAGCGAGAAAATACCAGGTTTGCATGATGCTACAGGCCATTCCCACCATGTGCCAAAATATGGAAATAGGCAGATCCGCGGGACGGTCCTTATAAAAGAGTTTGAGGGCTGAATCCACCTGTGTAATGTGATGAGCGGTCTTCTGCAGGATCTCGCCCCCCACGTTATGAGACACTAGCCAGCGCACCACCACCCCTAATTTCCCATGTTTTTGCACGATCAGGAAACCTATGATGCCCGCTCCGATCAGGGTGCTTCCCATGAGCATGGCAGCCGACCCTGCAGCGGGCAAGTGTATTTTCCAGAGGATAAGGACAGAACCCAGAATGACAAAGAGAAACTGAGAAAGAGCATAGGAGAGTTTGCCGATTATGACGCCCGTCGCCGCTTCCGGTCCCCGGTGGTTCAAAGACAAGAGAGTGCCCTTGATCACTTCCCCCCCGATGTCGGCCGTGGGGGTTACATAATTGATGGAATTACCGGCCAAGTTGATGCTTAACAAACGGAAAAAAGAAAAGGACCTGTGAGGCTGCGAAAGACAGTATCGCCATCCGATGGTATGAAAGATGTCCACGATTCCTTTCATTAAAATGAAAAAAACCACTCCCCAGCCGAGGAGGCAAATGTCCCGCCACAGAGCATCGATACCGATTTTCCAGATCAAGAAGATCAGTAGAACAGTCCCCAGTAGGATGCTGATGACATGGAATTTTTTCATGAGGGTTACTTCCCCTCCGCTGAGAATTTCTTCCGGGTCTGACCATGTTGGCTTAGTCGAATCCCGTGGATCGTGGTCGTGATCAGTGTTCAAATGGACGCGGTGGCAAAGGTTTGGAGAGGATACCCCAAGGAAAATCCGATGATGAACATAGTAACGTAAATGTTCCGGCTTCCTGCAATACACCGGGAATTCCTGTCAAAAGGGGTAAATAAATCGATGCTCTTACCATACCATTTGCCTCATAGGGTCTAAAAAACATTATTCGCCGTATCTGCGAGAACCAACCCGACTACCAGGAGGAAGGGGAAGATTCCCCCCGATCAGAGAACTAAAACCCCGTCGAAAAGTTATATACCAGCTATTTTCGTAAAAATAGTCGATAATATCTTCGTGTTTTCCAAACCAGCTATACTGCAATTTGGTACGGGCCAGCTTTCCGTTGACACCGTCCAAAATATCGATGAAGACAGTGAGGAAAGCACCCGTAAGAAAATAACCGTGCAGACAAGCCAAGAGATTAGAAAACCAAGGGATGCCACGATGATCGTGACCCCATTGGGCGTGCTGGGCGTCTCTACCAAAAGAGCAGTCAGGGCATTTTCCAGAGGGGGATGAATAAATCGGGCCCCGAATATCCAAAACCTGCTTTTGTTGACTCCGGATGAGCACGTCAGTCGCCTTCCGGGCATCCTCTTCCGAACGAACCTCCAGGTAATAGGGGGCCAAAGGACCGCGGATCTCGGGACGAAACGGATCGATATCCCACGGGAAAAGAGACGCAGCGCGATGAACCAGGAAAGAATCCCCTGGTTAGACCAAATGCGGATGTCTTCTTTGCTCAACAGTCCGGCCAGAATGACTTGCTTTTCCCGGTTTGCCGCATCAATATAGCAAAGAGTGGCGCCGGAAGCGGATAGCAACGCCTGGAGGAGCCGGGGGGCGATCAAATGGCCGGCGTCGATGTAGATAAAATGCTTGGCAAGATTTAAAATGGAGAGAATCGCTGCCGGCAGACCCACCTCCACCTGTGCGCTTTCCACATGAACCTCGCCCTGCCATATTTTAAGGTTCTGGGGAGGATGATCCGCGTCCCAAAGGGGGACAACTATTTTTAACCCCAACTGGTTAAGATGGAAAAGCGTTCTGGCAATAAGAGGTATCCCGCCGACTTTTTTCCATGCTCCCGGCATGCGGGCATTAAGAACGCACAGCACCATAATTCTCTACTCCCGAGACTGCATAGCTGAGGGGGGTTTCTCAATGGCGTTCTGTTGCAAACGCATTTTCTTCAGGAGAGATTCGTATGATTCCTGTTTGATGACCCGGATAAATGACCGTCGGTAATTGCCGACAATGCTGACGCCATCAATCGCCACGTCTTCCACGAGCCAGTGCCCTTGCACCAAAGCCAAAGAGTAGTCGACGGGAATATCCTCATTCAGCCGGACGAGGGTCGTCTTGATCAGGGCTTGGTCATGATCGAGTTTTTCCTGGATGTAAAGGATTTTCCCCTGTTTGAGAAAGTCCAAAACCAACTTCGTATAGGAATCCTGAAAGAGCTCCTGGAAAATACCCTTGAAATCTGCCCGCTCGGCCTCGTTTAATTTTCCCCAGTACGTATCTAGGGCTTTTTTTGCCATGGCATCGAAATGGAAGTTTTGGCCGATAACCTTCTTTATGGCTGCTCTTCGCTGAGTCCGGAATGCCGGACCCTCGAGTTGGGGATTAGTCTGTATGGCCATCACTTCTCCCAGGATGCCGCCAACCCGTTCAGCCGGCGTCTCGGCGCGACCCCAGGTATTCCAGAAGCCCAGAGTAATGAGGCAGAATAAAATCATCATTAAAATTTTTAACTTCATGCGCTATTGTATCTCCTTCCAAACCAATGGACTGGATAAAATTCAAGTCTGGGACCCCTCCTATGTAAATTCCTACGGATAAGCCTTAGGGGTGGAAGCTTCTATTCATCAGATGGAAAAAGAGCATACATCCGACATGGATGCCCATTCTTTTAGGATCGCTGAATGAACCTCACCATCAAGTGAAAAGCCTCATCATCGGTGTATTGCCTCGGGGGGGGTGTTTCATTTCTCATATTAAGATTCGCAAATGTCTGCCGCTTGGTTTTCTGCAGTATCCGGGGCGAAAGGACCTTCGGTCCCCGGTCCATGCAGAAAAGCGTATAGGGCCTTGAGCGGATGGGCCAGAGTGTCTTTTACCGCCGTGGCCTCGAACCCACTGTGCAGCATGCAGTGAGTGCATAGAGGATGGCGCCCCGGACCGTATTGACTCCAATCCGTCTCTTCCATAAGGGTCCGGAAACTCGGGGCATAGCTTTCCGCTAAAAGGTAACAGGGCCTTTGCCAGCCCAGTACATTCCGCGTCGGGTTTCCCCAGGGGGTACACTGGTAGGTCTGGTTGCCGGCCAGAAAATCAAGAAACAGACTTGATTGGTTGAATTTCCACTTCCTTCCTTTACCCAACTTGAAGACCTCCCGGAAGAGCTGTTTACTATGGCTACGTTGCATGAACATTTCCCTCTGGGAGGCGTAAGGATAACTGTAACCGGGAGACACGGTAATGCCTTCGGCTCCTAATGTCATAACAAAATCGAAGAATTCGCCAGTTTCCTGGGCGGTTGCTCCCTCGTAAAGGGTGCAGTTAACGATAAAGCGAAAGCCTCTGGCATGAGCGAGCTGAATGGCCTCTACTGCTGAATCAAAAATTCCCGGTCGCCCAACTAAAGCATCGTGCCGTTCCCGGTGACCGTCCAGATGCAGGGAAAGAGTCAGGTAGAGCGATGGGGTATAGTCCTGAAGGTGAATTTTCAAGAGCAGCCCATTGGTGCAAAGATAGATGAACTTCTTCCGTTTTACCAAGCCGGTGACGATCTGGGGCATATCTTTATGGATAAGCGGTTCGCCGCCGGCAATGGATACGACTGGTGTAGCACACTCCTCGACAGCGGCAAAGCATTCCTCTACACTGAGACGCAAATCGAGGATCTCCTCCGGATAGTCGATCTTTCCGCAACCGAAACAGGCGAGATTGCACCGATACAGGGGTTCTAACATCAAGACCAGGGGATAGCGTTGTTTACCCTGCAGCTTCTGGCCTAACAAATATTGGGTGATGTGATATTTCTGAATGACAGGTACACTCATACTCTTATCTATAAGTTAATTTTTTCAGATTCCACTAGTTTTGTCAAGCCGAAGCAATAGCCGAACGCATGGATTGGGTCTGCGGCATCAATTTCCCTTGCACACAATCGCTGTTCCATTTATAGTATTAGTATGCAAAATAGGGCCCTATCGAATCATAGGTTCCAAGGTATAATGTTGGAGCTTCAAGAAGGAATGTAAGAGTGCAGAGGAGAATATGCCTCGAAGATTAACCCAGATTGAAATGGCCATCGGGGGTTACAAATTCTTTAAATACTTGACCAGAGGGGGCCTTTTGAATATCAATTTGGAGATAACGAAACGTTGCAACGCCTTATGTAACTTCTGTGATTATTGGGCGGAGGAACCGTCCTCAGAATTAAAAGACTATGTGACGGTGGTTAAAAAACTCAAGCCACTTTCAGTCAGCCTTACCGGAGGAGAGCCGCTCTTAAGACAGGATCTGGCCCATGTCATCGCCTCCGTTACGCAGAAGCTTTGGTTTTCTTTTCATCTCCTTGATCACCAATGGCTCCTTACTGACCGCAGAGTGAGGTCTTGGGTTATGGAAGGCGGGGCTCAACGAAATGTCTATCTCCCTTGACTATCTCGACGAAAGACACGACTGGGAGCACGGGATTTCGAACCTATCTGAACATATTCTCTCCGAGGCCTCTTCCCTGCGGGCCGCAGGAGTTAATCAACTCTTCAACATAGTCATCAAAAGCGGGAATTATCGGGAAGTTGATAAGATATTGTGTTAGGCCTCGAAGATGGGGATAAAGGTCTCTTTGAGCACTTGCAACTGTTGGCGTATAGAGAACTAAGACCACATTATCCCAAAGGACGAGCTTCTATCTTTAGAAGGTGTAATCGCGGAGGTTAAACATTTAAAAAAACAACACGGCACCCTGACCACCAATGAATACTACTTAGACAAAATTGCGGATTTTTTTGAGAAAAGGGGAATCCTCGGATGCACGGCCGGTCTCAATTGGCTCCAGGTGACTCCCGACGGCATGATCAAGCGTTATTCCGATCACCCACCCCATTGCCGGCCATTTTAGGGAGTGGCACAGAGGGTTTTTCAAACCCACCGACTGCGACCGGTGCTGGTACTCATGCCGGGGAGCGGATCAGGAACCCTGGAGCTTGAATCGTTTTCTAAGCATGGCAAGAAAAACCCTCGCCTCATAAACCATGGAGAGAAATGAAGACCCTTCTTTTGAATCCCCCCTCTTTTGAAAAATTTGATGGTGGCGCGGGCGCGCGCTACGCGGCAACACGCGAAGTCACTGCTTTCTGGTATCCCACATGGCTCGCCTATCCTGCCGGCTTGATAAAAGAAAGCCGGCTTCTCGACGCCCCTTCCCATGGATTCAGCCCGGAAGAAACCGTCCGCATTTCTACGGAATATGATTTTGTCGTCATCTTTACCAGCACCGCCGGATTTCGAAGTGATATACTTCTGGCGGAGATGATGAAGACCGCTAAGCCTCCATTGACTATTGCTTTCGTTGGTCCCCATGTTACGGTTCTGCCTGAGGAAAGTCTCAGGGCCTCAGAGGCGATCGACTTCATTGTAAGAAAAGAATTCGACTATGCGGTTGCCGAATTTGCCTGGGGAAAAAAATTTGAAGATATTGCCGGCATCAGCTTCCGGAAAAATGGTCAAATTTTTCATAACCCGGATCGCCCCATGATCGATGATCTTGACCGGCTGCCTTTCGTCGTGGAAATTTTCAAGCGCGATCTTAATTTTACCAAGTATAGCATCCCTTTCATACTCTATCCATACATCTCCTTCTACACCTCCCGAGGGTGTCCGGCGCATTGCACTTTTTGCCTCTGGCCGCAAACCGTGAGCGGCCATCGGTGGCGCACCCGCAGCAGTGAGAACGTGGTGGCCGAGGTCAGGCGCGCACAGGAGTTGTTCCCACAAATCAAAGAAATTTTTTTTGACGATGATACCTTCACCTGGGGAAAATCCCGGACCATTGAGCTTTGCGGTAAACTGCAACCCCTCAAGTTCACTTGGTCATGCAATGCGCGTGTTACAACCGACTTCGAAACCCTCGAGGCGATGAAAAAAGCCGGCTGCCGACTTTTAGTCGTGGGTTTCGAGTCTGGTGATCCGACCATTCTGAAAAACATCAAAAAAGGGGCAACGATCGAGCAGGCTCTAGCCTTCATGAAGAATTGCAGACGCCTGGGACTCATGGTTCATGGGGATTTCCAGATTGGTCATTTTGGGGAAACTCGGGAGACCATTGAAAAAACCATCCGGTTTGCCGTGCAACTGGACCCGGATACGATTCAGGTATCCATTTCCCATCCCTTCCCAGGAACTCAGTTTTATGATTACATGAAAGACCATGGATATTTAACCTCTACGGCCATGACCGACGAACAGGGGCATCAACTGCCCAACATTCAATATCCAGATTTAAGCCGACAGGAGATTATCAAGTCTGTCGAAGACTTTTACGCCCGCTATTATTTCCGGCTCAGGATCATCTTTCGTATCGTGCGCCGGGCTTTCTTCGTTAGCAGCGAGCGCCGTCGATTGTACCGCGAAGCGAAAGAATTCTTAAGTCATCGATCCCAGAGAAAGGGCTTTATAAATCCTACAGATCACTGAAAACTATACGCTGAATATCGGAATCCCGGAGGACTTGTCCAAGGGCGGAACTCGTCAAAGTCGCGAAGTCCTCCTCGCATTGGTAATTCGACACGGTTCGGTCAATCTCCGGGGAACGGTGCGAGGCAGGATGGAAATAGATTTCGGTAACCCCGGAAGGAAGATGTTGGAGAAAACAGAGGACCAAATTTAGGTTTATGTTCCCGCTATCATTCATGCCGAAGATGAAGTGATTCGAGCGCACCCGGGCCTGCCGGAGTTGTCTTTTTAAGAGGCTCAGCCAAGGCAATAGAAAGAGCAGGGACAACAGTTTTTGGCCGAGGTCCAGAGGTACGCCAGGAAGGGCAAACAGGCTCGTAAGGATATCTCACGGCTCTTAACCCATTTGAGACGGAGTACGGTCTTGCTTTAGCGTTGTCATATGTATATCTTTCCTTGCGACCTCCGGGCAATCCTTTTAGTTTGAAGGGGCGTTTCGCGAATCGGCCCTCTATGTTCGATTTGGCCATGAACGATTTTACAAAATTCTTGACATCACCTAACTCTCACACTATACGAGAATAGTTTTCTTGTAACACTTTTAGGTTTTGGAAAATATGCCAGAGCAAGGCGCTATAAGAGCGAAAATCCCCATCACCCCCTCCTGTTTGCGCCTCCCTGTCCCGTCCGGACGGCAAACAGGGGACCGCACAGACAGGCTTTTCCAAAGAGTTAAGTATTTTTCCTCCATTTGAAAAAGGGAGGTTGGGAGGAATTTAAGAATACTTTTTCAAACAGGTAAATTTATACAAAAACCCAATTACTTTTTCCTTTGAAAATAGAGTTAGGATATCGCGACTCGACTATGGAAGTGGTAAAAAAAACCAATATCCCCAAACCGGATGATCAGATAGCCTTTGAGAAAGAAATGGAAAAAGCCATCTTGAGAGCGCGGGACGCATTGCTTGCTCTCCAGAATTCTGATGGCTATTGGTGCTTTGAGCTGGAAGCCGATTGCACCATCCCTGCCGAATACATCCTGATGATGCATTACATGGGTGAAATCGACAAGGATCTGGAGGCTAAAATCGCCAATTATCTACGGGCCCATCAAGAAAACCACGGCGGCTGGTCCCTCTTTCCCGGAGGAAAATCCGAAATCAGTTGTTCCGTAAAAGCTTATTACGCTTTGAAGTTGGCGGGGGATAGCCCCGATGCCCCCCATATGAGGAAGGCCTGTGAAGCGATCCTGGCGTGCGGCGGGGCAGCCCGTTGCAATGTCTTCACCCGCATCACTCTTGCCCTTTTCGGGCAAATTTCTTGGCGGGGCGTACCGTTCACGCCTGTAGAGGTTATGCTGCTGCCACGCTGGTTTTTCTTCCATCTTCGCAAGATATCTTACTGGTCGAGAACGGTCGTGGTTCCTCTTACTATTTTATGCAGTATGAAACCACAGGCAAAAAATCCCGGGAGAGTTCATGTCCGCGAGCTATTCCTCACCTCCCTGGAAAAAGAGAAAAACCACCTTCTCGTCGGCTCTCGTCTTAACCACTTATTTCTGGCCCTCGACAAGGCAGGGCGTCTCCTGGAACCCTTGATTCCCGGGATGGTGCGGAAGCGGGCCATCATAAAGGCCGAGAATTGGTTCATTGAGCGGCTCAACGAGACGGATGGTTTGGGCGCCATTTTTCCGGCCATGGTGAATGCCCATGAAGCTCTTGCTTGCCTGGGATATCCCTCGGATCACCCCGACCGGGTGGCGACGGGGGAAGCACTCAAGAAATTACTGGTCATCACTGAAGATTCAGCCTATTGCCAGCCATGCGTTTCGCCGGTCTGGGACACAGTTTTGACCTGCCTGGCTCTTCAGGAAGAAGCCAGTGAGACCGCGAAAGAAAATATCCATAGGGCTTTGAAGTGGCTCAAAGACCGGCAGTTGCAGGACAAACCGGGTGATTGGCAGGAAAATCATCCAGGTCTGAAAGGAGGCGGGTGGGCTTTTCAGTTCAATAATCCTCACTATCCTGATCTTGACGATACTGCTGCCGTGGCTTGGGCAATGTATCAAAGCCAACACGCAGACTTCCGAGAATGCTTGCAAAAGGCAGCCGACTGGATCAGCGGCATGCAGTCAAAGAATGGCGGGTTTGCCGCCTTTGATTCCGATAATATTTATTATTATCTCAACAAAATTCCCTTTGCCGATCACGGAGCCCTGATCGACCCGCCCACGAGCGATGTCAGTGCTCGTTGTGCCACCCTTCTATCCTTAATCGGCCGACGGGGCCGGGAATTGGAAGCCTGCCTTAATTTCCTGCGTCAAGAACAGGAGCCGGACGGTTCCTGGTTTGGGCGCTGGGGCACGAATTACATTTATGGGACGTGGTCTGTGCTGGCTGCTCTGGAGAAGGTCAATGATCCCCGCAATCAATTCCATGTTCTGCGCGCGGTTGCCTGGTTGAAAAACAAACAGCGATCGGATGGGGGTTGGGGGGAGAGTTGTGATACTTATGCCGATCCGAGGAAAGCGGGGGAAGGTCCAGCGAGTACTTCCTTTCAGACGGCCTGGGCCATGCTTGGCCTGATGGCTGCCGGACAGGTGGATTCAGAGGCAGTGCGCCGGGGCGCCCAGTTCCTCATACGCACGCAAGGGGCTGATGGCTTATGGAAAGATGAGTATTTTACAGCGCCCGGCTTTCCCAATGTATTTTACTTGAAGTACCACGGATATTCTAAATATTTCCCCTTGTGGGCCCTGGCCTGTTATCTAAACTTGCGATGGAAAAAGACCATTTGATGCATTTGGGTATCATAGCAGCCATAGCGGCTGAAGCCCGCATTTTGGCCAAAGTACCGTTCCCAACCGGGGAGTTGATCTACCTGCCCGAAGGCAGTATGGTATTTCTTTCCGGAATGGGAACCAACCGGGCGCGCTCGGCTGCCCGGATATTGTTGGAAAAGGGAGCAACAGCCTTGGTGAGCTGGGGATTCGCAGGCGGATTGCTTCCCCGGATTTCTATCGGAAGCCTGATCCTTCCCGAACGTATCGTCGCCCTAGATCAATCCGTTTATAACGTCGATCCAGTTTGGCATGAACGATTATTAAGCCGACTTGAAACCCACGTTGGACTTCATCGAGGGACATTGGCCGAAAATGCGGTAGTCCTCACTGGCTGCGCAGAAAAAACCGCTTTCTTTCACCGAACGGGCGCAATGGCAGCGGATATGGAGAGTGCTTCCATTGCTTTGGCAGCCGAAGAAGCAAAGGTTCCATTTATGGTCATTCGGGCCATAATGGATGGGGTGGATACGGTTATTCCCCGCAGTGCTTTGAATTCCATCGATGAATTCGGACGAGTGCACCCTTCACGCCTGCTTTCATGTTTAGTTAGGTGTCCAGCGGAACTTATGCCTCTCGTTCGGCTGGGTCGAAATTTTCAGGCTGCCCGGGCTACCTTAACTACGGTTGTCCGTCAGGTGGGGAGCAATATGCTCTGTCCCCGGAATGAGACCGTGTCGTAATCCGAAAAATAGTTGAAAATGCTGATTTTTAAGAGCGGTTTTACACCTAAAAATTAAAAATAATTGGTTATAGGCCATTTTAAGCAGGCTCTTTTTTTGACAAAATAATTGTGACACACTATCTATCGCAAGAATGCCGCTCAACGGCAGATGAGGATGACGAGACACATGGCAAAGAGAGGTAAAGAAAAATGAAGACCTTAATTACCGGAGCGACAGGTTTTGTCGGGTCCGCTGTGCTGCGTCAGCTCATAAAGGCCGGACACTCTGTGCGGGCATTGGTCCGCCCTAAGAGCAATCGTCAAAATCTTACAGGTTTGTCGGTAGAAACTATTACCGGTGACCTGACGGATCAGGCATCCTTAGATCGGGCCATAGCAGGGTGTTCAACCTTGTTTCACGTGGCTGCGGACTATCGCCTATGGGTTTCGAATCCGCAGGAAATTTACGAAACCAATATCATTGGAACCCGCAATATTATGCTCGCAGCAGCCCATGCAGGGGTAACTCGTATCATTTATACCAGCAGCGTGGCCACTTTGGGTCTTACTCTCGATGGCAGCCCTGCTGACGAAAACACCCCGGTATCCCTTGCTGACATGATTGGCCCATACAAACGTTCTAAATTCATGGCCGAAGCCGAAGTGAAACAACTGGTTGAAGAACAGGGTCTGCCGGTTGTCATTGTTAATCCTTCGGCGCCCGTTGGTCCGCGGGATATCAAGCCCACTCCCACAGGGCGGATGATTATCGATGCCGCATCCGGGCGCATGCCAGCCTATGTCGATACGGGCATCAATCTGGTCCATGTGGATGATGTAGCCATCGGGCACCTGCTGGCTTGGGAGCGTGGCGAGATTGGCGAGCGCTACGTGCTTGGCGCCGTCAATATGACCCTGAAAGAGATTCTCACCGAACTGGCAGCCATTACGGGACGGCGACCTCCATGCATTCGCCTGCCCCACAGTCTGGTTTTACCCATCGCCTATTTAATGGAGGCTTGGTGCTGGATGACAGGCGGTAACGAACCGCGAATCACCCGCGTCGGCGTCCGATTGGCTAAGAAAAAAATGTTCTTTTCAGCGGAAAAGGCCGGCCGCGTTCTCGGGTTTCGTCCACGGCCGATACAGGAGGCTTTACACGATGCCGTCGATTGGTTTCGACAACATCGATACCTTGACTAATTTATGAAATGGTCCTGTAGTCTTTTCTCTTGTTTCTCTTCTTCCGGGATTGAGCCGTCATCAACAAGGATTGAAGTGCCTAAAGTTTGAAGTGAGCTAAAGTTAAGAAAAAATACTTAAACCTGAAAGTGGCGAATGAAGCCTAATATGTTTTTAATAAGAGATAAAACGCTTCTACTTTTAGCGATTCAAGTCGGTCTTCGAGTTTCAGAGTTGATTGGTCTTACTATCCAGGACATTGTACTTGACCATGGGGCGCACGTTCGATGCAAAGGGAAGGGGCGCAAGGAGCGCTGTACTCCGCTACGTAAAGAAGTGGTATCTGCATTGCGGATTTGGTTGCGTGAACGTCATAGTCAGCCCTATGAGCCTTTTTTCCCCAATGCCTGAGGTGGCTTTCTCAGCAGGGATGGAGCTGAATACCTGTTAGCCAAATATGTGGCCTTTGCCCGACAACAATGCTTATCTTTGCAAAAGAAACAGATCACGCCTCATGTCCTTCGTCATACTACGGCTATGGAGCTGCTTCATCATCGTGTGGATCGTTTTGTAATCGCCTTATGGTTGGGCCACGAATCATCAGAAACCACTCAAGTTTATATACAGGCAGATCTCAAAATGAAAGAACAAGTACTGGCCAAAATAACACCTTTTGATATACAATAATGGCGATATCACCCGGACGACCACATTGGGGCATTTCTTAAGAATCTATAATTATGCCGAGTAAAATAAATCAAACATCAAGGGATCGATCATGTTTATAATCATTACTCGGCATAATGTTCAAGGGAGAGCCAAGGTTCAAATCCGCAACATGTATATGGCTCCGACCAAAGAGGAAGCCATGAAGGCCTATGATCATTTTTTATCTCAATGCGCTGTAAGATATGAAAGGGCCTGTGAATGTTCGAAAAAGGATAAGGAAAGCCTCTTTGCATTTTATGATTTTCCTGCCGAGCACTGGGCACACATTCGATCTATCAATCCGATAGAATCTACCTTTGCTACAGTGAGGCTTCGCACTAAATGGACGAAGGGATGTAGCTCAAAGCTGGCAACACTAACTATGGTTTTTAAACTTGCCTTGGAAGCAGAGAAGACATGGAAGCGAATCAAGGGCCATCATCTCATCCGCAAAGTCATTGATGGGATTATATTCTTCGATGGAGAAATGATGAAAATCAAACAAGAGTCGGCCTGCTTTCGGAGGTCAAGGGTACGTTAAAAATTTCTCATCCACAGCTATTGACAATATCTCCCTGATGGTGGAAGATACCTCCTGAGCAGGTCTGGCGTAACTGGTTTGGGGTATTTTCTATTGCATTTTCCTGCTCTAGTGTTTATGTAGAATCTCAGAGCGGTATAAGAGAATGGTGGACATGGAAATTGGGTTGTTTCCCTTTTTTCAAATATGGAACTTAAAAACTCACCACTGCTGAAATAGGAAACAAGAGGTTGATACAGAACATCAGGAAAATGATGGACGCGGGTGGAAATGTGTGACCTTGAATATATCCTCTCATAGGTGGAAAATATACCGTAGTGGCGTTAGAACGATAGGACACGTCTCTGGAAGAGTGAGAATATGGTAACAAATATCGAGGAACAACTACGTGTTACAGAGCCAGCGCAAAGGGTATTGCTGTTGCCCCACTGTCTTCGCCGTGCTGAGACGTGCCAGGGTAAATACACCAAACAGGGGTTAGAGTGCAATGAATGTAATCCTGACTGCCCCGCCAACCAACTGCGTCAAGCAGCAATTAGACTGGGATATAAGGGTGTCTGCATTGCTCCCGGCGGACGACTGGCCGTTAAATATGTCGAGGGAAATAGACCCCTCGCCATTGTGGCTGTGGCGTGCCAGAAAGAGTTGCAAGAGGGGGTCAATGGCGTAAGGGAACTTGTCGGCAATGGACAACAAATGATACCCATAGTTGTTATTCCGCTGAGCAAAGACGGATGCGTCAATACCGAAGTGAATATAAAGACGGCTCTGGAAAAGATCGCTCTGGGCTGCACACTGCCATTAAAAATAGGTAATCACTCTAGTCTGAATTTGCATTTTTAATAAAGGAAATTTGAGCCCTGATTTGGTATAAAAGTATTTTGCCAAAACTTAAATCCAATTGTGTCAATATATTTACCCTCCCGGGTAATGTTCGCTATGGTTAATGCATCTCTCCGGTCACTCTTCGCAGACGAACTCTCATCCAGCTCCCGGTGATGCTTCAGTGCCGTAGTCCTCACAAAACGTACCTCATAACCATGTTCT
>Ga0187854_10000032_pt1 | contig 196274 bp, 206 predicted proteins | sample June2016WEW_6_15_FD_132445 | JGI IMG/M metagenome (GOLD analysis project Ga0187854, IMG submission 132445) | Peatland microbial communities from SPRUCE experiment site at the Marcell Experimental Forest, Minnesota, USA - June2016WEW_6_150 | ecosystem: Environmental > Terrestrial > Soil >... | reverse complement strand
GCTGGGACTACCCGGGTATCTAATCCGGTTTGCTCCCCCAGCTTTCGTCCCTCACTGTCGGAGCCGTTCTGGTGAGACGCCTTCGCCACAGGTGGTCCCCCAAGGATTACAGGATTTCACTCCTACCCCTGGAGTACCTCTCACCTCTCCCGGTCCCTAGTCTGCCAGTATCCCTGAGACGCCTACCGGTTAAGCCGGTAGATTTCCCCAGAGACTTAACAGACCAGCTACGGACGCTTTAAGCCCAGTAATAGTGGCCACCACTCGAGCCGCCGGTATTACCGCGGCGGCTGGCACCGGTCTTGCCCGGCCCTTTCTTAACCTGTTATTTAAACAGATTGACAGCCCGAATTTACGGGCACTCGGAGTTCCCTTATCACGGTTTCCCGCATTGTAAAGTTTTCGCGCCTGCTGCGCCCCGTAGGGCCTGGATTCGTGTCTCAGAATCCATCTCCGGGCTCTTGCTCCCACAACCCGTACCGATTACAGGCTTGTTGGGCCGTTACCCCAACAACAACCTAATCGGCCGCAGACCCATCCTCAGGCGGCTGACCTTTTGGCTACAGAGCATTCCAGCTTCCATAGTCTATGGGGTATTATCCCCAGTTTCCCGGGGTTATCCCCCTCCTGAGGGTAGGTTATCCACGTGTTACTGAGCAGTATGCCGAGGTCTTACACCTCTCAACTCGCATGGCTTAATCGAACTCCGATAGCAGTGGCCTCTGGCAGGATCAACCAGAATTATAAAGCACACTTGTACTGAACTTTTTCGGAATTAGCGGTTACTAAACAAATTTCCGCATTGCCAGTATCAACGTCAGACGCAACACCGGCCAAGCCGGTTTTCGTTGGGTCTCCATCATTTTATAGTAAAAATTTAGTCGTGTTTTTGATGAATAAACACGGGCTATTATTATAGGTTTCAAGGATATTTATACCTTGTCACACCTACATTTTTTCCATCAGAAGCTGCACCGGCACGGGCCGGTTAATAGGTTCGTCATCTGAATATAGGGATAACATAATTGAGCTGTCCTATACTTAAACATTACCCCAGATCTGGTTACTAGTATCCGACGAGACAAATACTCAATGCAATATAATTTCAAAAGATAATGTAACTAAACCCAAAAAAAGAATATCATTGATTTTTTACTTTATTTTTTAATCATGAAAAAATGGGTTTGTATTTGCAACTCACTAACCTGCACGACAAATTTGCACGAAAATATCCCCAAAGAACTCTTCCTGTCTTAAAGCACATTGCCCTTCGAGCATTAAGAAAAGGAGTGGAATAAAAACATCCGGGATAGTCCACCCGAGTTTATCACAAATTTCAGTGAGAGTCATCTCTCCTTCATCCGTCATACACTGCAGGCATTCTTCAAAAACTTTGGTTGCCGATTCTTGATATTCTTCATCATGAGCAATACCGACTACGTCATCAGCATCTATAAGTACAATCTCACCCTCCGTAAATCTTCGACGCCGGCGTTCTTCCTTTTCGATATTTTTGAGTTCAATGATAAGCTCGAAAAGCGTAACAGGGCTCTTACGTAAATTTTTTCGGTCAAGCCGACGCTGAATCTCACGTTCTAATTGCTCGATAGGACCTAGCCGACCCGCATATTTGAACTCTGAATCTAGTGCAAGATCGAAGTCATCACCAAACCCTAAATCACTTCCATCAGCATTTTCTCCATCTTCTGATGAAGTATCAGCAAGGTGTTCAGACTTCATTCGAAGAAGTGTTGCTGCATAAAAAAGCGTCCTCCCAGAAAGTTGGAGATTCAGCTGTCGACATCGTTCCAATTCTAAAAGGAATCTGTCAGTCACTTCAATAATATTGATATTCCACGGATCAATCTCACCACGTTCTGCCATCTGGACAAGGATTTCAACTGGGTCTTCAATGAAAGGCTGATCAGATTGGGATGTAGCTTCAACAATCATGCCATTTTTGTTGGATCCGCTATCTGTGTTATCCTGAACAGAATATTCATCACCTTCTTTTTTATTAGGCGGAGTAGATTCGCGGTTCTGTGAAGCTTCGGAATTCTTATCACTCATGTGCCTTGACTCCAGTGACGAGCGTAGTCTTGTCAGGACGTAGAGTTACACCCATAATTCGCTGGGCACCCTCAATCATTGGTTTGCGAAGCGAAACGATCACAAACTGGGACTTTGGAGAGAGTTCCGTGATCATGGTGGCAATCCGTTCTACATTTGAACCATCCAATGACATATCCACTTCATCAAATGCATAAAACGGTGCAGGAATGTACTGTTGAATTGAGAATATGAATGCCAGAGTCGTGAGTGACTTCTCACCGCCAGAAAGAGATGAAAGAAGGTGTACGGTTTTATCTCTGGGTTGAACAGCAAATGTTAAACCGCCGGCAAATGGATCTTCTTCATTTTCAAGTACAAGATGTCCACTCCCGCTCGTGAGTCGGGCAAATATTTCACGGAAATTCGAATCGATTGCTTTTAGTGCGGTCATAAAGGACTCGTACTTCATTTGTTCGTATTTCTGGATCCGTTCGAGAATATTGGTCCGCTCTTTTGAGAGGACTTCTTTCTTTTCAGTCCGCTCGTCAACTTGTTTCTGCACCTTCTCGTATTCTTCGATTGCAAGCATGTTGACAGCACCAACTTTCCGTAATGCACCATCAGCTTCTGCGATCTTTCCCTCGATCTCTGATAGTGTCAAATCTGTTTTTGCCTCACCAACCTGTTGACGGAGCATGTCAACTTCAATCCCAAGAGATTTTGCTCGATCTTCAACTGCCGCCATTTGGACTTTAATACGCTCTGTTTCTGAATCGAATTTTAGAAGTTTCTGCTGTGATTCTGCAATATGTTGTGAAATTTCATTGCGCTTGCTTTTTAATTCATCGAGCTCTCCGGAGAACTCCTTTTGTCGCCCTTCAAGTGCAGCGATTTGTGCTTTGTGGTTTGTGATCTGTTCATTAGATGAAGCGATCTCAGTATCGATCTGCTGATTTCGTTCTTCCTGTCGTTTGCGTTCATCTGCAAGTTCACCAAGTCGCGAGCTGAAATGGGATCGTTCTCGTGTGACATCGTTGATATCAGCGTCCTTATTACGCAAGCGCCCATCGAGCTCTTCGATCCCCCGTTTCTTTTTCTCCATCTGTTCAGTTAGCTGTGGGATATTGGTGTCATCAAGGCGCTTTTTGATCGCATCAATCTCAGCATTGATACCGTTTATAGCCTCAGTGGTCTTATCGAGTTCTGATTCTAGAGCCGCAATTTCAGCTGCACCACCCTTCGTTTCCTCTTGTTGGCGGGCGACTGCTTGCTCGATTGTTTGCTTTTCAATAGAGATCGCATCGAACCTGCGGTTAAACTCCTCGGTAAACATCCCATAACGAGCTGTCTTTTGATCAATCTCACTTCGAGAAGTTCGTTTCGCATCTACTTCATCGGTAAGGCGTTTGACTGATGCCTCGATTAGTGATGCCTCGCTCGTTAGTTCAGATAGATGTGTGCGAATCCCAACAATCTCATCGTCTACTGCTGCACCAAACCCATGGATCGGTTTTTTACTAACCCCGCCGGTTATAGCACCACTTCGTTCTAGGAGTTCCCCTTCAACGGTCACTAACCGGTACTTACCGAGCAGCTTTCTGGCATGATCGAGCGTGTCGACTACGACTGTAGCACCAAGTGCAACAGTAAACGCTTTTTTATACTTAGGATCAAATTCGAGCAAATTGACTGCGTACCCTATTACCCCGGTTTCTTTGACTGCCGGAAGCTGCGGGGGATTTAGTTTGTTAAGTGGAAGAAAGGTTACTCTGCCTAATTTTTCGTTTTTCAGATATTGGATCGCTTCTGCCGCTATCTTATCGGTATCTACGACAACAAAATGGAGTTTCTGTCCTGCAGCAACGTTGAGGGCAGTTGCATATTCAGCAGGAGCTTTACCGAGAGATGCAATAGTTCCATGCACTCCATCCATAGCACAAACTGCCTCAATTGCTTTACCCCCGGATTCACCTCTCGCTTGCTGGGCGGCTTCAAGCCGAAATGCTTCCTGTTCGGTTTCCCTGATCTCTCCTTTCAGACGTTCAAGGGTCGATCGCTGTGCAAAAAGGGTACCTTCAAGTTCTGATAAAGCCCGGTCGAGTGTTTTTTTCTCTCCTGCAAGGTTAGATACACTCGTTTCCGAATCGGTCAGTTGTCCTTTCTTTGCAGTATATTCTTCATCGAGTTGCTTGAGTAAACCAGTGAGCCGTTCGAGCTCCGATGTTCGCATTCTGCTCTTTTCAATAAGCATGTCTTGTTGATGTAGAAGTGCAGATCGGGCACCTTTCTTTTCCTCAACTTGCTGCAGAAGAGCAAAGAGTTTATCGCGGGCACCCTCAGTGTCTTGGCTATGTTCTCGGATCTCGATTTCAATCTTCTCTAATTGGGCACGGGCAGTAGCAACCTCCATCGCGATATTTGTACGATCGATGGATAAAGTTCGAACTTGTTCTGAGCATTCTGTTACTCGAGCTTCTGCCCGTTTTGTGTCCAAGTAAACGCGATTTATTGCTTCTAAGTTGGTTTCTTTTTCTTTACGCAATCGTACAATGGTTTGTTCGGCAAGTTTGATACCCCCCTTTGCTTCCTCTAGTTCAGCAATGAGTTTTAGGTAATCAGCCCCACTTTTTTTGTTGATCTGATCATCAATGTCTTTTAGGTCAGCTTGATGGTAGATGAGCTCGTTTTCTTCAAGGCTACGGTCTGACTCGACACGGGAGAAATTGATCTTATGCTCGTCTGTTAGCTTCAGAAGAGTTCCAAGCTCTTTTTCACGGTTATGAAGTTGAGCAGCAGCACGACAGTTCTGGAAAAATGTGAGCTCTTTCTGCCATTTCTGGTATTCAAGAGCATGCTCCCGTTCTTTCTTTAGCTCATTGACCCTTTTCGATAGCTCAAGTAGGAGCAATTCTTCGCGTTCGATCCGTTCTCTCACAACGTCTAGTTCACGGAGTGCTTGTTCTTTTTTCTGATCAAACTCAGCAACGCCTGCGATTTCATCGATAATCTTTCGACGTTCAAAATCACTCATTTCCATGATTCGAGTAATATCCCCTTGCATCACTACATTATATCCATGGGGTTTGATGCCATGCTTCGCAAGAAAGTCAATAATATCACCCTGTTTGCAAACACGGTCGTTTAAATAATTGTAACTATAATATCCGTTACCAGTCCGTTTTATTCGGCGTCGAACCCGCGTTCCATCAGAAAACTCAATTCCAACTTCTGCAGTATTCTTTCCAGAATTGAGGTTGATTAAGTCCGTTAGTTTCTCTGCACGCAGATTGCGGGCGCTGGATAAGGCGAGAACAAAAAGGATTGCATCAATGATATTGCTTTTACCAGAACCATTGGGGCCGGAAATGACCGTGAAGCCTTCAAGAAAAGGAATTTTTGTCTTTTTTGAGAAAGATTTGAAGTTATCGATCTCCAGCTCTGTGATATGCAAAGACCGGGCTCCTTACTTCTTTGCAGGATCCGCTTTCTCATCATCGGTGGCGTAGATGAGATCGCTCTGTTTTTTGGCAGGTTCTTTGCCCTTTTTTCTGCCATAGCCAGGCGTTGCAACAATAAAGTTCTTATCTCCTCGCCGAGGTTCCAGCTTCATTGTACCGTCAGATTGCATGATCATGTCCATTGAAGGTTCCTCGGGTTTAGCTGGTGCATCTCCCTGACGTGCAGACTTCGGTCGCATTACAACAGTACTACCTGCTTGTGATGTACTTCCAGGTGCTGCCTGTTGTTGCGAACCCTGAACAATTGGCTGAACTCTCTTGAGTTCCTGCCGACTCCGTTCTTCACTCATCTTCGAGAGTTTCATCGTAATAGATTTTAAGTCAAGGAGCTCTTCCGTGAGACCCTTCAAAAGTGCCTCGATTTCCTTAATCTTACGTTCCATCGCTACAATGCGGTCATCGCTTGCAGCTCCACCAGTTGATCCATTTGTCATTCTAATCAATTTCTCCTGTTCATCCAGTTCTAACTTAACCAGTCTGGTCTTTGCATTTTTCTGCAGCAATCCAGCCTATAAAGGTAAGGATTGACGCTATACTAATTATAAATAATAGTATTGATCGCCGGATAAGGAAAAAAGGTTTGTGCTATTTTCCTCGGTTATTTCCTCTGTACGTAACAAAATTCATGTATATCACGCGCTTTGATTGGAATTAGGCAATTTTGTAATGAGTGATTTCTATTCTGAAGAGAATTAGTCAGACCTGATAACAAAACTGTATTACCTAATTGCAGCACACCCTTTTCCATATGTCCTATCTTGCGAAAACCGATCCGCAAATAGCAGATATTATTGAAAAAGAAAGATTGCGGCAGCAAAACGGGCTGGAACTTATTGCATCCGAAAACCTCGTTTCTAGGGCTGTACTTGAAGCAGTGGGGTCAATCATGACCAACAAATATGCAGAAGGCTACCCCGGCAAGCGATATTATGGAGGGTGCGAGTTTCATGATATGGCAGAGAATCTCGCCCGAGATAGATTGAAAAAGCTCTTCGGTGCACAACACGCAAACGTACAACCTCACTCAGGTACCCAAGCAAACATGGCGGTTTATTTTGCATTCATGAAGCTTGGCGAGGGACTGTTGAGCATGAAACTAACGCAGGGCGGACATCTTTCTCATGGTTCACCAGTCAGTTTCACCGGCCAGTTTTATAAGGTGAGCCAATACAGTCTCGATCCAAAAACAGAACGCCTAGATTATGGCATAGTTGAGGAACTTGCACGTAAAGAGAGACCGAAAATAATTGTTTGCGGTGCTTCAGCATACCCTCGAACTATTGATTTCAAAGCGTTCCAGGAAATTGCAGATGCGGTAGGTGCGTACTGTATGGCTGACATTGCCCATATTGCAGGTCTTGTGGCCAGCGGTGTTCATCCCACTTCAGTAGGTGTCACGAACTTCACAACAACGACCACTCACAAAACACTTCGTGGTCCTCGTGGTGGTGCTATTATGTGCAACACCGAATATGCTCAAGCTATCGACAAGGCTGTGTTCCCCGGTATGCAGGGCGGTCCACTCATGAACACAATCGCTGCAAAAGCAGTTTGTTTTGAGGAGGCTTTGCGCCCCTCTTTTAAGGAGTATAATAAACAGATTGTAAAAAACGCAAAAGTTCTTGCTGAAACTCTGAGTGATACTGGACTTCGACTTGTTTCAGGTGGTACGGACAATCACCTGATGCTCATTGACCTTACATCACAGGGTATTACTGGACTCGAAGCTGAAACAGCCCTCGGCAAAGCAGGTATTACGGTGAATAAGAATACAATTCCCAATGAAACTAAGAGCCCATTTATTACAAGCGGACTCCGTATCGGTACACCCACGGTCACTTCACGTGGTATGAAAGAGGGAGAGATGCGTGAAATCGGCAGATATATCGCACGTATTGTTAAAGACATTCACAATGAATCGACGATTAAGGATATACTCCTTAAGGTCACTGCAATGTCGAGTAAATTCCCGCTCTATCCAGAATAAAAAGAATCGATTCCTCAAATTAAATCCCCGGTTAATATGATCCTAGATGGAAAAACGTGCTCAGAAAGACGGCTCGAGATTCTACGTGAGGAAATCGATGAATCGGGACTCAATCCTACTTTAGCAACTGTGATTGTAGGAGCCAACCCCGCATCTCAAATGTATGTACGTATGAAGCAACGTACCTGTGAAAAAGTTCACATTGAGTCTGTTGGGATTGAATTACCGGCAAATACAAAAACAGATCAGGTATTAGTTACAGTTCACCAGTTGAACAATGATTCTGATATTGATGGGGTTCTTGTCCAACTTCCCCTTCCCAAAACAATTGATACAGGGATTGTTATACGATCGGTTCGTTCCGACAAGGATGTCGATGGATTCCATCCTTACAATCTCGGACTCCTCTTTTCTGGAAAACCAGTATTTGTTCCATGTACACCAAAAGGTATCATGACTCTATTTGGTGAATATGAAATTGATGTCGCAGGAAAGAATGCAGTTGTTCTCGGACGAAGTCTTGAAGTCGGGAGACCGATGGCTGCACTTCTCACAAATGCCGATGCAACTGTAACTATTTGTCATAGCAAAACCTCCAATCTTTCCGAAGAGACTTTGAGAGCAGATATACTAGTCTCTGCTATTGGAAAACCGCAATTTATTACCGCAAATATGGTGAAGCCAGGCGCTGTGATAGTTGACGTTGGAATCAATCAGCTTAATGGTAAATTAGTTGGTGACGTGGACTTTGAGGCAGTTAAGGAGATTGCCTCTGCTATAACCCCAGTGCCTGGAGGGGTTGGTCCTATGACGATCGCAACACTTATGGAGAACACTTTCCTAGCAGCGAAGTTGAGGTCATGCAGCACTGTGTGGTGAATGGTCATGAGATTGGCGGTGGATCACCCATCAAAATTATGGGAATAATCAATTGTAGCCCAGAATCTTTTTTTAATGGATCCTACGTCCCAACGGCATCTGTTCATTCAGCGGCAATAGAGATGGTGGAGCATGGTGCAACAATCATTGATGTAGGTGCACGAAGCACTGCTCCAAATGTACAACCAATCAGTGGGAGAGAAGAAGTGGAGAGGATCGGTTCGGCACTCAAAGAACTGGATGGAAGCGGTATTACTGTTTCTGTTGATACCATGCATCCGGGAGTACTTGAAGTCTGCCTAAAACATGATATTCACATGGTAAACGATATAGCAGGGCTCTCCTCTGAATCGTATGCAAAGATGGTTGCAGAGACCCATCTGCCGATGATTTTAATGGCGTCTTTTTCACGTCAAGGAGATCCTGTCGGTTTCGATGCAACGATGAAAGCAATGGAGACGGTTACTTCCCGTTGTGAACGTTATGGAATTGATAATTATATTCTCGATCCTGCTATAGGTATCTGGACTCCGTTTCGATCTGTTGAGGATGATTGGGATATCTGTCGAAATTTCGAGAAATTTAGGATCTTCAACCGGCCACTGCTTGCTGCCATATCTCGAAAAACATTTATTGGTAGCTTGCTGGATCAAGAACCCGAAGAAAGACTTTATGGCTCCCTTGCTGTCACGATGATGTTACTTTCTAAAGGGGCGTCATTGGTTCGTACGCATGATGTAGCCGCTACTGCTGATACAATAAAAGTTTATGAACGGATGGTGAAAGGGGCATGAATGCCTCTTTTTCAGTCTTTGGGTTAGCGACAGGATTGATAAACCCCGGTGACGATATCGCTGCAAGAATTGTTAAGACTGCAGAGAAATCAGAATGTCGGGGAATTTGCAGCGGGGACATTATTGTACTAGCAGAGTCGATGGTGGCAACTGCAGAGAGTCGTGTAATTGATCTAAAGACAATAAAGCCTTCAAAACAGGCAAAGGAGCTAGCCCAAAAATATGATATGGATCCCCGTTCTGCTGAAGTGGTGCTCCGCGAAAGCGATTCTATAATAGGGGGTATCCCACACTTCCTTCTCTGTATGACAAATGGTACGCTTCTACCTAATGCAGGTGTTGATGGTTCCAACGCACCTCCTGGTTGCCTTATACCACTTCCGTTGAATCCAGATGCAAGTGCAGTTAGAATCAGAAATGAGATTGAGCAATTATGTGGCGTGAAAGTTGGTGTGATCATTGCAGATAGTCGAACTCATGCGATGAGATCTGGGTGTAGTGGAGTTGCTATCGGCTGTGCAGGGATTGAATCGGTGATTGATGACCGTGGTCGGGCGGATCTTTTTGGTAGGCGAATGGAAGTCACAAAGAGAGCAATTGCCGATAACATTTCATCAGCGGCAGAAATTGTGATGGGTGAAACTGATGAAGGAGTGCCCGCTGCTATTGTGCGAGGATTGGACATCCCAATTAAAGAGGTCTCTGGTGTGGAGTCGATCGATGCTAACGATTGTTTGTTTATGGGTTTGCTAAGAAGGAGAGATTAAAACCGTTATTTGAAGGTGTCAATTTTATTGAAGATATTTTTCTAATAATTTTTTTATTCGAGGTTTTTTAAGAGCATTAAATGCAGCTGCTTGTTCTGCTTCTTGCATAGTATTCCCCTTACCCTCATCGCAATCAATATTACGAATAGAAACTTTTGCGGTGAATGTTGGATTGTGATCTGGGCCCTGCTTATTCACCCTAAAATACTGAGGAACACTTTTCCATTCTTTTTGTACACATTCTTGGAGTTGTCTTTTATAGTTGATACCGGGATTAAATCGAAGGATATCATTTTTAATAATTCCTAAAACTTTTTTTGATAAGGAGGTAATGTCCTTATTTTCTGAGAGGTAAAGGTAGCCGATTAATGCCTCAAAATCATCACTTGTAATCTGGTCATTATTGACGTCTTTTCTTTGAAAAAAAGAGGGACATAATTTTTTTATCTCATCGCTATGGATAGAAACAATCTTATTAAGATAATCATTCGATGTTGCACCCATTTTATCAGTTAATTGACCTTCTGATGATGATGGATGATTTTCGTTAAGATAATCTGCTACAATCAAATTGAGCACTCGATCGCCGAGAAATTCAAGCCTTTCAAATTCATGAGATGGAAGATTTTCTAAATCTGGTGCGGTGTTTGGCATATCAAAACAACTCTCTCAAGACTTACCAATTCTTTCTATACCAACCCTACCATTCTCTGTTGTAAGCCTGAAACCCCGTTCTTCAAGAAAAGATCGACTCTTTCCAGTCCCATGAATCAATAACTCAACAAGATCGTCCTTTTCATCTATATCCGTGTGAAGCCGGAACGAATCGATTACCTCGTAGGAGAGGCCACATTCTTCAGCAATTCTGATATGTTTGAGGAAGCTTCCCCCATAATAATCGACATGGAATCGTTTGGGGTCTTTAAGGAGGATAACATTTGTTCCTCCGCCACGACCTGGAACAATAGCTATATCCTTTTTAGTCTCAAGAACGCGTTTGATTGATGTTTCATCGGCAAGCGGGAGATCTGCCATTATTATAAGCACACTGGTCACTGCACATGTAAGGTACTCGTTGAGTGCATCTGATAGTCCAACATCCTTTATTGTAACCTGCACAAGCTCAGAATCAAAAAGCTCGGTCCCGAGTATCACCGGTTGGCAGTCTGCTTCCTTTACTGCAGTGACAACATCGAGAAGCATTGCTTCGGCAAACGCCTCACGTTCAGCTTCATCGAGTACGCAGGAGAGGCGACTCTTTGGGTTTTTCGGTTTAAAGGGAATTATTGCCGTGGCTCTCATCATGGTATGTTGTGTAGTTCGGGAAAGGAAAAAAAGGTAGTGTACTTAGTTGCAAAACTTTCAAAAGTATGAATATGGAGGAGTATGGGGGATTATTTCGATATATTATTACTTTCAAACTTAATTCGATTGGCCGGGATCTGAATTTCGAAACATGCACCAGAACCGGCAGTACCATTTTCTCGAATGGTCATACCATTTGAGGTGAGAATTTCTCGCGTGACATAGAGTCCCCACCCCGTGAATTTACCGAACCCTTTTTCAAATATTTTCTCCTTTTCCTCAGGCACGACTCCAACACCATCATCTTCAATGAAAAGAATAGCACCTTTGTCAGTACGCTGGAGTCGAATTTTAATCTCAGTTGTGCGCTTTCCATGACGGATAGCATTATCAAAGAGGTAAAAAAACGCTTTTGCAATGAGTAGATCTGAATAAATAGAGGCGTGGGCTGTTTCAATGCGAATAGCGATTGTACCAATCTCTATCTCATCTCGGGCGATGTTCACGAGCAAATCGATCTTATTCCATCTGGGGGGCTCCTCTCCTATATTTTGGAACACTTTTGAATACAAAAGGATTCTTCTCATTTTATCAGAGGCTCGACGTTCAATTGCTAAAAAATTTAAAAGTTGTTCATCTTTCACCATAGTGCTCAACAACTCGTTGTATCCCATAATAGCGGTTAGTTGGTTGAGTACGTCGTGCCTCGTAACACTACCAACAATCTGCAGTTTCTTCTGGGCAATCTCTAATGCTTTCTGTAATTCGGCAACAGTCAGTTCAGGAATAGTGGACTTTTCAGTCTGACGATCTTTGTTATTTTCGTTCAAACTCAGATTGTTTCTTTCTAGCGACATTCTTATCCTTTAGGTCCTAGATATTTCCTCACTTATTGGAAGAACTCTTTCATAAACTAGTCATCATAAATTGTATTAACTTACCGATATTTTCTTAACTAGAGCTCTTGTTGATAAAAGACAACTTCCAAACTATTTCGCAGAAAAAGAACTAATGCAGAATACAACAAAAATTAGAGAAGTAACACTTTAGTGAGAAATTCATGCAGCGCCGAATTATAACATTCTCTCGAAACGTTTTTCTTCCGCTAACCACAGTGTGTCGAAACCGGTGCGGTTACTGTATTTTCAGAACTCCGATACAAGAGGGATGTATTATGAGACCTCAAGAGGTGGAGCAGACACTAAAACATGGCGCTCTTATGGGATGTACCGAGGCACTCTTTACATTTGGTGAACGTCCTGAAGAGGAGCATGGATTCAACGACTATATTCACAGAATAGGTTATACCACCATTCTCGATTATTGTGAAGCAATGTGTAAAAAGAGCATACAGTTTGGAATATTACCACACACAAATGCAGGCATTCTTACGTACGAAGAGATGAAGCGACTACGGCCAGTAAATGCAAGTATGGGACTGATGCTTGAGACAACTGCTAAACTCCCAGCACACGCAAACTCAAAAGGAAAAGATCCAGAAGTTCGGATTGCGATGATCGAGGGGGCTGGAAAACTTAAAATTCCTTTTACCACCGGTATCCTTCTTGGAATTGGAGAGAAAACATCAGATCGGGAAGAATCGCTCATTATTATTCGCAATATTCATAAAAGATATAAACACATCCAAGAGGTAATTCTTCAGAATTTCTGCCCAAAACCGGGAACACCAATGGCAGGATTTCATATTCCAACAACGGACGAAATCTGTGCTACATTACAGCTTGCACGTGAAATTTTACAAAAAGATATTGCAATCCAGATCCCCCCTAATCTACTTGACGCATCGACACTGATCTCGTGCGGAGTTGATGACCTTGGGGGTGTTTCTCCGCTTACTATAGATTACGTGAATCCCGAACACCCTTGGCCTGCAATTGAAGAACTTAAAAAGATCATTGGAAATGCAGAACTCATAGAGAGACTTTGTATCTACCCTCAGTTTATCAAACGAGGCTGGTATGATACCAATTTGGAACCTCTAATAAACCAGCTCGCACAAACAATAAAATCAAGGAGCAGTTGACCTTGAAACAGACGAATCTCTTGTACTCAGGAAAGGCAAAATCGGTATATCGGACCGATACAAAAGGAAAATTGATTATCGAATTCCGAGATGATATTACTGCATTTGATGGCAGAAAAAAGGACGTTTTAAAAAATAAAGGGAACTTCAATGCAGAAGTCTCTGCATTCGTTTTTAGATACCTCGAAAAAAATGGAGTAAAAACGCATTTTGTAAAAATGATTGATGAAAACAAGATGATCGTACGTGAACTCTCAATGATCCCTCTTGAAGTGATCGTACGGAATCTTACTGCTGGTTCACTTGTTCGTAAATATCCGTTTAAGGAAGGATCACCCCTTAATCCGCCTGTTATTGTGATCGATTACAAAGACGATTCTCGTCACGATCCTATGCTTAACGATGATATCATAATTGCACTTGGGCTTACCACGAGTGCAGAACTTAAAAAGATCAAAACAATTTGTCTCAAGATTAACCATCTTCTTAAAGACTTTCTTGCAAAACAGGGGATTATACTCGTCGACTTCAAAATGGAATTCGGGCGGCAAGGTAAGACCATCTATCTCGGAGACGAGATCAGCATGGATTCGATGCGTCTATGGGATAAAAAGACCGGGAAGTCACTCGATAAGGATGTTTATCGATTCGACAAAGGGGATGTAATGGCAACATATAACCTTGTCACAAAACGAATTACGACAACAAAAACAAGAGTGCACAAGAAACGATGAGTCTTGAGAGAGATAACTATGAAATTTGATGTAACAATCACAGTTGGGCTCAAGGAAGGTATGCTTGACCCGGAAGCGCAGACAATAAAAAATGCGATCAAAAACCTTGGGTACGAGACTGAGTCTTTAAAGACTGCTCGACTCTTTAGAGTCCGTTTAGATGCAGCGAATAAAGCAGCTGCACGAAAGATGGCAGAGAAGATGTGCGAGCGGCTCCTTGCGAATCCAATAATTCACAAGTTTGAGATTGAGGTCTCTTGATGAGGTTTGGAGTCGTTCAGTTTGGTGGTAGCAACTGCGACCGCGATGTAGTCTATGCTCTATCTAAAGTTTGTAGTGTTGACACTGATCTAATATGGTATAAAGAACGGTTGAAAAAGAACTACGATGCTGTGATTCTTCCAGGGGGTTTCTCTTATGGAGATTACCTCCGGGCTGGAGCTATTGCAGCTCGTACAGCAATCATGGGAGATGTGGTGAAACACGCAGAATCTGGAAAACTTGTTCTCGGTATATGTAACGGCGCACAAATTCTCGCGGAGAGTGGTCTAGTGCCAGGAGTTTTCACAATTAATGCATACCCAAAATTTATTTGTAAATGGGTTCATCTCCGGTTGGAAAATGTGATTTCACCTTTCACTTCACTTTATAAAAAAGGAGACGTTGTCAAAATGCCAATCGCTCATGCCGAAGGACGGTATGTTGCACCAGCAGAAACCTTATCCGCACTGAATAAAAACAACCGTGTCGTATTCCGATTCTGTGATGAAAATGGGAATGTAACGTCAGACGTAAACCCGAATGGTGCTGCAGAAAACATTACCGGTGTCCTTTCCGTTAAGAATAACGTCCTTGCTATGATGCCACATCCAGAACGATCATCGGAACAAATTCTTGGTTCTGCTGATGGAAAACGGATCTTTGAATCGATGATCCAGTATATCGAGCGCAAAGACTAAAGTATCGAAGGAAGATAGTTCACCAGCAAAAAAATGAGATGAACAAATACTATGAGTGATGAGACCACGGAGAGAGAGATGTTGAAATGGGCGAAAGCATATGCCAAGAAAAACAAATTGGTGCTAAATCCCAATAAAAAGCAGCTTGAGACAGTCATTCGTGGACTTGTCCGAAACAAATCACGATTCGGGCACCAGTATTGCCCTTGTCGGATTCGAAGCGGAGATGAAGAGAAAGACCGAGCTATTGAGTGCCCCTGTATCTATCATAAGGATGAAATCAAACAGGACGGTAGCTGCCATTGTAATCTCTATTTCAAAAAAGCATGATTATTTCCACCAAATCCGTTTTACTAGATTTGATGTTTCCTATCAATTCCTGTTAACAACGGTTCCAATTTACTGAGAGAGAATCAAAGAGAATTTTTAGGAACTTTTAAATTGGTAAAAAAGTTGGAAAGGATTGAAATTACCGCTCCAACCGAAACTTAAGAAAGATGACATGATAAATTGCGTAAAACCCAACGAGTACGGCTGCACTGTATCCAAGAATTGCAAGCCAGAAAACCTCTCTAGGAAGAGTCATAGAGGAGGATAGGAGAACAAGAGAGGACCCAACAACAAGAGCTGCCACCACAAGGCCTATCATGATTTTATCACTTGCTCGGTCAAGTGCCATTTGCAGTTTTTGAAGATCAGTATCTACAATTTCAAGCCGAACAGTCCCAGTTGAGAGTCGTTTTAGCATTAAATTCACGTTGCGTGGCAAGTCAAAAAGTGCGTCAACACCTTCCATCAATGAATTAGATGCCCGCTTTAGGTAAGCAGCTGAAAGAGTATTTGTGTCTGCAAGTTTTGTGAGATATGGTGTGATTTCTTTGCCAAAATTGAACTGTGGATCAAGCCTGACACCAATGTCCAAAACCATCACAAACACTTTTAGCAACAGCATCAGGTTCATGGGTACCTTCATTCGGTACCTTCGCATTGTCTCAGTAAGTTCTGTAACCACAAAGCCGAAGTTAAATTGCTGAACCTGATCGCCGCCGAAGTCATGTATCATGATATAAAGATCATCACGAAGCGCTTCACGATCGACTTCATTGATCACGATACCGAATCCTTCGAGCGACTTTAGCATTAACTCAATATCGTCGGTAACTAAAGCAAAGAGTAAGTTGATGAAGATCTGACGTTTTTCTGGACGGAGCACCCCTACAATACCAAAGTCCAAAAAGACAACATCGCCTTCTTTCGTAACAAGTAAATTGCCTGGGTGTGGATCACCATGGAAGAATCCATCCTCAAAAATCATCTTTAAGTATGCATGAAACCCTCGCACCCCGACAGAATGTGGGTCGACCCCAAGACTCTTGATTGCATCAGGATCATCAATTCGCACTCCGTCAACAAACTCCATCACCAGCAGGTGTGGTGATGAATATTCCCAGTATATTTTTGGAAACCGGATACCAGGAACATTCAGAAAGTTGCGTGCCATCCGGTCTGCGTTACGAGCGTCTCGTAAAAAATCTAGCTCTTTTCTGATTTGAATGGCAAAATCTTGCACCATTCCGATAGGGTTGTACACCCGTACTTCTGGGAATACAGCATCGATGCGTTCTGCCATCGATGTTAGGATAGCCAGGTCGGTCTCAATAATATCTCGAATTCCAGGACGCTGAACTTTGAGCGCGACTTTGGTGCCATCTTTTAATATTGCACAGTGAACCTGCCCGATGGATGCAGATGCAACCGGTGTCTCATCGATCTCACAGAACCAATCATTAATATTGGGACAAGTCTGTTGAATAACCGCTTGAACATCCGAAAATGGGATTGGCTTTGCATGATCTTGTAGTTTCTTGAGCTCATAGATCAATTCTGGCGGTAGTAACTCCGTCCTCGTACTCATGATCTGCCCGAACTTCACGAAGGTTGGTCCGAGCTCTTCAATTGCAAGACGCATCCGCTCATAAATTGTCGATGTTTCTGGTTGACCACTTGGAGTTGGAAGCCGGAACCGAGCTCGTCCTGGAAACATCTTCTCGAGCCCAATGCCAAAACCGTATTTGCCGAGAACGTCCACGATCTGCGCATAACGCCGGATCCTGGTTACCATGAATAATGATTGGACTTCGGGCTACTTAACAATCACTTCTAAAGGAGCAGTTAAAATTAGAACAAACTACTTCTCTTTTCTAAAAATGACAATTCGATTTGTATTGGTACCACACCCCATATTATCCACACCCCAGATGTGGGATGTCTTTGTGAATTCCTGACTATTGATCATGATCGCTTCGCATGTAAAACCAGCATCGAGTCCAAGTGGTACAACCTCTTCCTCAAGACGGACAGTGCCTTTACGTACTTCACCAACCTCAAATGCCAACCAACCACCTTTCTTTGTCAAACGGTATATTTCATAAAAAACATCACGTATTACTCGGGTCCATTCTTCGACACTTTTTGCCATCGTGATTCTTTTGCTAATTGCGTTGCTATCGAGGTTATTAAACCAACATCTAAGCCAGTTGTCATCTTGATACTGGACAATGTCTAGAAATGGTGGAGATGTTACAGTAAGCTGTACCGATTCCGTCACTATCTCTGGTGTATATCTCGAATCAGTCGTTAGAAATTGTGCTTGCTTACTAGCTCGTTTTAGTTGGCGAACCTGAGATGCGGTCAATGTCCTAATGAGACTCTTTGTCTTTCGAATTATCAAATTGTGAGTGTCACGATATTCAGGCACCTGATTTCTTCTCATATTGATTCTCATTTGACTCTGCTGAGAAACCGCTTGATTAGGAGGTAATGTATAAACAGAGAGAAATCCTGACGAATGGCCAGTAAGCCGGTTTGTTGCAACCATTGCAATCCAGCGATCGAGATAATCCACCTCACCTTTCTGCCGCTTCTTGGCAATGTAATTTCGAATCGCGACAATCTCACGTTCGGTTTTAGGGTGGTAGAACATAGAGAGATCAAGTTCTGAAGGTGGTCCATCTCTCGATATATCATTGAGTCTTTTTTCCACTGCTGAAATGGTGGGAGGAGTGAACCGCGGTTCGGTCATTAGCTTAGAAAGTGGATTTGAATCGTTGGCAATGACCTTACACCCACACAACCCCGCCTCAATTGCTGTCGTTCCCCGACCACTGAATGGATCATATACAATATCCCCGTTCTTTGTAAACAAATCAATGAAGAACTTAGGGAGTTGGGGTTTGAAGCAGGCACGGTAAGAAATCTCATGAATGGATGATGCTTTTCGCTGCTCCGCCGTCCAGAACTCGTTGATAAACATTGGAACCTTTTCGCCACCAAATGAGCCAATTACAAGTTTTGTGGACCTCTTACTAATTGTTGGACTAGTGAACTTCCTCAGATACGATTTCAGATCACTATTGCGGGAGTCAGGCATTGTGTTCTTTCACTTATTAAATACCCGTTTATACGATAGGACTATATCAACTGTAAGGGGATTGATTTTTAAAAATGATTCGTCGTCATTTGTGGGTGAAATACGCCATTATGTTATTATCACCCAATGAATCGATCCGTGCAAATCCAACTCGTTCAAACTGGACGACATTCCCAAGTTCCCTTTTCACAACCGGTTCACAAACACCGTGCACATCGCCACTCTGTGTTCGTAATGTGCAAACAAACGTTTCTTGTACAGGCAGCCATTGGATGATTGATGACTTTGCAGCCCTAGCATCTGCAAGAGCATCGCCAGCATACACAAGTTGAGGGATATCACCATTCCAAGCGACCTTCACGTTAAAGAGATCTTTGAGACGCAGCATTGTGATATTCTGAGTAAGTTCTGATCTCGGTAAAACTACGGTTCCTGTAAATGTTAGTTCCCGAGAACCTCGGGATGCATCGGCAGGATGGAGCATCGCATGAGCTGTACGGGTAGGAGCGCCTTCAATCCGAAATTCAGCTGGATTTGGTACGAAGAAATATCTGTTTGCGATAGAGTCGATTAACTTCTTATTCTCCGCATATAGATTGTCCCATGAAAATGAAATATCAGTTTCTCCAATCCCGATTGCTAGCGTCGCATTTTTCACTGCATCAGGTAATATACCACGACGGGCTAGCGCACGAAGTGTCCCGAGCCGAATATCATCCCATCCAGTATAACTGCCTTCTTGAATACCACGTCGCATCTGGGAAGTTGAGAGCACAACACCTTCAATTCCCATTCTACCATAATGTCGATATATCGGAACTTTCCAGCCGAAATAATCGTAAATATATCGCTGCCTTCGGGTGTTTGCGATGTGATCCTTACCTCGAATTACATGTGTAACTCCTAAAAGATGATCATCAGCAACCACAGAGAAATTCATGAGTGGATAAACATGTGCCTCAACTTTTGGATGGGGTGGAGAATCAAGAATCCGAAAAGCCGGGAAATCACGCATTGCGGGATCAGGGTGATTGAGATCCGTTTTTACTCGTACCGATGCTTCTCCTTCAGCAAAACGGTGATCGATCATTTTCTCCCAGAGATCTAGATTGGTTTCAACCGAATGATCACGGCACGGACAAGCAATCTTGGCAATCTTTAGTTCCTTAAAGTGTTCGTTGTCGCATGTGCAAATGTAGGCTCCGCCCCTTTCGATAAGCTGGCGACACAGGTCATAGTATAGATGCAGACGGTCACTCTGGGTTACTGTTTCGGAAATACAAAGCCCAAGCCATGCAATGTCCTCTTTCACCATCTCATAAGCATCTGGATCAACGCGTTTTGGGTCAGTGTCCTCTATTCGAAGGATGTATCTACCCCCGTATTGCCGTACGTATGCATCATTGAGTACTGCCGCACGAGCGTGACCGATATGTAGAGGACCAGAGGGGTTGGGTGCAAACCGCATAACAACACCGTTCTCTGCATCTTCGAGGTCAGGAAGTACTTTTTTATGTTCATGCTTTTCTGAGAGAGCTGCAATCATATCTGGAGCAATCTCTCCGAGCTTTGAACATCGCTGATCCGGTGAAAGGGTGGCAACTTCAGCAATAACCTCCTTCGCAATTGCTGCAATTTCCTTTGCCCGTGTTCGAAACTCTGGATGTGCACCCATCACCATGCTGATAACTGCACCACTCTGCGGTATACCACCGTGTTTTACTGCATTTTGAAGGGCACATCGGTAGAGCAGGTCTCGCGGGTTATCCCCTGCCATCTAAAAACTCCGTGTTACAAAGAACTTCCCTATATCTTTTAACAACTCTCTCTCTGGTGATTGAGGTAGTGTATTAAGTAATCGGTTACTTTCGTTAACTAAATCGGTAGCGGCTTTTTTAACGTCGGCAATTACACCAACCTTGTCTAGGATCGAAATAACTTCCTCAATATCAGCATCTGAAAGATCACGTTTGTATTTTGATAAGTCAATTCCTTTCTCCCTTGCCCTAATCCAAATAAGAGTTTGTTTTCCGTCACGAAGATCAGAAGCACGATCCTTTCCGCTCTTTTCACTTGAGGTAAGCAAATCGATCAAATCATCCTGAATCTGAAAAGCGATACCTGTATTTAGCCCAAATTGGTAGAGATTTTTCGCTTGATAGGGGGTTCCCCCAGCAAGGATAGCGCCAATACCAGCAGCTGCGGCATAAAGCATCCCTGTCTTCTTCTTTGCCATTTCGAAATATTCGTCCTCAGTAACATCATCCCTTTTTTCGAACGACATGTCCAAGTGTTGTCCTGCGCAGATTTCGGCGCAGGCTCGAGCAAGCATTGAAACAGCTCGGATCTTTGCCTTTTCCGATGCCATTGCAAGACAGAGAAACTCGAATGCACGTGCATATAGAACATCGCCAGCTAAGATCCCCGTTGGAATATCCCATTTTGTATGGACGGTTGGAACTCCCCTTCGCATTGTGTCATCATCCATGATGTCATCATGCACAAGAGTGAACGTATGGATTAGCTCAAGAGATAGGGCAGCAGGCAAGATATCCGATGAGCTTCCATGGTTTATTGCATCAGCACTTAGCATCACAACAGCTGGTCGTAAACGTTTGCCACCCGCAACGAGCAGGTGTGTACTTGCCCGATCAAGGTCACTCCATGTATTTCCGAAAGACCTGTCGATCAAACTGTCTATTTGTGTTGCCACCATTTCCAGATACTGTTCGAGTTCCATTTTTTCCCTTGCCTAATTTAACTTGGTGCGTTGCCCGTTGCGCAGCATATGGAGGTCAGAATGAAGGGTGTAACCCAAATCTGAAGCAAAGTCGGAATACCTTGCACTCATCTTAAGATCACCATGAGCAGGAATGATGTGTTGAGGGTTAAGTAAGTGGACCAGTTCGTAGTGGTCTTCACAATACGCGTGCCCACTCACATGCAAATCTTCGAAGATGCGAACGCCGGCGAGTTTTAAGTGAGCTTCCACCATATATCGCTGACCGAAGTTCATGGGGTTGGGAATTACAGTAGCAGAAAAAATAACCTTGTCACCCTTTGTGAGCTGGTACGGAGTGTCACCAGTTGAAATACGGGTAAGAATTGAACCGGGTTCTCCCTGATGTCCGGTGACGATTGGCAAGAACTTATCCTTACCTGCCTTCATCATACGCCGCAGTGTTCGATCGATTGTACGTCGGTTGCCAAAGACACTGGTAGTTGAAGGGAACGAGACAAGCTTCATCTGCTCGGCGGTCACCGAATACCGTTCCATGGATCGCCCAAGCAATACAGGTTTTCGCCCAATCTCGTGTGCACATTCTGCAAGCGTCTTTACTCTCGCGATATGCGATGAGAAGGTAGAAACGAGAATTGCATTTTTATCATCCTCATAGCTTGTGATCGTATCACGAACAAGATCACGAGCGATCCGTTCGCTAGGTGCTCTACCTGGCCGCTCAATGTTGGTACATTCTACAATTAAGGCAAGTACACCTTCTTTACCAATCTGACGGAGCCGACCGAAGTCTGGAACCTCACCAATAACTGGTGTTCGATCCAGCTTAAAGTCACATGCATATACGATAGCCCCATGAGGTGTATGGAGCACTGCCATTACAGTATCGATTATCGAATGCTGCATTCGTACAAACTCTAAAACAAGGGTCTGCGAGATTGTATATCGTTGACCTGACTTTAACGCGAAGAGTTTGTTATTTACACCGAACTTCTGTTCTCCAGAAATCTGCTGACGGATTAGTTCTGTCGTATAAGGCGTTGAAATGATTGGTGCATTATACCGATGTGCAAGCTTTGGGATTGCTCCTATATGGTCGAGATGCCCATGTGTGCAAATGATTGCTTTCACAGTCCCCTCAACCGCATTCATTAATGTGTCGTCAGGTATTGCCTTGATCTTGATTAGATCGAGGGAATGCATGTTCTCTATTTCCGCATCCTCGTGGATCATTACCTGATCCAAACGAAGTCCCATGTCAAAAATGACAATTTCTTTGCCGCAGCGGACGGCAGTCATATTTCTCCCGACTTCGTCATACCCGCCTACGGCGATGATTTCTATATCCATTTGTTGTCTCCTGTCTGTTCTTGTGTTTGTTTAAACAAATCTTCTAAGATTATTTTTTGAGCCGTACCGGATTGTCCTTGTCGATCATTTGTCGTGTCCTTCCGGTAATAAACATCCGTGTCTTTTTCAGATCGGAAATTTTCGCTGAACCCGTGAGAAACATCGCCACGTCCAACTGATGGTGAATCGTATCGATTGTCTGTTTTAGAACCGCATCGGTCTTTAGAGCTGGCTTGAGAAGTGGAAGTGCCATACCACAAAGATCCGCACCCAAAGCTAGTGCCTTTGCAATATCCTGTCCACTCCGGATGCCTCCCGATGCAATTACAGGTCCTCCAACTGCAAGTACCTCACATAAACTCACTACAGTTGGTATACCCCAATCTCCAAAGTCTTCTCCGAGAACTTTTTTCTCTTTCTCTCGAATATTCCGGCTTTTTTTGGCACGTAGGCTCTCTACGACAGCCCATGATGTGCCGCCACGACCTGCAATATCGATTGCATCAACGCCAGCCCCCCAACATTTTCGTGCGATTTCAGCGGAAATGCCAGACCCGGTCTCTTTGACAATAACCGGTGTCTTCTTTTCTTTGCATAAATCGCGGATAGCATCAATGCATCCAACCGCGTTATAATCGCCTTCCGGTTGAATTGCTTCTTGCAGGAAGTTGAGGTGAATAGCAATAGCGTCTGCATCAATCATTTTGATTGCCTCTTCCGCCCATTCCACCCCATGATCGCGAAGCTGGACAACTCCGAGGTTAGCAACAATAAATGCGTTTGGTGCTTCATCACGCACAACTGAAAAAGTATCAGCTAGTTCTGGGTTCTCAAGAGCCGCCCGCTGAGAGCCCACGCCCATTCCAATACCATAATGCTCTGCCGCTCGCGCAAGCCGTGCATTTGCGATTTTAGTTTCAGGGTGTCCACCTGTCATTGCCGATATGAATAAGGGCGATGAAAACTTGTGAGAGAGGAATTGCGTATGCCGGTCAATCGCTGCCATATTGCACTCCGGCAGCGCATTGTGAACGAACCTTATGTCAGAAAAACCAGCATCGCCACACTCGACATCTTCTTCTGCGCAGATCCGCAGATGATCAAGCTTCCGCGACGATGTATAACGCTTTTTATCTCCCATTGTTTTTACCTACCCTTTCATACTTACTTTCGTCCCGCTACAATCTCTTCCAAAGAGGAAATCCGAAATGTGTGAGACATGAAATATTTCAGATTCGATACCTGCTTTTGCAAGATCGAGAAGTTCATTGATCTTTCCCTTCATTCCACCGGTGACATCGGTATGGGATGAGCTACCGATCTGGAGACTGGGTACAGATGCCGGAGTAATCACCGGCACCACCGCTCCTCCATCCAGTACTCCCGGTACATCGGTGGCGAGACCTACTCGGTGCATCCCAAGTAGGGGTGCAAGATAACGCACGATCTGGTCTCCTGAAATGATACAGGATCCACGTTTATGGTCCATCACCACGTCTCCGTGGATCACCGGAACCATTCCGAGTTTTAACATTTGGTCGAGTTGACGATACTCGAACGAAACCAACTTTCTATCATTAGCATATGCAACATGTAACGGATGAATACCAATCGCATCGATTCCCTGCTCTCTTAGGGCCGTTACAACTGCAATATTAAGCTTTGAGACTGCATAGTGGGTAATAGAGATCCCTTCAGCGTAACCTCGAGTTACTCCCTCGTTAATTCGGTATTGCTTTGCCTCAGGATGTCCACAAGAACCCGCGCCATGAACGACGAGGAGCTCTCCATCGATTGCTCTGGCAATTGATACAGCAATAGATTCAAGCTGCTGATGATTGATAGTACAGTCACCACTCTTATCGGTTATGACACTGCCACCAACTTTGAGCATTAATCGATCAGACATTCTTCTCCTTTCGTGCACCTTCGATGTCGATACAAGTTACGATTGCACGTGCATTACACGCTTCAATCGCTTCAGCAACCCGGTATTTGAGTCCCTTAGGACAAACAGCTACCATGCATCCACCTCCACCAGCTCCAGTGAGTTTTGCACCAAATGCACCCGCTGAACGTGCTGCAAGCACGAGTCGAGTCAGTGCAGGGTGACCTACACCTAACGCTTCGAGAAGAGCCTGGTTTAAATCCATATAACGTCCGAGCTCTTTTGGGTTGTTGAGGTGGTGTATTGCGTTTAGACTCACACCTTCAATGGCATCAAGAATATGATCAACTATTTCTGGATGCTTTTTTCGAAGCTCGCTGACTTGTTCTACCATTTGGGAGGTGTTGTGGGAGATCAAGGTATCACCAATGACCAAGTGTAAGTTCTCGGGAGGGAGACGCCGGCGTGATGTTCCCTTAATAAGCACAATTCCACCGTATGTTGATACTGTCGTATCGGTTGGACTCGCTCGGCCTTTCTGGACTTTCCGTTCAATCTCAAATGCCATGTTGGCAATTTCCTCCCTTGTCTTTTCTAATTGAAATTCATCATTTATAGCGCAGAGTGTGGCAACCGTGACCGCCGCAGATGAACCCAACCCAGATGAACTTGGGATCTGCGAGTTGATGTACACACTTCCTGACACATCCATATCAGCAAAGCAGTTTTGGATGTAGGGGGAACTCACAGAGTGTGGTCGCTTACTATGACGCACAGTTACATAGACTCGAGGTTTGATTCCCATCGCGATCCCAGGCTTCCCGTACACAACCGCATGTTCGCCGAACAAGAAGACCTTCCCCGGCGCACTCCATGTTGACAACCTAAATCACCGCAATGGCTGCGTACCCCACGACTTCACGTTTATCACCGGTAATATCACCGCTCGTTGCATACTTTATAAGAGTAGCCTGTTTTGCACCCATTACTTTGCATGCTTCCACCATCGCAGAAATTGGACCGTATCCACAGGCGGACACCTTTCGACTCTCAATCCTACGATAGAATTCGTTCGTATCTAATGTTTGAAGCGGCTCGATCGCATACAAATCGTTCTCACGTGCAATCTTCTCCGACACATAGTGAGAAAAATCACTCGATGCCACTATCCGAATATCTCTTCCTGTTTTCCTTTTTGCTTCAATAATCTTTCCAGCGAGATTCATAGCACTCGGTTGGTCTTGTTCACCCATCATGATCGGTGCAATTCGCGCACGAGGAAATCGGAATTTAATGAACGGTACTTGGACCTCGAGTGAGTGCTCATCTGCTTGCGAGAACTCATCGGCTTCTAAATCAAGAGCCGAAACAAACTCAGTATCGGTATCAACTATTCCTAACGGAGTCTCCCAAGGCACCATCGAAACCGCGGTGAGATAACCGCGATGAGAGGGGCCGATAACAACAAAGGTTCCAGAGAAATCAGTCGGAATCGATGCGTATGCCTGTGCTGCTACCTCTCCTGAGTAGATGTAACCAGCGTGAGGTGAGACGATTCCCTTTGCATCACTCGGTTTTTTTACATTGGCAAAGAACCTAGTGAGCAACTGCTCCAGATGATTAGGATCCCGCGGATAGAACATGCCAGCAACTGCACATATACGAATGTTCATCGGATCAAGCCTCTGGTCAAACTGGTATATCTATAGATCGGTTTTTGGGAATGACCCCCGATCTCAAATATCCGTCTCGAAATCCTCAGGAGTGAGTGCCGTCGATATACCGCGCAACCGGAGCATCTCGCGGGTGATCAAGAAGTAGATCATCGAAAGTGCTTTTCTACCTTTGTTGTTTGTTGGGATAACTAGATCAACAAATTTTGTCATATTATTCGTATCACAAAGTGCAACGACCGGGATTCCGCACTGTACGGCTTCATGGATAACCTGTGCATCACCTATTGGATCGGTAACGACAACTACTTCGGGTTCAATATATCCGTCAAGAACGGGATTGGTTAAAAGTCCAGGAATGAATCGTCCTGTCGCGGACATTGCACCGATGGTGTCGGCAAACTTCTTCGCCGGGTACTGTCCATACTGACGAGAAGTAACAACGAGGATATTCGGCGGTTCGTATTGGTTCAAGAATTTTGCCACGGTTTTGATTCGTGCGTCAGTTTCCCGTATATCTAAGATATAGAGACCATCACCGCGGACGCGGTAGATGAACTTCTTCATGTCCTCGCTCTTCTGTTGCGTGCCGATATGGACGCCTGCCGCAAGATAATCTTCGACAGAGACGAGCGGTTCTTTGAGTTCTATTTCCATCTCGGTAACTTGGGTCATAACTGTTCCTCTATTCGTATCAATTCGTTCAGTTTTGCAATGCGTTCCCCACCTACTACTCCGGTTTTAAGGAATACACAAGAGAACGCGGTTGCGAGGTGTGCAATTGTTTCATCGGTCGTCTCACCAGACCGGTGGCTCATCACCGTGTCAAGCCCATACGTATGAGCGAGTCTGACAGCTTCAAAAGTGTCAGTCAAAGTGCCTACCTGGTTAGGTTTAATTAGTACACAATTGGCAGCTCCAGTCTCAATCCCCTGCATGATACGGTCGATTTGTGTTACAAATATGTCGTCTCCACATACAAGGCATCGGTCACCAACTTGTGTATTAAGGTCAGCAAAGCCCGAAAAGTCGTCTTCGTGTAGGGGATCCTCGACATAGACAAGATCATACTTGTCCACAAGTTCTGCGATATAGGCAACCTGTTCTTCAGTTGAACGTTTTTTCTCGCGATATTGATAGTATTCACCGTTCCAGAGTTGACTTGCTGCAACGTCAATACCCATATCAACCGATACGTTCAATTCATCAGCAACTTTCTTGCAAGCTTCTGTAACGACCTCGAAGGCAAGATCGTCATCGATCTGCGGGGCCCACGCACCTTCATCACCTTTGCCGCAGGTCTTTCCACGCTTTTTTAATAAATCTTTAATCGTATGGTGCACTGCAGCATTTGAAAAGACAGCTTCCTGAACATCTGCAGCATCGCCAGTTACAACAAGAAATTCTTGAATTTCAGTTGCGTTTGTTGCATGTGCACCCCCGCCAATTACATTACCGAGCGGTAATGGTAATTCAGAGACAAACGCTCCTCCAAGATACCTGAATAAGGGCATTCCTTCAGATGAAGCAGCAGCTTTAGCATTGGCAAGGGATAATGCTACAGAAATATTTGCTCCGATTACAGAAAAGTCCGAAGTACCATCAATGTCTCGAAGTTGTTCGTCAAACCCAACCTGATCTGATGCATCCATTCCGATCAAAGTGGGGATTAAATTCGCAATCGCATTTTCCACTGCTTCCTTTGGAGGTCTAACCTTTGCCTCAAGAGATCCTGTGCTAGCACCAGCCGGAGCTGCCGCTCTGCCAAAACCAGTGGTGGTGAGTATATCGGCTTCAACAGTCTGGTTGCCTCGGCTGTCAAGGATCACCCGCAACTCAATTGCTTCAATCATAGTCATGCGGTATTCACTTCCTCTTTACGGTAATGGGTATCTTGTTATGGGTGAATTCTTCGATCGCAATTTCGAGTGGATCGATTTTGCTAGTTTTGATGAGTAATGGTGCACCCATCGATATTTGCAAAGCCCGGGCTCCGATAATGCGTGCCCGTTCATACCGGGTGTACATTGGTGTTTGCATTTTTTTCCCTCAAATTGGTGGTTTTAAATGGGGTCGCTGAGATTCGAACTCAGGTCACTGCGTCCCGAACGCAATAGGATGGTCCAGGCTACCCTACGACCCCTCTTCAGTCTCCTCTATTGGTACGGATTAAGCTCATCAATGATCTCATTATGAGTTAGTAGCATACGCCGGCAACAGTATCGAGTCAAACCGAGATCATCGAGGATCTTTTTTGGATCCTCCCCAGCGTCGAGCCGCTTCTTGAACTCTTCATATGCTGTTGAAATCGGTTTTCCACAAGTAAAGCATCGTACAGGTATCACGAATGTCGACCTCTCACCATATCTTTTATCCTAACGATAAGACTTTTGGAACTTCTTGCGAGCACCGCGTCCATGCGGTTTTTTCGTCTCTTTTTGTCGTGAATCATTGACCAGCAGTGTCCTGTCGTATGTAAGATACACATCCTTGATTTGAGGATCGTTATACCATTCGAGAATGCCACGTGCAAGTGCCGTTCTAACCGCTTCTGCCTGTCCCATTACACCGCCACCTTCAACATCGATTGAGACATCGATTCCATGGACCGCTTTCGGCACTAGAAGAAGTGGTTCGGAGATCTTCAACCTCAATACTTCGGTTCCATATTGTTCGAGCGGGACAGAGTTGATCCGAATGATCCCTTTTCCTGCTTTCAAAGTTGCTCGTGCGATTGCAGTCTTTCGCTTTCCACTTGTATTAATAATCTTCACCATTGACAACACCTCACTAGAACTTTGCCCCCAAGAACGTACAGACTGCACCTAGGGTGACAAATTGTGGATTATTCAGCCGGTTCATGTGTGCTTCTTCTGGCACTTCCATTTCCTTTCCTACAAATTCCGAGGGGATACCAACATAACATTTGATACGCTTCATAGCATCAACACCTCGTTGGCGTTTGTATGGGAGCATACCACGAATCGTGCGTTTCATAAGATGGTCAGGTCTGCGTGGGAAAAATGGGCCCCAACCGGTTGAACCCCGGCTGCGTTTGTGATGATAATTGCCGAGAACGCGTGCTCTACTTCCAGAGATGATTGCTTTTTCTGCATTCAGAATCGCGATCTCTTCACCTGAAAGCGCCCGCTGTGCAACGATGCTTGCAAGCCTACCTAAAAGCAACCCGTCTCCGTTGATTATTGTAACCATGGTTGCCTCACCTCAAGATGCGGACGCCGCTACCTTTTGGGTTGTCCGCAAGCAATTGTTCGATACTTAGACACTGACCTTTTGCATCACGAATCTTACTTGTCGCTGCCTGTGAAAAGTTGAGTGCTGCAACTTTAACAGACTGGGATAACACTCCACTTCCTAAGACCTTACCTGGAACAATTATCGTTTCCCCATTCTGAGCGTAACGATCAATTTTCGAAAGGTTAACTTCGGCATAGTTTCTTCTGGAGCTTTCTAGCCGAATCGCGATCTCTCGCCAGATTTTTGCTTCATTCTCACGCGACGTTGTTTTTAATAGCGAAATGAGGTTATGTAAACGTGGGTTGGTCTTGACTCCAATTTTCTTCATCTTTTCTCATCCCCCTGAAATCTCGCGAACTTGACTCTCCAGTTCCTCTGACTGCTCTTTGATGTAATGAATCGCTTTCTGCATGATCTCTTTCACTGGAAGCGCTCCATCGCCTTCAACTACGAAAATGAATCGATCTGGCTCTGACGAGATCTTAATCGCCGGTTCTTCCCCAATACCAGTTGCCACACAAGCTCTTTCGCAGAGACGACACATGGAACAATCAGAAAGCTTGCCTTCAATTACCTCAACTTTCTTACCTTTCACGGTGAGAATTTCCCGTGGGCATTCTTCCACGCACATCCCGCACGCATCACAAATATCGCTTATTGTTATAACGGGTTGATTCTTGTATCCGCAAATGATGGTGGGCTGCCACTTTGCATGTTCTTTCCCAGTGTTTAAAATTGCCTTTGCCTCTAAAACCAGTTTCTGACCTTTAGTAAGCTTAACTATCGGTATATTGTCAAACACAGGGACTGCTTTCGGGTCTTGTGGGATCAAATCACTTGAGATAACCGTTTTGGGACCTTCTGCGCTTAGCGTAAATGTGACTGAACAGCTTGGGCATCCCTGGCCTTCACACGAACATTTGTCTTTAAGGGAGTATGTTGTAAGATCGGTTTTAATCGGTATCAGACCAAGCCGGTGGGTAAGCATCTCGTCGAAGAGTGCACTTGTATTATCATAAATACGCACATCTTCAATTGCAAGAGTTGGCACCTCGGCAATCATAGCCCTTCGGAACGCATTGGCAAATGCCGGGGTTACACCACTAAGCGTGAATCGCGCAACATCATCGTCCAGACTGCCGAACTGAATTTCCATCAAACTCTCCTTCCTCGTCTGCCACCCTTTGGACGGCAAGAATCGTGGGGAATCGGGGTGACGTCTTCAATTCTCCCAATGCGCATTCCAGCACGTGCAAGCGATCGAATCGCTGCTTGTGCACCGGGACCTGGGCTACGCTGCTTACCTTGTCCTGGCGCCCTTACTTTGACGTGGACACCAACAATCCCCTTTTCTTTTGCTGCGGCTGCAACATTTGCTGCCATTTGCATAGCTGCATAAGGCGAACTCTCGTTCCTGTCTTGTTTGACCACCATACCTCCTGAGCTCTTTGTCACCGTTTCAGCGCCTGATAGGTCAGTAATCGTGATAATTGTGTTATTGAATGACGCAAAAATGTGGGCGATTCCCCACTTTTCCTTCTCAGGTGCCGTCATTTCATTTCACTCCTGCTATTTTTGTGATCCGTGCCCGCTCAGCGTGAGAATCGCTTGTAAATGGCGATTTTCCATAATAACTAATCTGAGTTTCCTCATTACGGTTAACGCGGTAACTTGGAATACTCACTCGCCGACCGGCAACCGCTACGTGTCCGTGGGTGATGAGCTGCCGTGCCTGTTTTGGCGATCTTGCAAGTCCTTTACGATAAACAATTGTCTGAAGCCTACGTTCGAGTTGGGTCTGAATCTTAAGTGATAGGATGTCATCGATATCTGCGTCAGGACCAAGAAGTCCTGCACGCTGCATTGATGTGATCAACTCATTGCGCTTTGCATCAACTGCAGCTTTATCTGTACTAGTGGATATAAAGGCGAGAAGGTCGCGAGCACCCTTTCGATATTTGCGTAGGATGCTCTGTGCATTCCATATTTCGCGTTTATTTCGAAGCCCGTACTCGATAACAAGCCGAGTCTCTTCCTCAATACGAGTTTTTTCGAACGGTCGTTTGGGGGGCTGGTATGCCTTATGATTCTTTCCTGGATATCCCATGGATTACACACTTCCTTCTTTCTTCTTTTTAACGCCAACAGTCGCTCCAGTTCTTCCGGTGGACTTGGTACGCTGCCCTCGAACTTTCTGACCCGTCTCATGCCTGATTCCTTTATAGCAGCGGATCTTTCTCATGATGTTAATATCATCGTCCTTGGCCATTGTCACATCTACACCGAACAGATGTTTTGAGTCTCCGGTATACACGTCCTTAGGCCGGTTCGTCATCCAAGCCGGAACCTTGCTTCCATATTGGTCGATAACAGCACGAAGTCGGTTCACCCCATCTTCGTCAAGACGCCCGAGTTGGGTGTATTCATTTACCTTTGCCATCCGAGCAATCACACTAGATGTATGCCTACCGACGCCATTAATGCCCGTAAGGGCAACACGTACAGATTTTGTTCCGTCTAAATCCGTCGTGCCAATCCGTACAAAATATTTTATGTCTTCTTCCTGAGCCATCCAATCCCCTCGATTTTTGAGATTAACTCTTGAGCGCTGAGGGAGGGATTTGAACCCTCGAGTCCCAGAGGGACACAGGTTTAGCAAACCTGCGCCATACCAGGCTTGGCTACCTCAACAGAGAATCTCGCGTCTTTCGACACTCGCGACGGAATCCCGCCGCTCCATGAATGGTGCTATATTATTGTTATAGCACGGTAATAACTGTTTGCTTTAATTAAATTACACTTATTTGGAATTCCCAGTTATCGCGTATTTGTTGTTGTTGACGACAACCTATACACTCCTTTTGGCACTATGATTTCAAATCGTGCACCTTTCCCAAACTCACCAGTCTCTATAATATGAATACCAGTGATCGAGAGTATTTCCCGAATTAAGAACAAACCAAGTCCTGTGTGATTTCCGAATCCGCGATGGAATATCTTTTCCTTATTCTCAGGAGGGATACCAATACCGTTATCCTCATAAACAATTGTCAAGCCGTCTTGGGTTTCTTGCATTGAATATATAATCGCATTCACATGTTCGCCATGACGGATCGAGTTTTCCATAAGATTGTAAAAAACCTTCTCGATGAGGGGGTCTGCATAGATGGAAATTCTATCAAAATTAAGTGATATTGATACCCCGCCCAGCGGAAGTTGGGCCGCTGCTCGCATAGATGTTGTTTTAACATCCTCCCACTCTGGATTGCGCACCCCAATATCCTGGTAGTATCTCGTGAATTCGATCTGTCGCTCTATCGCTTGAATAATTTTGATTTGTTTTTGATTATATTCAAGAACTAAAGGATCTTTGGTCATTTCCCCCGAAAGTTGGACGTAAGCAAGGAGTGCAGTAATTTGATTCAAGATATCGTGACGGGTAATTGAGGACAAGATATTAAGTTTCTTGTTCGCCTGAGCCAAGGCTTGATTGAAGCGGACCAACTCTTTGTTATTATTCTCCACCGCCTCTTCCATTGCTTTCCGATCTGTGATATCTTCGATAATACCATCTATCCATTCGATTTCCCCCTTGCCGGTATATTTCGCAGTGACATTAACCGATACCCAAATAAGTGTCCCGTCTTTCTTTTTTATTTGCATTATTCGGTTTTTCAAGGAACCGTGAATTTTAAGATCTTCTAAGAATTGTTTCCGGTCATTTGGAGTTGGATATAGAGATGAAACAGGAACTTTTAGAAACTCTTCAATTGATTCATAGCCAAGAATATGGGCCTGAGCTGTATTTGACCAGAGGAAAGCATCTTTCTCATCTGTCGTGTTTCGGTAGAGACCGACATTTAGGTTTTCAACGAGAGTGCGGAATTTCTCTTCACTTTCCTTCAATGCTTTTTCTGAGCGTTTTCGTTCAGTGATGTCCTCAGAAATTCCCAATAAATACTGCGGCTTTCCCTCTTCATTGAGTATTGGTATTTTTTTTGTATGGAGTATTCTTTCTCCTCTAAACTTAGTCAGTATTTTCTCTTCTGGAATGTCACTATATTGTTTAGATTGAAGAACTTCCCTATCCTTTTTTATAAAATGATCTGCTTCATCTTTCGGGAAGAGATCATAGTCATTTTTTCCATACATGTCTTCTCTTAAAAAACCTACGAGGTCTTCACCGGCCTTATTAAACCTTATAAATCGAAGTTCCTCTGCATCTTTCACGAAGATCATATCGGGAATATTTTCAACGATACTATTGACAAACCTCTCACTTTCTTTCAGTGCCCGGTCTACTTTCTTACGATTGGTGATATCACGTGCAATATGAACACTACCGATCATTTTGCCTTGAGAGTCATAGAGAGGAGAACATGTAACTAAGAAATCACCGCCAAGGTTATCTTCATGAACTTCAACGGTGTGCTCTTTTCTATCTTGTAGTAATCGAGAATGGGGGCAGATGATTGGTGGGGATTGGGATTGATGTATTACTTCGTAGCACCTAAGACCGACTATTTTTTCTGGGGATATTCTTAATCGATCCGAAGTTGCCTTGTTGATACGAAGGATACGATGGTTAAGATCAATAAGAGAAATTAAATCGGGAACCGAATCGAAAGTTCGTTCCCATTCATCTTTAACATATTTTAGCTGTTTTTGTTCTTCGTTAAGCTGATATGAGAGATACGATACGACTGCAGCGATAATAATAAAAACAATACAACGTGCTCCCGCTGAAATTAGATCAGATGTATATTGAAGCCCTACAACCACAAACATCAATAAATAAATGACAGATATCCCAACAGCAAAAGGGACACCTCGTTTGGGGTAGAAGAATGCTACAAGAATGATCGGGATATATAAAAGATGCGAAACAACAATGGTAACTCCAATCATTAGGCTATAGAAATTTATTGTAATTGCTCCAACAGTTGCCAAAACAATAAGGATGAGATGAACGTTTGATCTGGTATGTAATCGGTCAAACAACGAATCTGCCATATAAAATCCGATAACTTACAATTATACCCATCTTGTATAATGAAATATATAGTATTGTTCTAAGTTTAAAAAACAACGATTAAGAGGATTCGAAATAAAAAATTAAGACTATTTGGATAGTAAAATAGAATCCTTTTCTAAATTCAACCTTCTTTTTTAAATTGCGTCTTTTCAGACGTTTCACGTCAGTTCCTATATGTGCTGATATTACAATATGTAACGCGATCGTTGCATCAACATACACTGGCACCTGCAAAGTTTTAGCAGATTCTTTTCCCCGACTTATTGCTTCATCGAAGGTGCAAACCTAAAAAAAGAGAGACTGTTGTATTAAAAAAGGTTACAATGCATTGAGAAGCGATTGACGTGTAACTATACCGAAAAGCTTTCCCTGGTCAGTTACTGGGATTGAGCTGATATTCTTTTTTAGCATAAGATCGATTATTTCTGTCACTTTTACATTGCGATCGACCGTTATAATAGGTGAGGTCATGACACTCCGTACCAAGAGATTATGAAGATGAAAATCGTGGTGACGCCCCTCTATCTTCTCACGGAATTTTATTAAAGAAACTGCCAAATCGGTCTCGGTCACAATCCCAATTATTTTTTCATTCTCATTTACCACAAAACGAGAAATTTTGTGTTGTATCATCTGGTTTTCAAGGTGTGTAAGTCGTTCATTCACATTTATTGTATGGGCGGGTTCCGTTACTTTATCGATGCCTCCCTTTGGCTGAAGTACTTTGAGCAGTTCCCCATATCCAACCTGACCGATCAAGTGGTCGTCTTTATCATACACTACAACAATTTTGTTCTTTTTGAGTAATGGGAGGAGATCATTGATATTTTGTTCGGGAAATGCAGATGAGAAATTTTCTTCTAGAGAACTTGCGACATGTATCTTTGCAATTGCAATTTGCGCCTTTTGTTTACTGCCCAGCTTATCCGCAATTGATTTTCGGGAGACGGTACCAACAACCTGATGACTACTCAATACTATAAGTGGGTCGATGCCTTCATGAAACATTTTGTTTAACGCTTCAATAATTGATTGAGATTTCGAAATAGTCACTGGCTTTACCATAATTTCTTTAACTCTTAATGATACCACCATTTTTTCCCTCTTTAGATCTCTTCTCCCAAAAAGGCACAATTTTTTGCCTTAAATTTCAGTGTCATTTATGTTTTTTTATTTATAAGGCGTTGACAAGTGATTGACGTGTTACCATGCCAACTAATTTACTCTTGTCGGTTATAGGGATCGAGCTTATGTTCTTTTTAAGCATGATATTGATGATTTCAGAGATCTTTGCAATTCTATCCACTGTGATGAGAGGTGAGCTCATAATGTCTTTTACAAGTAGATTGCGAATACGGTGATCCTGATGTTTGCCTATCACTGATTCCCGAAACTGGCGCATTGCTATTGCCACATCAGTTTCAGTCACAATACCGATAATCTTGTCATTTTCAGTCACAACAAAGCGAGTGGTATTATCATCTAGCATTCTGCGGCGTAGGTGGACGACACGTTCGTCAGCTTCGATTGTAATTGCTTTTTCCATTGCTCCGTCAAGCAATCCGTCAGGTTGTAGTTTTTTCAAAAGATCTCCAGCACCTACCTGGCCGATCAACCTATGCTCGTTGTCATAGACTACAATCAACTTATAATGCTGGAGCAATGGCACAAGGACGTTTATGCTTTCATCGGGATAGATACTAGTGAAGTCTTCTTCTACAACGCTTGCAACGTGTATGGCTGCAGGTGCAATAACTGAATCGTGTTTACTACCTAGTTTTTTAGCAATCGATTGCCGGGATACAGTACCAGCGACACTCGTATTGTGTGTAACGATTAAGGGATCAATACCCTCATCTAACATTTTATCGAGGGCTTCTGTGATCTTTGCAGATTTTGCAATTGTTACTGGTTTTGCCATTAAGTCTTTTATAAAAAGTTCTTTGGTCATTTTGCCACTTCCTTAATAATATCATCCCGTTTTATGATTCCTACAATATTATTCTCTTTTAGAACCACAAGACTGTTAATTTGGTGTTTGTTCATGATTGCAACAGCTTGGTTAAGAGGAGTATCAGATGAGATCGTGACTACTGGCGAAGTCATAATATCCTCTGCAATCACGGGTGCAACGAAAAATGCACTTTGTCTATAGGTTCCTTTCGGTTGTTTTCTTCGTCTGACTGTCACTTCTTTTTGTACTAAACCTTTGATCTTCTGTTCATTGTTAAAGAATGCAAGATTGGTCTCAGTTATAATTCCTGCAATGGACCCATTATTGTTGGTGACCACCACCTTATCGTTGCGTTCGCTCATAACATCAATTACATGGTCTAACGAATGGTAACCATTCACCGTTGCTACGTCTTCCATCAAATCTCTAATAGGATATGACAAGTTTCCGATAAGGGTTGACTTCAGAAGATCGGACTTTGTTACAATCCCCACTACCTTATCATCATCAACAACGGGTACGCAGCTAATTCCTTTCTCGATAAAAATTCTTGCAATTTCCTGTATACTTGTTTCAGGTGCCACTACTATGGGGTTAGGAACTGCAAGAACCTTTACAGGAATACTATCAATCGGTCGACGTCGCCATGCCGGTTCGCTCTGCCGGAGTCGATAGGCAAGATCTTTTTTTGTGATAATTCCAGAAAGGACTTCCCCCTCCATAATTAGTAAACGGGAGATTCGATGTTTGACCATTAGATGACGGGCATGTGCCACAGTCTCCGATGGCGAAATAATATGAACTGGTGATGACATAACATCGAACGCCTTCATAAAGTTACTCCTGAGTAAATGCTCGTACAAGGTCAAATTCGGTAACAAGTCCAATTAAGCGAGAGCCTTCAATTACCGGAAGAGCTCCAATGTTGTGTTCTAACATCTCTTTGGCAGCTTGGTTGATGCTCTTTTCAGGTGTAGTGGTGAAAAGATCTCCTGAGAGTAGAGTGCGAACTGGCAGGCCCATTACCTCTGCGGCATTTCCAGTTGAGAGTCTGGAAAAGACTTCTCGGTTGCCAAGGTATCGCATAATGTCAGTAGCAGTGATAATTCCATACATGACTTCGTCGCTTACAACTGGAAGTCGTCTGTACCTGTGTTGAGTCATGTCGCGGGTGGCCGATGAAATTGGACTTTCGGGATGAGTCACTTGAAGCTTATCTGTCATAATATCCTCTACTAAGAGATCACTTCTTTCCGCTGCAAGTACTCGCATAGCATCACGCTCAGTGGCTATGGCTACTAACGCACCATCTTTGTCAACAATAGGAAGCCCCCCAATTTTTTTCTTCACAATAATACTAACGGCGTCAGAAATTTTTGCAGTATCATAAAGTGTTTCAACTTTTTGAGTCATTATCTCCCGAACACTCTCATTAACGGCTGCAATTAGATTACCGCCATGTTTTACTTGAACCAGATGGTACTTCTCACCACCTCCCATGAAGTTGATAACATCCCCCGCGGTGATAATGCCTCTTAGTTTCTTTGTCCCTGGATCGGTTACAGGTAGGCGGCGGAACCCACACTTCGTCATCGTATCTACCGCCCCCATGATAGACGTAGTTTGTGGAATCGATACGACGTTACGTGTAGCAATTGCCATAATCTCACCCTCCTGTTGCACGATATGGGATTTGAACTCAATAGGACCCCTATCGAATTTTCCATGCATCTTAAGCAATTTATCACCTTGCTTGATACTGCGGTCATTCATGCGCATACATTTCCTCCACGCTATTGACTTTCGTATCCCCAGATGTTGGAGATACGAAGTATGATAAATCAAATTATAATGTTCGAATATCTGAAACAACGGTGCAGTTTCCTTGGTGCATCATCGAAGTCCCGCAAGGACATCATGCCGATCCACGATCCCAACGATTTTTTGCTCTTCAATAACTGGTAAGAGGCTTATGTCATACTGTACGAGCAAATTAGCAGCGGTACTAATGGCTTCATTTGGAGTTATTATAATGACCTTTTTTGTCATTAGCTCACTAATTTTTGTATGCGTTGAGTGGGAGAGGGCGGCCCTTACTCGTCCACCACGTAGCAAATCACGTCTTGAAATGATCCCAACTAGCTTCTTTTTGTTTTCAACAGGAAATGCTAAAAAACCACTCTCAACAATCATATTATAGATGTGTTGTACAGTGGCATCCGCATTCACTACAACAACTTTTTTAGACATATAGTCCGCTACCGTACCAGACAACTCATTGCGTGAAATGATTACGGGAAAGAGATCTGAGATCAAAACACCTCCTTTCAGATGCCGTTGACCGTTCACTACTGCGGCACTGTCAACATTGAATTTTCTGATCTGTTGTGCCACTTGCTCGATTAGATCAGTTGCATGTACTTCCGGTGCGTCTTTTATGAAACTCTCAACGGTTACATTTGATTTAGTCGCAATAACACGAAGCCCATCTGTAATGTCGATATAGCCGAGGAGTTTTTTTGCATCGTCTACGATAAAGACTTCACGGAACCTATCGTCACGTAAGATCTGCCGTGCCTTTGTTATTTGGTCACTGAACCGGAGCACAGGGATCTCAACCATGAAATCCTGTGCAACCCTCATGTGATGTTTTCCTCCTCACGACAACGGGCGCAGAGCATCACATTGTCTAACCGCTTAAGCTCATCAGACATCTGACCGCAGCGGCTGCACGTCCCCATCTCAACAATATCCTCACGGTTAATCTCAATAAGATCCGCCATAAGTTCGTTGAGTTCATTTGAAACGGTAAGGAGGTCACGGACGGTCACAATTCCTATTACCTTTTTCTTTTCATCGATAACAGGAAGCCTCCTTACCCGATGCTTCACCATCATAGTAGCAGCGTCTCCGACAGTCTTATCAGCACGAACCGTTATCAGCGGTGTGCTCATGATCTCGTTTACATGTACATTACTAGGCTTGAGATCCTTTGCAACGACCTTGCAGTTAATGTCTTGCTCAGTCACGATTCCTATGGGAAGGTTCCTCTGAAGAACAATGCAGCTACCAACGTCATCATGGCACATGGCTGCCGCCGCTTGTGCAACGGTAGCGCCAGAGCTAATAGTCGTCGGATTTGACCGCATTACCTCATTAAGAGGAACACGGGTCTCGAAGCGAATTTCATTGTTTGAATTTTTCATGAGATCACCTCCGTATGCTTCTGGTCTGATGATTACAATTTACCAATACTCACCAACTTTGATATAAAGGATTTGGCCATGTCATGCAATCATGCATTGCAGTAATAACGGAAATTAAATCCACTTTCGTATAATTTATAAAAGACTACTATAGGGGCGTTTCTGTCAGAAAAAACCTAATAAAGAGCGCATTCTATACATTACTTACGAGTTTAGGGGATCACTTTTCAGGTAAGGCGGTATATACCATGAGGTGTTAAATGAAGATATTTTATCAGACATTTGGTAGAGTTAAAAAGAGATTTTCTGATTTTCTTTCCAGGTTTTTTAAAAAAAAGAGGACCCGAATTGGCATATACGGTCCCCCTAATGCAGGAAAGACAACGCTCGCAAACCGCATTGCTCGTGACTGGACGGGCGATGCTGTTGGTCCAGTGAGCGAAATACCTCATGAAACACGACGGGCACGTAAGAAAGAGGATATTATTATTTCCGGTGCAAATGGTGCGACGGTTACGATTGATATTGTCGATACCCCTGGTGTGACTACTAAGATAGACTATCACGAGTTTCTTGAATTTGGTCTTGAGAAAGAGGAGGCCATTATTCGAGCTCGTGAGGCAACAGAGGGTGTTGCCGAAGCGATGCACTGGCTCCGTGAAGATATCGACGGTGTTATTTACATGCTTGACGCAACTGTCGATCCTTTTATGCAAGTAAATATTATGATGGTTGGAATTATTGAGAGTCGAAAACTACCTGTTATCATTGTCGCAAATAAAATTGATCTCCCGAATGCTGCTCCAGCACGAATCCGTAGTGCATTCCCCCAACACCCGGTGGTTGCTGTTTCAGGTTTGGATGGCAGAAATGTTGAAGAACTATATGAGACGATGCTCGAACGTTTCAGTTAGATATCATAAATTGAGGTAACGTAATGCCACACAAGTGTACTAAGTGCGGGCGAGAATACAGGGACGGCTCAACTGAGATCCTAAAAGGCTGTGCAAGCTGTGGCGGTAAGAAGTTCCTTTATGTGAAGGATGCGGACCTCCACAAAGACGTACTTGAAGAGAAATCGATTGAAGAAATCGCCCACGAAACGAAGGAGCCGGTACTCGAATTAAAATCTGAACCTAAAAAAGAGGTTGAGATGTACGACCGCGTTGAAACTATTCGAATCGTGGGACCCGGTACATATGAGCTTAATCTTGAGAAAATGGCAAAAGGCGATGAGAGAATTATCTCAGTTGGAAAAGAGGGCGTATACAATATCGATTTGCTTTCGTTCACCAAAGATCAAAGGAAGAAGAAACATCGTAAATAATTCTCTGTTCTTATGTTATATGGATAATTTCTGCTTTTACTCTATCGATACCATTAATATTCACCTGACAGAAAATACTTAAGCACTTTTGAGAAAGTGCTGACAGAAGTAAGTCCGACGTGCATTAACTGCACTGCCCAACGTGGCTTGGGATTACCAGGAGTCAGCAAACACTGCTCTTTTTGGACTTACATTCTTCAATAGGAGGTAATATTATGGCAAGAATGCATACCCGCAGAAGGGGTAAGTCATGCTCAGTTCGCCCCTACCGAAAGGAAGCTCCCTCTTGGTCGAACGTAGATATCAAAGGGATTGAGAAAGTGATTATCGATCTACGGAAGGAAGGAACATCGAGCAGCAAGATCGGACTGATCCTGCGGGACCGCTACGGCGTCCCTGATATCAAACTCGTGACCGGAGGAAAACGCATCGGCGATATCTTAAAGGCCTACAAGCTAGAGTCAGACATACCTGAAGACCTACGTGATCTCATGAAAAGGGCGCTCGGTCTTCGTAAGCACCTAATTGAGAATGAAAACGACCTACACAATAAAAGGCGGCTCCAGCTTGTTGAATCAAAGATTCGCCGATTGGTAAAGTACTATACTAGAAGTGGCAGATTACCCACAGATTGGAGCTATAAACCGGAGACCACAGAAATTCTGCTGTCCAGATAAATCGTTTCGATCCCCTATGTCACTTGAAGCCGCCGCAAACCTTGTCGCAGAACAGATTAAAAGGCAGGAATATGTCGAGGTAGTTGCACACCATGACAGTGACGGCATCGCTACAGGTTCAATTCTTTGCTATGCAATGTTCCGTGCAGGCATCCACTTCCGGTTCAGAATCAGACATGAGATTACCGCGGCAGAAATTAGGAGGGAGAACGCGTATCTACTCTGTGATCTCGGTGCTGGAATCGAAGACCTCCCAAAAGATACGATGGTTGTAGACCATCATAACCCGCACTTTTCAGGGGATTATCATGTTAACCCCAGGCTTGCAGGTATTGATGGCGACCATGAGCTATCGGCTTCAGGAGTTGCTTACATTGTTGCCCAACATCTAGGCGACAACCGTGATCTCGTTGGACTTGCGTTACTCGGACTCATTGGCGATGGTCAACAAGTACTAAGCGGGAAAAACCTTGAAATCCTCAATGAAGGGGTAGGAAATGGCATTATTACATCGAACCGGGGGTTGTTGCTTCCAGGAAGAGATATGTTTGAACGATGGCTCATGGCCATAAACCCGTTCCTTGATGGCCTCAGTGGGAATGAGACCGAGGTGAACGCGATTATTGAGCAATCGGGTGGAAAAAACGCTCTGAAATTTGATCAGTTGCTTTCAATGGCTCTGCTAAAGATTGTGCCCCATGTGAATATCGATTGTATAGATGAGATCTATGGCGATACCTATGTCATGGAACGCGAGGTGATCCCAGACGCTCACACATTCTCCTCGATTATCGACGCATGCGGAAAATCAGGACATGGTGACATTGCTGCATCGCTTTGTTTGCGCAATTCCTATGATATTGATAAAGCGTGGGAAATTACGAAGGCACACCGTTTGAAAGTAATCGATGCAATTCGTGTGGCGGAAACCTCTGCAATACGTAGGGATGAGGTGTATGAGATTGAAGACGCAACAGTGTTAGGAGATCTCGCTGACGCCTTGATTTGCCGAACCACAAACACAACTCCAATTGCAGTTGTTGCTAATGATGGGGGGATCTGTCGAATTTCTGCACGTTGTCCCCAGGATATCAATTTAGATCTTGGTTTAGTAATTCGCGAGATAGCCCGCTCTTCTGGAGGGGTTGGCGGAGGTCACCATAACCGAGCAGGGGCAACCATACCTTGCAAACAGCTCGAGACATTCAAAAAGGATTGGCATAAGGTTGTGGCTGCATGATAAAAATCGATGGTGTTATTATTACAACACATAAAAACCCAACGTGCGTTGCACAGGCAATTCGTCCCGACAACCTCTCATCAATGACAACGATTGCAACTGAAAAAGGGGTAAAAACGTTGATTAATGGTAAACATCTGCGTTCAGTAATCGCATCAGTAGATGATTATCTGACAAATCTTGCAATTGCGGAGGAAATATGTTCGTTCGTTTCGCACTGACCGCTAAACTAAACTTCAACAACGAACTGTCCAGTGACGCGAAGAATAGTGTCGAAAAGACTGTGACTGAGTCAAACACTGTGCTGTTTAAAAAGGGCGTTCCTAAAGGTACTCAAGAACGAGAAATAGGCCGAATCACCACATGGAGTGTTGAGGAAAACACAATTTACCTATTTATCGAGAGCGGAACTTACACAAGAGCACACGACGCCCTGTTCCGGTTCAAAAAACAAATAACCACTGCATTAGGTAAATTTAGGCTTGGACTTAGAGGTATCGAAATAAGCGAGTATCAGATCAATTTGAGTGGAGAAATCCCAGATGGAATTCGAATCCCAAACCTTCCGTTCATCAAATCTTATGATTTGAAAAGCAACGAGATCTGTCTTGACCTAAAAGTGACTGCAGCGGACTTAGAGAATAAGGTGCCGGATCGTCTCGTCAAACTTATTGAGGAAAAAATTCAAGCGATGAGCTATGGCGGCAAAGGTGAACATTGGGATCTCGTCTTCGCAAGTAAGCCCAAACCAAAGCAATTTACTCGCGATCCTACAGAAGAAATGGTGAACCGAAATTGGATCCGACATGGGGCATCTCGTGGCCAGTGGATTCACGGTCCACAATCTGTTCAACTCTTTCGAGCGTTTGAACAGATTGTTATTGAAAAAATCATTCGCCCATTAGGTTTCTCCGAGATGATCTTCCCCAAGCTCACACCATGGGAGGTCTGGAAGCGATCAGGGCACGCCAAAGGCGTCTATCCAGAGATCTATTACGTTTGTACACCAAAGACGCGAGATCCCACTTTTTGGGAGGATGTTGGGGACTTCTTCAAGGTAACTGGAGAAGTGCCAATCGATATGATCCGTGAGAAGATGGATGGACCTATTGGCGGGTTGTGTTACGCTCAATGCCCCTCTTTCTGGCCGTTCATACAGGGTGAAACACTTGCGACTGCCTCGTTACCAATTAAGGTTTTTGACCGTAGTGGCACTTCACACCGATATGAAAGTGGTGGTATCCACGGGATTGAACGTGTTGACGAGTTCCATAGAATAGAAATTGTGTGGCTAGGGACTGCTGAGCAAACGGTAGAATTAGCCGATAAACTCCACGAAGCATACCACCAGGTATTTGAAGAAATTCTTGAGCTTGAGTGGAGATGTGCCAGAGTAACCCCTTGGTTTATGGCTCAGGAAGGTATGATTGATACAGGAAAAGCGCCGCAAAATATTGATACCTGCGCTTGTGATTGCGGTAAACGTGTAGGCACGACAGATTATGAAGCTTACCTGCCATATAGTGATAGCTGGCTTGAGTTTCAAAATGTAAGTATAAATGGTGACAAATACCCGAAAGGGTTCAACGTGAAAATACAGAACAACGAACCCTGCTGGTCTGGTTGTTCTGGTGTTGGGCTCGAACGGTGGACTGCGGCATTTTTAGCCCAAAAAGGGCTTGATATTGAAGCTTGGCCGGATAAAATTGTTAAGTTAGTAGGAGAACCAAATGAGATATTCAAATTCTTATAGGTGATAGAATGGCAAAAAAACAAGTTGGAAGAAGAGTCGAAGGCTGGAAAGCCAAGAGTTGGTTTAAGGTGCACGTTCCAGAGAATCTCGGAAAGGTGTACATTGGTGATACCATTGCAAATGACGCTGGAAGCGTTGTTGGCAGGATTATGCAGGCAACGCTCGGTGAGATAACAAACGACTATGCAAAGCAGCATATAAAAATGAGATTCAGAATTGCAAATGTGACCGGAGACGCCGCATACACTGAATTTGTTGGTCATGATGTAACACGTGACTACCTTCGTTCGCTTATCAAGCGTCGAAGTACCCGTATAGATTGTTTGGTCCCCATCGTAACAAAAGATACAAAGAAAGTCCGGCTTACAATCAGCTGTTATACATTAGCCAGAGCAAACGTATCACAGATACATGCAATAAGAAACGCGATTACTGCAAATGTTCAAGCTCAAGCGGCCGCATGGGACCTCAATACGCTTGTTAACGGTATTGTCGCAGGCGAGATTTCACGCGATCTTTTCAAAGTGATCAAAGTACTCTACCCAATCCGGAGAATTGAGGTTGTCAAATCAAAAGTCGAAATGGTGGCTGCACCAACTCCTGAAAGTCCATAATATTTTAATAAACATCCAGTTTTTTTTATTTAGCACTTAACAACCATAATCTGTGACCGGTTTCTGTAGACCGTTCAGCATAAGAGCTCTCCCGACAAATCTATCCATAATGACCGCACGCAAGATCCTCTTTTTGGTCCTTGATGGTATCTCCGATCGTCCATGTCCAGAGCTTGAGGGGAAGACCCCACTCCAGTCGGCAAAAAAACCTAACCTTGATACCTTTGCTCGTGAGGGTATCTGCGGTATAATGGACACAATCGCACCCGGTATTCGCCCAGGATCAGATACGGCTCACCTCGCTTTACTCGGTTATGATCCAAACAGATTTTACACGGGTCGGGGTCCACTCGAATGTGAAGGGACCGGAATAAAAATGCACCCCGGCATGATCGGGTTCAGATGCAACTTCGCAACACTATTGCATGATGGAAATATTAGTGATAGGAGAGCTGGGAGAATTCATGATACAATAGCACTTTCTGAAGCGATCCAACGTCAGATAGATCTATCAAAATTCGGAGTTGAGTTCACATTTAGATCGGGTGCCGGACATCGCGCTGCGCTTGCCCTTAAAGGAAAAGGTCTTGGACACTGTGTCTCATCTAATGACCCAAAAAAAGAGGGTGTTCCTCCCCTCGCTATAAATGCGGTTAAACAAACCAAAAAAGATAAAAAAACTGCTGCGGTATGTAACGAGTTTATAAAACAGGCCAATGCAATCCTTTCCGAGCATCCTCTTAATAAGGAACGACAGAGAAAGAGGCTCCCCCAAGCAAATACAGTTCTATTGCGAGGCGCTGGGGAGATGGGAGTTTTCGAACCATTCTCTCAAAAATACGGTATCAATGGTAGTGTTATCTCAGCTGCAAGTTTGATTGCAGGGATTGGTACAGCTTTAGGGCTTAAGCGTGTTCATGTAGATGGGATAACAGGTTCTCAAGATAGTAACCTTTTTGGAAAGATTTTAGCTGCACAGAATGAGCTTCGTTCACAGGATTTCGTTCTCGTCAACATTAAAGGAGCAGATGAATCTGGTCATGATGGGCTTGCTAAGCAAAAAACAGCATTTATTGAAAAGATCGATGCCGCCATTGCTCCCTTACGTAGTTTACAGGAGTGTATTATCGTGATTTGTGCAGATCATAGCACTCCCTGTACTATTAAAGACCACAGTGCAGACCCAGTACCAGTTATAATTTGGGGAGATGGTGTTCGTACCGATGATGTTGTTCGGTTTGATGAGATCTCCTGTCCAAAGGGAGGACTCAACCGTATTCCGGGATCATCTCTTGTTCCGACCGCGCTTGACCTCATTAATAGAGCCCATAAATACGGCGCGTGAGGGGACCCTGTGGCAAAGAAACGAAAAAAGCGTGTAGAGGATTGGCACCGACACTGTCTCCTGCCTGATAACACCGAATTACAAGAGCATAGTATAAAGACAGACCGGAACATCGTAATTGGCGAGTTTTGTCAGATCGATTATGGACTCCGGGGGGAGGACGTCATTGTGGGGGATTCAACAAATATCCGCGAATACGTTTGGGCAAATGGTGATGCACGGATCGGCAACTGGTGCGAGATTGGAAGCGATGTGATAACCAAACAGGATGCATATATTGGTGAGGGGGCAAAAATCAAAGGCAAACTTGTCGTCGCAGGAATGTTAGATATTGGTGAAAACGTCGAAATTAAAGAGGGTTTTGAAGCGACGGGGGCAATCGAGGTAAGAAACCCGATGCCCGTAATTATTTTTATCCTTATTTATTTTATGACGCTCCTTCGTATCCAGAGAGAGGAGGATGTTGATCGGATTCTCGCTGATCTTTTCTCTGATGATGAAGAAGAATTCGAAATGCCACTTATGATACCATCCAGATCAAAATTAAATATGAAACTTTTTTCGGTACCTTCGACAATGCGGATTGGGAAAGGGTGTCGACTCCATGGGAATATTAGGGCAGGTTCAATCGATGTCCAACCAAGTACTGTGATTTTCGGTAGCTTAAGAGCAAAGAGGGGGATCAATGTGTCAATGGGCGTCGCCGTTCACGGAAATGTGGAAAGCGGGGAGGAAATCTATGTTCAGAAAGGTGCTCACATTCTCGGTGACGTTATAGCAAAAACAATTCGGCTTCATGAAGAAGCGAAAATTGACGGTACTATCGAAGCGCCCCACGGTCTTCGGATCGAGCGAGATTCATGAGAGCGGCTGAGATTCTTGGAACGAAAACATTTGAGTTTATCGAACCTTCATTTGCCGATCTTATTAATACTAATTTCAATGAATTGCTCTTACACCTACCTGGTGACGAAGCCCTATTGTTAATCGATGAACATGAAGAGCCTCTTACTATCGCTATTCACAGCTTAGGAAAATGGACGGCTGGAACATTTCTCTTTCGTCGGCCGACAGCGGCAGTAATTGAACGATTCGAAGAATTAAATGGTGAAATATACCAAGAAAACAAAGCAGTTTGGACATTGGCAGTACGAGAATACTATAGTTTGCAAATTTTAGAACAGATCAGACCCGCAGTTGGAGATCTTAATACGGCTAGATTGGTGATTCTTGAAAATTTGATTAAAGATATCTGGGGACAAGACACTGGTGGGACTTGTCTTGACTTTTGTTGTGGATCGGGTGTTGGATCGCAGGTGCTTCGTACGCTTAGGTTTTCCCCAGTCTCATGTGATAATGATTCTGCTCTTCTCTCTCTTGGACTATCAACAGGACGCTTGAAACCTGAAGAAACAATGTGCATCGATGCCACTATTGCATCGAGGTATATCGATCCTTTGCCAAGAGGTATTGGCATCATGATGGGAGAAATTAATAATTTTTCAAAGGAACTATGGCAGCATCTGGTTACTGAACTTTTTGCACTTACAAATGAAACTGTGATAACCGTTGGCACTAAACCAGAAGCTGATTTAGTGAAAGATTGGGGTGAATCGTTACACCGTTCAATAAAAATATGGGAAAACGCGAAAGATCCGATCTATGATAGATGGATCTGTTCTTCAATTAGAGAATAAAAACGATTGCGTAACAAGTCAGATTTAAGTACTGACAATATACCGAGTTAGACGATTAAAAATTAATGACGATTTTTTTTAGTTTGTTTTTGTGGGTCAATCGGTTTTTGTTGTTTATCTTCTTCACAATCAAGCTCTGCAATAATATCAAGAGAGTCGTCCATTTTTTCTGATAGGTCAACCACACGTAATAACCGGTTAATTCCAATAAAGTGTTCCGCCATCACTTTAGCTAGTGGTGTGAGTTCAATAGTACCTTTTTCTGCTCTTTTCACCAAACGGTTGGCAATTAACTCCGGAAGCACTGGCTCCATTGTTCCTACCATCATATCATTAATCCGCATAAGATCCTGTTCATCTCCATTACAAATGACTGAATTGGCTACATATTCTTCTGAACTCTGTTCCATATCATGCTCTGGGGCAACTTCTTCCATAGCACCTTTGAGCAGACGCATTGCCATTTCCTCTTCAGTGAAGTGGCTTTCTCGTGAGTAGGTTCCACCAGGTTCAGCAAGGATAACGACCTTTCCGAGATCATGGAAATCAGGTCTGCCGGCCCTACCCGCCATTTGATTGAACTCTTGGACAGAGAGCCAATCTCGTCCCATTGCAAGCGAATCAAAGATAACCTGCGATGCTGGAAAGTCTACACCAGCTCCGAGTGCAGCAGTTGTTACGACCGCCATAAGTTTTCCTTGTAAAAATTTTGTTTCGACCTCTCGTCGTTCCTGTGAAGTAAGACCTGCATGGTATGCCGCTGCTCTTATACCGAGGGACTCAGCGATTGTATGACAGCGTGCTCGTGCATTGGTAAAAATTATACTTTGACCTCGGTAGCCTTTTGATGATGTACGCTTATATTCCTCTATCGTGAGATGTTTGATGGTCGGTATCTTCTGCTTTCTTTCAACAAATAGCAAGTAACGTTCCAACCCAACAGGGCGCTCGTCATACCTAACAAGAGTACAATTAAGCTTTTTTGCAAGGATTTTCGGTAACCCAATTGTTGCAGAGAGATATAGGAACTGCGCTTGCGGAACGAGATATTTTAAACGGGCAATCATTCCATCCAATCTATGCCCACGATCGGGATCTTCAAGCATCTGAACTTCATCGATGACCACTGTTCCGATGTTTTTCACCCTTTGCCCACATCGAATCATGTGATCGACACCCTCATAGGTTCCGACAATGAGTGGAGCTTCGGGGTTTCTGTCACCAATCTTGCGGGTTTCGGGAAGATTCAGCCGACTGACACCTGTAAGAATACCCGTCTTTGCAAACGAGCTATACCTATCAGAGAAACGCTCATATTTCTGATTGGCTAGAGCTACAAGTGGCACAAGAAAAAGCATCCTCCCTCTACCCTCAAGATAGTTTTTCACACCAGCCATTTCCCCAATGAAGGTTTTGCCACTCGCTGTTGCAGCAACAATAAGCAGATCTTTTCCCGAAAGTAATTCTGCATCAACTGCAAGTTGCTGTACTGGCATGAGCATTTCAACTCCCGAAGCCTTCATAAATTCTGATGGAAGAGGGAGATCAATAATTTTTGATGTCAAAAGAACAGGATGCGGTTCGAGGCGATCAAAAAGTGTTTGGGAAAGTGAAAGTTTATCGGGCTGCAATGTGGCAAGCACATGGTCGAGGTTCCTGTATTGATCGAGTAACACTTCAAGATGAGCAATGGCGTCTCTACCTAATCTCCCGATTTGCGCCGCTTCTCTACGCAATTCCCGTCGTGCGCAATCTATACAAATTCGTTCCCCTTTTCCGAATGCAACTGAACTCTGATCATCGAGCGGTGTAAAATGTTCATCAAATAAACATATCCGACACGCATCCACATACTCCCATTGAATTTGGAAATCACGAAGAAATGTATCTAGCAATGGGTCGGCTTTAACTAGCTGAACTTCGCTCTCCCGGAGTTGCGCGATTAAGTCCTTAGAGGGAGTGTGTTTAAACTCCTTTTTACCGCCCCAACGCAATCGATAACGTGTTGGACGGGGACCTCGAGGGGTATCAGAAAGTTCAGTAATACCAGAACCGCGAACGTGTTTTCCATCGTAAAAGAGAATTTTGTAACTGCCCTTAACTGGCTGAATAATAATTTTCATGGAGCGATCAGATCATGAATCGTATAGCTGAGCTCCACACTTTCTAATCGTTTTAAAAAATCTGTGAACTCTTCATCTACTATTACAATTGCGCATTCAAGCCCATGGAATGCAGCTTCGATGACACCCTCACGTGCCCCAAAGAACATGTCGGGTTTTTTACCAGCTGCACGCAAGGCTATATATGCTTCAACTCCAACCGCAGCGACAACCTCCGCACCTTTAATTACTTCTAATAGACGCCCACGATTCACTTTGCGTGATCCACCATGTTGGATTCGAGGTACTTTACAGACACGGATTGAACCTTCAACATGATCGATTATACCATTCAACCGAGCAACTCCAACATCCTCGTCCTTTTTTGCATCCATTACGACAGTACCGGTCGCCACCTGCTTCTTTTTACCGGCATATAACCACCCACCTTTCATATACACACCGACATCATCACCTACCTTCAAATCCTCAGATGCGATCGCTGCCCAAACAGCTACTTGCTGGATAATGTCGCGTCGTATATGACGTGCATATGCTTCGAGAGATTCTGCATTTGCGAGAATCCACTCCACACCTGCTCTGGTGACCTCGTAATTGCCCCTACCACTAGCTGCGACCATTCCTTCATCGACAAGCTCACGGATGTATTCAGAGATTGCCTGCGGTGTAACACCAAGTTTGTCAGCAATCTCTTGCTGTCGAACTGCTGGCTGGTGCTCAGCAATCTCAACTAAAATCTGAAGACGTGTGACTTCCCTTTTGCTACGCAAGATTGTGTATAGAGGGTCCTTACCGCCCGGAATCAAGCCGCACCAGTCCCTGGCCCTTTACATCGAGATGGGGGATCCGCTTTGCGAGCCCTTTTATAAAAATTGGACTGACGCCATGTTTGCGGGAAAGGTCATTAATTGATGTGGAACCACCATTTAACTCCTCTTCAATCTGTTCGACTATAGTGCGGAGGTTTTCATCATTTGAGAGGGAAATATACAAAATGTCTGAAAGGTCCTGTAAATTGCACTGAAAGTTTGCCCTGAATTTGTTGTAAGTTGCACGGTACTCCTTTTTCGGTTTCTCTCCACGTTTTGGCATCCGCCATTGCTCCTCAACAAGGTTACCTTTCTTGAGGACCTGAAGACACACCGGTATGGACTCGGGATCAATATGAGTACTTAGTTCTTCTTCGGTCAACCACGATTTACTGAGAAGTTCATAGACTTTTTTGTAAATGGGGTCGTTAAATGTCATGAGGAGTGGAACAAGTTCCACTGGATCATTAACTATTCTGATATGGCCCGGCACGCTGAAAACCCTATACTTATATCGCCGCCGAAATCAATAAGGTTTTGTGACACGCAATGCGTAGACAAGGCAGAATTATCGTCAGGGGCATCGTGCAAGGCGTGGGTTTTCGTCCATTTGTCTACGCAAAAGCGCATGAACTAAACATACTTGGCACCGTAAAAAATCTCGGTAGCGAAGTTGAGATCTTCGCTAAAGGTGACCGATTTGAGGATTTCGTTGATGCAATTTCACATGGACCTCCATTAGCACAAATCGATTCAGTTCAAGTTTTTGATATTCAGCAGCAAACCGGAGACAGATTCACGATCTTACCGAGTGGCAGCGGTGCACTTACTGGTATGATTCCTCCAGATGTAGCGATCTGTGATTCTTGTATTGCAGATATATTCCGGAAAGGAGGACGGTATGACGGGTACTGGGCGACGTCTTGTGTGAACTGCGGTCCTCGCTATAGTATCATTGAGAAGCTCCCTTATGACCGAGAGCGTACTTCAATGTCGGTCTTTCCCATGTGCTCTGATTGTGCTGCAGAGTACAATGACCCTCACTCACGTCGCCATCATGCACAAACAATTGCTTGTACTGCTTGTGGGCCGCAACTTTCACTGTTCGATGCTCAGGGGAGACGCATCGATTGCTTCGATCCAATAAAAGAGACTGCTGGATTACTTGAGGCGGGGCGAATTATTGCGGTCCGGGGGGTGGGGGGATTTCATATTGCCTGTATTGAGGATTCAGCCAATGAATTGAAACGACGACTTGGCAGGATTGAGCAACCATTTGCAGTTATGGTCCGCCCAGATGCAATTGAAAAGATTGTATGCATCTCCGATGAGGAACGTTCACTACTCCAAAGCCCAATTCATCCTATCGTTGTTCTAACGAAACGCGATCACTCATCTCACCCTTCAATTAGTAACCTTCACACGATTGGCTGTATGCTGCCTTACACGGGATTGCATCATTTACTTTTCTCACTCCTCAAGCACCCGCTGTTGATCATGACGAGTGCCAACATGCCCGGTTATCCAATGATAACCGATATAGATCACGCAATGGCTAAGCTTGATCATGACGTAGATTTCTTTTTAACTCACAATCGCACCATTGTCAATCGCTGCGATGATTCTGTTGTTCGGGATGGCTATGTAATTCGACTCTCTCGTGGCATGGCACCGAAACGTACTGCTATCGATCTTGGAAAGAGGTGCATCATTGGTGTCGGTCCAGAATTAAATGCAAACGCAACAGTATACCAAAACGGATTTGCAGTTACTTCACCTCATGTTGGAAACGTCCGCAATCCCTCAACACTTGATTACTTGAAAGAAACGGTCGCACGACTTCGCCGGCTTCTTGGAGCTCGTTTAGATCTTATCGCCCATGACCTTCATCCTCAGTTCCTTTCTACCCGGTTTGCTCTTGAACTGGCTGAAGAGGTAAAGATAGATCGTGTCCCTGTACAGCATCATCGTGCACACATCGCTGCAGCAACGACCGAACCCTGTATTGGGATTGCAATTGATGGTGTTGGTTATGGCGATGATGGGACCGTTTGGGGTGGAGAGGTCTTCTGCGGCCAAGTGCCTAATTTTGATCGCGTCGCACATCTTGAACCAGTTGCAATGCCAGGTGGCGACCTTGCGACCCGGTTCCCAGAGAGAATGTTATATGGAATTCTTCCCGAACCTGAGATCCTTGACCTTCTCTCGTCGCGGGGCTGGTCAGATGTTGAGTTGAGTGTATTAAAAAGGCAAGTTGCAACTGGATTCAATGTTTCAAGAACAAGCAGTTCAGGAAGAGTTCTCGATGCTGCGTCGGCCCTTCTTGGGATATGTCGAGAAAGGACCTACGATGGTGAACCAGCTATGAAACTCGAATCGGCTGCTGCAGGCGGGAAACCTGAACCATGGGACCTTATCTTCACTCGTTTAGGAACTGTTGAAACGCTGTCATCTCGTGCAATCTTGGAAGCAGCTCTTACACGCTTACAAGAAGCACCCGCAAATGATAGGAATTTTGTCCAAGATATAGCTGCATCAGTTCAGTACAATCTTGCGCGGGGAATATCAGCATTAGCTATTCGGGCGGCTCACAAATATGGCATGAACACTGTTGCCCTTAGCGGGGGTGTTGCATACAATTATATGATACGTGAAACTATCCGGCGAGAAATTGTTGCAAATTCGCTCACTTGCTTGATTAACCGCGATTATCCTCTTGGCGACGGGTGCGTTTCATTCGGACAATGTGTATATGCCGGTGTTCTTCATAAGCAACGAGATTAGCTCTTTACAGGTTTTATCCGAGAAGTTTATCTTTCTAGACGCACAAGGTGGGAACAATAAAGATGGCACCAGTGGATCAAGAGAAGGAGACTAAGGACAAGATCAATATTCTTGAAAAACAACTTGCAGACCTTCAACAGGGACTCTGCCTTGTACAAGATTATTATCATGACCTAGAAAAAGTAGCAGGTAAACAGGATGCTGAGGAGGATGTTAACCAGTCACTTTTAAAACCACTCTTAAAAGAAGACGAGGAATTCGAAGGGATCTGGAAGTTCCATGACGAAATGCTTATCCTCGATCCTCCTGCTCAGGTTCCATGTACCCAAATGTATGAATCGTTTGTCACTTACTGCAGGAATAAAGGTTGGGAGGCAACAGACCGCCCATCTTTTGATTTTATATTCCTGAAAATGGGAATTCTACAAAGTTCTGAGCGGAATATGTGGCAGGGATATCGAATTCGCATAAATTGAACCTTTATTTTTTATGGTATTTTGATTCTTAATACCCCATAACAAACTCTGATTAAAAGATCTGCTTTTCCATATGACTCAGATTAAGATAACAAAAAATAGCGGAATCCCACTGCTGGGTTCAATCTATTTTGGTGTTTTGGACCGCGGAACGAACCTTCTACAAATCCGGCCAAGCTGTGGATGTAACCTGAATTGTCCCTTCTGTTCGGTCGATGCTGGTCCGGAATCAACCACCCGTGCAACAAATTACGAGATCGAGAAAGATTATCTTGTTGAATATGTGCGGGAAATTGCAGAATTTAAAGGAAACGGTGTCGAGTGTCATATTGATTCTCCAGGGGAACCGATGCTTTATAAGGAGATCGTCAAGCTTGTCGCTGATCTCAGAAAGATTAGCGAAGTCAGCATAATCTCCATGCAGACAAACGGCACATTACTTAACAAAAAGAACATTGCATCACTTGAATCTGCAGGGTTGGATAGAGTTAACCTTTCTATTCATGCACTCAACCAAGAAATTGCTCAGAAACTTGCGGGTGTTCCTTGGTTTGACATTAATAAGATTAAAAATGCGGCTCGTCTTGTTGCTAATAGTAAAATTGATCTGTTAATTGCACCAGTTTTCCTTCCAAAAATTAACGATGCCGAGATACCGGAACTAATAAAATTTGCAACAGAAATTGGAGCTGGAAAACGCTTTCCTCCGCTTGGTATTCAGAAATTTGAAAAATATAAATATGGCAGGTCTCCCAAAGGTATCAAGGTTCAGAGCTGGTGGCAGTTTTATAACTGGAGCCTCAAACCTTGGCAAAAAGAATTTGGCTGCAAACTTATTCTGAGCCCCAAAGATTTCGGCACAGTCAAACGGAAAATGCTCACGTCTTTTTTTGAGATTGGCGAAAAGTTGAAGGTTGATATCCGGGCACCGGGCTGGCTTAAGGGAGAGATGTTAGCTGTTTCTCGAGACCGTGTTGTCTCAGTGCTAAACTGTCAAAAAAATTCTGGAACTATTCGTGTAAAAATTGTCAGCTCTAAGCATGGGATATACGTTGCAATACCGGTGTGAGAACAACCCAGAATAATTTGGAATTTTTTTTGATGGTTTGGAGAAAGAAAAAGAGAGTTATCCGAAAAGGGCTCCCAGCCCTGCCATTCCGCTCTCTTCATCTTCCTTCTTGTGTTCATCCTTCTTTTCATCCTTTGCTGGTGCTGCTGCCGCTGGGGCGCCAGATACTGCGGGGGCAGCTGCAACTGCAACTGGTGCAACGGCGGCCATGCTGATTGCATCCTCAATGTTCACACCATCAAGTGCGGCAATAAGTGCTTTTACACGGGATTCATCAACTGCGACACCTGAGGCAGTTAGAACTGCCTTAACACCTTTCTCGTCAACCTTCTTGCCTGCCTTGTGCAGAAGAAGTGCTGCATAGATATATTCCATCTCAATTCACCTCGTAAATTTTAATTTCACTTAACAATACCTTTCAACGCAATGCTTTCTCGCTGAGCTTTACCGATAATCGCATCAACCACATCTTTCTCATAGATGCAAGCTTCGACCGCAAGACTTCTCGCCTCTCTAACCGCTTTAGTCAGAATTGGAGTGATAGTACTCTTAGTCGGGATTGCTGCATTAACAGAGAGGTTAAATGCTTGCTGAGACGCGAGTGAGATCTGTGCAAGGATTGCCGTTTCATCGATCGCAAGGACAGATGGTTCGTATACATCGCCCTGATAGAATGCTGCTTGGAGAATAAGACCGACATCCATTGGCTTAATGTCCATTTTGATCAGGACATCGGCAACCTTGTGACTAATGACGGCACCCTTCTTCACGATTGTCTTCGTCTCGCGGATCTTTACCTTACCTCCTTCGATTGCTGCCGGGATACCTGCCTGCTGAAGTTCGCCCACAATCGGTCCTGGCTTGAAGTTTGTTGGACCTTTCTCAATGACAATATCTTCAGGTGCGGTTTCACCAGGCTTTGCTGCCATTTTCGTCTTGGTCTTCTCAAGCTGTTTGAAGAGTTTAAACGGGTTGTCGTTTGTGAAGATCATCGCAGAGTGACCGGAGATATATTTCGATAAATCGATCATCTTTCCGCCAATTTCACCGAGTGCATGTTCGATGAGTGTGTTGCGGGTCACTCTAATTAGCGCTTTACCCCTAAGGGAACGCCGGATTTGTTGCACTTGTGCCGCGGGGATGCCATACATATCGACAAGTCCAACGAGTGTGTATTTCTCAGCATTCTTTTTGATCTCGTCAATCTCGGCCTTCTTCCAGACCGGCAAGTGCCGTGTGTAAAGTGCCATTTACACCAACCTCACTGCAGGACCCATTGAAGTCTTCACATAGATCGAGCGGATATTCAGTGGCCCTTGTTCAAGAACAGACTCGATTCTCCTTAGAATCGTGTCAATGTTCTCTGCAACCTGTTCCGGCTTCATTTTTGTCGATCCGACTTTCGTAGAAAACACCGTTCGGTCTTTAGTACGGATCTTTACAGAATTACGGAGACGTTCAACGATAGGGCGGATATCAGTTCCACCGGTTATTGGCATTGGCATTCTGCCTCGAGGACCGAGACGAGGACCTAAAAATCTACCAACTTGTGGCATTACTGCAGTCTCTGCAATGAAAAATCGATAACTCGCGGCGATTTTTCGCGCCTCACGCGGTGCGCCACCTAATCGTTCAATCTCTTCAGGACCGAGAATCAGATCAACTTTGGCATCCTTTGCCTGTGTGACGATATCTCCTTTTCCGAGCACACATATCCCAACATTTTCGCCGGTTCCATTAGGGAGAAGAATCGTCTCGTCAATACGATTTTTCGGCTGCGCCATGTCGATATTCTTGAGATTGATGGTGATATCTATACTCTCAGAGAATTTACGTTCAGGCGCCTTTTCGATAGCCGTTTTTACGGCTTCTAGTATTTTGGCCTTTTCAACCATCAGTTACCTCCATAGTACGCGACCTTTCGATCTTCTATGGTTTTCACAATTTATTTCGTAAGAGCGCTGTCGTATTTGCCTTCGTTGATAGCGGCAATAACCTCTTTTGGTTTTTTGTCATCAATGGTGATGCCCATGCTCACACAAGTACCGATGACTTCCTTTACTGCGGTCCTTAGCTCATAAGAGAGCATACCATCCTGCTTCATTTTAGCAATTCGAACAGCGGCCTCAAATGGTAGGTTACCTACCACCTTAACGTTAGGCTCTGAAGACCCTTTCTCAATACCAACCTCTTTTTTAATAAGAGCCGACGTGGGCGGTACGCCCACCGTGACTGTAAAGTTCTTTTTATCGTCGACTTCGACCTTAACAGGCACTTGCATACCATTGAATGTGCCCGTCTTTTTGTTGATCTCATCAACGACTGCTTTTACGTTGATACCGAGTGGTCCAAGTGCAGGTCCCAATGGGGGTCCTGCGGTCGCCTTTCCGCCAGGTACTAAAACCTCGACCACTTCTGCCATATTTTGTCCACCATGCCGTCCCGTGTAACGGGCTTCTGGCGTGGGTTTGTATAGGTCTACGTTACATGACTTAAAGGTAGTGCGAAATAGATATTATAAAAAAGATGAATTTTACTTCTTTTATTTCATGTCAGAAACTTTCTCTACTACTCTAACATTGTCACCACGGACTGTAATTGGTATTGGCACAACACTCTCATAAAGCTCGACAGTAATTTCTTCCTTGGCAGAGTCAACTCGCTTAACAACTGCTTTCTCGCCTTTAAAGGGTCCGGCAATAAGCTCTACAATTGTTCCTTCCTCGATTCCACTTACCACCGGTTTTGGTATGAGGAAATGGGCTACCTCATCAAGCATCATCGAGCTCTTCTCTCCTTCATCCTTCCCCTTGCGGACAACGGCCCGCGCGTGAGGGATCTTCTCTACGAGTTGCTCGATCCGATTTAATTTTTCGGAAGTCTCAATAAGGACGTAACCTTGCAGCTCATTAGGTACAATCACCGCGGTTACATTGATGTCGGTTGCCTTACTATCAATTGCCTTTTTTATGCTATCAGCAACTGTTCGTTCCTGTTTCGACGTTGTCTTGATCGCAAAAATACGATTATTTGAAACCTCAGTAGATGGTGTAGATTCCAGTGCCGTGGTGGAGGGGGTTTGTTCAGTCATAGCCACCAATATTAGAATCCCAGCATCTTTTTATGTTCAAAAAGAATGAACAAGATAAATCCGATCAGGCCAATAAGAAGGACTCCCGCTGCAGCAACTATTGCAATTTTGGAGAACTCTTCACGAGTGGGTGTACGCGCAAGTTTCAATACCCGGAGGTATTTCCTAAAAAACTCCTCTTGGACGTTAACTTTGAAATCCGGCTTTGATATCTCCATTTTTACTCACTTGAGAAAATCGATCTCAAACTGTTTCTGGACTTTTGGGGTAAGTTTCTCGTTCCTACCATATATCTGTGGCGACCGTACTCCTGTTACAACAAGTAACGTACGCATTTTATTCTGCATTGCAGGGTCTATTTGTGCACCCCATATGATTCGGGCATTTGGATCAACACGGTTGTAAACTTCTTGTACGACACCCTCTGCTTCCTCCATTGTCATGTCAGGGCCCCCAACCACATTGACCAATGCGGCAGTAGCACCAGAAATATCTACATCCAACAGCGGAGACCGAATCGCCTTTTTTACCGAATCTGCAGCTTTATCTTCACTGTCACTCTCTCCCATCCCGATCATCGCAACACCACCGCGTTCCATAACAGTGCGAACATCAGCAAAATCGAGATTAACAAGTCCGGGCATCGTGATCAATTCGGTAATCCCCTTAACTGCACGCATGAGTACTTCATCAGCAACTTTAAAAGCGGCATAAAGGGGTAATTTTGGTACGACTTCGAGAAGACGATCATTAGGCACGACAATAACCGTATCTGCTACATCCCTTAAACGTTCGAGTCCGGCTTCTGCGTTCTCCATGCGAATGGTCCCTTCAGCGGTAAATGGTAAGGTTACTATTGCAATTGTGAGAGCCCCCTCTTCACGGGCAGCCTTTGCAATAATCGGTGCACATCCAGTACCAGTTCCCCCACCTAGTCCAACCGTTATAAAGACCATATCACAACCTGAAACCGCACCCCGGATCTCCTGCTCATTCTCGAGTGCAGCCTCTTCCCCAATTTGAGGGATGGAACCCGCACCCAGGCCACGGGTACGTTGCCTACCAATCAAGATCCGCTGATCAGCATGGGTTCGGATAAGGTGCTGTGCATCCGTATTGATAGCAATCATACGGGCGCCATGGATACCCTCTTCCATCATACGAGTTATGGTGTTTGAGCCGCTGCCTCCGCAGCCGATCACGGTTATCTCTGTTTTGAGCTCGGCCAAAATCTGGTCAAGATCTTCATTATTCTGAGCGACGGGTGTTTTATCGTCCCTCGCTTTAGTGAGTGCCTCTTCAACAATCGACCTCATGAAATGTTCTCCAATCCCGGGATGTGGATTCTGATTTCATTACTCGAAGACACCATCGCTGGTGTGACCACCCTGCCGCTTACTTCAACTGACTGCCCCGCTGCAAGTGCTTTATATAGCGGTCCTTGCGGTACCCCCAAATTGCGCGCTTTATCTGGGTCAAATCGGACTTTCTTTATGATAAGGTGATCTCCGTCCTGTGCAATGATCTCTTTAATACGTATGATTTTTACGCACAATGTATTTAAATCGTTTATTATTCTGGTTGTATACTTTGCATAAGTGATGAAAACCGGAAGCAGGCGATTTTCTCTCCCGGATAGATGAATGACGGGCAATTCATCGAGTCCTTGTAAAAATGCCTGTTCATCTACCTTTTGAACTTCAGAAAGTAGCACTGGATTGACACTGACCTTTTCTAGCTGTCCATTGGTGTCTATTGCATGGATATGGCAGCGAGCTTCTTTTGAAATTGAAGTTGTTAGATCTCTTATTTCACAGTACATTTTCCAAGATAGAGACCCTATTCCAACAATTTCGCTTTCACTAAGTCTGTTAATTTGTAATGCGTGTAGTTGATTAGTAAGCTTCTTTAGTACTTCCTTTTGGAGAGCTTTTTTATCTATATACGCTGCGACAGCTCCGGTTTTTTCCTGCATTTGGTGGATCAGTGCCTCATCTAACAACCCCACCTCCCTAGAATGAACAATATGCCCAAATGCACCACGGGAATTGATCGCTATTTCAGTTTGGCGTGCAGCGTAGTGATTGCCCCCGAACCCTATAAGCGGAATGGCATCAATTGGTGCAGCTTCGAGCACACTTTTCGCGACTGCTTCTCCCGCTCTTTGATCGACCCATTCCTTCTCAGTACTGCCTATTTCGACAAAAAATGAGGGTATGCTCAGTTCAGTAGGACCGTGGTGTGTCACCTCATACGAGACCCGGTATCCTGAAGGGCAGTGCTTGAAAAGTTGTCTAAGCACTGCTTGCATCATGACCGGATTTGTCGGAGATAATGATTGAGAAGCCCCACCAAGCTCAGCTTTTCCGGTATTGCCCGTAACGTGAACTGTAAGAACGGGTATTGGATTGATACTTGAGTGACGTGAGAGAAAAATGAGAAGGTCTGCATCGATCTGCCTATCCACCCTGTCAGCAAAGATAAGTCTACCCTTGACTTCATAAAACTCGTATGTTCGCCCACTTCCCTGCAAAGCATCTCGAGAGCTTCCTTTAAGAAGTTCCTCAATGTGATTCCGGATTTGAGACCCTGCCAAGTCCTGTTGGGAATTTATTAGAGCGATTTTCATTGTGTGATATTGGGTATGAACCAGAATAAGCGTGCCTGATTAACGATGAATGGAAAATATAGATGTTTTTTTCAGCATTTTGGTTGTTCTGTACTAATACAACCTCAGTAAACACAATAAAGAAGTAAAAAAAATAGTGTTACCATGGACGAGAGAGAAATCGCAGATATCTTTAAAGAAGCTGGTATTGACAAAGAAATCAAATGCCCACAAGCATTTGCGATATCGCAGAAACACAAGATTTCAAAGAAGGCACTCGGTGACTTCTGCAATAGCCACCATATTAAAATTCGCGCCTGTCAATTAGGCTGCTTCAAATGAGCTTGTTTTTAAAAGTCGTCCCTGCTTCCGACGCAATCGCGATAGTGAGGCATCTTGCACGGACAGTTGATGCTGAATATATCCCACTTACTGAGGCAGTTGGACGAGTACTCTCTAAAAATATTAAAGCGGATATAGACATTCCAGGATATGACCGTTCGGTCGTTGACGGATTTGCGGTTCGAGCAGCTGATACAATTGGTGCTAATGATGCAATTCCAGCGATGCTGCGCTCGAAAGGCCGTGTTGAGATGGGAGGAAACATCCAACGAACATCGATAGATCCTGGTCAATGCTTTTACGTGCCAACAGGTGGAGTACTCCCGAAAGGTGCTAATGCGGTAGTGATGCTTGAAAACGCTGAAAATGTTGGTGATGAAATACTCATTAAAAAACCAGTGGCTCACCGCGAGAACGTTTTGTTGTATAATGAGGATTTTTCAAAAGGAGAATTGGTTATTTGTCGTGGTAAACGACTGACATCTCAAGATATTGGTGTTCTTGCAGCGGTTGGATGCATTCAAGTTCCGGTTTTTTTAAAGCCAATTATAGGTGTTCTATCTACGGGTAATGAACTCGTCTCCGCAACAGAAGTACCCGGATCTGGACAGATCCGAGATAGCAATTCCAACATGGTGGGGTCTTTTGTGCAGGAACGTGGATGTCATCCAAAATATTTTGGAATTGTTAAAGATAACCAAGAATCGTTGTATGCAATTCTAAAGAAAGCGGTTGCAGAATGCGATGCAGTATTGATATCAGGAGGAAGTTCAAAGGATGACCGAGATATGGTTGCTTCATTGATCGGTGACCTCGGTGAGGTATTAATCCATGGTATTGCAATTGCTCCTGGAAAACCCACGATTATTGGATGTTCAGATCAAAAACCTATCATAGGACTTCCGGGGCATCCGGCATCGGCGTTTATTGTTCTTTTCGTAATAGTTCGTCATCTGATTGACGGTATGACTGGTGATGCATCACCTCAACAGGAAAAGGTTCGAGCTCGTATAAATCAAAACGTACCCTCACAAAAAGGTAGGGAAGATTATGTTCGAGTCTTTGTTGAGGGAGAAAAAGCAACCCCGCTCTTCGGGAAGTCTGGATTATTGAATACGCTCGTGCGGAGCAATGGAGTTATCCAGATTCCAGCGGAAAGCGAGGGACTTGAGGTCGGAGATCTGGTTGAGGTGTGGTTGTGGTAAAAAGGTATCTTAAGGTCAAAAGCCTTGCGGATGTCATGACGTTATTAAAGACTTCGTTTACCTGCATTCCATCCGTTGAATATGTCAAACTTGAGGACTCGGTTGGACGAATTACAGCCACTCCAATAATTGCACGTTACTCAGTGCCTGAGATTCATCTTGCAGCAATGGACGGAATATCTGTTAAAACTGAGAGTACATCATGTGCAAGTGAACAGAATCCTATCACGTTAAAGGATGCAATACGGATAAACACGGGGAACGTTGTGCCCAGAGATTATGATGCAGTTATCATGATTGAAGACGTGTGGGCTGAGGGGGATTCATTTACAATTCGTAAAGCAGCAGCTCCATGGCAACATATTCGTCCTGCTGGTGAGGATATCGGAGAATTAGAGATGGTATTACCATCACGGCACAAAATTCGCCCGCATGAGCTTGGTGCACTTGCTGCATATGGAATAACTGAAGTAGAAGTGCTCACTATAAATGTTGGATTAATTCCGACTGGGAGTGAGCTTGTCAACCAAGGTTCTCGACCAAAACCTGGACAAGTTGTAGAGAGTAACACAGTAATGGCGACAGCAATACTTACTTCTGTCGGTGCCAAATGTACGCGATACCCAATGGTAAGAGATGATCCTTCTCTTATTCGCAAAGCTATTTCCAAAGCAATCATTGAGAACGAGATTGTTATTGTCTCTGCTGGTTCGTCTGCAGGAACAAAGGACTTTACCGCAGATGCTATTTTGAATCTCGGCGAGGTTCTAGTTCACGGAATTGCCATTAAACCTGGCAAACCAGCAATTATCGGGAGAATAACGGGAAAACCGGTAATTGGCATGCCAGGATATCCGCTTTCTGCTCTTACAGTTCTTCGAGAAATTATATCCCCACTACTTGAGCTATACGGTCTTACATTTCCCAATCCAGAGACTGTCAATGCCCGACTAACTTCGACAATCCATAAAGATATTGGCACCGATGAATTTGTTCTCTGTGCGACAGGTAAAGTCGGTGATCACTGGGTCATTTCACCATTGTCAAGAGGGGCTGGAGTGCAGATGAGTGCAGTGAGAGCAAATGCATATCTCAAAGTTCCTAATCAACTTGAAGGATTCGAAACAGGAGAGAATGTTGAATCAACACTTATGGTGTCACGTGATGAAGCGGAACAAGCGCTACTTATAACTGGAAGTCATGATCCGGTACTTGACCACCTTGCCAATATGCTGCGGAGAACTGGTATTGATCTTCACTCAACACATGCGGGTAGTATGGGAGGTATACTTGCCTTAAAAAAAGACGAATGTCATGCGGCACCGATGCATTTACTCGCGAAGGATGGGAGCTACAACACCCAATATTTAAAAAAATATCTACCCGGAGAAAACCTAATCCTAGTCTGTGTTGCAGGTAGGCAACAAGGAATTGTTTCCCGAAATGGCATTAGTTTCAAGGAAATCCGAAATTATACATTCGTGAACCGACAAAAAGGCTCTGGAACTCGGATGCTTCTTGACTTCGAACTAAAAAAAGCCGGTATGAATCCTTCAATTATCTGTGGATATGACCGAGAAGTTACAACTCATCTCGCTGTGGCGCTAGCGGTGAAATCTGGTGAAGCAGATGCCGGGATATGTGTTTATTCAGCAGCAAAATCACTCGGTCTCCAATTCGTTCCAATATCTCAAGAGCGATATGAGCTTGTGATTCGCAAAGCCCATATGGATGACCCTCGTGTGAAAGCACTCATCGATACAGTAGCATCTCAAGAATTTAAGGAAATACTGTCGAGTCTGGGGGGCTATGATACTACGGAGACAGGCGTGCAGCACGAACTGCCATAAGTACTGTTTCCTCTGGCGTGTTGCATTTGAATACACCATCAATATCCCACGTTTTGTAACCAAAGACTGGTTTTTTTAATTTTAATGCGATTGCAATTTCTGAAAGTGTTCCATACTTCCCGCCAATAGCAATGACCACATCTGCTGATTGTACTAGGACCACATTACGAGAGTAACCCATCCCGCTCCTGATTCGTACATCTAGATACGGATTTCCGTCCCCCAGATCTGGAAGAATACCGATTGTCCTTCCATCTTGTTCCTTTGCACCTTTACATGCAGCTTCCATTACGCCACCCAATCCACCGCATATAATTGTTTCATGGTTTGCTGCTATGAGATACCCAATGTCCTGAGCAGCTTTGTATTCTTCTGGCGTGCAATCTGCGGCGCCGATTACTGCTATCTGAACCATATTATTCTGTCCCCCCGTGTTGGTTTATGACCATTAAGCGGGGCTCGGTCATTTCCTCAATCGAGTATCGAGGACCTTCACGTCCTAGACCTGATCCTTTGAGACCCCCATATGACATCTGATCGACACGGAAAGTGGGAATATCATTTACAATCACTCCTCCCACTTCCATATTAGTAAAAGCCCTGAGTACTCGATTTATGTTCTGTGTGAAAATACCAACCTGAAGACCATAGTCGCCATGATTTGTCAACCGAATCGCTTGGTCAAAATCGTCATACGGGATCACAGTAATAATAGGAGCAAAAATTTCCTCGCTATTGACCCTCATGTCTGGTGTTGTGTTGGCAAGTATTGTGGGTGCAAACACCGATTCCTTGAGTGTTCCACCCGTTAGGATCTTTGCACCTTGCTGTATTGCCTCTTGCACTTTCTGATATGCTTCATGGGCCTTTTCAACATCGATCATCGGCCCAACATCGGTTGCCGGATTACGGGGATCACCAACCTTCAGCCCCTTAACCGCCGAAAGGATTTTTTCAAGTGTTCGATCATAAATCGGGCGGTGTAAGAAGACTCGTTGTACCGAGATACATACTTGACCTGCATTAATAAAACCTCCAGTAGCGATTCGATTTGCAGCAAGATCCAGGTTTGCATCTTCATGAACGATTACCGCTGCATTCCCCCCGAGCTCCAAACCCACCTTTTTTCGTCCGGCAATTTCCTTCAAATGCCAGCCAACCGAACAACTGCCTGTAAACGACAGAAACGCAATTCTAGGGTCTCGTACAAGTTGCTCTGCACGGGTACCCGGGCAAGGTACAACACTGATTGCCTCCAAAGGCAATCCTGCAGAAATTGTCATCTCACCAAGAAGGAGGCTGGATATAGGTGTAGCAGATGCGGGTTTTAGAATAATTGAGTTCCCCGCTGCTATCGCAGGTGCAAGTTTGTGACATGCAAGATTGAGTGGGAAATTGAATGGAACGATGCCGAGAACTGGACCAATTGGGAAGCGTTGTAAAAATCCGGTTCGACCCTTTGTATCGTCGGTCCAGTCAAGAGGAATGATCTCTCCATAAATCCGTTTTGCTTCCTCCGCAGATGTCCTCACGGTTGATTCTGCCCGGGTGACCTCGGCAATTGCAAATTTGCGAGTCTTCCCGCCTTCCATCACCATTACATCAACGAGTTCATCTGTCCGCTTTTGGATCTCATCGGCAAGAGTGAAGAGAATATGTGACCGAGCTCCCGCGGATAGTCGTTTTGTTTTTTCAAAACCTAGTACTGATATTGAAGCAGCATCTTCGAGATCACTATGACTTGCCTGGCAAATTTTAGCATAAACTTCACCGTTATAAGGGAAGCGAACATTTACAACTTCATTTGTGGTCTTCTTCATTCCTCCAACTATTATGGGATATGGCTCCATTATCGATCATTCCTGCTCTTTTTATGGATTATTTGCGGTTCCAAGTAAAAAGCACATCATGATGCATCAAGATTTTCTGGTTGTATCCAGAGGAGTGAATATAGATTTGACCGATTTGATCACGATAATTACTTTGTCCCCAAGCACTAACATTTTTCAATACTCTTGGGTATCCCGCCAAGATCTTGAGGGGTCACGTGAAGGAAGTCTCTGCAAATTTTGACGCGAAATCAATTGAAAGCGAGGTGCGGGAATACTGGCACACACACGAAACTTACACACACGTTAAACAGTTGCGAAGTAAAGGAAAACCGTTTTTCTTTGTCGATGGCCCACCTTACACAACTGGACATATCCACTTAGGTACCGCTTGGAATAAAATCCTCAAAGACAGTATTTTACGATACCACCGGATGAATGGGCGGGATGTAATTGACCGTGCAGGTTATGACATGCACGGTTTACCTATCGAAGTGAAAGTTGAACAAATGCTCGGTTTTGTGTCAAAAAAGGATATTGAATCGTTCGGTATCCAACCTTTTATCGAAAAATGTCGTGAGTTCGCAGTAAAGAATAAATTGCTGATGGATAAACAATTCGAAAACCTTGGTGTCTGGCTTGACTTTGCCAACGCTTACCAAACAGTTAAACCAGGATATATCGAAGCAGCATGGTGGACCCTGGCTCGTGCTGATGAAAAAGGGATGCTTGAACGGGGTCATAGAGTTGTGAACTGGTGCCCGCGGTGTGAGACTGCAATAGCAGATGCTGAAGTGGAGTACTGGGATGAGACAGACCCTTCAATTTTTGTAAAATTTCCACTCAAAGGAAAAGAGCACGAGTTCCTAGTTATTTGGACTACTACACCTTGGACACTACCTGCAAACGTCGCGGTTGCCGTTGCAAAGGATTTCATTTATGCACAGGTGAAAGCGGTCAAGGACGGTAAAGAAGAGATTCTCTGGATTGCGGACGATCTCGTAGAAAGTGTCTTACGAAAAGGAAGATACAAGGATTATACGGTTCTTGATAAGCAGCTTGGTGCAACACTTGCCGGGAGGGAATATGATTCTCCTCTTGCAGAATATGTTCCACGTCAGAAGGACTTAAGTCACCGTTTGGTGCTGGCCGATTTTGTTACAATGGAAAATACCGGCTTGGTTCATATCGCTCCAGGACATGGATGGGACGATTTTGTACTTGGGGAAAAAGAGGGGCTTGATGTTTTCTGCCCGGTAGATGGTGCAGGACGTTTCACTGATGAGGCCGGTGCGTTCGCTGGTAAATTTGTTAAAGAGGCAGATGCTGACGTGCTTGCAAGTCTCGGTGATAAACTTCTCGCAAAATCATCAGTTGTTCACAGATATGGCCACTGCTGGCGATGTAAAACTCCAATCATTTTCCGTGCAACATCACAATGGTTTATCAAAGCGGCTGAGATGCGTGATAAAATGCTTGATGAAGTCGCTACGGTTACTTGGTATCCGGAATGGGCTGGAAGCGCAAGGTTCTATGATTGGATAAAAGAGGCTCGCGATTGGTGCATCTCTAGACAACGGTACTGGGGGATTCCAATCCCGGTTTGGGTCTGTCAATCGTGTGATAAGTATCGCGTAATTGGTACAATACACGAACTCGAACAAGCAAGTGGGCACCCATTAAAAGATCCTCATCGTCCCTATGTTGACACAATAACAATCTCATGCACCTGTGGCGGAACGATGAAGAGGGTTGAAGATATTTTTGATGTTTGGTTTGATTCTGCAGTCGCGTCTTGGGCAACGCTCGGTTATCCAGAGAAGACAACGGAGTTCAATAAATTCTGGCCACCAGAATTCATTACGGAAGGACAAGATCAGACCCGAGGCTGGTTTTATTCGCAGCTAGGCGCAAGTACGGTTGCATTCGAAAAGGCCCCATACAAGAGTGTTTTAATGCATGGATTTGCTCTTGATGCAGAAGGGAAGAAGATGTCAAAGAGCCTAGGCAACGTCGTTACACCAGAAGAAGTCATCGCCAAAGTTGGTGTTGATGTACTCCGGCTTTATGTACTCTCTTCATCTGCACCGTGGGATGATCTCAAATTTAACTGGGAGGGAATTTCAACTATTAACCGTGCTATAAACATTCTCTGGAATGTGTACCGATTCCCTCTGCCATATATGAAACTTGACAATTTTGAACCTGTATCTCACAATGGCATTTGGGATGGAACGTACGTAGCAGACCACATTGGGGAGATGCCAGATGAAGACCGTTGGATAATCTCGCATGTGAATTCAACCGCGACGCTTGTCGATACAGCGATGAAGGAATGCCAACTTCACCGGGCGGTTCGATCACTTATGACATTTATCCTTGAAGATCTCTCCCGTTGGTATGTTCAGCTCGTCCGCCCCCGTATGTGGCTAGAAGGTGAATCCGAGCAGAAGCGATTCGCTTATGAGACAATTTATTACGTTATGCGACGGCTAAATTGCATGCTTTCTCCATTTGCCCCCCATCTTACAGAGCATATCTACAGCAATCTCCGATGTAAACATGATCCAGAAAGTGTTCACATGCTAGATTGGTATTCCGGTGATGTTCGTTTTGTGGATCCAGTTCTGGAGACGGTAATGGAGACCATCCGATCATTCAATGATGCCGTAGCAAATGCACGACAGGCGGGTAAGCGAAAGCTTCGTTGGCCTGTTAGTGAGGTGATCGTAGTCACTGGAAAAAACGATGTCGTAACTGCAATCAACCGATTGAACACAATCTGTATGGATCGAGCTAATGCCCGAAAGGTGACAGTTATCACGGGATCATGGGATCGAATCCAATGGCATGCATCCCCAGTGATGAAGGTACTCGGCCCTGCTTTTGGTAAGAATTCACCGATAGTTAAAACTCTCATAGAATCTGCTGATGGATCGGCGCTTAAAAAAGAGATTGAAGCGGGCAAAATAGTGAAATTATCCGATGGCGTCAATAATTACGAGATTAATGATTTACATCTCACATTTTCAGAAAAAATGCCGGAAAACGTCTTTTCGGCTCCAATGCAGGATGCTACGGTTTACGTCGATGTCAAACTCACCAATGAGCTAGAAACAGAGGGGTGGACCCGAGAGATAATCCGTCGAATTCAAGAGATGCGTCGACAACTCGATCTTGCGGTGGAGGATTTCATTAGTGTTGAAATATCTGTAAAAGACAATCGAGTTTATTCTCTACTCAATAAAGAAAAAATCGGATTGAAAATTGTAAGTGATTTTATTGCGAAAGAGGTTCGAGCAAAGGCATCCCACGGGCAAGGGATTGGGTTATCTTTTGTCAAACCCGGTGATAAGATAAGAAAGCATCAGAACATAAAAGATTGGGATGTTGAAGGTGTAGGGATGATAATCGGTATCTCACGCACTTAATATCAATTTTTTTAGGAATACGCGCCCTTCTTGCGAATTAAACAGAGGTAAGTCGTTGTCGACAGTAACGCTGGTTCGTACGGCCTTCACTTTTTGGTGGGTTAAAGGATTATATCCTTCCTTTTCTGTAGTTTTTTTATAAATGAGAACCCCTCGTCGCTGCCAAGTGAGGGTTTTTGCAAGATTGACACCACGTGCGTGCATAAGCTCATGCATGTCCGATGACGACATACCCTTCAACTTTGCGGCCGCTTGACGAGGTTTCATACCACCGACGATAAGCGCTTGTTGACAATAAGCATTCAAATGGTTACGCCACGCTTCTTCCTGCCGGTTGATCAAATACTCTATGGCATATTCTGGTGTTGCAGGGATAACACGGCTGTCAAAGGAAATAGGTTCGGCACATTCTAACGCAATGGTAAGTGCACTCGCTGCAAATGAGGCAGCAACAGAATCGATCTTCTCGACACGTCCAGAGAAGGGGAGCTTTGTAACATATAAATTGATCTCGTCGGAAAACGTGAAGGCAAATTCAGGGGAGAGACCACTATCAGCGACCAGAGAACGGCAAACGGCTGACATCGCCTTGGAGAAACCCACATCAAAAGGTTTCTTGAGACCAAGGATATGGGCAAGCCGGTGAAATGCTCTTCCATCCAGACGAATAATAATAGGGGGGACGGAAGTTATTGAGGCAAATAGTTCACGGTTCTCCATACGGCAACCAATGCAAGCAAAAAAAGAGGTTTTGTATCGTTTCAGCCGGAAGATTTACTCAATCGTCGAGGACTGGGTGAATGCCCCAGGTAGGTGGCGGATAAGAACGATATCATCAATGGCGCTGATAATGCGGTATGGGATTTTCAAGCCTTTGAAGTTTTTCAAATCAACCAGTTGATCGTTAACTTTTCCTACAACAATCGAATCAATTTTCTTCTGATCAACATCTAAAAGGACATCCTCGACTTCTCCTACAAACATTCCCTTCTCAGTGTAGATCAAAAGCCCGAACAATTCTGTTATCTGGGTTTGCATCGCTATCAATTGAAAGTATATACTATAATGGTTAAAAAGATAATCCTTTAATTATGAACGGGTCGTTTCGGATCGGGCGAATTTTTGGAATTCCCATCCTAATTCACTTCACTTTTCTTTTGATCATCCCGCTTTTTGCTTGGATAATTGGAAGTCAGATCGAAACGACTGCAGATCTCATTCGAGAGATCTATTCCGTTCCAATTGACGTTTCGCTGATTACTACGGGTTATATCCCATATATTCTAGGTATCGTAATCTCACTTGGGCTTTTTGCTGGTGTTTTAGTCCATGAACTAGCTCACTCGGTTGTTGCCCGACAAAGTGGGATTAAGATCAATAGCATCACTCTTCTCATATTTGGTGGCGTTGCATCAATGGAAGAAGGACTCCCAGATCCAGTCGTGGAGCTACCGATGGCCCTTATTGGTCCAATAACGAGTCTTTTCGTCGGTCTTGTGTGCAGTGGATTCGTTTATCTAATTGATTCGATGGTTAGCGATGCTCCGCTTGCAGGTGTACTCATTTTTATTTTTGGTTATCTCGGTATTCTCAACGTTATCCTCTTTATATTCAATCTCCTTCCCGCATTCCCTATGGACGGAGGAAGAGTGCTGAGAGCCGGGTTGGCGAAAAGGATGCCGTTACATCGTGCCACCCGGATTGCTGCTGATATAGGCAAAGGATTTGCCGTTGTATTTGCTATCATAGGAATTGTCTTTTTCAACCCCTTGCTTCTGCTGATCGCTTTTTTTATCTATATCGGAGCAAGTCAAGAAACCGTTGCAGTCAAATACAGTGTACTCTTACAAGATGTGCGAGTGGGTAGTGTCATGAGTAGCCCGGTGATTACAGTTGCACCCACCCTTCCGGTTACAAAAGTTATTGAGACAATGTTTGCGACAAAACATCTTGGATTTCCGGTCGTGGATCGCGATGTCCTTGTTGGAATTGTTACTGTTGCTGATGTTCAGAAAATGTCACCAATTGATCGTGATGCAATGCAAGTCAGGGATGTCATGACAAGAAATATAATCGCGGTTTCACCCGATACCCCAGTTACCGATGTGCTCAGACTTATGTCAGCAAAAGATATCGGAAGAATACCAGTGGTCGATAAGGATCGTATTGTTGGAATTGTTACAAGATCAGATATTTTAAAGGTCGTCGAATTAAAAGAAATTTGAAAAATTTTACAAACTGATTAAGTGTTCAAGGGGAGTTCTGCCAGCAACCAAACGGAAATCATCCAATGTTTTAAATGGGCGTTTTGTAATAATCCGTGCAACCTGTTTTTTTCCGATACCTGGTATCCATTTTAGTGCCGCTATGGGCAATGTGTTAATTTTTATAGGGAATGGTAAAGCAGTGACCGATCGCATGCCCCAATCAACGATCGTAACATCGAGCACCATTCGCTGTGACAGGCGAAGAGGGATTCCTATAAGAATCGGATAAGATCCCATCTGCCGCCCAAAGGATAGATCCCCCTCAATCTCTACGATAACATCTCTGAGAACAGTTCCTAATGGATAAACACGCTTTAGCATAGGAAGGTCAACATGCTGCCGAACATGCTCTTTGAACTGTCGGAACGACCGTTCGTGTTTTCCTAACGTGTTGTTGATATAAGCAGGTGTACCCTCAAACGGCATCAGCTGCCGAATGTTTATCCGACGAACAAGAAGGCCGGCATTGACGACACTCATGAGGAAACGATCATTCAAAGTATAGGTTTTTTCTGTCTCTCCAGCAAGTCCGCATACAAAATTAAGACCCGGTAAAAGTTCCGGGATCCCCCCTCTCCGCTTTACACCCTCATCATTCACAATTTGTATAGCCCGAAAAACCTCGTTGGGTTGTGCTTTTAAATTGTTGGCAGCAATTACTGTTGGATCTGCAGTCTCCATGCCAAACGCAGCAACATCACCTGCTGTGTGGTATCGAATGATTGCTCTAAGTGCCTCTCGAGCCGCTTCTTCATGCCGGGAAATTGTCGCTGGATTGGTATTATCAATGTGTAAGGTCTTCAGATCCGGAGCAACCTTGCGAATGGAGAGAAAAAGCCGATCTATGAGTTCAGGATTTGGTGTCGGATATTCGCCACCCGCTGCACCATATATTAGGATATCCGGTTGACGACCTACACGAAAGTGTCGTGCACCATGCGCATACAATGCAGCAACTTCATTCGAAATACCCATTATACTACGATACATTGGTTGGCCGTAGAACGGTTCTGTACAGAATGAGCACCCCCCATAAGCTCCATGAGCACATCCCCGAGCAGTCTCAATCTCACACATTATGAATGGGAAATTTGGATGTTGTTCAATTATTCCACTTCCCGAAACACTCCAAGCATCAGAACGATTGTAATCCAGTATCCCGCGGGGTTCACGGCCATTAAGATACGCATCTAGTGCTTCAGCAACAGCACCTTCGAGCATAGCATCAAATCCGTTGATATCTTGCCGCACTGCCCGCCTCCCTCCCTCCGGAGAATATCCTAACCCGATTGGCCCCCCAATAAGCTTTTTGGGATGTTGGATCGCCATACCGATCTGTTGAATTTCGGTCAAGGTCGCTGGCGTTCCACCGAGATACTTTCCAGGTACCGTCACCCCAGCAATCATAATAATAAGATGTGCAGAATTAAGCTCGTTCAGAAGTTTAGGATTCGTGCGAAGTTGGTCAATAGTAAGATACTTTACTGAATATCCATGTTCTGAAAGAACTCCGGCAACAGATCGGATATAAGGGGAAATATATGGTGGGACACCAAGACAAGCAGGCTCATCAACATAACCATCGAATATGAACGCTTTAACATTCATACCCAATCAATTCGAGCAGTTTTTTTGCCCAGAATAGTTTACCGCGTTTCAAGGGCTCGACATTCAGATCATTTAAATCAAACCCAATGATTGTGATACTAGAGGCTCCTAGTTCATCTGCAGCAAAGACAGCACGATCACCATCAGTAAAACCACCAAAATTGTAGACATGAGGAAGAGGTTCTGCTTGCGTAGTGGCAACGATCGGTCCGGGAAATTTTGGAACCCAATAAAGAAGTAATGGTATATTATCACCATGCGCATGAACGACAATTATCGTCCCGATTTGGTTCATTTCGATGAACCTATCAGTTGCACCATCAAGATCAGTGAATATTACATCTGGGCGCACATTGTTGTCTAATAGTACTTCTGCCGCTGCATCCGCTGCAAAAATTGAACCGCGAATTTTTTTAAGTTCATTCTTTAAGCAGGGTGCGTTCCCACATACAGTTATGTTCTTTACGTTGCAGAGCGAGGTAAGCATCGGAAGGTCATCACGATTTAAAAGCGTTGAAAGTAGTTTGGCTGCTTTCTCATCTTGCTTCTTGTCAAAGCCAAAATAATCAAGAATTTCGCGGTAGTATGGTTCCCAATCCGCAAATTGCATCCTACTTTCCCTCGTTCTCGAGCCCTACAAGGGTCTTGAACTTCTGGAGGATGGGAGCAATAGCGATATTTAAAAGATCGGCTTTCTGCTCCACTCGGCCGAAATAGTGAAGCGGGAGGGTCGCGGCTGCCATATTGGGGTGTCCTCCAGCATCCCCGATATCTCCGAACGCTTCCGCAAGTGCATTGCCGATATGAAGCCGTATGTCACGATTCCGTGCCGATACTACTATCGCATTGTCAGTAATGCCGTACACTAGGACTGTGTTTACACCTTCAAGTGTAATGAGCAGATCCGCTGCCTGTGGGAGAGCATCGCGATTCATTAAATATCCCACATTTGAAAAGAGGTACCCGCTAATCACCTGACGATTCTGTATGGCTTTGCCTAGAACATCGATTGTCTCTTGTGAAAGTGACGGCGACATTATTTTATCAAGAAGATCCGCATCGGTCAGTGGTAGTAAAAATCCTGCATAATTCAAATCCTGCGGGGTTGTATTGCGTTTGAAATCTTTGGTATCGGCTCGGATACCGTAAAGTAATGCGGTCGCTACTCGTTTATCGACGGGGATATCAAGTTCCTGTAAATATTGGGTCAGAATACTAGCGGTAGCACCAACACCGGGGCGAATGTCAACAAAGGTTCCCGGTGACGCTATATGCTTCCCATCTTTATGATGATCGATAATAATATTGATCTTAGTTGCCTGTGGAAGATCATTATTAGCTCCCGGTGCCGGACTATCCACAAGAGCAAGATAGTTACATTTTGTGAGTACCTCTGCAGTTAGATGTTCCATTTTGATATCGAGAAGGTTAACAAACGTCCTGTTTTCCTGATGCCCGATATTACCTTCGTAAAACATGCGAATAATCAGGTTTTGGGGGTTTGCGTGTCTTGCAATTGCGGCAAGGGCCATTGCACTTGCAATTGCATCAGGATCTGGATTTTTGTGAGTTACGATACCCAACGTCCCCTCCCATCCTGCCAGCAAAGTAAACAAGCGTTGCGAAACCCGACTCATGTGTTGCTTTTTAATTTGGTGGATCGCAGCCTTAGCGACGACTTCCTGTGGGTAGAGAACTAACTCAGCACCAGCATTTGTTAATTTTGATGCACTGACAGGATCGATCGCACGTGCAATCAAATGGGCCGACGGGTATCGTTTTTTAATTGCAATAACAGCCGCGAGATTCGCTTCTGCATCGTTTGTCATTACAAATGCGATCTCAGGTTCGGGTAATCCCACAAGCATATCGGGGGCCTTTACGTCCCGTAAATAAGCATCATATTTCTGGTCACGGAGAGTCCGGACACGTTGCTCGTCACGGTCGATTGCCACAACATGCTCGTTTTCCTTTACTAATTCGAGAATAATGTTATAGCCGGTTGTACCGCAGCCGAAGATGATATACCGAATCTGACCCTGCGGCACAAATTGCGCTACGTCAGGCATGTAAGAAGAATTTCAGCTTCCATTGTATTAAGGAATTGCAGAAGAAGGTTCTGCTAGAAACCTTTATTCAGGATTGTCAACCACATAATTAGGTCTAAGTGGGTCTGTAGCTTAGTTGGCATAGCGGCGGACTCTTAATCCGCAGGTCAAGGGTTCAAATCCCTTCAGGCCCGTTTTTCTTTTATGTGATATTTTATAAAATTATCTGAAAATTTGAATGATTAGATTACAATATCCTCTTTTGGAAACCGTATCTTCAACAAGGGTTTGTCTGCGGCATAACCAACAGGGCATAACATTGTCGGAACCACATTTGACGGAAGTTTAAGAATCCGTGAATATTCTTTTGGGTCAAAACCCCCCATCGGGCAGGAATCAAAACCAAGTGATTTTGCGCCATTCACTGCATTTCCCAACGCAAGATAGACCTGAGCCTGTGACCATACAAGTTTCTGGTCAGGTGTCATTTTTCGGGTCATTTCACTTGCCATTTCAATTACCATTTTTTTTATTTCCACGGGAATGCTATGTTTTTTCATTAAAGCATCAAGTCTTCGGATTAAACCCTCATAATCTGAATCTGCACAAAAAACAAGCAAATGAGAACATGTCGTAATCTGTTCTTGGTTCCATGTGGCTGGTTTAAGTTGCTCTTTCAGTCTCTGGTCCGTAACTATTTTGATCTTCCATGGTTGGAGGTTCAACGCTGAAGGAGCAAACCTCACAAGCTCAAGAAGCTCATTAATTTTTGATTCAGGAAGTTTTTTACCGTCAAACTTTTTTGTTGCATAACGCGACATCACAATATCTTTGAATTCCATAATATCAACACCCCAATCTTTAGTCACCTAATTTCTAGGTACAGTATTTATAGATATATTTTGAGACACAAATTGATTTTAACAGAGAACGCTAAATCCAAAAATACAAACAGGTATAACAAAAAATTATTTATTTTCCGATTTTCACCAACATCTCTTCGAGCGATGGGTACCGTGACTCAATTTTTTCAATTCTTCCGCCAGCTTCAGTAATAAGCCCTGTTGACTCGTTAAGTGTCTTCATATTCTCTGCATGACAAATGTAAAACCCTTCTTCTTGCTGGTATGTTTTTGAATGCCCAAGTAGCTTGCTCGGATCTTGAATCGAGAAAAATATCGTGTAAGTAAGCGAACCAAACTGACTACGAAGCTGGTGCATACTTCCAAATGCAACCATCTGCCCACGACGCAGGATCATGACCTTGTCGCAAATCGCCTCTATTTGATAGAGGTTATGAGCCGACAGAATGATTGTCTTGCCATCACGCTTTAGCGTGCGAAGATAATCAGCGATAAAACGTGAGGTCATAGGATCAAGTCCACTCGTCGCTTCATCATATACCAATAGTTTCGGATTGTGGATTAGAGACCGTGCAATTGCTGCTTTGCGTTTCATTCCCTTCGAAAACTCGCCAATTTTTTTGCCATTAGATTCCAGTGATAAAACAGCAAGAAGTTGACGGCTACGCTCATTGATAGTTTGTGAGGAGAGCCCGTAAATTTCGCCAAAGAACGCAAGGTAATTCTCTACCGTCATCGTTTCGTAAAGTCGAGATTCTTCAGGAAGGTACCCGAGCATTCCTTTTAAGGTAAGTGGATCTTTGATTACATCAATATCGTTAACCTGTAGAGATCCAGATGTGGGTGCTATCAACCCAGACATGATTTTTAACAGTGTTGTCTTACCCGCACCATTATGCCCGATAATCCCGAAAATTTCTCCTTCATCAAACTCGAAACTAATACCGTCAAGCGCAGTGAATCCGTCAAATTTCTTGACAATGTTTTTGGCGGTTATCATGGGATTTCACACGTTCGAGCAATGTTGCGCTGTGATGGTCAAATAATTTCGTATTATACACCATACTTCAACTTGATTTATTGCCGAATAGTTTGTTTGTTTTAAATTAGAAAAAAAATTTCATTAAAATTCTCGAATTCTAATTATTAGTTTTGCACGTATGTGGTGTTATCATGGGTGGATATTTGAGCGCTCTGATTGACTATTGTATGGTCCATTCGTGATTTGGGATTGGTTATTGGTATAAAACCGATCTTCTAACATCCAGATGACTATATGCGAGAATTTGTATGCCTGCACTCGCAGATATTGCCACCATTGCGCGATGGGAAGTTAAACGCACTCTGACGCAAATGAGTAAAGACACGCTTCCCCTTGCGATCGTCCTTTTTGTACTTCTTGTACTCGTCACTGGATTTGCAGCCCAAAGCGGGATGCATCTACAGGATGGGATGTACGTAGTTGGTGTGGACAATCCATCCATCGCCCAATTATTGTCAAGCGATAGCCGATTTACTGTTTACCAGCTTGATAGTGTGGCCCTATTTTCAAACCGTCAATTTTTTGATGTTATCATCGTTCACGAACAGGTATATGGAAGTACTACCGAACGCGGAAAGTCGGCTCTTAAAACGATCGAACGTGATTACACAAAATACACAAACCATGTCTACAATCAGCAGGACGATCTCTATTCTGCTTATCCTCTTTGGATCGACATCCAAAATGTAAAAAGTGAACTAAATTTTCTTGCTACCCAGAGTGGCAAGTACATCTCCGCAACACCTAGTAATATTGCTCCCGTTCCAGAAAGTGAGGTACATGGCATTCCGACCCCATCACCAACCTTAGGATTCAGTCAGGAAGAACTTCGCACAGAACTGACAAAATCTGAAACTGGAAACTCACAAATCTCTCGCTATACCGAAATGCTTTCTTCTGATTCTTCTCGAGGAAGGTTCAAAACCCCATCCCAACTCTCTCCTCCACTACCCTTTGACTCAATTATTTTGATATTTGTCTTCATTTTTCCACTCTACTTTACGTCACAGTTTTTCATGATGAGTATAATGAACGAACGTATTGAGCATAAAGGTGAGGTACTTCTCTCCACACCCGTTAGAACCGGTTCAATTATAATCGGAAAATCTCTTCCGTATCTAATTGGAATGCTTGCCATTTCCGTTGGACTTACAGCATATTTGAAAGCCTCCCCACTTATCATTCTTCCACTCATTCCTGTGATTTTCTTCTTTTTAGCCAATGCCTTGATTATTGGGATGGTTTCAAGGAGTTTTAAAGAACTTTCCTTTATCTCAATCTTTTTCTCAACAGTTGCAACATCTTATCTCTTTTTCCCGAGTATTTTCGCCAACGTGCACGTAATCAGTTTAATCTCCCCACTCACGCTCATTATTTTGACATTACAAGGTACGACTTATACCATCACTGACTACCTATTCTCTACATCATTATTCTGGCTAACCTCTACTGTGCTTTTTTATGTTGCAGTAAAAAACTTCAAGGAAGAACGTCTCTTTTCTGAAAAACGGTTGTTACCTCGAATCAGAGAATTTATCGCAGAGAGCGCGAGCAAAATCCACCCATTTGTTTCTCTCTTTTTACTCAATGGATTTGCTATCCCATTTGTTTTCATGGTACAGCTGATGTGCCTCGTGCTTTTCTTCAACTTACCTATGCCATACTCGCTTGTCTTGCTCATTATTTTCGCGGCGGGAATTGAAGAACTTACAAAATCAGTTGGGATTTACACCTTTTATTCGCAAGATGTCAACTTTCTATCATGGAAAAACCTAATAATTGGTTGTTTTGTAACAGCCGTTGGTTTTCTTGTTGGTGAGAAACTTTTACTCCTCATCACAATTGCTCAGATTACAGAGTCTGTTTTTGGTAGCATCCTTTTCTTATCTCTCGGTACCCTTTGGTTACCTCTGCTACTACACTTTGCAGGTGTTTTTGTTGTCTGTTGTGCACTAAAATTTGGCGGAAGAAAATGGTTTGTTCCAGGTCTAATCGCAGCGACAGCGATTCACTGTTTATATAACTTCTACTTTATACTCGGGTGGATCACATGAAAGCACGACACCTTTCTATTATCATACGAAAGGAATTCCGCGGGTTACTCAACGAACGGACTATACTGCTTGCAGTACTGCTTCAGCTTTTTATTGCGATGTTCTCATCGTTTCTCATGGTCGGACTTACATCGATGTACGATCCTTCATCACTTTCCAAATATTCAAGATTCAAATACAACATAGCCTATACAGGCAACGATTCTGCATTGCACGATTACCTGGATAAAAGCCCAGATTTTATTGTCTATGATATGGATCTATCAACTGCTGTAACCACTCTTAAGGAGAGAAAGATCGCGGCTGTTATTTATGTCCCGGACACTGCTCCGGATGCAATCGATCCAGTCAAGGTCACTCTTTATACAATTCAGAATGACTTGCAAAGTGCTATTGTCAATGTTAAGCTCAAAGATATTTTTCTTAAATACGAGAAAGATCTGCGCAATATTAGAGGGACTCGCCTCACTGAACAACCTATCCCACTTAAACTCCCTCAAGCACCTAGCGGGGGTGACTTCTACGAATTTGTATATGGTCTATTAATCCCATTACTTGTTTTCATGCCGGCGATAATCTCATCCGCACTTGTTATTGACCTGATAACTGAAGAGTACCAGCACGAAACTCTCGAAACCCTAATCTCAACACCCGTAACATTTGCCGAGATGGTATGGAGTAAAGTAATTGCTTGCGAACTGCTTGTACCAATTCAAGCAGGGGCATGGCTCCTTTTATTATTACTGAATGGTATCACAATTGAAAATGTTCCACTCATCATCATCCAAGTTACCCTCACCTCCTTTATTCCAATCTTACTCGGTGCGCTAACTGCTCTACATTATAGAGAGCGAACCGCTGCGCAGTTTATTTTCTCTACAGCATTAGTTGTCGTAATTCTCTTTGTCATCGCACTACCTGCAAATCCTCTTAACCTTTTAACTAAGCTAGCTGTCGGTACCGCAGGAACTGAACAGTGGTTTGTTCTTGCCAGTGTAATCGTAATAAGTATTTTTCTATCTATTGCAACCCAGTGGTATGCTAATCGTGTTGGACGGGATCATCTCTCTATTTAAAAATGAAAAAATTATCCACCATTATAGAACCCCCCAACAATCAAATGCTCATCAATTACTTTGTAGGTGGTTCCATTGGTAGTAACATAGACTTCGCACCAGTCACTCCCTCGTGTACCCGTGACAACTATTTCATCACCTTGGTTAGGTTTTTTCCCCCCGTTCAAATATTGTTCTTCCACTGTGCCATCTGAACGAGTAACCCGCATCATGATCTTTTGGACAAACAAGAGGCCTCGACCCCCATTATAATGGAGAGTAATATCTGAATTGGTTCGATCTTTTGACAACTGGAGATCTACATCTAATCCAGAAGGAAGTGTTCTGAGGGGAACTGGAGTTGCCGTAATGCTCGGAAGTGTTGTTGTCGTTGACGGTAATTCTGTTGTAGGGACCGATGTAATGGGGGGACTTTTTGGTGCGTTTGTACACCCACTACAAGTCAATAGGAGTAATAGAATCAAAATAGAGATGAAAGTGAATAGACGTTTCATATACGAAGATCGTTTACAGTGCTATAACTCATTTGTGCTCGGATCGCGCTTTGTGCGGTTTTTTTCTTAATCGGAGACCATTTGATATGGACAGAGCACAAAGAACCCGAAAAAATCGCACAGAATCAAGACCGGAACAGTTAAATTAAAAAGGATATCGGGATTAATGTTACATATTAGGAGAGAGGGAATGTTCTGTCCGAAATGTGGAAAGGAGACTGACGCTTCCGGAAAATATTGTCAATGGTGCGGAGCGGATATTGAAGCAGTCGCACCGAAAGCTGTGATGAATATAGAGACAGAAGATGAGGATGCTGAAACTCCTTTAACTGGTGATTATGCTGGTCTCGGTAGACGACTTTTTGCGTTTATCATAGATGCAATATTACTGTTGATCTTGATCGCCATTACTGCTAGTTTCTTCAATCTCGTTCAAGGTGTGAAATATTTCTATTATTATACAGTCCAACATGCACCAATTGCTTCTTTGACCGATGTTGGTACTCCAGAAGCAGCATTCATTCCGATTATTGCTTCACTAGGTGTTCTCTTTATTGTCGTCCCATGGCTTTATTTTGCAGGATTTGAGTGCTCACGAGGCATGGCAACTCCGGGAAAAACGCTCTTGCGTATTGTAGTAACAGATAAAGAAGGAAACAGAATAAGCTTCGCCCGTGCAACGCTACGTCACTTCGCAAAATTCATTTCCACTCTTATCATTTTTATTGGTTTTATTATGATAGGATTTACCAAGAAGCGACAGGGACTTCACGATAAAATCGCAGGATGCATCGTTCTACTCCCTTAAATTCTTTTTAACACTATATTTCAATCAAATTTCAAAAAAGAGCAATATTATTTGTACTTCACTTTCATCATAACCAGAACAAGGATTAGCCCAAATGTTATTATATTGGCGAGGATGATAGGCATGGAATTAATCGAAATACCATATACCGCCCATAGTAACATACCAAGACCGAAAAGTGTCAACATCGCAAATGAAAAGTCGTGAGTCGAGCGGAGTTTCCATGTTTTGATTACTTGTGGAAGAAAAGAGATGGTTGTTAGCGTGCCGGCAAAATATCCGATCATAATTGTAATATCCATGTGAAATCTCTTATTTTGTTGTCTGCCTGACGATTAAAATTACGCGTTAGATTTGCATGATAGCGAAGTCTTGAAGGGATTGGTTCTGTCACGTCTAATCAAATTTCCTGCAATAATGAGGAATGTATATAAATAAAAAGGAGACCGTGGCGGGAAGTCCGAGTGCGTTTCTTTTCTTGTTTATTTAAATGAAATCTGTGGCGTTTCCATTCGAAAATATTTAGAATTTAATTGTTTGTATCTTTCACCCGATATTATTAAACAGGAAGGCAACATAACCGGTGATTGCTCCTCGCATGGGAGGAATGTCTCATACTTCACAAACTTAGCTCCACTACGATTAAAAACAAAGATCTCTTCACGCTCATCTCGCTGATTGCGATTATAATTGTTTTCCCATACTTTGAGACTACCAGCATAGGTGATATCCTTCTTGTTTGTCTTTTTTCTGCACTTTTGATTTCGGCACTTTATGAGGTAAGTGATCACCCGCGGCAGATCGCAATTGGTATACTTCTCGCAATCCCGACATTGCTTGCAGCTTGGACGAATGTGTTCCGAAACGTGCGTAGCATTTGGATTGTAGAACTCATTACAATAATCGTATTTCTAATTTATATCCTCCTCGCTATTCTCAAACGGATACTCACCGCCCACGATGTTACGATGAGGGAGCTCTATCGCGCTGTTAATGTCTATATTATGATTGGGATAGCATTCGGTCTGATTTACACCCTCATTGAGTTTCTTACACCGGGATCCTTCCATTTTACATATGGAAAACAGACTATCTCCTCGCTCTTGTATTTCAGTTTCACGGCTCTCTCCACTGTCGGATTTGGGGATATTACCGCTGTTGCACCTATCGCGAGATCGATTGTAGTCATCGAGATGATAATCGGTATCATGTATATGGCGGTTCTAATCGGTTTGCTTGTCAATGCGCACTATATCTCAAGATATACAACACGAAAAGAGAGAGAAACAGCTGGGATACCAGATACTCACAAACTAAGTTCCAACAAATTACCATTACTTTCTTCCGGTGGTCCACTATCGCTTATTGCAATTGCAGTTACGCTCAATCTCGCTACGTCAATCCTAATGGTTGAATCTCATATCCCTATTTTCATGGATACGTGGGGGACTTCGTTAATAGTGATTATCGGCGGTTTCTGGATTGGAGCGTGTGCAGGTATTATCTATAACTTAATCATGGCATTCACCATTTGGAACCCTTTCTCATTAATTTGGGCAACAAGCAGCATTTTAGTTGCTGGCTCAACATGGTTTTTTTGGAGACGGGGATGGATCAATCTAAAAAAACCGTTTAAGCTCGGCGCGGCAGGGATAATAACCGGACTTTTAAACACCCTTCTGACAATGACAATCATTGTACTTGTTCCAACATCTACCTATGAGGGGACATTAGTTGTCGAAACGTTCTTTTCCAGTGTCGCAGGAAATCCAGCAATTGGAATACTTATCGGGAACATAGTGACGGAAATCACTGACAAAACGTTATCTCTCGCTCTGGCTGCGGTAGTAGCTCTCTTTTTACAGGACTATATCAAAACCAGCTGATATCTTGAAAATTTTTTAAAGTCACCGAAATAGAGACTGATAGGTTTGATATAACCTTCTATTCGACATTTGAGAGAGAACCCTTAAATTTGATAAGCTCTTCACAAAATTCTCCCAAGTATTTATCCATTGATAGACTTCCTTCTTGAAATACGCAGTCTTCTTCTTCAATTATTTTATTGATCATATCACGAGTGGGAAGAATGATATCGATCGGAACCCCAGATTCATTCGATCCTTGAATAAGAGCCCGACGAAAGATACCTAAACAATACGCTATGCGAAATTTGTATATATTACGCGTCTTATCAAGATAACCTGCCACTCGTTCGGTTTCAATACGAAGAAAATCTTCCTTAATCTTCTCGTCTTTACATTTTCCCAACATATAATTGTAGTGAGCATACGGATACATTTCTTCAAGCTCGGCAGGGACAATGCCACAGGTTCCGAAAATAATAATATGATATTGCGATGCGTCAAAGATTTGCGAGATTATCATCCTTATGAGCTGATGGCTAGGGCTTGTACTATAGGGTTTCCGGACTGAACAGGGCATGAAAATAGCAATATCACGAGGAATCACTTCATATTCTTCGATGATATACCGATATGATTTTTCAAACTCTTCAAGATAAAACGGGGGATCCGTCAAGAGGGGGGTCTGACCCATCTTTGTTCTTGTCCGTTCTTCCTGTTCACCCATGATTATTCCATATCAGATCGTTCAAGCAATAAAAAGAATTAACCGATTAGATCAGAAGTGAAAAAAGTATAGCCCGGTTTTAATTAACCAACTATCTTTCTTTATACTGATAAACCGAGACTAATGATAATACATTGTCACCGATTGTTCACTTATAAGAGTGAGAACGAGTGGAATACGAGCAATTTAGGCCCAAAAAGAGAATTAGACTACAACCAATAGTAATTAGGCCAGGGCCGAGATTTGAACCCGGGTCGAGGGATCCACAGTCCCCTAGGATAACCAACTACCCCACCCTGGCAGATTTCCCTTTTACATTGGAAGTGTTTTCTATTTAAGGTATCCTTGTGTGATGACACGAGAGAATATTAACTGAATTATGACAAGTGATCTCAAAATAAATATACCGACGCCATTTTCGGTGACTATTAATATCCGTATGCGTCCAGTATTAATCAGGTTGGCATGGACACTTTGTCCTTAGGTTCATAAAATTTCAGGACCGCACCATTTTCTGTGCGGCAACGTGGGTTCTGCCGGCGATGTGTGTCCTGTAATGGACTGGTGATAACAATGGCGCAGAATCCAAAAATTCGTACACCCATCGTTTGTGTGATGGGTCATGTCGATCATGGTAAAACATCGCTTTTAGACCGAATCCGTGGCTCATCAGTTGTCTCATCTGAAGAAGGGGCTATTACACAACATATCGGTGCAACGGTTGTTCCAATAGAAGCCATTCGAGCAATGAGTGGAACAATAGAAAAGGCCCCGATTAAAATTCCTGGTCTTCTGTTTATCGATACCCCGGGACATCACGCCTTTACTACACTACGCGCAAGAGGTGGAGCTTTAGCTGATATGGCAATTCTCGTCGTTGACATAACGCAAGGTTTTCAACCTCAAACAATTGAAGCACTTCAGATTCTGCGTAACTGCCGTACACCTTTTGTGATTGCAGCAACTAAAATTGATAGAATTCATGGGTGGCGAGTAAATGCAAACGAAACATTCGTTTCATCATTTACAAAGCAGAACGAACGAGTAAAAGGCGATGTTGAAAACAAAACCTACGAAATTGTGGGAAAACTCGGTGAATTGGGATTCTCAGCTGACCGGTTTGACCGGATCTCAGATTTCCAGCGTAACCTTGCTGTCGTTCCAGTGAGTGCACATACAGGAGAGGGAATTGCCGATTTATTATTAGTCATGATTGGTTTAGCTCAGAGGTATATGGGAGAGGAACTTGCTCTTTCAGTTGAGGGTCCTGGCGCAGGCACTGTTCTTGAAGTTAAAGAAGAGAGAGGTCTTGGTCTAACATTGGATGTAATTTTGTACGATGGAACACTATCCATCGGTGACGAAATCGCAATCGCAGCAAAGGATGATGTGATAGTAACCAAAGTCCGATCGCTTTTGAAACCCCGTCCAATGAAGGAAATTTTAATCGAAGACCGATTCGAACGGGTGAAATCTGTTGCTGCAGCGGCAGGGATCAAGGTTACAGCACCAAAACTTGAGGGAGTAATTGCAGGTTCACCTCTTTTTGTAATCCGTGGTGACCGAAGCGAAGTGGAGGCACGAATTAGAAAGGAGATGAGTGAGATTCACGTCAATCTCGCAGAAGAAGGACTTATAATCAAAGCGGACACCATTGGAGCTCTCGAAGCGCTTTGTAAGGAGCTTGAAACAAAAGAGATTGGCGTTATGCGTGCGGAGGTGGGACCTGTAAGCCGGCATGATTTAATTGACACAGAGACAATTAAAAATCCACTCTATCGGGCTTTACTCTGTTTTAATACACAAATTCTCCCTGATGCCGCAGAAATGATAAAAAACCCACTTTACACACAAATCAAAGTTTTTGAGGGTAAGGTGATCTATCAACTCATCAACCAATACGTTGATTGGCGAGATGAACAGAAGCGGCTTGCTGAGCAAAAACGATTCGAGCATGTCGTTATGCCTGCAAAGATTCGCTTGCTACCAGATTGCATCTTCCGTCAGAGTAACCCCGCTGTAGTTGGTGTGAGAGTTCTCGGTGGAAAGCTTCGTAGTGATGTTGACCTCATTAAAATTGATGGCAAAAAAGTCGGTCATCTTAAAACGATGCAGCTTAGAGGAGAAAACCTCCGCGAAGCAGAAGCAGGACTGGAGGTAGCGATTTCAATTGAGGGAGCAACGGTCGGCCGGCAAATAAGTGTGGGTGATGATCTCTATGTTGATATTCCAGAGCGACATGTTAAGGTACTCGAGCACGAAATGATTAAGTCCCTGAATTTACCATCGCAAGAAGTTTTGTCCGAGTTCACGACAATGAAACGTAAGGTAGACCCATTTTGGGGGAAGTAAAAAAATCACTGTCGACGCGAGGCTTTAATAGTGTATCCTGCATATAAAATGGGTACTTCTCATGAGTAAGCGGCAGAGCCGATAACCAGAGATAGATAAACCAAATTTGGATAAAAGAGTCATATAGGAGTTTTCAAATGGTGGAATTGAAGGTCGTTGTTTCAGACCCCAAAACAGGACGCGCTTATAATGTTGACGCAACTGGTGGCATAGCAAGTACCCTTGTTGGAAAACGTATTGGAGATGAGGTAGACCTCAGTCCACTAGGACTTGCAGGTTACAAGGTACAAATTACTGGTGGGTCAGATCGCACAGGCATACCGGCAAACAAGAGTCTACCAGGTGCAGGAAGAAAGAATCTCCTCATGGCTGGCAATACAACAGGGTACCATCCAAAAATGGAGGGACAGCGTAAACGCAAGATGAACCGTGCAAAAGAAATTACTCCAGACTTCGTTCAAGTAAACGCAAAGGTCACCGCATATGGTGAAAAAACCCTTGAAGAGATGTTCCCAGCAAAACCTGTTGATGAAAAAAAGGCAGGTAAAGAGAAAATTGCTGAAAAACCTGCTGAAAAAGCTCCTGAAAAGAAAACTGCAGAAAAGAAAGATTAATACAAATACAATTAACGATTCTTTTTTACACTTGTTTTTAATTCCTCTAGTTTATCTTCGAACGGTACTTTGTACCGTTTTGCAATAATGGCAATCGCAGCTTCAGGAAGTAAATTACCGTCAAAATTATCTTTAATAAGCTTGTTCATTTCTGCAACCACTTCTGTATCTTTTTTACTCGTTGCTTTTGCAATTCTCTCAATTAGCTCCTGTGATGGATTCTTTTTTTCAAAAATTGCTGACGTCGGTTTGAATCCAATTGGAATGACGAATCCCGATATATCAAAATTTGGTCGAAACATACCATTATCTTGAATGAGAAGCCCCTCTTCTTCTGCGTTTTTTAATAGCAAGTTAACTTCATCGGTACTCATCCACTTACGATCAAGTGCATAGTAGTAGACAAGCTCGTTTTTTCTCATTTCTGGTTTTCTTGAGTGCCTGAACGGTGCTGCAATTGTGATTTGAAACGTCACAGTTATTTACCTAGTAGAATGTTTTTAATATCTAATGCATCAAGCCCACCGGGCTTAGTCTCCTTTGCAATGTCGATATCCGTTCGCGAGACACGGTCGGTAAGTCGGATTAAAAAGATATCATTTGCAATCGGTACCTTACCACTACCTCTCAAAGCGAGGGCAAGAACCGAAATTCGCATGTCAAGCGCTTCAGTTATCGTACCAGGTCGTAATACATCGGGTGTGATGTCACCAAAAGTTGCTCTGTCGATTGCCACTTCGACTTTGGTCTTAACCTTGACTAATTCTTTTCCAGATGTCTTAGTCGTTTCAGAACCATCCAATGATGCGATATGTTTGATAGTATCTAAAAACGACAGACCCATCGCAAATGATAATTCTATCTTCTGCGGGAACAGGTAATAGATCCTTCGCATAGATATTGTGTGGGAAATACAACAGAAAAAAGATACTGGTTGAATTTGTTATTTTTAGGATTTATTCTAGCAATATTGCGTTAATAACACCATCTTGACCTGGACGGCTAACAATGCGTGCACGTCCAATATCAGTTCTGATTATTGCACCCTTGGTGAGGAGGTTCCGTCTGACATAGTTTGGATCAGCCCCATTTTCTTCTACTTTCTCGATCTTTGCCTTTTTAGTCTGACCGTTTGATGGTGTTGTCACGTTTGCATATATTGCACGTAAGGCACGAACTTTCTCATTCCCCCCTGTAGTACGCACAATTTTTCTCTTATCTTCACCGATATGGGTGTCCGCTGGGGCGAGCCCAATCTCACTCCTTCGCTTTCCTTTTGCAGGACGAATTCGCCCCCCGGTCACTTTCCGAATTGATTCTCCTTGCCAAAGCATGAATAAACCCCATTTTTCTTTATAAGTCTTCTGGACTCTTCCCGAAGAACGTGCTGTATATATTCCCTTTTCAGTTATTTAACAACTGCGCTCACCGGATAATTTCATCGAGAAGAGCTACAACACCTTCTCCGGTCTTTAAATTTGTTCTGAATACCGACATTTTTGGATTATATCGGTATATATCTGACTCCATCCGGTCAAGGTTAGCACCAACCGCTTGAGCAAGGTCAATTTTATTTATTACCCCAATTGAACCGTCTCGAAACATCATAGGGTGCTTGTTCACAACGTCATCCCCCTCCGTTGAACTGACAATTACGATGCGTTTCTCAGCACCTAATTTGAAATCAGTTGGACAAACCATGTTTCCTACATTTTCGATAAATAATATATCAATATCATCGAGAGGGAGATGATCAATTGCGTGCTCGACTAGGTGGGCATCAAGATGACATTCCTTTCCCGTATTAGCGTTATATACTGGAATTCCTAGAGTTTTAATCCGTTTAAAGTCATCATCCCCATAAACATCACCCGCAATCGCTCCCGTTCTTTTCCCTTTTTTCACAAGAAGAGGAACAAGCTTTTCAATGAGTGCTGTCTTTCCAGAACCAATAGCTCCTAGGAGGTCGAATGCCCGAACTCCATGCGCCTTTAAGTGCTTAGCATTTTGTTCTGCAAGCGTATTGTTGACGTCATAGATATCTTTCTCAATCTTGACGTCGATATGATGCATGCACTTAGATGGGAGCGTGCAGTGTTTATACCTTAACACACTAACCCTCCTGCAATGGCAGATGAGTGCATACTTTATCCTTGTTACTTCAATGCCGCGCTGAAACGTAGCGAAGGGCGGAGGATTCCCCACCAAAGTGGGGCAAAGGCACCGTCAATTTCGGATCTTGAACGTGCACTAAAGCGATTGGGACTCAAATTCCGAGCCGAAGATCAACACCATCCTGCACATTGGGAGCGACATGAGGGTAGGGTGGTTGTTGAGTGGAAAAAAGGGAAAGAGGCACTTATAAAAAAAGTTGGACAACAATTGGGAGGAAAGAAATGAAAAATATGTACGATCTGCATACGCACACAATCCATTCAGATGGGGAGATGCTCCCAATCGAGTTAATACGAAGAATGGCGGTTCTTGGATATTCAATAGTTGCGATTACAGATCATGTAGACACTTCCAATACAAAAACAGTGCTCGCATCTCTAGTTCATATTAAGGAATCAGCTCAGATTTTTGGTGTAAATCTTCTATGCGGTGTTGAGATTACACACGTACCCCCAACCCAAATTGCTGATCTTGCTAAGCAGGCAAAAAAATTCGGAGCAGATATTGTTATTGTTCATGGTGAAACACCTGTCGAACCGGTAGCACCTGGTACAAACCATGCAGCATGTAGCTGCCCAGATGTAGATGTACTCGCACACCCAGGATTCATCTCTCTTGAAGATGCTTTGCTTGCTGCAAAAAACAATATCGCACTTGAAATCACATCGCGTGGGGGTCACAATCGAACGAATGGGTATGTGGTACAAATAGCCCGAAGAGCAGGTTGCCGCATAGTCGTAGATTCTGATGCGCATGCTCCTCACGATATCTTAGATGAACACGAGAGAGTTTTAATCGCAAAAGGTGCAGGACTTACCGATGCAGAGTGCGATAACGTACTATCTTTAAATATCGAAAAATTCCTTTCCACATGATAATATTATTTATACTTTCACGAAACTTTTAAATACTGAACGCACGTTGATATATAGATTGCTAATTTATATTGGCAAATCTGTATTTCCTAGAGGTTGTTGTGTGAACGTAGTTGGTCGAGCGATGAGCACCCCCGGCAGACGAATGCTTATTATACAGTGCGATGCCGCCCAACTACCCGGATTATACAGCGAAGTCACTGATCATAAAATGAGACCAGTTGGTAAAATTGTTGATATCTTTGGAAATATTAAAGCGCCCTATGCTACCGTTATCTGCCGAGAACGATGCGATATCAAACCAAATGAGAAACTATACGCAAAGTCAACAACCGAGACGAAAGGGTACTATCCTGTGCACAGGAAACGAATGTAATTGGTGAATGTAGATGCAGGAAACTGAAGTTGAAAAACTAAAATCACTACAGACTGAGAGAGAAGCTCTCAAGACCCGCACAAAAGTAAAAGAGCATGAGAAAAAGGCGGAGAATCATACCGAGACTGTCTGTCCCGAGTGCGGCGGTCGACAACTCGTACATGATTACGAACGTGCAGAGCTAGTTTGTCAAAGCTGCGGACTTGTGATTGATGATGACTTTATTGATCGCGGTCCTGAATGGAGAGCATTCGATCACGATCAGCGTATGAAACGCTCACGGGTTGGTGCTCCTATGACATTCACGATTCACGATAAGGGTCTGTCAACTATGATTGACTGGAGGAACCGGGACTCTTATGGAAGGGCGATCTCATCAAAGAACAGAGCTCAACTCTACAGGTTACGTAAATGGCAGCGCCGTATCCGTGTCAGTAACGCGACTGAGAGAAATCTGGCGTTTGCACTTTCAGAGCTTGACCGTATGGCATCGGCACTGGGTCTTCCGAGAAATGTCCGCGAAACAGCTGCTGTGGTGTATCGTGATGCGGTAGATAAGAACTTGATTCGTGGGCGAAGTATTGAGGGCGTTGCTGCAGCAGCTCTCTATGCTGCCTGCAGACAATGCAGCGTTCCAAGAACACTTGACGAAATCGCGGAAGTGTCACGTGTCTCAAGAAAAGAAATCGGCCGTACTTACCGATTTATCTCACGCGAACTCGGATTGAAACTTCTTCCAACTTCGCCAATCGATTATGTGCCACGCTTCTGCTCGGGACTGACACTAAAAGGTGAAGTTCAGAGTCGAGCAGTTGAGATTCTCCGACAAGCAGGAGAACGCGAACTCACTAGTGGAAGGGGTCCGACAGGCGTAGCAGCAGCGGCAATATATATTTCTTCTATTCTTGGTGGTGAACGGCGTACTCAACGTGAAGTCGCCGAAGTCGCTGGTGTGACCGAGGTCACTATTAGGAACAGATATAAGGAATTGGCAGAAAAATTAGATATCGAGATTATTCTCTGATATCAAAATACGTTTTTTAATAGTTGGGCTCGTAGATCAGGGGTAGATCGTTACGTTCGCAACGTAAAGGCCGCGGGTTCAAATCCCGCCGGGTCCATTAGGTTCGAAAAATATTGCCAGAATCGGTTAGATGTAATACATCTTTTTAATAAAAATTAAAATGAATGAAAAAAATTCAAATGGTTATTTTTTCTGAATCATCGTCTGTACTTCGTTCTCTAGCGTTTCTTTGAGACGCTGTACAGCTTCATCAAGGTTATTTGTAGTAGTAACTGTAAACTGGTTGTCACTTTTAGGGTCATGATAAGTAACAATGTAATCGATCTGTCCATCTTTCGCCTTTTTTGGTTCTACGATGAGTTTTGCCACAGAAAAACACTCCCGTCTTCGTGAGAACAAAGATATGATGTCATTACCTTTGAATATTTTTACACTTCTTCCTGTCTTTTTCACGACGACATTGAACAAAACCAATTTATGGCCTGAAAAATCAAAAATGATGATATTATTTATTAATTTGATATCTTCGCAATAATCGGAACAGGTGTCATGGCCTTTAACCAAATATTCAAAACTAAAAAAGAATACGGATATTACAATTAATCGAATTAACCTCCAAGTTTAAAAACACAACCTTCAATTTTCCTTAGCCTGTTGTGAATATCTGTTTCCGTCAGCGATCAGTAACAACTATATGGCATCCGCAGAAAAATAGTATGCCACAACGTGAAGGGGCTCGTAGATCAGGGGTAGATCGTCACGTTTGCAACGTGAAGGCCACGGGTTCGAATCCCGTCGAGTCCATCGTTTTAATCAATCCATTCCAACACGTCAGAAGCCTTTTCAACAATTGCTGGTTTCTTTTTTATCTGTTTTTTGTGGGTCGTGATTTTTGTTTCTTTATCGAATTGCCCGTAATCCATATATTCCTCAGCAAGGAAATCATCGCCATTATCTAAAATCTCTTGCACCAAAGAATCTTTATCTTGTTGAGTTGTTGAGCTTGAGTCTACTTTTTGCTGGTGAATGAGATCATAATTCTTGATTTTTTCTTTAGAAGATCCTGATTCATCAACTGAAAGAGGTGGCGGTGCGACCGGAAGGGTGATTGGAGGTGATGCGGGTTTCAAAGGAGTTTGAACAGAAATGTCCGTCCGTTGGAGTAAAAAATCTACGAAGTCTTCGAGCTCCTGACGTTGTTCAAGAGATAATCGTTCGATTTTATTCTCTAGTGACTCCATCGTTGTTTAACATCCGGTTTTGTTGATCAATATCTCATTTTGGAATTTATTAAGGGAAGCCGATTAGCTTATTTAAAATTACTTCCATTGGTGTTGGTAGCCTCGTTTTTCGAGGATTTCACCGTCAATAAGTACTTGATGGTTAGTAATTACTTTACCAATAACCGTGTATTGAATACCCATAATTGGATGTTTCTCTTTAGCACAGGTGAATATCAGTTCATAATCTCCGCCACCAAAGAGTGCAAGCTCCTTTGCTTGTAATTCTGGGATTCCAGTAGGACGTGGTATTTTTGAGGATTCGATAGCAAAACCGCATTCATTTGCCTCTAAAAGATCATAAAGGGAGAGAGCTATACCATCGCTTACATCCATCATTGCCGAAACACCGGCTCTCCCCAAAATTTGACCTTCTTCAACCCGGGGTTGAGGCTCAAAGAGAGCTAGTTTATGCTGGCTGTAACCTTCAAGAAATGCCTGTGCCTGACCACAGGTACCAGTAACACAGATTAAATCATCGGGTTTGGCACCTTTCCGTCGAACAAGATACTTTTTCTCAACAATACCAAGACCTGTACTTACTACAGTAAGCTCGCAGTGTCGATCAATATCACCCCCTATTATTGTTGCCCCATTTTTTTTGCAGCAATTTTGTGCTCCTTGCATAACACCCGCGAGCTGCTGCCAATGATCAAGGCCGACAGCGAGTAACAGATATTGGGGTTTCGCACCCATACCTGCAATATCGGAAAGTGTAACGGCTGCACTCATCCATCCAATCTGCCAGTCTGTCATACCTCCCAAAAAGTCCGTGGAAGCGTGAAGCATATCTGTAGTTAGAACCATTACCTGGTCTCCAAAAGGTATAATAGCACAATCATCTAGACAATGGTCCCGCCCCACAATATCCATCACTGTCTTTAATAGAGTTCGATCATCCACCTTTACGTATCTCCTTACCTCGTTCGCTCTTATACTCCTTGAAGATGTGCTCCACCAATGCCGATTTCTTTTCGCGCTCGTACCGATCCTGTTCATCTTGCCATAGGGAAAGAGCTGTTTCAAGAGCAGCTTTCTGTACAAATCCGATCTTTCCTTTCACTTTTGTATTGATTTTTTTATTTGAGATTATAGGAACACCTAGTTCACGAAAAGCAGGAATCATCTGTGGATCACTTTTAGAGAGTGCAGTTGAAGAAACAACCACTGCCTTAACACCTTTATCAGCAAGGTCTTTGACAACACTTCTCCCCCAACCATCTATACGTGTCACATATATGACATCCCCTTCATCTATACCGTCTTCATCGGACAATCGGTATATCCCATCTCGAGTTATTGAATCCATTACCTTTAGGGGAACCGCTTCACCCTCCATTGTTATTTCTTCTACCTCTCTTATCCGTGTGAGCCGCTTTGAAAGATTTTTAGTATACCGCTCTTCCTTTCGCAAACGCTTTTTAAGGCTCTGAATAATCGCATCGCTTTTTGCGATTTCGGCATCCTTTGCAAGTTGGGTATCGCGAGCAATATGCATTCGGTGAAGTCGAGACTGAAGTCGATTGATCTCGTAATCCCGTTTTTTAATTTCTTCTTGAAGATCTGCAACATAAATGCGAAGTCGTTTTACAATACCGTCGAGAATCCGTACACGCTCATCGTGTTTTATATCAATCTCAATAGGTGGTTCTGCTGTTTCGGGACTTTCAACTTTAACCTTTAGATCACCGAGTACTTGTTCGAGTGCCTGCCCTCGGATTACTCCCGCTCTCACTTCATCAAGATCGTGCCCTGGTGGTACTCGCTTAATAAGGTTTTGAAATTTATGACGATATTGTCGATATGCCTCAAGAGCAGCTGAAAGGGCATCTCTCTCATGATCATTTACATAAGAGAATGGAACCGTAAGCTGTACTTTGTAATCCACACTCATATCTTGTTTCGGGGAATAAGCGATTGCGGAGAAAGCACGGCGAATCTTCTCAACTGAGAACGGCATTTCATGCACATCAGAGGCGATGATAAGTGGTTTACCGATCATATAAAGCGACTCGATTACTTTCGACATACTCATCTGCCTCGAGCTCGCGAGGTGAAGCAGATTGCCATCAAGGTCGAGCGCAGCAATTGCTGTTGTAGTGCCTGGATCAATACCTACAATTAGATATTTCGGTCGCCCTGATAGTGGACGGAACTGGATGCGATCGAGACGTTTTCCGCTAATTCGAACCTGCACATCAGCACCACGGTACGTAGATACTGGGATTTGGTCTCTAACGGCAAAGATTCTGAACCCAACACGACTGCAGCCCCCAAAAGCTCGTGTCTCTTTTTTTTCATATCGCAAACCTGAAGCTACAAGTGCTTGTTCGATCTCACGACCTTTTTGTTGAACTGCCCCATGAATCTTACGAACATATCGATTTTGACTCCAACCGCCTTTCCCAAGTGACCGATGTCGACTTACAACAACTTCGGTTTCGTTCTCGAACGCTATTACCTCTGCACCAGCACCGAGTGCAGCAACCTGTGCCGTCGTTCTGGCTTCAGCAAAGGGATCAAATCGGTCAAAACTGATATTATATCGTGCGGCAACTTTACCAAGTGTCTCCTTTCTTTCTCCTCCAGTCACTTGTACAAGACGCGTTTGTGGTGGAAGATGTTGCAAGAAAAAGAAGAGTTCGTGCTGATCAGCAGCGATTTCCTGCAGACTATCTACCGCTAGAATATCCGGTTGCTCTGATGCGAGTAGTCGAAAGAGACGGAACATCGAGACTTCGGTCTCAGTCTCAATAACTTGTCCATTAAAACGAACAAGGGCGTACATCGGACGCCGTGACCTTGAACGCACAGACCCCTTGATGATATCGATCCCGAAAACCTTTAACCGATCACGCATTTCAGTGCATCCTCAAATCTATATGCAAAGTTGTATTTTCTTTTGAAAAAGGCGATTATGTTTTCGAGATCTTTAACAACAAATTGTTGAGCATTTGGATGGTCAACTTCCACCCATTGGGGCCAATCAATTATTACGCAACGTCCCTCCTCTATCATAACATTGAATTCCGAAAGGTCGGCATGAATAATTCCCAATTGATAAGACAAGCGGACGTTGTCAAGGATATCATCAAGTACCTCCTTTGGATGCTCGACCCTACACCGGTTTAGGTTAAGTCCGTTAACTAATGACATAACAAGGGCATGTCGGTTATGGTCAATTGGTAACGGTACACTCACTTTGGCTTGCAGAAGGGTCAGGGCAGCATTCTCCCGTTCAGCAGAGCGCCGGGATGCAAAAATCCAGGGATAGTGCCCATCGTCTGGCATGTACTCACGATTCATTCGGGCAGAGGCAAACGATCGTCCTCCCACGCGGTGAAACTTGATAGCTACTGGACAGAGTCCGAGTGCCTCATGCACAACGGATTCCTTACCTTCACCAATGGGTGAGCCAAGAGCAGAAATTGTTCCCTTTTTTGTGAGTGCTTGAAGTGCAAGAGCGTCATAACCTCCAAAAACGAGTGCGTATCCATCGTATGGAACGGTATTGAACCTTACCATCCCCCATTCCATGAGGCGGCTCAATCTATAACTTGTCTCTGATTCAGAGAGCCCGCCAGTATTTTTAATTTGGTCAAGAGGCACCCATGAATACCGTTTCATTAAACGCTCAATGACTTTCAATACACGTAGTTCGTATCGGTGTAGTGAGCGTACATGCTCGGCTGAAACAGCCATATGTGAACAGTGGTTATGTGGCGGACTATAAAATGCTCTTTGAAGGAGAGAGTCTTCAGAGAACATAACTTTAAACATCTTGGATCATCCAGTCTTTATCGGAAAAACAATGCGGTGCGATAAGTGTAAGCGAGACGCGATCATTTTCCAGAAGTATTCAGGTTTGCATCTCTGTAATCAGCACTTTATCCAAGATTTAGAGGGCAAGGCAAAACGGGCCATACGCACCCATCAATGGATGAAACGCGGCGACCATATCGCAGTAGCCATTTCTGGGCATGAGAGCAGTGCTGCACTTCTCTTTTTTTTTAAAAAACTGACAGAAAAGCGTCGTGATATTACAATTTTAGCCATTACGATTGATGAGGGGATTGTAGGATACAGCAACCCCACCAAGGCCATCCAAATAGCCTCTTCATTGGGTATAACTTGCATTACAGCAGATTTCAACAAAGCTTACGGTACTACAATGGATGAGATTGTTCGGATGAAAGGAAATGCCGATGCTTGTTCATATTGTAAAATACTTCGCCAATCATTACTCCACGGAACTGCACAAAAGCATGGCATTACTAGGATTGCTCTGGGAGTTAATTTGGATGATGAAGCTCAGTTAGTGCTTACGAGCATACTGAATGGATATCCTGAAACCATAGCATATTCTAATCGAGTAGTTAACTGTGTGGTGCCATTTATTCACCCATTTATGTACATCCCAGAACACGAAGTCGTTTTATATGCATGGTTGAATATAAAACACAACTTTGAATCGAGTCTTTTCCCTTATATCACTAATACAAAAGAAAAATATGTTAAAAAAGTTCTCAATGAATCCAATTTCCGGCATCCTTCCACTTCATATTCATTAGTAAATTTCGGTGAAAACCTCGCTAGAATTTGCAAAGATATGAAGGACCAGATTCACACTTGTAAAAAGTGTGGTGAGCCGTGCGGTGAAACGTGCTTATACTGCCAAATTTTAGAGGAGGTGAGTGGTAATGTCACATAAACGAGGTGCCATTTGGAGATTACTACGTAATTCACCTGGTATGCAGATTGCTCTTTATTTCTTCGCCTTTGCGATGCTTATCGGTCTTTATACCTATATTTTTCACGATTTTTATCCATTACTTGAGAATAAACCGATTTCGTGGTCGGCAGCACTTTTTTTCGTAGTCTCCTCAATGACAACGGTTGGATATTCCGATCTACCTGCATTTACAAACGATCTCACTATCTTCCTGACGATTCAGATCATGATTTCTGGAGTGATTATGATCTTCATTGTCGTTCCACTCCTTCTCGCACCATTCCTTACTACATTACTTGCACCTACACCCCCACGCCGGACACCACATCCACTGAGAGGACATATTGTCATTTTCGGTTATGATGAACTTTCTCGTTCTTTGATTGAGACGTTGATGATATCAGATGTCGATATCGTGATCGTTGAGAAAGACAAAGCAACTGCGCTTGATCTTGCGGCACGATTAAGAAAACGTGCATATGTTATCTGGGGTGAATATACCGATCCGGATACTTTCTTGCAAGCTCATATTAAGTCGGCAACTTTTATCGTCATCGATCAAAACGAGCATATTACAGCAAATATCATTCTTGGTATCCGTGAGTTGACAAAAGGCCGGATTCTTGCTGTTGTTGACAAACTGTCATTCGATAGGTATCTAAGATATGCAGGTGCAGAATATGTCCTTTCTCCAAAGTATACAACTGGAAGAATCCTCGCCCGCCACACATTACTTACCCCAAACGGTGATGCCCCCGTTGACATTCCCGGACTAGACCGCCTTACCATCAACCTCGGTGAGCATTACAAACATGAACTCCGGTTAATCAATATACCTATTGTCTCTGGGTGCCGAGCTACAGGAAAAACCCTCAAAGATCTCAATCTTTTTGAGCGCTATGGTATCTTTGTTCCTTTCTTATGGAAAAGTGGCACATTCAACCCAGAACCAAAGGAGTTTGATCTTGTAGACAATACTACCTCGCTTTATCTTTTTGGAAGATCGGATGCAATTTCCGCAACGATCCGAAATGAATTCGAAACTGACAGAACTAAGGAAGACTTTGCAATTATCGTTGGTTTTGGTGACGTTGGTATGGCGGCATACCAAGAATTACAATCAGCAGGGATCTCTTGTACTGTTGTTGATGCAAAACAGCATGGTATCAATGAAGTTGTCGGAAATGCCGAAGATGAGGATGTATTGAAAAAAGCAAAGATAAGCGATGCACAGTTGTGTATAGTTGCTCTTAACAACGATGATGTAAACATTTTCACTACACTCATGGCACGAAACTTGAACCCTAATATCAGAATAATGGCAAGGGCGAATGAGCCGTCTTCGGTAGACAAACTTTATCGTGCCGGTGCTGATTATGTGGCACTATTGCCCACAATTGGTGGGCAGATAATAGGTCGTATCCTCCTTTCTGATAATGTTTCCATCCTACTTGATCTTCCGAATGATGAAAAGGTTGTAATGAAACATGTTATATCTCAATCTAAGTTTACAGTGGGTTTACTTAGACGTAAAAGTGGCGCGAGAATAATCGGAGTTGAATCCGGTGGCCAATCAATAGTTTTGCCTAATAATAATTATATTCTTAAAGAGGGAGATGCTGTGATTGCCTATGGAGAAACAGATCAGTTAAAACGGCTGATTCATCGACTTTAAGAGGTGGAAGAGTGGCAGAAGAACTATCGTGTAGAATGGGGATGATCGAGCAGATAATCCGGTATACATATTGGTCGAGTAGATGCCAAGGGATTGTTGTTGGGATGAGTGGAGGTGTTGATTCGTCGGTTGCAGCATCATTCTGCTGCCGTGCTTTAGGCCCAGAACGAGTCCTTGGTTTATCTCTTCCTTCACTTGTCAATAATCCGCAAGACGTACAGGATGCTGCACTCCTTTGTGCAAAACTGGGTATGGAGCACCGTACAATCAATATTGAGCCTATACTTCAATCTTTTAGAAAACTACCTGAATTTACTGAGACGCCTTATTTGCTTGGTAACATGATGGCACGCATTCGGATGGTAATTTTATACTATCATGCGAATCGCGAGAATCGTCTTGTTTGCGGAACATCAAACCGGAGCGAATACATGCTTGGTTACTGCACCAAATTCGGCGATAATGCCGCTGATATACAACCTATAGTTCATTTATATAAGACTGAAATTTATGAAGTGGCAGAGGAGCTTGGCATCCCTGAATCAATCCTCAGAAAAGCTCCATCAGCAGGTTTGTGGGATGGACAAAGCGATGAGGGGGAGATTGGACTTTCCTATTCCGAGATTGATGCATCCTTAAAAAAACTTGAGGAAAATAACTGGAACCCCTCAAACTCATCTGAGAAGAGAATACTTGATTTAGTACATAAAAGTGGGCACAAACGCCTCCGGGCGCCTAATCTTTTAACAGAACTGAAAGAACCGGGTCAAACTGTTCGGGAAAATTAAGAAACGCAAGCGCATCCTCATTACCTATCAAGTCGTAAATGGGTCCTTTACAGAATCGGTGGGTACCGTGTCCACATGTTGCCGCCAGATGTCTTAGTGGAGGTACTTTTGGATAATTCGGGTTTTTTTTGAATTCCCCATTTTTCATCTCGTAATATGCTGCACCGTGAAATATCTCATATTGTCTATATTCGCTCTCAAATGCGGTCGAAACGATATTAGCCATAACTAGGGTCAAATCACGAGATGGATTAATCGACACATGCCCGTATTCTGGCGGGATAATAACAACATCACCAGTTTCGGCAGAGACCAGTGCAACATCATCAAGAGTATGATGTTGGAGAATATAGTGGACTGATCCCTCTAACACTTCATAGATTTCTGGATACCCAATACCTTTTGAATTTTTTGGGTGATAGTGCCCCTTTGTCTTTACAAACTCGCCGCAAAGATTTAAGGGGGGAATTACAGTAAGGTCATATCGTAAGTGTTGCTCACGCAACCATCTCCAGTCTTTATCGGAACGTGACAAGTCCCGATACATGAAATAAAGAGGTCCCTCGCATGCACACGTTGGTTCAGCAAGAACGGAACGCATCTCGTCCATGGTCCGTACTGATGGTTGAGGAAGCTCCCCTTCCCATCCGAACATCATTTTTTCTTTCGCATTAGAAGCAGATAATACCCTGCTGCAATGACTACAGCTAAAACAAAGACTAGAGTAATTGGATATGTTAAAAGATTGATACTATTCGATTTTGGTAAGACCTGCACATTGACGTTGATGGTATTTGAGAGCTGGCTATTATCAAGGGCGTCACGGTAACGAACCTCGCTATCGAGTGAGTACTCTTTTGGAGTTGCTGCGTCATCGACACTCATATCGTACTTTGCAGTGGCTATATCTCCTGGTTTAAGATCTCCAAGATATGCCGAATCGTCACTACTTGTAAAAGGATCGACAGCGGTGATCCGTGCTTGTGCATTGTAGATTGTCGTTCCACCATTATTCTGGTATTGAACCGAGATGGCATTCCTTGAGCCGGCTATCAGTAGCGGGGGTGATGATGTTATGACAAAGTTTGTCTTGCCACCAATGGGAACACCGATTGTATAAGGCGACGTAGTGACAATCGTCCCTTCCTTGTTCTCATAGGTAACTGAAACATCGATAGGATAGATATGATTTTCAGTGTTGCTTAAGATAGAGACTTTATATCGGCATTCAATTACACCGTTGGTGGGATAGTCCCCAACAAATACACTGCTATCTGTTGGAATAATGGGGCTCTGGCCACTGCGGCTAATCATTACAATCGCATTCTTTCCGTCTTCTGGACCGATGTTTTTGATTTTTAAGTGAAGATATCCCTCAGTTCCCACGTTCAAGGTTTCTGGTGTGGCTTCGAGAACCTCAATTTTAACTTCTGGTTTTATCTTGAGAGTAATGGGGAAAGTTTGGTTCATCTTATTGTATGTGAACTGGATAAATTCGCTATTCTCCTGCTTCATGACTTTGAGATATTTGTACTGAATAAAAAGCGGTAGTTGATATTCTCCAGCTACCGCGTCATTGGAAATCTTGGCGGCAAAATTCACTGTAACTGAACCCCCGCTCCCTTTGACATCGCCAACCATCTGCGGGTCAGATTTTATTGTGATAGGAGCAGATCCTGAAGAAAGCCCTATTGTCACAAGTTTTGCGGTGTTAGGAGGATCTTCTTGGTCAATGGTTCCCCAATATAATTGTTCAACTGGATTGAGTCCGCTGTTCTGCACAATAATATTAATAGTAGTGTCCTGACCTGGTGTGAACTCATTGACACCGGTAATTGCTACTGAAAAGTCAGGACTTCCTCCCATGTAGTTTGTTGCAGCGAAAACGGGTACACTACAACATGCGATTATAAGGATGAGAAAAATTAATCTGCGAACGTGCATGAACAATCTCATTTTGTTGTTGGTATAACTACATTTTATTGCAAGATATAAAGAAATGGTTCGATGGTATCAGATGAGGATGCCCCCACAATTATTGTTACTTGGTTGAAGTCTCTTGGTCTGACTAAATATGAAGCATTGGTTTATATAGCTCTCTTTAGGGTAACAGGGGCAACTCCAACTGAAACACACGAGATATCTGGAGTTCCGCGCGCATCTGTTTATCCGGTTCTTGATCAATTAGAGGAGAAATAACTCGTTTCAATCTCTCAGTCGTCGCCAAAACGTTTCGCTGCATTGCCACCTGAAGAAGGAATCGATAACCTACTTAATCGAATTGAGGAGGATGCTGACCGATCACAGAATGCCCCTTTCTACATTATATCGACAAAGGTTGGGTGATGAAGACGCTGTTGCGCTATACTCTGAATCAGACGAGTTCGTACGATTCTTCACTCGATACTATACCCTTGTTATCGATTGGGCGAAAAAACCAGATGTATAAAAAATTCTTATTAATAGTCCCGAATATCTTCCATTTCTGATACGTCAATAAGGCCCTTCATCGCATAAATCTGCACCCATCGGCCCCCTTCTTTGATTGCAACAAGGGGGTTCGTACCGCCAATGCAAGCGATAGCGATAAATTGAGGACTGACCGGGACACCGAGGAGCGGAACATTAGGCATCCCAACTTCAAGAATACCTATGAAATTGCTCTCAGTAAGTTCATCAAGCAACGTTCCAACAAGAGGTTCGGCTTCCATATGAAATTCGCGTATGTTTGCGAGAATATTTCCGCTACCCGTTCGCATTACATTCGTCACCGATGTGAGCCGTTGGGAATTAAGAACCTGCAGAGGATCGATTGTAGTATACTCATACAGAATCATGTGGATAAACCGTATTGGCGTCCGATTCTCTATCTGTACCACGCCACCTCCGATTGGGTTAATCGGGATACCATGTCGTATTAAAAGCCCATCAAAGGTTACACTACACACAGTACATATGGCAGTTTGGTTCTTCGGGACAACGAGATTCCCATTTCGTTCACCAGACTTGATGAATTTCACAAGCCCACTTGCTGCAAGACCTGCTTTGCAAGCATCTTTTATCGTCGCGATTGCAAATTCCAAGTCATCATTACGGATTAATGATAGATTATAGACAACGTTGCCCTCATTAGTTACAGGGTTGTAAGTCACCTGCATGGCATAATCATCAATGGTGTGAGCTACAAATTTTAGTGGATGATTCATTGCATTATTTCTCCGACATGGCAATAGAAAAATTGTTCTATAAGACCATGGCAATTTATGTATGATGGAACACAATATGCGGGAAAAGGCCAAGAATGCGATGAGACTCATTCTTGAAAAAGCACATTTTGAGGTTGATGAGGTTGATGATCCGTTGGATCTTTCAGCGGTTCGTGAGGGCGTATGCCTTCTGGTTCTCTGTTCAAATGACAAAGAGGTAATCAACCAGTTTGATCAGACGAATTACAGTCTGATGGTTAACGATCATGAGATGACCTGCAAAAAACTCCTATTTACGCTCGATAAAGAAATCATAACAGAGAACTGCATTCAATGGGGTGTGGACGAGTTCGTCCGATACGCTGGTGAAGCGGTACTTGCAGATATCGTCGATCGCGAACTAGCGCTTGATCTATCTGCAACGAAAACAAAAAAAGTTGCTGCATCTGGAACTGCAAGTACTGGACCATCCACGATACCGCAGGAAAAGTCCGGTATTACCCTCCCCCATTTCCCTATCAAATTCTCGGAACAGGCTGCAATGCGGACTGCTGGTATCCAAGGAACAGCAAAGCTTCGATTCATGCCATATTACCTTTTCCATTATAAGAGTACTGGCGAACAGGTTTACAAAGATAGACGTATCCCATTCGATGCAGACGGCTGGGGTGCTATTAATGCAATTAATGGTATAAAGCTCGAAATGGATGGAAAACAGGTTGTTGAGGATGAAATTCCCGCCGGTGCAGAAGTAGCTGACCCGCATATCGCAAAAGAAGAAGCATCGGAACGAATTGTAAACGAATTGATTGAACGACTCACGCAAAAAGTTCGTATTAAGCAAGAAAAAGGCGATGCAATCTTTTACGAAGAAAAAATCCTCAAACCTGATAAGAAGAATATCACGGTCGAATCAAAGCAAGTGTACATACCCGTTTGGCAAATTCGGGGAAAGAAGATTATCGAAGTGAATGCATTTACAGGAGAACTTCTTTCAGAACCGATGGACGAGGGTGTAGAGGTCTTCTGAAACAGTAAATAATAAAATTTTCTTAATTTTTTTATGATTGTTATTGTCGGTGGGGGCCCTGCGGGGCGGATTGCTTCAATCCGACTTGCAAATGCCGGAAAGCAAGTAACACTCGTTGAATCAGGTGGAATTGACGGAATCGGTGGACAATGTCTTCATAATGGCTGCATGCCTGTCTGTGCACTTAATGACGTTGCTCGTTTCATCCGTCAAGCTAGATCGTTTAACAATTATGGTATTACAGATTCATCACCTGCATTAGATTTTACTGCTTTGCTGAGAGAAATGCGGAAAATCCAACAAAAGATCGCTAGTATCTTGGATCAAGAAACTAGATCAGCTGGTGTTGAGATTGTGTATGGTAAGCACGGACGGCTTGAAGGTCGACAGGTATTTATCAATGATAATCGAGTCGAAAGCGAAGCAGTTATTGCAGCTACAGGATCTCGTCCTAACATCCCAAAGATTGAGGGGATAACCCTTCACAATGTATACAATCCCCACACACTTCAAACAATACCACATCTTCCCCACCGAATTTCAATAATTGGAGGTGGTGTGATGGCGGCAGAGTTCGCTTATATATTCGCTTCTTTTGGATCTGATGTGACCCTAATTAGTAGGAGCATATTTCTAAAGAATGTCGATCGACACATTCGCTCTCTTGCAATAAAGGAACTTGCTGATGTTAAGATTATTGAAAATGCGCCGGTACTTTCTTTGGATGGATGTTCTCAGGTTGAAGGTGTTCGGATTGGTGGTAACAAAGGGGAATATACCATACCTACTAACGGTGTCTTTATCGCTGCTGGTCTCATCCCAAGATCCGAGGCGCTCGAAGGTTTGAAGAAAGGACCAATCGGCGAAATAATTGTTGATAACCATATGCGTACTAGCGTACCAAGTGTATATGCTGCTGGTGACGTTACTGGTCCGCCTTATCTCACACCAGTTGCACGTCATCAGGGAACTATAGCAGCAGACAATATTTTAGGAATTGCCCGAACTATCGATTACAGATTTATTCCTCAGTCAATCAATCTTGATGACGAGCTTGCATTTTGTACAATACCAACTGAAAAGGTTGCATCGATGGCGATACCTGGACCTGCTGGCCCTGGAACCTTCTGGCACGTACCATCTGGAACAACGGGTCTTGCTAAAGTAATGGTAGAACCTGATGAAGGTATAATACGTGGAATTTGTGCTGTTGGACCGGGGGGAGGTATAATTGCAAGTTACCTTGCTTTTCTCATGCAAAATGGCTTTACAACTCATGATTTCGAGGACTTTATTGAAGTACACCCATCTACCGATGGCGTATATGGGCTTTTGAAATATACATCAGAGCTCTTAAAAAGGCGAGGTCCATCGTAATCGTTTACTTTTTGACATGATGATGACAAAGATCGCTTACAGAAACATGCTGATGGTATTATTATTGTTGAAATAGAAGAATAACGATACGAAAAATCACAGTGATAACTCACCCATGCCTCGATTGCATGGAGCTTTACCATGACCGGCCCCCAAGAACAATTCGCGTTTGACCCGACCCGACTTGATAAAGTTCGGGCTTTAAACGAACAAGGTATCTTGGTCTACCCCTACAATTTCGATCGTAAAAATACGATTCTAGAGATCAAAACTCGGTTCGTTGATGCTACACATGAAAAAAGTACAGAACGAGTGACAACTGCCGGCCGTTTGTATATTATCCGAAATCATGGCAAAACACTTTTTGCAGATTTGGGAGACGAAAGTGGTAAAATACAAATTTACATTCGCAAAAATGATATTGGTGATGATCGGTACGGGTTCTTTATCCAATATATAGAACGTGGGGATTTTATTGGCGTATCAGGTCATGTCTTTCGTACTAAATTAGGTGAGATTACAATTTGGGTTGATGAGTTCACTCTTTTATGCAAAGCAGTCTGTCCATTACCCGAAAAATTCCACGGATTAAAGGATATCGAGAAAAGGTATCGACAACGATACCTTGATTTGATTGTTAACGAAGATAGTCGACAAACATTCAGAGTTCGAAGCCGTATACTTGCTTTGATTCGCCGCTATTTAGACGAACGAGGATTTTTAGAGTTTGAAACCCCAGTTCTTCAACCCGTTTATGGCGGTGCAAACGCCCGCCCCTTTACATCGTATCACAACTTTCTGGAACAGAAACTCTTCTTAAGGATTGCTCCGGAACTCTATCTCAAGAGACTTGTTGTTGGTGGATTTGAAAAAGTATTTGAGGTTGCCAGGAATTTCCGTAACGAAGACATTGATACGAATCACAATCCCGAATTCTCAATGGTGGAAATTTATTGGGCGTATAGAGATTTTCGAGACATGATGACACTTACTGAGGATTTTGTTTCAAATCTAGTAGAAACCATTCGGGGTTCAAATGAGATAATATTCCAAGAAACCCCCCTCAGTTTCAAAAAACCATGGAAAAATCTGTCAATGTCAGATTCCGTTAAGGAATATGCAGGTATTGATGTCTTCGCACATTCCATTAATGAACTCCGGGTCCTCGCCAAGCAAAATTCGATAGAAGAATGCGAAAAACCGAAAAGTCAGCGCGAATTTCTCGTTCTTTTCTTTGAGGAGCTAGTTGAGAAGAAACTGGTTCAACCCACTTTTATCTATGACTTTCCAATAGAGAATTCCCCGCTTGCCAAGAAACACCGTCAAAAAGAAGGATTTACAGAGAGATTTGAGCTCTTTATTTACGGTATGGAAATTGCAAATGGATTCTCAGAACTCAATGACCCACTCGACCAAAAAGCACGATTCGAGCAACAGGATGAGAAGAGAAAAATGGGCGATCTTGAAGCCCAAATGATCGACTATGATTTTATCAATGCTTTGGGTTATGGAATGCCTCCGACAGGTGGGGTTGGTATAGGGATCGACCGTCTTGTAATGCTCTTAACGAATAACAATTCGATTAAGGAGGTCATTCTCTTCCCACAAATGAAGAATATTCAGGCAGATTCAATTTTAGAGAATAAAACAGGGAGAACACTAAATCCTTGATGTTACTAATAAAGATCGATCACATTAAGCCCACCTTATTACCTTTTCTGTGACAGATATTTGACGTAAAGATATGGATACTGACGAATCAAAACCGAAAGATGATATTAGAGAGTTGATTATCGGACAATTACAGATGATTGAAGCTGTTCATGGGGTCCATTTCGTAAATAGAGACTCAATTATTGGCAAAATTGCGCAGGTTGCTAATGACCGCATGCAGGTCTCCATAATCACTGCTGCTCTTAATGGATGGGTAGCAATCAATAATCTTCATAATGAGATTGACATTCATGACGAAGTATTGACAATGTTGCTTACAAGAACGAGAAGATAATCATTTGTGATATGGTTCGCCACGTAAGATTCGAAACGAACGGTAAATCTGTTCAAGGAGGATTAGACGTACCATCTGGTGCGTGAATGTCATCGGTGAGAGAGATAATCGTTCATTACATTGTCCAAGAACATCATTTGAAAGCCCTAAGTCCCCACCAATGATAAATGAGATGCGGTTAGTCCCACCGATTTCCTGTTTATTTAAAAGAGCAGCTAGTTCTTCAGTCGATTTTTTTTTCCCATTTATATCAAGCGCAATTGTATAACTTAATGATGGAATCGCTTTTATAATGCGAGAGCCCTCTTTTTTTAGGATTTGTGCTTGTTGAGTTTGAGTTAGATGTGGGGGTTGTCGTTCATTGACAATTTCAGTAATTTGGATTTTTACATACGGACGCAAACGTTTTTCGTATTCTGCAATACCATCAGCAAGATAGGATTCTTTTACCCTTCCAACAGCAATAATATGGATCTGCATATCAAAATTGCTCATAATAGTATGATGGTAACGATGCAAAAGACTGATGGGTCAAATTATCCGAAGATCTTTTTTGATTGTTCAAGTGCATTAATTGCTGGCAGTTTCTTACCAGTCAGAAACTCAATACAGGCTCCACCACCAGTCGAAATATGAGTGAAATCTTGCTCGATACCTAGCTTCTCAATCACTGCCGCAGTGTGTCCACCGCCAACTACCGAGAATTTCACTTGTGAAGCAGCTCTTAATAATTCGTAAGTGCCGGTCGCAAAATCTGTATCTTCGAAAACACCAGCAGGGCCATTGAAGACGACAGTTCCAGCTCTTTTAATGTCCTGTTTCATAGCGGCGATTGCATCCATACCGATGTCGAGAACCGGGACATCTTGTGGAATCTTTTGCACAGAATATTCTACTCGTTTGTTTTCTTGCCTTACCGCTACAAATTCTGGCATGATTACTTGATCACGATATCGTTCGAGAATTGCCTTTGCCTTTTCGATTTCTTGTTCATATTTTAATTGAGTAATCAATTGGGTGGAGGGATTTCCGATATTATAACCATTAGCAACCAAAAAGACATTGGCGACAACACCGATTACTATTACCTGATCGGCAATTCCGTTTGCGAGCATGTTCTCGGCAACTGCAATCGAATCATCAACCTTTGTTCCGCCTAACACCATGCAAACTGGACGCGGGGCACCAGAAAAAACTTTTGAGAGGGTTGTAACTTCTTTTTCCATCAGTACCCCCGCTGCCGATTTTAAAAGGAGAGGTAGGCCAATAATTGTGGGTTGAGAGCGGTGAGCGGTCCCGAAAGCATCATTTACAAAAACATTTGCCATCGCTGCTAGCTTTTTCACGATATGAGTCTTTTTTGCATCCTCCGGATTGAGCGTCAGATTCTCTTCAGCGTTGAACCGGACGTTTTCAAGCATCACCACGTCGCCATTCTTCATTGTAGCAACCGCATCGCGGGCATGTTTACCGAAAATGCTGTCTACATAAGTTACTTGTATACCGAGAAGTTGTTCTAGCTTCTCAGCATGCGCCTGTAATGTAGTGAAATCTTTTTTACCTGGTCGGCTTTGATGGGTAATGATGACCGTACGACTATCAGAAAGCGCCCTCATTGTGGGAATATGTTCGCGGAATCGTTTATCATCAAGGATTAAGTGCGAGGCGGGATCAATTGGAGAGTTGAGATCGAGTCGGAGCAATACAATCTTGCCTTCGCACCCCAAATCTTTGATTGTTCCTATCGCCACGTCTTCCACTTCGTTTATGCTAAAGCATGTGCTTTAATCTTTTTAAGACGGAATAGCTCCTCACGTTCCATTTCATCAAGACGCATCTTGATAAAATTTTGCGTTTCGGTTAGCTCCGGAATCACCTTGAACTCCAATGCGTTTACACGCCGTTTGGTACTTTCAATCTCATCAAGGAGACGCTTCATAGTCGTTTCAATTTCAGCACTTTCGATGATCGCTTCAACAAGCTCTTCGAATACAGTTGCAGTCTCATCAATCACTGTCGATGTGCCAAGCATGCCATATCCTCGATCGACAAGACTTTTTCTAACCTTGGTGGATCCAATTTCCGGGACGATCACGCCCATAATGTTTTTGCTTTTAAGTGTGATTTCCGGTACTTCTTTGACAGACATTGCAGCAGATTTCACACCAATTGCCCCTTCCAAAGTGTTGGCGAGCGCCATCATCTCAACCGCCTTCGAATATTTATTCAAGAGATCCCCACGGGTGTCTTTTGCGATGGAAAGTACCTTAAAAAATTCAATAATCAATCCATCACGCTTCATCTTCAGAATTTTGTAACCTCTTTCAGAAAGCTTGATCTTTCTTTTTAGGTTAATCAATTCTGAACGCGTTGGCTTGACATCACGCAGTGCCATGGATCATTACTCCTTCTTCACTACGTTCTTGAATTTTGGGTGGTATTTGTTGATTAGTTCGCGGTCTATACGTACAAGCTGCTCGACCGGTAACTTTGAGAGGAGTTCCCAGCCAAGATCGAGAGTCTCCACAATAGAACGGTCCTCATTAATACCCTGCCGAACAAACCGAGTTTCGAACAAATCGGCAAACTCTAAAAACATTCTGTCACGTTCAGATAGAGCGTCTTTACCGACAATAGCAACAAGTCCACGCAAATCGTTACCTTCCGCGTAGGCGGCATAGAGCTGATCAGAAACCTTCTTGTGGTCTTCACGAGTATGTCCCTTTCCAATACCAAGATTCATCAATCGGGAGAGGGAGGGTAACACATTGATTGGTGGATAGATGCCTTTGCGATGTAGATCACGCGAGACCACAATCTGTCCTTCGGTAATGTATCCCGTGAGATCTGGAATTGGGTGAGTAATATCATCACCTGGCATTGTAAGAATTGGAAACTGGGTTATGGACCCTTTCTTACCCTTGATGATACCCGCTCGTTCATAGATGCTTGCAAGGTCCGTATACATATACCCAGGATACCCACGTCGACCAGGAACCTCTTCACGAGCAGCACCGATTTGACGAAGAGCCTCACAGTAATTTGTCATATCCGTGAGGATGACCAGTACATGCATACCGAGGTCAAATGCGAGATATTCAGCTGTCGTAAGTGCGAGCCTAGGTGTGATAATACGTTCGACTGCAGGGTCATCTGCAAGGTTAAGGAAAACAACTGCACGCTCGAGCGCACCTGTGCGTTCGAAGTCTTGCATGAAATAGTTTGCCTCCTCCTTCGTGATTCCCATTGCAGCAAATACTACCGCAAACTCTTCTTTTGCCCCAAGTGCTTTCGATTGACGTGCGATCTGAAGTGCAATGGTGTTGTGAGGCAATCCGGCACCGGAGAAGATTGGGAGCTTCTGTCCTCTAACAAGTGTGTTTGTACCGTCAATTGTCGATATACCTGTCTGGATAAACTCATTTGGCGGTCCCCGTGCGTATGGATTGATAGCAGCTCCTGTGATGTCGAGTCGCTTTTCAGGAACAATGTCGGGGCCCCCATCAATTGGTTTACCACCTCCCGATAGAATTCGTCCGAGCATCTCCCTACCCACAGGCATTTTGATCGTTTCACCAGTAAATCGTACACCGCTGTCTCTACCAATACCAGCAGTCGTTTCGAAGACTTGTACGACAACAATCTCATCACTTGTATCGAGCACCTGTCCGCGCTTGATTGTTCCATCAAATAGAACAATATTAACGAGTTCTGCAAAGCCAATCGGTTCAGTCTTCTCTACAAAGAGCAACGGTCCTGCAATCTTGTTGATGGTCCTGTATTCCTTCATGCTGCAGACCTCAGTGAATTAAATTCTTCGTCCATATTTTTCTCGATCTTGGTTAAATCGGGTTTATAGTCCTTGATAAACTTGATCTGGGGTAGCTCGTTTTTAGACTTCACCGAATTGATCTGATTAGGTGAAACTCCTGCAACTTGCGCTGAATATGCAAGATCGGAAAACATGCGGATCGCCTTCATCATGTCGTATTGCTTCGTCATGTCACAGAACGTATCGACTGGATCGTAAGCATTTTGTTGCAAAAATACCTCGCGAATCATACGAGCGACTTCGATCGTCACCTGCTCAGCCTCGGGTAACGCATCAGAACCCACTAACTGTATGATTTCCTGTAGTTCTGCTTCTTTCTGCAATACTTCCATTGCCCATGATCGCAATTTGTTCCACTCAGGTGAAACTTCCTTGTCGTACCAATCATGGAGACTATCGAGATAGAGAGAATACGAGTTGAGCCAGTTAATTGAAGGGAAGTGCCGGCGTTGTGAAAGCTTTGCATCCAATGCCCAGAAAACTTTGACGATACGCAACGTATTTTGTGTCACTGGTTCAGAGAAATCCCCACCTGGGGGGGATACAGCACCTATGACTGAAACCGACCCCTCCCCGCCATTTAAGGTTTTTACAAGACCCGCTCGCTCGTAGAATTCCGATAATCTGGCAGCTAGGTATGCTGGGTATCCTTCCTCACCAGGCATCTCTTCAAGGCGTGACGATATTTCACGCATTGCCTCAGCCCACCTCGAAGTTGAGTCTGCCATCAGCGAAACGTCATAACCCATATCTCTGAAATACTCTGCGATTGTGATTCCGGTATAAACGGATGCCTCTCGAGCGGCGACAGGCATATTGGACGTGTTTGCAATCAACACAGTACGTTCCATAAGCGGTTTTCCTGTCTTTGGATCCTCCAAACGCGGAAACTCCGTTAGTACCTCGGTCATCTCGTTACCGCGTTCACCACACCCAATATAGACCACAATCTCAGCATCACTCCATTTCGCCAGCTGTTGTTGCGTGACAGTCTTTCCACTTCCAAATGGCCCAGGAATCGCAGCGGTCCCTCCCTTAGCTATAGGAAAGAGTCCATCTAGGATACGTTGACCTGTAATCAATGGGATTCGCGGATTCACCTTCTCCTTTACAGGACGGGGGACCCGCACAGGCCAGCGCTGCAACATCTGGTATTCTCTATTGTCATCAAGGACACAGATGGTTTCTTCAACCGTAAAATCGCCACTTTTAATTGTCTTTACAACGCCGGGCTTCGCATCAGGTGGGAGCATAATTTTGTGAACGATATTAGTTTCCTGCACCTCACCTATGATCATTCCACCTTTTACATTATCACCGGTCTTAACCAGCGGTTTGAATCTCCATTTCTTTTCATGTGAGAGCCCTGGGGCAGATACACCACGCTGAATGAAATCCCCCATTTTATCAACAAGAATTGGAAGGGGTCTCTGAATACCATCATAAATACTAGTTAGGAGCCCAGGGCCGAGCTCTACAGCAAGTGAAAGCCCAGTGTTGATAACAGGTTCGCCAGGTTTGATGCCCGAAGTGTCCTCATAAACCTGGATAATGACGTTCTCTCCAGCGATCTTAATGACTTCTCCCATTAGTTCTTCTTTACCGACCTTCACCACATCGTACATATGGGCGTCAAGGTTAACTGCCGTCACAACGGGTCCGGCAATTCTTTTGAGAATTCCATGTTTTGATTCCTTCGATTTTTTGTCTTTCACTTCCACAAATCAACACCCACCGATCTCTTTATTCTTTCCCTCATCGACAAACCACTCTCTTCGGCCCCAATGGCAATGACAGTTGGCTTGACCGAATTTTCGAGAGTAGCTTGGAGCCTACGAGGAATTCTCTCTATATCACTGCTGTTGAGCACGAGAATACCCACTGAGTTGTCCTGAAGCACATTAGTGATATGCTTCGTGAGAATTGCATCGGTATCAGCGGCATAAATCTTGCGGATACCCGCTAACCGGAACCCAAGAATGAACTCACTATTTCCAATAACTGCAATCTCCATTCACATCACCAAGTACTTCGTTATTTTATCTGGCGAAAGCTTGGATTCTTTCCCGCGGGCCAGGGCACGTAGGTTGAATACCTCGTACTTTTTCTTCTCCAAATAAACAAGAATAGGATGAATTGAGAACGGATGAAGCTTTGACATCCATTCCATTTGATCAAGCTGGACACTTGTGAGTCTTACCTCAATGTCCCGCACTTTCTTCTCACTTTTAAGCTCATCAAGGAATACAAGGAGGTTTTTCTGATGAACAATCATTTTTAATGCGTTGATGAATTCTACCAAGTCCTTTATTGCATTGAGGCGGACAAAATCGTCAACGGTCAATGAACCACCTGTAATAAACATTTCGTGGGGATCCTCTTCAAAAGAGTCAGCACGAAGTCTGAACAGTGTTTTGATATTCTTAATATCAATATCAAATTTGATAAATGATAGAAAGAGCTTCCCCCCTTTAATACCGCTCTCAGCCTCGTCAATTATATCCGCATAGAATTGTCGATACAGCTCATTCTCTATCTTTGAAAACGATCCTGTCTCTTTTGCTTCCTCAATTTTTTCCAAAAGGACTGGATACATACGATGGCCTTTGAGGGCATCAATAATCTGGTCGATTGTGTCTTCTGCCACTAGCCGGTCCAGTGTGACACGGTCAAGAGTACCTGCAGGGATTAGAATCTCCTTGATTTTCCCCGCCTTTTCTCCCTGCATTTTTCCACGCAGGATATTGAGTACGTTCTGGATATCCCAGCGACGTAAGTACGAACTCGTGAACTGCTTGAGGGTTCCTGGTGTGATCTCGAGAATTTTCTGATACTCCTTTGCGAGATTCCATGAAAGTGCGACCTCTATAAGGTCAATTCCCTTGAAATTCGAACCAAGCTCGTCTATCTCCTTTTTGTATGCAGTTTCTTCAATCACCCGCGTAATTTCCGGAAGGCTCATATTTAACATTCGGAAATACTCGTCTCGTTGAATGAGCTTCGACTTTCTCACACGCATTCGAGTACAGAGATAGATATAGGGTGCCGGACCGCTCGCCATTACAAACATACGCATTCCTCTTTATGCAAACAGTATATCTGATGCATCCTTCAGCCCGGATTCCCACACCCTGTCAAGGAATGTGCGATAACTGTAGTCTATCTGCATACTTCCCCCCGTATCTTCAATAATGATGCCTCCCTCAATATCGATAGGGGTACCAAGCGAAAACCCGGTAAAATCACGATGCTCCAAAAGCACGGCCTTTGCAAGGGGCACAGACTTTGCATTGCAATGGATGATACCTTCGTGGATCTCCTTTTTCGCATCTGTGAGAAGTTTTTTGATGGTTTCTTTATGGAAGCTTTCAGGGAGATTGGAAATTTCAGCAAGTGCAGTCTGGTATACTTGATTGAGCATCTCCTTTTTGGTGTTCAATAATTCACGTTTGACTAGTAGGTTTGCAGCAGAAACCTCAATACTCATGAAATGAGCATTTTGCTTTGCTACATCCTCTTCTACGGAAAGCTTGATTTCTGCAACACGCTTATTTGCTTCGGCAAGAATATGATCCACATCTTTCTTTGATTCAGCCCGAATTTTTTCTACTTCCGATTTGCCTTTGCTCCTTATCTCTTCAACAACCGTTTCCAGTCCCATTGTCGGCTCCGTGTTCAAGAGAATATGAGCAGAAGTGCCACAACAAGCCCGAAAATAACAATAGTTTCTGGAATGACCGTAAGCAATAGAACAAGACCGAAAACGTCCTTATTCTCTGCAGTTGCGCCAACTGCTGCAGAACCTATTGCCATTTCGGCCCAAGCCGCAGCAAAAGCAGTCGTACTAATTGCGATGGCTGCCGCGAGTGCTTTCATTCCTATTTGCGTTGCCTTAATGGCTTCAACCGACATTCCAACAGCTGTTACATTTGATACAAGATCTGCCATAATTTAATCCTCCGTAAATGTCCTTTTAAACCCAAATGGACTATACTTTTTACCTCCACCTTTGTAGAACTTGGTGAAGAATTCAACATAGTGCAACCTGATAGAATGCAAACTTCCTCCAATAATACCTAGAAGGGTATTCAGCACATGACCAGCAAGGAAGACAATAACCCCAATAACAATGAATATCACACCAACAAGTGTGATTTGTTTAAACTGAGGCTCAATGAGCATTCCGATTGAAATATAATTCACCACCATTGCGATGGCCACTGAAGAAAGACCAACCGCTACCAGACGTGAGTACGATAGTGAATGGCTGAAAATGGTGGGTAGCTCAACAATTTCGAGTGGTGATTCACTGAATATGAATATAACTCCTGCAATAAGCGCTACAATACCTATCAATGCAGAAACATTCAACCCCATCACAATTGGTGGTAGACCAGTGAGATCGGGCATGAACGGCATTGAAATCATTGACCAGATAAGAGCGAGGATCCCCCATATTACAAAAATCCATCCAGCATTTGCAAGGACTGTTTTTATTCGGTGCGATCCGCGATCCTGACGGACATGGTTTATAATCGCTAGAGTTCTGCCAAGTGTGATGTGGATGATTCCGATCCAGATAGCCATCATCATTAAACCTGGAATGTTGGGACCATGTCCCCCTTCACCCCCAATATTAAGATGCCGGGACGGTAGAACATAAAGCCACGGGAGTGGGAACCCTAAAAATTCACTGTAAAGGATACCAAAAAAGATACTTGAAATGCTCGCATTTCTGAGAACAATGAGAAGCTGCTGACCTTCCTCTCCTTTAACAAATTTTCGTAAAACAAGACACATCCCCAGCAATAGAAGACCATACCCCACATCTCCAAGAATAATACCGAAAAAGATAGGAAATACAATGGAAATTAAAATTGTTGGATCAAGTTCGGTATACTTTGGACGCGAGTAGGTATCCATGAGCAGCTGAGAGGGTTGCGCGAACGATGGGTTGTTGTACTCCACTGGTACTGGATCATTCTTGCCGATTTCAAGCTCCGTCACAAAAATTTTCCCTTGCGTGACGCTATTGAGTGCATCCTTTATAGAAGTGACCGTGTCCGTCGGTACCCATCCTTCAGCAACGAATACCTGATCGATCGTTGCAAACCGCAGGGGAACTTCCGTCCGTTCGACGTCCATTTTAAGAATCTCCTCACACGCAACTAAGAATTCTGTGTGAGTGAGCTTGATATCCGCGAGTTTTTGATTGATTCCCTCAATCTCCATCTTTGCATGTGCAATCTGATCGTTATAGATATCGATCCGTGTCTTGGGTGTCCCCGTTTCTGCAGGAATCGGCACTGCGTGGAAATTCGCCTCCTGTAGAACATGTTCTATATCAATGCGACGCTCATTTGGAAATATAGCAACAATAAAGCGCTTAGTCTTTCCTGACGATATGAATACATCAACAGGTTCCGGGATCTTCACATCTTTTGAAATATATCCAGCAACAACTGTGAATCCCTTATACCCGCGAAACATTTCCAGTTCAATCGGGATCTCCATAAACGGTATAATCTCTGCAATTTTCTGCTCGCATTCTTTGAGCGTTACCTCAAGCTTGGATCGTTTATTGGTGAGATCCTCCAACTCTCGTTCGATTGTAGGAAGTTCGTGTTCGATGGTCGATTTTAGATCGGCGTAATGACGTTTTTCTTTTATTTCTATATCTCCAGGGTGTATGAGAAAAAAATTCTCGATTGATCGAACTTTTACAAGTTCGGAAGATACCTCGCTTGCACCAGTTAGAGGCATACCAATAGAAAAACCATCATAACCTTCACGGCCATCAACAACGAAATCTTCGATATGGAATAAGTGGGATCGATACAATTCCTTAATAACAATAGTAAGTTGATCCTTGGATGCAACGATGAGCAGCCGGCTCATTTGACTAGGAGTGAACACGCAGCTGCTCCTTGAACCTCATTACCAACAACTGCACTGCCTTTGAGAGATGAGGTGCTCCTTTCTGCTTTAATGCTGCTGTCTGATGAGTTCCTTCTTTTATAATTTCAGCCTGCTTTTGTGCTGCCTGGCGCCGTGCTTCTTCCAGTTTCAGCTTTTTGTATTCTTCTGCGTTGCTCTGTGCTTTTGTGGCAAGATTGTCAGCCTCAAGTTCAGCTTGCGAGCGCTTGTGCTTTCGCTCCTCTTGAGCTGCATGAATCATGGATTGGTACTCTTCTTCAGTCTTTTTGATGTCTCGTAAGACCTCCGTTTTCATTCAACCCTCCTTTCACGGCATTACAATATTTGGTCAAAAAAACCATATATGTATTGTTATTTACTTCGCAGTAAAACCAACAATCACAATAAAAAACGAAAAATTCAAGGTTTATTTTTAAAAAATTCTATATTTGAACGAGATCGAAAATGCGTTAAAATAGCATAACTTGGAAGATTTTGGATCTGAACGCCATGATCTATACCCTTTAATGTGATTCCCGATAGTGTCTCTGACGCACAGATCAAATGCTGTTCTGGATGAGTTCCTCGGCGGATGCTACAATTGGTCTCAACGATCTGACCAGCCGATACAACATATCGAAGACGACGAGATGCCGGGTGGTCTGTTGGCAACACAATAAGGGGTGTATGAAAGCGTCGTACAAGTTCGATAAGCATTACCCCAGCTTCGATTTCTCCTCCCTCTGGAGCAGAAACAACAATTAAATCAATTGGTTCGATCGCTTGACAATATTCTTCCAATGAAGTTTCAATACAGAGAGCAAAGCGTTCGTTTGCCTTTGCGACAATTAAAAAAGAAGGTCCATTTTGGATGAGTAAGAACTCATCTTGTAGAGAGACAATCATGCCTCAACAACATCTTCTGACTGACAACCAGGACAAATAGGTTTTCTACCTACACCCGTGAACTTTTCGCCACATTCTTTGCAGCGATAATCCTTACCTTTTACACGATCTGGCGGGATATCGACATCTATGGGTCCACCGACTGTGCACACCTTCCATCACCTCACCACAACATCTCCACAAATCTATTTAAGAGTATCTCAACTGGGTTCTGGTGCGTCTTAGTGACTTCTGACAAATGCACCAATGGTGGTGCGTCACGTGACTTTGTGAGAAGGGGATTGAAAACCTTTTCCGGTTTTTTACAAAACAGTAAGTTATTTATTATTCAATACTTGAAGGTATATCGAGAGATCTTGTCCTTTAGCACCGATCAGTTAATCGACGTCTACCGAAACACAAAATTCACTCAAGTTGCACTATTTCTTTTATTGATATTTTTAGTTGCTGTCATTTTAGAGGCTATAGTAAGTAAGGACTACGTTGCAACGCTTGTGTTAATTTTTATTTTTTTAGTTGTAGTAAATTTAATAAATCGTTTTGTTAGTTCCTAAATTCCTATGGCAATTGATCTGCTTCATTTTATTTTGCTTGATTTTATTGATATTTTGATGTTTGGTTTTGTCTTAATTTTATACGTAGGTCTTTTAATTTTGACTATTGATGTAGGAATGACAAAACTAGCGACATATCACACTCCCAAAACACAATACAATATTAATGGGGAACCGTTTGGTGTAAAATTTTGGAGAGTTTTGATTGTCTATGCTTTTCTGTCACTTATTATTTTTATTGCAATAATCATTACCTTGAGGTTTAGTGGAATAACAAATGTCGCAGCTTCTCTTCTTGTCGCACAAATGGGTACCGTAGTATTATTGATTTTGATGAGATTGCTGTTAAATCCAACATGGGATCATTCATTAATCAAATTAAAACCAGAAGAAAAACCAGAGGTTACAATAAAATTATTCAAAGAACGAATCTTTTCTTTATTTTTCTCTTATGTTTGTATCACTTGGATTGTTTTTATGTTATATTTGTTAGTCAGCATTGGAGGGAATGTTCAATTATCAGAGGCTATAAATTATTTTATTCCCCCCGACTTAGATTTAAACGCCATTATTATGCTAACTGTTTCATATGCAGCATCTCTATTTGTTTTAGCACTTGTTACAGAATTATTTCTTTTACGAAGTTTACCGATTGTTCAAACGCCGTGGGGAAAATAAAAATAAAAAAATTATTTTGTTGATGCCAACTCGATCATCGTCATCCATCGGTTGCCAGTTAGGTCAAGCGGAATACCGGCCATCTGTGCCGGTGTAAGTCCACCAATCCCTTGATGTGGTCGGATGTAATTGTAATACGTTTGTAATCCTGTTGCAAACTCCTGAGCACCAACAGCACTATTAAGACTTCGCATTACTTTTGTCCTCTCGCGGAAAGTTGAGTTTAACCGTTCAAGAACATTGTTATTCGGATGAATCTCAAAATTCTTGAGTCTCACATGTGGGTTGTGGATGCGTGCGCCGAAATCAAAGAACTCATCCTTGATTGCATCATTGTAGGATTGTAACCCATCAGTAACGATTGCATCTGGTCTCTTGTTGGTAATCTGTTTAGCTTGTTTCAAGGCTTTCTTTGCATCATTAACATCCCGTCCTTCAGTTACCTGACATGCAAGAAGATACCGTGTTTTGCTGTCCATGACGTTCCAGATCCACTGGTAATACCGCTTCTGATCCTCTTTCTTGATGAATACGGTTGTTTCGTCACCATGCCAGATATTGCCAACATCAACTTTGTTCTTCTCAGCGTATTTACCGAGAAGCTTGAGATACTTCTTGATCCACCGGAGAACGGTTGTGTGAACGACGATAACCTTATGGAACTGTTTCAAGTGATCCACAATCTTCCGATCTGAAAGTCCCTTGAAGTAAAGGTCAAGTGTTAGCGTGATACTTTCAGGAGTGTGCTTCATCCGGTTAAATCCAAGCTCGTGGGTAAATCTATGGTTACAATCTTTGCATCCATAGATCTGAACTTCTCCACGCTGGTTCTTTCTTTTACCTCGGCTGATGATATTGACACTCTTGCAGTATGGACAGGAAATGATGGGGTTGACTTTCTCCAATTGCTTGTCGGTAGCGTTTCCCTCTATATCGTTTTTCAATGTCTGCGAAAATTGAACCGCATAGATGTGCTTGCAGATCACGTTTCGGGTTGTGTGATCGGGGCAAGTGCATATCCAATCGTATGGATGACGGCTGTCACGGTGATTCACGAATTTCCGTGATACTTGATAGTAAGCATCCTTTGACTGTGATCGAACATCCCATACGTTCTTATCGGTTTGGATAACTGTGTCCTGTTGTGAGAGAATTGCCAGTCCTCTAAGTTCCCTCGGATTGGTTAGTTGGTGCATTTTCAATCACTTCATTAACGTATCTTATCTACGTTATTATACGTTATACTACGTAATAAATATATCTATTATCGTCGCTGTAATAAGTATTATATATGAACCAAACGTATTTTTAATACAGATGAATATGAGTGAGATACATTCTGCTACTGTAAAAGTGATAAAGGACGGGAGAATCACAATTCCGCAAGAGATCAGAGAACTTGAAAAGATCAAAGAGGGAGACTATCTGAAAGTAACTATTGAAAAAATTGCAAGACAACATAAACAATAAATTGGAGTTAATATTGCAAACAATTTTTTTAAATTATAATAAAATTTTAATAAAAAGATGCGCGTTCTCTATAATTTAATCCTTTTTGCATAAATTTTCCTCAAATTGGTATTATGTACTAATTAGAGTACTTATAGGAAATTGCGTCAATTAGAGAAAGAGATATATACAGATCACAAATTCTTCTCTTGACAGAAGTAAGGTGACGTGCCGTGGCTATTGAGGATGAGGATCAAATTAAACTTATAATTCAATCAAAAAGAGACGAGATTGTTGGAAAATTAAATGATAGAATCAGTCAAGAAGTATTTAAAGAGATAGAAGTCATCCAAAATAAACACGATCTCTTAGCAAGAGATGAATTAGCAAGACCTTTTACAATTTAATTTTTTATGCCGGCTGATCAGTTAGTCTACCCCTTTTCGGAGACGACAAGATTTCTTGGATCTTCAGCTATAAGTGACTACATTTCAAGATATTTAACGATAATAGAAGCAAAAACAATAGTTGTAGAACGAGATTATATCGATAAAGATTATTTAATTGATTTTTCAAAATTCTACTCTCGATCCTTCAATATCGATAAGAAACGCACAACTAGGGTTCATTTTTTTGATCATATTTTCTCGAATGAAGAGTTCCAAGATATCGTGATGACGGGAGATCCTCAAAAAATTGAACAATTAAATGAACATTATCTTGGCTTTTCCGTAGTTAAACCAATTCAAGATCAAAATCAGAAAGATCTAATTGGGCGGACTTTATTAAAAACTTATAGAGATGAAGAAAACGATTTCAAGCGTAAATATCTAAGGTATAAACACGAAATTTCACTGTTCGGAATAAAATTGGTCATTGATTCTTTACCTTATCAAACTCAAGATTCGGCTGTTGGAGGTTGTGCCACAATAGCTTGTTGGATTGTTCTACAACAATTATCCTATAAATTCGAGTTAGAAAGGGCCTCTTTATTTGAAATAACAGAAAAATCTGTTCATATACCTACCATTGGCCGTAATTTTCCTTCCCACGGTCTGACAATGGAACAAATAAAATCTTTTTTTGACGCTATTAATCTCGAAACGGAATTTATTTTACCATCGATTATGGCCGAGAGTCAATTTTATGATCCTAAAGTAGATTGTTTCGTGGAAGATGCAATAAAAGCATATCTCGAATTAGGTGTGCCAATACTTGTAGGAATTGCTTTACAAATTAAAGATGAGAACAGATCTTTTACGAGAAAAATTATTGATATTCTGCGATCCAAAAAAATAGACTTAAATTTCAAATATCATGCTGCTGTTGTCACTGGATATAAAAGTATCAATAAAAGAATTATTGAGTTGTATTTACATGATGATGGGATTGGGCCGTATTGTAAAACTCTACCCGTAAACGGTTTTTATAAATGGAACAACGAATGGATTTCTCGCTCAGGATATACTGCTATCCATGTGCAAACTCTTCTCATTCCATTATATCCAAAGATTCGTTTGCCATTTAAAGAGATATATATTGTATTTTTAGGTCAGAAAAGAGGATTTGAAGCTTGGAATCGTGAATTGGGTATTGACCCCAGTCTATACAATGCTGAATTGTTTTTAATGGATATCAGACAGTACAAACAATTTTTACTAAAAGAAAACTTTGTGAATAAATTAGAAATCATGTTAAAATCATTTCCACGTTTCTTATGGGTTATAAGACATAATTATGGGCAAAAACCGTTTTTTGATTTCCTTATTGATGCAACCGATGTTTACGCAAATAAAGCATTTCAAGTTATTGTCTTTAACTACCCTGTTGTTCAATCGTAATTTATTAAGGAAAAATTAGTTTCGAAAGTACTGTATTAAGAATGTTAATAAAAAATATAGGATTAAAAGAACGATCCTTGAACTATGGGTAAGCAAAGATCTGCCAATGAATTGAAAGAAGCACTGTTTACTCAGATTGGTTTTTTAAATAGATCTGCGAGAGCGTACGATCATAATAACACTTCAGAAGCACTTCGAATGGCAACAACTCTGCGTCTTCTTTTTTATAACACAAATAGAAGCATCTCACTTTTAAGGCAATTAAATAAAGAAAACATCAAATTTTTTGATACAGCTTTCCCGCCACCTTCAAATGAATTAACAGTAATTGCTTCATTAGTAGTTATGACATTAATAAAAAAAACCCTTGAACCAATCTTAGAACCTGTTTCTCTGGAGAGACTAATTTCATTTTCTGATTGGTGGGAGAATAACATTATTATCAGAGATTCAAATGGCATTACATATACAAGGAAAAAAATTGTTTTAACTTTGGCAAATACAGATGGGGGTGCCCATTTAGATCCTAAATTAGATGATGATTATCTCCAATTAAAAAAGAACAAATCATTTGGATGGGATATTAAAAATCCAGACGGTACAATACAACAATTTGATACTCCAATGGCGTATGCTACAGTGCGTCAAATAACTCATGAAGCGTTAAATACATTTCAAAAAGAATTTCCCGATTGCCCAATTTATATCCCAAAAGAAAGGACTGAATCTGAAATATATATGGCAGCAAATGCAACAATAGAAACCCAATCTGTCGATAAATAAAAATTAAAAGTCACGCGATGCAATAGAACCTTATCAATTTCTTCTATTAAGACCATGAATTATTTATAGAGAACAACCATTTTTACTTTGAGTAGGGTATGACCGATGCAGAAAATTTAAGAGTCACTCTCCAAATTCATAACGATAGAAATAATAACGCAAACACAATCATTCATGCTACGAATGGATTTACTTTAGCATTTTTTGTCGGAATTTTAACAATTTTTATTGATGTATATTCAAAGAACCCCCCAATTAACCCTTTAATATATTCCTTAATTGGTTTTACGTCCATTTTTGAATTATGCGCATGGCGTCTATATGCAAATTATGTTGACGAGGGCATCACAAGTGGTTATAAGAAAATTGTTTATTGCCAAGAGAATCTTCATTTTCCCAAAGATATAAGCTTAAAAGAATCTTTGTCGAACATCAAATATAAGTCGTTTGATCGCGGGCACACCCCCCTTGATGTGTTAGCGTTATTTTTTGCATGCGAAATTTTTTATTTTCTGATAGTAAACCCATCAAATTCAATATTCCAGGTGTCAAGTCTTGGTGTAATTATATTCTTTTATGGAGGGATCATTTGGTATAAACGTAAAAAATTTTCTATGATTAACTTCTTAATTAATCAATAGTAATTAATTTCTTCTTGAATTGATGCCACTTTACAGCACATCTAGAAATTTAGAGAAGTCACGTCATGCACCACGCCACGATCAAAGCCACGAAGTCACTAAGACGCACCAGAACCCTCAACTGGGTTCTGATGCGTATGCGGTTGATTGATACAAAAAATAAAAATGATACATCGCGGTTGATCACACAAGATTCTAAAAATGATAGACAAATAAATGATGGGACTTGGAATAAAAATCTGCAAAATGAGTGCAACGTTATAATAATCGATAACCCTAATCCTCAACCAAGGCGCGATCCTATGACAATTTGTATTTCAGCAATTTGTAATAACGGAAACGTATGTGTAATTTCTGCTGATAGAGAGATTACTGTGCCAGCAGCAGCTTTAGAATATGAACATAAAGAGAGCAAAATCGATATACTTTCAAAAACTTGTGCTGTAATGAGTTCGGGAGATGCATTATACGCTGCCGAAATAATTGCAAAAACGAAATCTGTCATCTCTCATGGAAAAGAAGTTTCGGTTATTTCAATCTCCGAAAAACTTAAAGATATATTTATAGAAACTCACCAAAACCGAGCTGAATCGGTTTTTTTAATCCCTCGCGGTCTTACATTCAAAGAATTCAAAGAAAAAGGAGCACAACAAATACCGCAACCAACATATCAGGAAATTCAAAATCTAATGTTTAATTTTGGTATAAATATTGTTGATTTTTTAGTGGTTGGTGTTGATAATACAGGCGGTCATATTTTTCGGGTTCATTATAATGGTGTTGCTGGGGGTAATTGGTTAGAATGGTGCGACAAAATTGGCCATCGTGAAATCGGAACGGGAGCACTTCACGCATCGATACATCTTTCGCTTGAAGGTCAATATAGTGGATCGAGTTTGGCAGAAACTGTTTTTAATGTTTATTCAGCGAAAAAGGTTGCTGAATTGGCTCCGGGTGTGGGTTCGAAAACAACAGATTTAGCTGTAATTACGTCACAAGGAATAAGATTTTTTGATAAACCAGCATTTGATGTTCTGGAAGATGTTCGGGGGGAAATCAAAAAAATTAAACCCGATTTATCAAAATTACAACCATTTCTTTCAGAACAGAAAACGAAATAAAACTTCAAAAATTTATTTTAGAGTTATTTTCCTACTGCCAACCCGATCATTTTCATCCATCTCCCTCCATGCACCATCCGATTGCACAATGCCCGATCTCCCTACAACGCAACAGAACCCTCAACTGGGTTCTGGTGCACTAAATCTTTCACGGAAATGTTTAGATAATAAAGTTGAAGGTGAAAAGCGCAATAAGTAAAAGAACACAGGAATGCTTAACACCGGCACCAATTGATCCTTCTCCCATCTGACCGGCAATCAATCCAGAAAAGATAGCTTGAACCAAACATGTGTGGTATAGCAAGCGACTGAAGGTTTTAATCGGCATATTTCCCAATCCCGCAAGTGGACCCGTAGTCGGTAACTTTCCTAATGAGACATTGGCAAGAACTGGTAGAAACTGAGTTGTGAGCACGGCTACTACAAATAAAAAAACGAAGAATGAAAGGTATACAATTGCTGTATAAATGAACATCTCGGAGAGTCGCTCGCGTTTTAACACCTCGGTCATTTTTGAATCAGAGGATGCAATTGTGAGCACCTCACCGATTTGTCCACTCATTTCCGACGCTTTTGTAATCAGGCTGACCGTTCGAGCAATTGAGGGAGTTCTGATCCGTTCTTCAAAACGCATTAAAGCGTCGGTAAAGTTCGCACCCCACTCCATATCTCGTTTGATACGTCGGATTTCATAGCTTAGCAATCCAAGATTAGTGTTTACCATGATAGCGATCGCTTGTGAAATCGTAAGTCCAACCTGATTAATTCCAGCCATCCGTTCAAGAAAATCTGGGATGAGTGCTTCAATACCTAGTACTTTGCGGGCCCACGTCTCGTAAAAGATTGCGTAAGGGATCAAGATAATAAGAATAGCAACCACAATATGGTCATCAACTACATCGATAAATGTCTCAAGATCAGTATAATGGGGAATGGAGAGGAAAACGAGGACTACATAGACAATTGCTATGGGAACCGTTAAGAATAAAGTGTGATTAACATTGGTGATAAAAGCCTCGAACGGGTGTCTGATATATTTTGTAATATTACGAAGCTTATCATATTGTTCAAGCTGGCCGAATAACGATTCTTCACCGACAGTTTTTTTGATACTCACATCGGGGTACTCGTCCAATACTTTTGCTTTGATGTAACGCTCAGTTTTTTCAGTTTTCATAGATACTAGATCAAGAATTAGGAGGAAAACGAGAGACCCCACTGGGATGATTGCATAGGTTACCATAGAGAGTTGGAGAACGGCAGATCCACCCATCATCCCCATAACCACCATAATGATAATTAAAAACAGCGGGCCGGCGACAAAGAGTGTGACGTACGATTCGGCAATGAGAGAGAGAAAATTTAAAAATTGCTTCTGCTCGAAACGTGCCTCTTCTTGGTAAAGCCGTACTCTCATTGAGAGAAACTCTGACATATTCCCGCCACTTTCGATCACTGAAAGTAAATCTTCTAAAAAGTTTTTAAGCTTGTCTGATGGTGTAGTTTCGCTCAAATGTCGTATTGCAGATAATACATCGTAACCAAAAAATTCCGTGTCACGTACAATTTGGCGGAATTCAAGAGCAGCTTCCCCATAAATAGGTGAGTTGTCAGAAAGTGAGCGGAAAATTACCATAAGCTGAGCTCCGCCACGGCGCATTGCAAACATGTACGCAACAGCATTATGAAGGGTCAGGTTGATTCGAGTCGCACGATTTTTTTTCTCTATAGAGGGAAGCCGCAGCAAACTGATATAAGAAATATAGGTTCCGACTGCAAAACAGATAATAACTGTAAGAAGTTGGATATACTGACCAAAAGCTGCGGTATAGACGAAATCCGGTAATGTAAGATTAAAAACATTATAGAATCCTCTGTTGTAGCTAAACCCTATAACAGTTAGACCACCGAGGAAATAACCAAATAATGCAAATATAATACCGCACAAGATTGAGATTTTTACCGATCTCCATACGAACTGCTCAACTGTCAAACCAAGACGAGCTGATATCATATCGGCATGGAGACCATGGTACTTGATAGGATCCTTGCGGATTCGATCCCGAATATAGATATGAAAGTCCATTAAATTACCTTGCGAAGGTCAGAAAGGTTGTCAATTACTTTCTGTCGATCAATACTAAAGAGATGGAAGAGTGAAGCCACAGTCACATAATCATAGATCCCCTGTTTCTGCATTGCCTCAAGGATATTCTTTCGCAACTTAATGTCTGACTCAAGCTGACTGCGTGACCATCCACGACGCTCTGCAATTTCGGCATAGATTTGCGATCTTCCAGTGTAGGTAAACGTATCGTGAATTGGATCATAGACAAACACATTGTTTACTTGAAGATTTCCCGTGGCTGGATCAAGTCCAGCAATTTCCACAACCTCTTGTGCACGACGAACTCGTTCAGCACCTCTGAAGATAAGTGCCTGTACGCTGATGATGTTAAGTGCCTGTACCATGTTACGGGGAACATTGAGCGGTTCTGATTCAAGTCTGTGAATGGCAGCATCAACACTCCCTGCGTGCATTGTGGAAAAAGTTGTGTGCCCTGTGTTCATAGCTTGGAAGAGTGTCTGAGCTTCTGCCCCCCTCACTTCACCAACCAGAATATATTCTGGACGCTGACGCATTGCAGCTCGCAAAAGATCAAACATATCGATCGCTGTGCCTCCCTCAGTAAGAGACGGACGTGTGACACTTGCAATCCAGTTTTCGTGATGGAGAGTAATTTCACGTGTATCTTCTATACTCACTATCTTTGCTACTGGAGGGATGAACATCGATACTGCGTTGAGTGATGTTGTCTTGCCAGATGCCGTACCTCCAATAAATAGCAGGCTTTTATTATTCTCAATTGCAAGCCAAAAATAAACAAGAGCATCGATATTGAATGTCCCATAATCCAACAGTTCGATAGGTGAGAATGGTTCTTCTCGGAATTTTCGTATTGTAAAAGACGTGCCCCTTGTGGTCACTTCAGTACCTAACGTCAATTGAAGTCTTGAACCATCGGGAAGTGTCGCGTCAAGCATTGGAGAACCCGTTGAAATATGTTTCCCGCTTCGTTGAGCGAGAGTTATTGCAAGTGAGTTAAGGATATCAGATTCGAAAGAAATGTTTGTTTTGATATTTCGATATTTACGATGATAGAGAAAGAGAGGTATTTTGGCCCCATCACAGGATATATCCTCAAGTAGGGGATCCTTCATTAGTGCGTCAATACGTGACCATCCTATAAAATTACGAATTAGGTAATATTGAAGTTTGAAAAGCGTATTCTTGTCTAGAGTGAGCCCATAATCACTTAGAAGATTGTACATTTTATCAAGAAGGATTTTTGTCCGGTCCATTGAGACCTCGTCTGTAGAGAGAATTAAAACATCGCGGAGATCTTCATGGATTCGTTCTAAAAGTTCATACTCAAACTCAGAAAGTGGAGGCTCGAAAAGTAAGTACTCTTTCTGGTTAGTCCTCCGATTTAATGCAATTAGGATTTGCGATCGCCCAACTTCAACCCAATATTGTTCAAGAAGTTCATACCATTCGGGGACTTGTGCTTCGACAAGAGACCCGTGTTTCTCAAAATCATATTCTACAATATGTAATCGTTCCTTAGTTTGAAGTAGAGTGAGTGCCTCTGGTATTTTGAGTCCAAATTTTTTTAGTATGGATACTGGTGTTTGGGGGGCTACTTTTTGGCCCTCTGATTTTAATTCTTCTTTAAGAAGATTATCTACCGTTTTCTGTTCAGCCTCTTTTGTTTGCTTTTTTATTTTCAACTTGCTGATCAGATCCTTCATTTGCATACTATAACTCCCAAGCCCACATCCCCATCTTATGACGTATTGATCGAATTATTGTAGGACAGATGATTCTATATAAGTATGTGGTCAATGAAGGCATATTTGTGTTGTTTCAACCACTAGACCGATTAAAGTTGAACATTTTGCGATTTGACAGATATCTTTATCATAAATAGTCAAGAGAGTTCATTTGTCATATTTAGAGGAGGTTTATAGGAGTTTATATGGCGGAAGAAGCAATGCAGCGCATGCCTACTGGAATTACATCACTTGATCCGATCCTTGACGGGGGAGTACCGCTAGGATCAGTCATCCTACTAGTTGGAGACGTTGGATCTGGAAATAATGAATTTGTATATAGCTCAATTCTAAACCTCCTTTCAGGATCAAAGTCCCCAACGACCGACACAAAACCGCTTATCTTGCCTTCTCAAATCCGATATATCACGTTTACCAGAATGAGAGAAGATGTAAAACATGAGATTTCAAAATCGTTTCCATTACAGGATACCGGCAATTTAGAAGAAAAAGTTCGGTTTGACGACCTTTCCGAACGCTTTTTTGATAATAGCGTAGTGCCGGATGATTGGTACACTCATGGTGATATTATCACTCGACTTCAGAAACGTGCTGACCAAGGAGGTGTGCTCTCGCTGTTTGCTGAAGTTCTAAACACTGCTGAACCAAATAATTTGATTATTATTGACTCTATCACGGATATTGCAACTCAGTGCAGTAGCCCTCAACTTTGGCGTAATCTAACGGGACTATTGCGGGGACTTCAGAGGGTGTCCAAACAGAGAAATCTCATCATATACTTGTTACTTACTCACGGAATACTTGATGAAACTCAAGAAAAGGAGCTTGCTGATATTGTAGACGCAGTGCTCCTTTTCCGATGGGAGGAGACAAGCGGAGCTCGCCGCCAACGAGTTATGTACTTCGAAAAGTTTCGGGGAGTTATGACCCATCTTGAAGAGAGAGACTTTGTGAAGTTTGCTGTTCGATTTTCAACTTCAACGGGATTTGAAGTGAGTAATATCCGGGTGGTCATATGAACGAAGAGCGAATGAAGGTGGGGATTCTCGGGCTTGACGAAATGCTTGGAGGTGGTTTAATTCCTGCGAGTATCTGTGCGATTATCGGGACCTATGGTACGGGTAAAACGACATTTTCACTTCAGTTTATATGGGAAGGAGTTAAAAAAGGTGAGCATATCATTTACATCAGTTTGGAAGAGCGAGAGGAACGAATTATTGAATACATGCTCCAGAAGGGCTGGGATATTAAACCATTTTTAAATAAATCGCTTTTCATCTTGAAGCTTGATCCAACAGATTTTAACGTTGCTAACAACCGAATTAAAAATGAACTTCCAAAACTTATCAAACGGGTAAATGCAAACCGAGTTGTTATTGATCCAATATCACTTTTCGAAGACCTCTTTGATTCTGATGTAGTTAGAAGACAAGAAATGTTCCGGTTCGTTGAGGGGATGCGAGATCAAAAATGTACTATTATGATGACATCTGAAACTGACAAAGACAACTCCTTTTCAAGTCGTCATGCGTTAATTGAGTACCTTGCAGATACTGTAATACTGCTTCGGTACGTTAGACCCTCTGACCTCACTGATGTTCACCTAGCTCTCGAAGTTGTTAAGATGCGTATGTCGGCTCACTCTCGTGAGATCAAACCCTATGAGATTCAGCAGGATCAAGTACTCGTGTATTCAGAAGCGAATGTGTTCTAAACGAAGACCGAATTCATAATTGAAACTAAATTGTCTTTTTTTAATCCAGAAACAATCTAGTAATTTTTTCCTAAATATATTGAGAGAATACCTCGATTAAACGTTTATACCAAATATAGACAGAAGAACAAGAATCAAAACACCAGGTAATCCACCAATGGTACTAATTAAAATTGTAGGTAAACTATATCCTAAATCCGTTTTACCTATCCAGTTCATCAGATGGAAGAAATTTATAATAAACAACAAGATCAACCCCAAGATTGCGTTTATTAACAAAACCGTGAACTTTTTGACAAGATAGTATGCTATAGCGACAACTGTGACAACAATCATGATTGTGATTAATATATCACTCATTGTAATTCCTTCAGTTTACGTCGAATATCTTTGGTATTGGTATTAACATGAGTAGATTAAAGCGTTATGGAATGTTATCGATTTAGTCTTTATTTTACTTACAAATCAAAAATAAAGTTTTGTTATGATATGATTGAACAACCAAACAATTATCAAAAGAAAGATGTTTTAATGAATATATCTCGATTATTTTACGATTCCCCATGAAATAAAAAAAATCATCTAGTCATTTTTAACATTTTTATTTTCCAATCAAATGTTGTTTCTGTAATTTTATAGAGGGTAATATTAATGATCCAACCTGGCGAACATCTTTCGAAACACCGCAAATATTCTTTAACATTGTAAAAACATTTCCCGCAAACATTGCGCTATGGATTGGAGTTTGGAATTCCCCATTTTCCATCCAAAAAGCGTTAGAAAGCTCAACTGAAAAATCTCCACTCATTGGATTAGCTGTATGGGCACCCACAACACTATTGATATAAATTACTCGTTCATCTGTAACATCAGTCCGAGGTCCATCAACAATGAAATTATGGTGTCCAATCGCGGTTCCACCATTGGGTCCACTTCGTATCGCACTCGCGGTGCTCTCCATTCCATATCGATATGCAGTTCGAAGGTCATAAGCAAATGATGAGAGGACCCCCTCTTTTACAAAATCAATCCTGCAAGTTGGCATACCTTCTGCATCCCAATGTGTGCTCCCCAGTCCTTTTTCTTTGAATGGGTCGTCATACATCACAAGTTTTTTATCTACAATTAATTCTCCAAGATGATTTGCTAAATAAGATCGTCCTGCATGAACATTTCTACCATTAAGAGCTGGGATAAACGTGGCACCAAGTAACTCTGCGTAGGCAATTGGTGAGAGCAGAACATCGTATTCACCGGTTTCGATTTCCTTTCCATCCGCTGAATGGAAAGCAAGAAAGGCAGCCCTTTCGCCAACAAAATATGGGTCGACATCAAAAAAGCACGATTGAGCGAACTCGGACCCGGTGGATTGTCCTTTTATCGCTTCAAGCGAGATAGAAACGCCAGTGTGTTGTTTTGTGCAACGCATATCATTACTATTGACAATCATTTCTGTTGCAGTTGAGAGTGTTGCTGTTCCAGAAGTGATCTCAGCTGAATACTGAGAAGCGCCATCAAGCATCCCTCCAAGCAAATCCGATGCAGTCTGTGGATCAACAGTTAGATTAGAATCGTAACAGATTTTCTCGTGTTCGCGAAACAATTCTTTCGGGAGGCCATTCCATTCCTGCGGTGTAGCTAGTTTTCCGCTTGCGATCGCAGCATCGAGACATTCTCTCCACATCTTTGGATTATGAGTGCTTGACGATCCAATGCGTCCTTTATCGATTGTTCTGATTCCTAGACCACATTCATCGGATCGAGTTGCAATGTTCACGTTCGTTCGCTTAAGATCGGCTGAGACTTCAACACCATCAGCATAAAAGATCTCGACTTCATCAACTCTTCGTATACCTTCTTTGAGAACCTGATCAATCCACACCACTACCACCCACCAATGCATTGTCGAGGAGTACGTGTGGTGCACCATCGCTCACTGGCACACTCTGCCCGCCTTTACCGCAATATCCTGGATGCATCTTACGGTCATTACCACAAAGAAGGATTCCATGAAGTGTCGACAGAATTTCTCCAGATAGGGAGACATCCCGAACCATCTTCGAACATTCACCATTTTCGATTAAATAGCCATATTCAGCATTGAACTGAAAGATACCCCGCCCAGGATCAACCTGTCCACCGCGAGAACCTATGAGAAGGACCCCCTTATTACAAGTTCCCATTATTTCCTCAAATGTTGCATCACCATTTTCGATGAAGGTGTTACTCATACGGACGAGCGGTGCTTCAGCATTCATGGCCCTTGCGTGTCCCGCAACCCCATTTCCTACGGCAGCAAGTGTTTCACGGCTATGCAAGAAGGCATTTACTACACCGTTTCTGATTATTTCTGTGCGCTGTACGGCAACACCTTCTGCGTCAAACGGTTCGAACCCGAACTCAGGGATCGATGGGTCATCTACGATTGTCAAGGTGTCATTACCTATTCTGATACCGATCTTTCCGGTCAATACAGAATTTCCTTCCTGAACAAGATCGCCCTCGCTGGCATGTCCCACTGCTTCATGAGCGAACACTCCTGCTAATTCTGGGTCTAGAACTACCCGCATCTTTCCACCCTTTGCGTGTCCCGCATCTAGTAACGCAACAGCAACCTTTGCTGCCTTCTCACCGCATTCCTGATGATGACGTAGGTCAAAACCCCGGATAGAATGCACCCTTTCGTATCCCATCTGAACAGTTCCATTACGCGAAGCAACTGCAAGTACATTGAATCCCGACCGGCAAATCTCATATGAGAACTCGTGTCCTTCGCTATCTGAGAATGTTATTTGTTCGAATTGTTCGATGTAGTTAGCTCGCCGGTTAACAACTTTAGGAAATTTAGCTGCTTTTTCTATGTCAGCAAGTAGCGAGGTTTTCTCTTCAATACTCACGTCTCTGGGGTTTTCCTTCATTGGTGGAACATCGAGTGTTCGCGAAGGGGCTTCTGAAAGATTAACATCTTGCTGTGTGATTGCAGCTAAACGGTATGCGGACGCAAGTAAGGAATGAAAATTCTTTGTTGAACGAGGGGTATAGTTGTCAATCTGAAGGATCCCCCACCCTCGAGGACCAAGGACTCTTAGAATTGCTCTATTGAAAAAAGAGGTCCCCGCGGATTCAACCACTCCATTATCAATATCGATTAGAGTTGCTTGACCTGTTACATGACGCAGGTCGTGATACCTTATTCCCGATGGTTCGGTCATGCAACAGTCTGATTAATAGAAGGAACATCGACAAGAGATTCTGTTGACCGCATCGCCATTTTCTTTAATTTTGAGAGAAATCCTTCTGTATTCTGCGGAACGAGTGCGTATTTCAAGACATCATTAATGGTATCTACAGGAATCACAGTAACAAGTGGACGGTAGCGTTCCTCAATCAACACATCGTCAATATTTGTACGTGGAATGAGCACTGTTTTGATTCCCGCCTTTGCTGCAGCTTCAATCTTATAAGTAACCCCACCAACGGGTAATACATCGCCACGTACCGATAGAGAACCCGTCATTGCAACATCTTGTCTTACTGGAATGCCTTCAATAGCACTAATAACTGCTGTTGCCACACTGATAGATGCCGAATCCCCCTCAACGCCCAAGTACGTTCCAATGAATTGAATGTGAATGTCAATATTTTTCACATCTTTACCTGTGAATTTTTTTAGAATCGCACTCACGTTCTTGATAGATTCTTGTGCAATCTCTTTTAACATACCGGTGGCAATCACTGTTCCACTTGCCCCTTGTGCTGGTGTGACTTCAGCCATAATAGGAAGAACTGAACCAGCATCGCTTCCTGTTACCGCAAGACCATTCACCCTACCAACACGAGTTCCTTCTACAACTGTCATTTCATATTCTCTCAGATGTCGAGTGATTTCATCTGAAACTTGATCCTCTATTGAACGAGCTGTTTTCTTGGCTGCAATAACATGTGCAGCGGTAGCAAGTGGCGCTCCCTCATGTCGCGCGATATCTCCAGCAACACGTATTAGACCCCCAATATCACGAAGCTTTAATGTAAGGTGACCTTTGCGGTTTGAGCGCCGACGTGCTTCGCGAATAATTTCATCAATCGCACTCTGATCCAAGTGGGGGATTTTGCCGTCATTTTTCACCTCTTGAGCTATAAATCTGACATATTTCTGGCGGTTTTCAGTGGTATCTTCCATGCTCTCGGCCATGTATAACTCGTAACCGTAGCCCCGTATCCGTGATCTTAAAGCAGGATGCATTCCCTGAATCGCGTCAAGATTTCCAGCTGAAATCATGATAAATTTACAGGGGACCGGTTCGGTGCGAACCATAGCACCACTTGACCGCTCACTTTGTCCAGTAATCGGAAACTCTCCTTCCTGGAGAGCAGAGAGCAGGTTTTGTTGGGAATGGGGTGTCAATGTATTAATCTCATCGATGAAGAGTACGCCACCATGTGCACGGTGGATTGCACCGGCTTCAACACGGTCATGGGCCGGCGTTTCGAGACCACCACTCTGGAATGGATCATGACGAACATCACCAAGGAGTGCACCAGCATGGGAACCCGTGGCATCAATAAATGGTGCAGTGCTTGTATTGTCGTTGAACACCAATAGTTTTGGTACCATCGCTTCTTCACGTGGCGTTGTATATCGTAATGCTATGAAAACGAACGCAGCAGCAAGTATTCCCATCAACCACTGATAGGTGATGAAAGCGTATCCAACTATTCCGATAATTAAGAGCATAAGCAACGTATTACGGAATTGAATTCTGCGTTTCGCTTCAATTTTGTGGGCAGCAACGATTTGCTTGCCTCGTCCAACTGCAACAGTCCTTATCACTGGATTATTGGGGTCATCTGAATTGGGATATACAAGAATGTCTTGCAACTCTTCTTTAGGTAAAAGTTCAGCCATAGCCTTAGCAAGCATAGACTTTCCAGTACCTGGACTGCCAATCATCATTACATGCCGGCGCTGGATTGCAGCTTTTCTAATCACATCGACCGCATGTTCCTGCCCAATTACTTGGTCTATAAGCTTGGGGGGCACCTCAATCTGAGACGAGGATCCAATTGGAACCTCCGGTGTTTCTGATGGTGTTTGAATCTCTGAAATCATTGAATTTTCGGGTGATTCCATGGCGAGATAGCTCCCTCTCTGCCGTAGGTATTCATATAATGTATAACAGATCATTTAAGTAGTTTCAGCTAATGCCAGAACACAACATTTAGTTGAGAATGAGATAAATCGTCTATATTATTCGAATTGCTCTGGAACACTATAATCGTTGATTTGAAATATTCAAACACGAGGGGTAAAATGAAAGTTATTGGTACTGAGACGTCCCAGATCCTTGCGAGCAGGATCTCGGATGCACTAAAGATCAACTTTGTTGAAGTAAAATTCTCGCGGTTTCCCGATGGCGAACTCTATTTGTGTGCAAATGATCTTGATCAGGAGATGATTATCGTCGGAAGCATCGTTAATAGTGATTCCCTTATTCAATTATTACTGCTAATCGATGCTTGCGGCGGATCATGCAACCATCTTGTGGTCCCATATATGGGCTATGCTCGACAGGACAAACGCTTCAAACCTGGTGAGCCAATTAGTGCCCGGGCAATTGCACGTGCAATTAGTCGAGGAATTGATTCCTGTATTACAGTTAATATACATGATAAAAACGTCCTGTCCTATTTTGATATCCCTGCAAATGACGTTTCACTCGCAACTGATATCGGTAACCATATAGTTACAATGGGACTGAAAAAACCCCTGATCCTTGCTCCAGATGACGGTGCCACAACCTTTGCTTTGCAAGTAGCAACTGTTGGAAAATGGGACTGCGATCACCTCAGCAAGACACGTATTTCTGGTGACAAAGTTAAGATAGCGCCAAAATCACTCTCAGCTAAAAATCGGTCTATTGTTATCGTTGATGATATAATTTCAACAGGTGGTACAATTGCAACTGCTTCTGCTATGTTAAAAAAACAAGGTGCACGTGATGTATATGCCATCTGTATTCATGGTGTTTTTACAAATGGTGCCTATGGACTTTTGAAAGCTGCCGGGATTAAAGAAATTATATGTAGCGATACAATCGAACGAGGTTGTAGTTTGTATAGTGCTGCAAGTAGGATTGCTGATACTCTAACCCAATAAACAATTGCAATTAATTGAAAACCTGTATGAAATCAGTACTTGATGCATCTCTATTTTTCATAGAATACCCGATTTTTGATGAATTATTTACAACCCCATCTGTTGTTGAGGAGCTTGTTGATCTACGTTCAAAAGGCCGGTACGAATCTCTCCTTGTGCAAGGTTTAAGGGTAACAACCCCCACTCCAGAAAGCACTAAAAAAGTGTTTTCAGCGTCACAACGGACTGGTGATGTAGATAAAATCTCTGAAACGGATATAGATGTCCTCGCATTAGCCCTCGATCTTGGAGCAACTATCTACACCGATGATTTCGCTGTTCAGAACGTTGCTCATGAGCTTGGGATTATGATTCATACAATTCAGTTAAAGCAAGCTAAAAAGCGAGTTTGGAAATACCGGTGCTGTGGATGCGGAAAGTATTATCGAACCTCTGGAGAATGCCCTATTTGTGGGTCACAGATCAAAAGAGCCATTAAGGATCCCCATTAAAATTCTTTTCATGTCTTCCCTTGATGATCTGATCGGCAAAGCGAAGTACTTGCTCTCTGAAGGTCATAGCCCCGGTCAGATAGCTGATGAGCTCTCACTCTCAATGGAGACCGTCACCTGGCTACTCACACAATCAAAAGGCGCTGTTGTACCTAAAGATGTGCACATTGATTGGACAGCAGTAAGCAGCTCTGCCCCACTTCTACAAGAAACCGCACTCATGCTACACAAAAATTATTATCTAGGTCAGAAGAAAACCGATGATACACCTTCACGCGATGTGGATGTAATTGTGGGAATCGCCCTCTCTGGAATTCCACTTGCTACAATGATTGCAGTGAGGGGGGATGCAAAACTCGCTATTTACCACCCAGCAAAACATAATACAAGCAATCGTCCGGTGGGTTCGATTAGTGGAAATTTCGCTTCAATTTCTGGTGAACGTTGTATTATTGTTGATGATGTAATCACTTCTGGAACTACTATGAAGGAAGTTGTGAAGTACCTCAAAAAGCATAATGCTACCCCAGTTGCTATTTGGGTACTTTTTGATAAGCGCGGCTTAAAGGATGTTGACGGAGTACCAATTTATTCGCTCTTCAAAATATCTCGAATTGACTAACAATTTGTTTTTGATTTTCCCTATACCATATAATATATATAGAAGTTCAATTCCATCTTTTACAGCATCAGAGGATCTACTATGTTAGCTGGACAACCGATTATTATTTTAAAAGAAAATGTAGAGCGTAATTATGGGAAAGAAGCCCAACGCTCGAATATTGCCGCCGCAAAGGCTATTGCTGGCGCGGTAAGAACCACTCTCGGTCCTCGTGGAATGGACAAGATGCTTGTTGGATCCACTGGTGATATCGTTATTACAAACGATGGCGCCACGATCTTGCAAGAAATTGCCGTTCAACACCCGGGCGCAAAGATGGTTATCGAGGTCGCAAAAACTCAGGATAACGAAGTTGGTGATGGTACTACTACTGCTGTTGTGCTTGTCGGCGAACTTATGGGGAGAGCAGAAAACCTTCTTGAGCAGGGTATTCACCCAACAGTTATTTCCCAAGGGTACCGGCTCGGCATGGAAAAGGCAATCGAAATTGTTGATAGCCTCGCACTTAAGGTTGAACCTACCGATAAGAAGATATTGACAAAGATCTGCGATACTGCGATTACCGGAAAATCAATCGATGCAATAAAGTCTAAACTCGATGGTATCATCGTTGAGGCTGTCGCAGCTGTCGCAGAAAAGATAAATGGAAAGATTACCATCGATGAAGACGATGTAATGGTGAAAAAGCAGCGCGGTCAGTCGATGGATGATGCTGAGTTAATTCATGGCGTTGTAATTGATAAGACTCGCGTTCACGAAGGGATGCCGAAAAAGATCACTGGAGCAAAAATCGCGCTTATCGCAACCCCGCTCGAGATTACTAAAACCCAAGTTAAAGCAAAAATTAAGATATCGACTGCAGAACAAGTCTCAGCGTTCACTGAGCAAGAGGCTGGGGCATTAAAGAAACTTGCCGACTATGTAATTGATAGCGGTGCAAATGTTCTGTTTTGCCAGAAGGGTATTGCAGATCCAGTCCAATTCCATCTTGCAAAAGCCGGTGTGTTTGCTATCGAAGATGTTCCCGAAAAGGACTTACAGTACGTAGCAAAGGCTGTGTCGGCAAACATTATCCAGAAAGCAGAAAACTTATCAGTGAAGGACTTAGGAACAGCCAATATTGTCGAAGAGGATAAAGATATCGATATTACCAGGATCAATGGATGTAAAAATCCAAAGGCGATAACTATCCTACTACGAGGTTCTACGGATTATCTACTTGATGAACTCGAGCGTGCAGTTAATGATGGAAAACGAGTTGTTATGGATGCAATGGAAGACGGTACGTATGTCGTGGGTGGCGGTGCTGTCGAAACTGAACTTGTCTTGAAGATAAAGGATTATGCGGCAAGTGTTGGTGGGCGTGTCCAGCTTGCACTCGAAGCTTATGCTGGAGCTTTTGAGTCAATTCCCCGCACCCTCGCAGAAAACTCTGGCTTTAACCAAATCGACAAGCTTGTCGATCTGAAGACCGCTCATTCAAAGGGCAAGAAAAATGCCGGATTGAACGTATATACTGGAGATATTGTTGATATGCTCACTGAGGGTGTCTTCGAGCCATTAAGATCTAAGCGTCAGTCAATTCAGAGCGCTTCAGAGACTGCTGCTATGCTAGTTCGAGTTGATGATATGATGATCACCCAGCAGAAGAAACCTGCTGGGGGACCGACACCTCCATTCGCTTAACCCTGTCAATCACATCTTAAAGAAAGAATAATATATTAACACTTTTTTCCAAACTCAAAGAATATACGGAAACATGCAACTGAGTTATTGAGAGAGAGAATGGATTTGGGATTAATCCCAAAACATATTTACGCATTATCTAAGTGCTGCTCTTGAGTCTATCTTGACTTAATACTTCTCCAACAGATTAGATTAGAAAATTGTATTGAAAACACACACGAATAACTATTATAGGATTTGATGTAAAAATGATCAGAATCAATGCCGAGGTAGTCTAGCCCGGTAAGGCGATGGTCTCGAAAACCATTGGTGCCTCGCACCTCGGGAGTTCAACTCTCCCCCTCGGCGTTAAATGATACCGAAAGTGTTTTTACATTGGTTGGTTGTGAAAAGCGAATTATCTATCTCAATCGTGTCAGAATACTTTCAAGATGCTAATTACTAAAGTATGGTGAGAAACATTATGAACACCACTACAATGGATAAAGAGGCACTTGACCATCTTAAAGAAAAAACCGCCCGTATTTCTGTCATATCCAACTCTTGTCTTGTGCTACTCAAATTCATTGTTGGGTTTGCCGTTGGTTCTGTGAGTATCATATCTGAAGCGATCCATTCTTCCATGGATCTACTCGCAGCTATTATTGCTTTTTTTTCAGTGAGAAAATCTGCTGAACCTCCCGATGCAGCCCATTCTTTTGGTCATGGGAAATTTGAAGATATTTCAGGATTTATCGAAGCTCTCTTAATATTTGTTGCAGCAATTCTGATAATTAGAGAGGCCATAGTGAAACTGCTGGGGGGGGGATCAGAACATTTCTCCCCAAATCTTCTTTACATTGGTATTGTGATTATGGGTATATCGGCACTTGCAAACTGGGTGGTATCCAATAGACTCATGAAAGTTGCGAAAACGTCAGAATCAATTGCACTCGAAAGTGATGCTTGGCATCTAAAAACTGATGTTTATACTTCCATAGGAGTTTTTATCGGACTTATACTGATTCAACTTACTAAGATTACTTTATTTGACCCACTTATTGCAATCGGAGTAGCGATTGTTATTATCAAAGCAGCTTATGATCTTACTAAAAAATCTTCTTCTGACCTCCTTGATCACAGTTTACCACAAAAGGTAGAACAACGAATTAAGAAAATTATTTGCGAACATGCGGTAGATTATGCAGGTTTCCATGACCTTAAAACCCGAAGATCTGGCCCAGAAATCTTTATTGATTTTCATCTAGTAATGCCCGGTAAAGTTTCAGTAGAACAATCACACGACCTTGCTGATCATCTTGAATTGGATCTTAAAGTTGAATTTCCCCGATCAAACATAACCATTCATATTGAACCTTGTAATGAAGGGTGCACAAGATGCGGATCGTTTTGTACTTATTTTGAGAAAGAAAGGTCTCAAGACGATTCGTAAGCCAAATTAAAGGAGATATATCTTTTCTGACTGTAAAAACAGGTTAATTATAAAATAAATGCTAATAATCAATTATCACACACTACAAAATATTAAATAGTGAATTGCCCTAGTTAGTTCTGATAATGGGTAATATCCTACAGACCCTTTCATCAATATGATGAATTCACATAAAAAATCTCAGTAAACTGTAGGTGTTAAAATGTTAAGGATTAAGAAGAATAAACCAGTGGTTTCCGGTAACGTCCGATTATTTCGAGAAATCCGCCGTTTATACCTCAACCGTACATACACCCCCATAAAAATAGGCGTGGTCGCGAGTTACCTTGTTCTTGCGATGCTATCGGCGTCCACTTCAATGTTTGGTATCCTTGTAGGTGCGATGCTTAGAATCGCTGGATATTAAAATTAAATCTTTTTTAATAGACACATGTAGGATTACCTAAGAGAATGGCGCTCTACTTATGCAATTGATAACAACAACACTATCTTGTGACAGACAAACGAGATTTTTAAGTATCTCGCTGCATGAGAACGACTAATTTAGGGGTCATGAAAATAAACAGTTTGATATAACATTGATTGGGTCAGACAGCCATTAAAAATAAAGGAGGGTGAAATCTCTCTAAATATAGTTATTGCACAATGACGGTTCCTGTCATGTCAGGATGGATTGAACAATAGTAAGGAAACGAGCCTGCTTGATCAAACTTTTTACTAAATGATTGGGAGTATGAAAGGACATCTGAACCCGAAACAGATTTATCATTAAACATAATGCGATGCGAGACCGGGTCAAGATTTTCCCATCGCACAATCGACCCTGCTTTTACAGTAATCGTTTGCGGTTTGAATGCAAAATTGTTGATACTAATGGTGTTTGCTGAAACAGATGCTTGGCTAATAGGAGTAGGTACTACTGTTATTTGAGGTAGAGTCGTAGATTCCACTGAAACCGTTGGTACAACCGTTGTTTGAGATTGTGGTTGCGGGGCTTGAGAACAACCAGCAATCAGAACTGCTATTATAACAATTATGAGTAAAGTTGTTGCGAAGATTTTCATACAAATCCATCATCTACAATGGGTCATATAAGTTACTGATTTGGTAAAATATATCCGAAACGGGGGTTTAATAAGAGAAATGTCCTATCATTCCGGCAGATCTAGGAGTATGAGATTATGAAAAAAGTCCTGATTATTTGTGGGAGCCCACGTCCTGAAGGGAATACTGCACAGATAGCAAAGGAGTGTGCAAAGGTTATCGAGAATCGCGGTGTTTCGACAGAAATTATCTCATTTGCCGAAAGGAAGATTGAATCCTGCATTGCCTGTTACCAATGCAAGGACCTTGGTGAATGTTCGATCGATGACGGATTAAATGCAATAATCAAAAAACTAAGAGATGCCCAAGGCTTTATCGTGGCATCTCCGGTTTATTTTGGGACTGCCCGTGGGGATGTAATGTCTGCACTTCAACGAATTGGTATGGTGTCAATGGCATCTGACAATTTCCTAGCTGGTAAGGTTGGGGGGCCAATCGCAATTGCACGAAGGGGAGGACACACCTCCACATTACAGGAAATGCTAATGTTTTATCTAATAAACGAAATGATTGTGGTTGGATCCACATATTGGAACATGGTTTTTGGTAGGGATCCGGGTGATATCTGGAAGGATGAGGAGGGGATTGCAACTATTCGTATTTTCGCTGAGAACGTTGCAGAGGTTGTAAAAAAATTGGATTACTAGTGAACGATTTTATTAAACCCCTCGCATCCTCTTTTTTACTCAACAGGTCATTTGGGGTGTTACGCATAGAGTGATAAAACAAATTTTTTGAATTGCGAAAAAAATCTATTTGCACTTTAAAAAAAATCGTTATTTTGGGTTAAATATTCACATTGAGAACTGCACGGATCGCTAGACCAATTAAAAATGATACAGCAGCAATACCCATGCTAATTAGGGCCATTTCAAGAAAACGTCGCCAAAAGGGTAGATCTTTGGCAACAGAAATATAAAACGTGAACAGAAATACGATACAGATTGCCGCAGTAAGCGTAATAGGAAGCGCAAAGTACGGGTTTGAGAGTATCAAATAAGGTAGAACCAACAGAAAAACAGTAACTACATACGTGCTACCTGTATAGATAGAAGCTTTTAATGGATTTGTTGCCTCTCTATCCGATTTTTGTGATAGATATTCGGATGCCCCCATAGAAAGTGATGCAGCAATTCCTGTAATGAGCCCCGCGACAGCAATTACTTGAGAGTTTTGGATGGCAAAAGTAAGACCAGCAAGAGTTCCCGTAAACTCCACAAGTGCATCGTTCAGTCCTAGTACAACCGAACCCATGTAACGCAAACGTTCCTCGTCAAGAAGATCAATGAGTTCCTTTTCATGTGTTTCTTCATGGGCAATGATCTCTTTCACTTCTGGTATGATCGTACCGAGCTTGTGGTAGACAACTTGTGATCGCTTCTCTAACCCTTCCATCAGTTTGAATGTAAATGTAATTCCAAGAAGACGCGCCAGTAAGTAGTAAAACCAAGTTTTTAGTGTATCGGGACCAATATCGCGTTTAGTGTATCCCTTCCAGATTTGATAATGCTCATATTCTTGAGATGCGATGCGATTGAGCACGTCCCGGTTATGAGGATTAGAGGTTATTGATGCAATCTTTGTATAGATTTCATATTCTGTAAGTTCCCCTTTTTGCATTACGAGAAGGGTATCAAACATATATTGATTTTCTGGTGTTTCAATCATTCATTTTTCCCACCAGTTTCTTTTTCCTTTGACTCAGTTGTGATTTTTGGTACCGATAAAATTGGTAACGTTCGGATTGTTTTCATGAATTCTTCAACATGGTAATGTTCAGAGAGTATCATATCGGTTAGAACATCATTTGGTAATACTGAACTGAATTTCCATGTTTCTGATGGAGGTAAAGGTAGATTTTTTCCAATTGTATCCCGATCCATCTCTTTAATTACAGACAATATCTCTTCCACGCGCTTTCCTGCGCTTTCCTTGCCCATGTTTTGAATTTGCAATACAAAGTCACTATACCTTACTCTTGCCCGTTTACCGAGCATTTTTCCCACCACTATGGTGAGAAGCCGGTTAAAAACGCTTCCATGTGATGAGAGAACAATTACCTCTACACCTTTTCCAATCTGCCTTTCCCATATAAGCAACCCCTTTCTTGGGATTCTAGATGGCAAGCGTTGAATTCGGTCGAGAAGAATTCCTTGTTCAAGGGGGAGTAGTGGCAAAGCTGACGTACCTCGAGAGAGAATTTCCTGAACTGCTGAACAGACTAACGGTGAGAAGCCAGCTTGCCCACCACCCGTCCAGAATGCCCTAGATGTCTGTTCGGTGCCAGGTACAACGACAACAAGATTATGACCCTCATCGCATTTCACCATCGACCAGACTTTCCCTCCAAGAGAGAACTCACCGGAAGCTCGACTCGTAACGAAGTGTGAGTCAAGCTTTCCAATTATCTCTCCATCAGGTGTTATTGCGCGGAACTCCCCACCACCGATGATGACAGAATACAATTCTTTCCAATTCGCATTTCCAAACATCTGTTCCGCACGATCTCCTAACATCAGCATGTCACCATCAGTAGTTAGGTATCCTTTTTCAATTGCATAAGTCACAATTTTACCAATAATGGTAGTTGTGATGCCAGCAAATGGAGGGAGGGAACGAAGATTCTGTTCAAGTTGCCTGCGGGTTGTGCGATGCATTCGGTGAACAAATAGAAACATCTGCTGGACTAGAACATTATAAGGTTTTTTTGGCGGGACAAGCGGTTCGACAGCCCGTTGCACTGCATTCTCAATGATTGCAGTACTACAAATTAGTTCACAAGCATCGCGAAGTACCCAAGCAACGTAAGCAGATTTTCCACGTCTACCACTCCTACCCATACGCTGCAAAAATGAGGAGACCGAATTTGGTGGTCCAAGTTGCACAACTACATCAAGATCTCCAATATCAATCCCTAATTCGAGAGTGCTCGTACAGATGATACATGCACCACCTTCTCGTGCGAATGCATCCTCCGCTTTTTTACGCACTGATACTGAAAGTGATGAATGATGAATATAAACATTTTCTATCCTTGAAGAGATCGAATTCATAACATTTTCCGCATCGCGTCGACTATTTACAAAAACGAGTGCCTTTTTTCCTGAGACAATGCGTACTACTGCATCTATACGATATTTTTCTTCTGGCTCAATTACAAAAGAGAAACGCTTTTCTTTTGTTGGAGGGGAAATTGATACTACTTCCTCCTCCTGCCGATGATCGGAAAGCCACGAGAGAATCTCCGAAGGATTACCTACAGTGGCTGAGAGACCGATACGCTGGATAGGACGTTTTGCAATCTGATCGATTCGGTAAAGTATTGTTTTAAGATGCACCCCACGTTCTACCTCAACAAAAGCATGTAGTTCATCGATAATCACATAACGGAGATTTTTTAGACCCGCAGCAAGTTTTGGTTCATGAAGGAGCACTTCGAGTGATTCTGGTGTGATCATAAGAATGTGGGGTTTTTCACCTTCCTTCCATGAACGATCACCTTTTGGGACATCCCCATGCCATTTCATCAATGTGAGTCCGGTCGGAATGCAAAAATTTGCGAACCGCTCTTCTTGATCATTAATTAACGCTTTGAGTGGTGAGATGTATAAACACGCTACGCCAGACCACCCATTCTTCAACAGGTCATCAATGATTGGGATCAAAGCTGCTTCAGATTTGCCACCTGCTGTTGGTGCAATAATTAAAGTATCCTTTCTTTTTGATAAAGCACGATAAGAGCGTTCCTGTACCTCCCGCATTTCTGTCCAACCCAATCGTTGACTGAGTACTGTCTGAAGGGATTCGTGCAACGATGTGAATGCTGATACCATATGTTTGAGTAATGATTGCTGGGGATACGTTATGGGTTTTTGGTTTGGGGGCAATTTTGAATGGCATCCGGGGCTATAAAATGTTTAATATCGAAGTTTTTGGCAAAATATACCTTTTTTATTTAATAATACACAATTGATTGTGAATAAATTGAAAAAGGTAATTTAGGATAAATTCTGAATTTTTCAAAATTTTATTTATACAATTTTTTATAACAGGAGTAACAGACTGGTTTTTCAACAGATTGCTTTGATTCTTTTCCACAGACATGACAATAATTCTCTTCATATTTTGGATCTGAATAGTTGGCCCAGATAGGATAGCACTTTGAACATAATGGTCGGGAAGGATTAACTTCCATCTTTACACCACATCGAATACAGAATCCTGTACCCACCATTTGTGAGGATGGGGCTTTTATGGTAAATTTTGAAGTACCATAACTTTTTTTCTGAACAGCACTTTTATCATCTATTTTTTTAATTGAATACTGAAATTGTTTACCCTCATTCCAAATGTCTTCAACATATTTTTTCACTTCATTAAAAACATCAGGATCGGTTTCGTGGTCAATTTTAAAACCCATCTCCCAATTTTTTTGCTGTGAAACATCCAATAAATTCATCGAAGAAACGATGGCAGTTTTTTCATTACTGTAGCATTTTGCATGCAACGATTCTAACATCAAAATATTAATATTTTTCAATTTTTGTAAAAATTCCAAATCTTCAGGATTTATATTCATTTTTTCTTCTTTCCGGCAAACTACTTTGATATTGACAGGTGGTATTGAAGCGTCCAATCTCTGAATTTCTCTCTTCAAAATGGGGGATAACTGGATATAGGGGGATATTAAATATAATCTTTCCTTGGAATTTTTTATCAAATCTTCAATAGCGGCAGATAAACCGTTTGTTGTCAAAAATTTTATCATTCAAATGCCTCAATACAACCTACCAACCGCCTATAACATAAAAGTATCATTATTTTTACGTTTTAACTCATTTTCAGATTACTAATTAAAAAAGACTGATTTCTATCGATCTTATATGATATAATTTATTTTAAAAATAACTTTTACTAAAATTATAATGAAAAATTTCGAACAATTTTTGAATGAATCATTTCTTTTGGTAGGGCTCCGATCAACCTGTCTACCATTTGACCATTTGCAAAAAATAGCATTGTCGGGATTGCTGAGATGCCAAACTGCATAGCAATGCGCTGATTCTCATCTGTATTGCACTTACCGAATGTAACTTTACCAGTAAACTCCTGTGCAAGTTCTTCAACTATAGGCGCAACACGGCGACATGGTCCACACCACTCGGCCCAGAAATCAATTACAAGATGCGGGTTTTCACGGACGATTTTGACAAAGTGAGCTTCATCTATAACTATCACGTTTGCATGGTGTTGTGCAGGTTTTTTTGTAGGAGTAAACCGGTCACGAAGCTCCTGCATTTTCTTTTCTCGAATTTTTGCTAATTCATCATCCATGATCCAATATTGTAAAATGTGGGTAATGAATGATCTGTTGGTTGAAATCGAGTTTCACGACTGAGTAAAGTATATCAGCGCACGTAAACAATAGTATAAACCTGATTACGGAGCGAGGTGGGGTAGTCAGGATATCCCGACGGGCTCATAACCCGTAGATCGATGGTTCAAATCCATCCCTCGCTATATTTTGATTCCACAGATTTTTCTAATTTAAACGATGACTTCTGTCCATTTCTATTAGTATGTATATTTACGATTCAGTTTTAAATGATTCGAGGTTTACCTGGTATGTACCAATTACATAATCAATTTCGGGTTTATTTCCTTGTTCTCCATCAATAGGTAATGGATAACACCCAGTTAAGCACCCGGTGCAGAGCTGGTCTTGCTTGATTCCAATCGCTTCTACCAAGGCTTGGAGTGAAATATGGTGTAACGAACTTGCTGTTATACTTCGTTTAACTTGTTCTTCCACTTTATCGCTTGCTATTAACTCCTCGCGGGTTGGCATGTCTACACCAAGATAGCAAGGTGCCTTGATTTGAGGAGAGCCAATCCTGACATGAACCTCACGAGCACCTGCTTCTCGAAGCATATCAATAATACGTTTTGACGTTGTACCTCGCACTATACTATCGTCAACAAGAACAATAGATTTGTCCTTGAGATGTGCCGGGATTGGGTTGAGCTTGATACGAACTGCCTTTTCACGCAGTTTCTGTGACGTCATTATGAATGTACGACCTATGTACCTGTTTTTCAACAGGCTCTCAACATACGGAATGTTTGATTTTCTGGCATAACCAATTGCATATGCGGTTCCGGAGTCTGGTATGGGGGAAACTACATCCGCAGCGATAGGATCTTCATCAAATAATTTCCCACCGATTGTAGAACGGACATCATAAACAAGAACACCATCGATAACTGAATCTGCACGTGCAAAATAGATATATTCAAAAATACAGTGAGCACGTGAAGAAGCCACTGCAATTTGGGTACAACGGATTCCTTCGTTATCGATCCTGACGAGTTCTCCGGGTTTTATATCGCGAATAAACTTTCCGTTTAGCGCATCTATAGCTACACTTTCTGATGCGACCACGTATCCTTGTTCAATTTTTCCAATGCAAAACGGTTTAATGCCAAGTGGGTCACGGAATGCATAAATGATTCCATCAATCATCATGACAACCGAGTATGAACCATGTAATCGACGCATGCAGAGATGAACTGCATCTTCAACGCAGCCAGATTCGCTAATCGCGTCAATTAAGATACGAGCGATGACTTCCGTATCAGTTGTTGTTGTGAAGATTTGCCCTGATTGTTCGAACTCGGATCGTAGTTCGCGAGTATTGATAAGGTTACCATTATGTGCTAGGGAAAATGAGTGATCCTTAAACTGGAAATTGAGAGGTTGGATGTTTTCAGGGAGGTTAGAACCGGTTGTTGGGTATCGCACATGCCCAACACCACTCATGCCTTTTAAACTTGCAAGAGTGGCGGGAGAGAAAACATCGGCGACGAGACCTTGTCCTTTAGATTTATAAAGAGTGGACCCATCATAAGTGGAAATACCTGCGCTCTCCTGCCCCCGGTGTTGGAGCGCATACATAGCATAATAGAGCTGGATGGACACACCGCCAGCATCCACGATGCCAACGATTCCACACATGGTAAAACTCTAATGCGTTGGGACCTTTGGTCGTTTGTTGATCCACTTGTAACTACGTAGCTTGGTGCTTCTACCAAACCCGCAGGCAGAACAGACTTTCTTCTGTGCGTGATACGATATTCGACCACATCGCCGGCATGCGACATGAGTCTTCTTGTTCATTTTGCCCATCGAGGGCGTACCCTTTGACATCGCTTTTCACCTCATATTACTCGATGGATGGCGAGATGTAGATAACGTTATCTCCACGGACGATAAGCGTGCCGACCTTCTGAACCTGTCCGTTCTCCATTTCCTCTGCCTTATCAAGAACCAGATTCATGTGGACATCATAGCCCTGGAGAACCCCACGGATTTCTCTTCCACCCTTCAATGATACGAGGACGGGTTGGCGGTTCAACACTTGATCCAAAATATCCAACGGTCGTTTAGTCATACAAATACTCTGATACCATCGCTCTGGAGTACTTAAAATGCGTAAGCAGGATACTTAAACATACCGTAGAAGATAATATTTTAACAGGTTTTCAAGAGAGGATGACCAAAATTAAAATTATCAAAATGTGTCATTGCAATAAACTATTTGTTGAAATAATAGACATTTACTCACCGTATTATGAAAAAATTCATAGTGAAGAAACGGCATTCAATACGAAAAGGTCAAATTGCTGATGTTTTTAAAAGGTTAAGAGATCAAATTGGAGACGGAGCATCCCTTTTTACATCAGATATAATTGAGATTCTTGAAACGAGTAATAATGATCTTACATTCTATCTCATTGGAAAAAAACCTCTACTTATGGAGTACGGAAATTGGGTATTTCCGACATTAAAAGGAGCTATTGATCGCCCGTTCCCGCAACGGCGGATTGCCGTGGATTCGGGTGCAATTCCCTATGTCGTGAATGGTGCGGATGTGATGCGGCCGGGAATAACAAACTTTACTCCTGATATTCAAACACTAGCGCCAGTTCAAGTGGTCGATGACAGATATGGAAAGCCACTTGCGATAGGTATCGCTTTGTTGGACTCGCAGAAAATCAGGGAGAGCACTACTGGAAAAATGTGCAAGACAGTCCATTTCGTTGGGGATGAAATCTGGAACTTAGAATTTTAAAGCGGTTATATGCTCTAATCCCACTTTTTCGTGCGCATAAACATTTATAAACGGTTTCCGTCAACAAAGGATAGATACTATTAAATAAAATTCTATATACAGTTTTGTTATGGTTAAAATTATAGATACGCTCCTTGGAAGAGGTTCCGGAAGTAGTGACGACGATTACATGGACTTAGATCTTACAAACTACGAAGAGCACGGTGGCTCTCCTGCTCTTTTAATCAAAATAGCGACCATCGCTGACCTCAAAGATACTCCTCGAGTTAAAGATGAGGTATATAATGGAAATGTTGTTATAGTCGATATTTCTCGACTCAAGATGGATAAGGTCACATACGAACGAGTATTAAAAGACTTAAAAGAGGTTGCAAAAGATGTCAATGGGGACATCATTGGGCTAGGCGACCAAAGGTATGTTGTTTTGACGCCAATGTCCGTTAAAATCTCCCGCGACAAGATTGGCGGAGCCTGAAGAGTGCGCACCGTCATTCGGGGTCCATGTCCGTCCTGTTCGAATGAAATAGAACATATATATCAAACCGAAGATATCCCCTATTTTTCTGAACTTCTCATTATCAGTGCCCAATGTCCCACTTGTGGGTACCGATATGTTGATACTCAAATTCTCAAATCAGCCGAACCCTGTTGTCATGAATTTTCTATAACTACGAGTGAGGATCTCAATGTCCGAGTCGTGCGGAGTATGAGTGGGACAATTAAGATACCTGAATTTGGTGTACAAATTGATCCGGGTCCGGCATGCGAAGGATTTGTTACAAATATTGAGGGGGTTTTGGATCGAATTGAAAATGTAGTGAAGGCAGCTCTGCTTTGGACGGAAAAGGAAGAGAATAAGAACGCTCAAGTGCTATTGGAGCGGATTGACCAAGCTCGCAAGGGTAACGTTCTATTTTCACTGATTATTGAAGATCCTTCAGGAAATAGCGCAATAATTTCAGAAAAAGCACAGAAAAAACCCTTGGATATTAGCATGGAAGATTGTTAGGTAATTTCGAAATTTTCTAGCCAGACACCTGACTTTGTTGTGATTTTTCCCACAACTTTTGCACCTTTTACTGCTTTGAGAATATATGCAACGCTCGTTTTCGGCACAATGTATGAGTATCCCATTCCCATATTAAACGTGCGGTACATCTCATTTGTATCAATACCTCCTACCTTCTGAATCCAAGTAAATATTTCCGGTGGTTTGATCGGATCGGTGAAATGAAATCCAAATGAGCAAAGGCGTTTGAAATTTAAAAGTCCACCACCTGTAATATGGCACATACCTTGTACTTTGCAACGCCGATTCACCTTCAAACATTCACTATAAATTCGTGTGGGAGTGAGGAGTTCTCTTCCAAGAGTTCGACCCTTCGAAAGCTTAGTCTCATAATCTGCATATTCTTCAACAACATTGCGTGCTAGGGTCAGTCCATTTGAATGGATGCCACTTGATGGGACACCTATTATTATATCGCCGGGTTTGATTTTCTCACCAGTAACGACACAATCTTTCTTCTGAATCCCAAGACAGGTGCCGGCAAGATCAAGTCCATTCACAAGACCTTTGAGTGTCGCCGTTTCGCCACCAACGATGTCAATGTTCGCTTGTCGTGCCCCCTCATTAAGACCAATCCCTATTTGCGACATTTTTTCTACTGACAGTTGATCTGTGGCAATATAATCAACAAAAGCGACCGGTTCGAGATTCATGACATAAAGATCGTTTACATTCATCGCGATACAATCTATGCCAACACTTGTCCAATCTTGCATCTGATCAGCAACCAACATTTTTGTTCCTACACCATCGGTGGCAAGAGCAAATACATGATCACCGAATCCAATTAGACCTGCAAAGTGCCCGACATCCCCTAGCATCGCTGGCAATCCTTTACGGCGGAATGAGAGATTATTGATTAGCGATTTGATCGCTGTAGCTTCAAGATCAATATCCACTCCTGCTTGACGATAGGAGTGGCTACGCATCTATTGCCTCCGAGAGACAGAATTCGTCATGGAGCACACGGACAGCTCTGGGTCCGTCCTCCTGCCGGACCACAAACGATATGTTTGCCTCACATGAACCTTGAGAGATTATCATCACATTGATACCGGCCTTTCCAAGTGCAGTAAAAATTCGTCCCCCCGTACCAGGAGCTCCTACCATACCAGATCCAACAACGGCAACCGCACATACATTGCGATTCTGGATGACCTCCCTTACAATTCCCTGTGATAAGAGTGGTGAAAGAGCCTGTGAAGCAATATCGAGATGTGCCTCATCTACGATAAGCGAGATGTTCGCTTCAGATGATCCCTGTGAGATCATCATAACATTTACTTCGCGATCTGCTAATGCCGAGAAAATTGCCTTTGCGACACCAGGACGACCAATCATTTGGGCGCCGTTGATGTTTATCGCAGCAACCTTTTCTATATAAGTAAGTGCTTTAACAACGCGGTGATCTGGACGTTGATGCCGAACAATGACTGTCCCAGGATGTGTAGGGTTGAAGGTGTTTTTAACCCGAACAAGTATGTTCTTGCGCATCGCTGGTTCTATCGAACGTGGATGCATTACTTTGGCACCAAAGTATGAAAGTTCCATCACTTCAAGGTATGAGAGTTCTGGGATTACTCGTGCATTATTGATTACGCGGGGATCTGAGGTCATAATGCCATCAACATCAGTCCAAATCCAGATCTCATTTGCATCAATGCCAGCCCCTATTATCGATGCTGAGTAGTCTGAACCACTCCTTCCGAGTGTAGTAACAATTCCATCTTGTGTGCACCCCATGAATCCCATGATGACCGGAATAGATTTCTTTAAAATAGGTCGAATACGGCGCTGGATTCGTTCATCACAGTCTGGAAGTGCTGTGGATTCACCATGTTGAGTTGATGTAACAATACCGGCCTCACAACCATCTAAAACAACTGATGGAATACCCCGCTGTTCAAGTGCAGCAGCTACAATTGGAGCGAGAAGTCGTTCACCATATGAGATAATATAATCCTTTGATCGGGGTGTTAGTTCGCGTAGATTGTGAACCGCGTGAAGGATGTTGTGGAGATCCTGTAATCGTTCTTCGATTATTGGTCCAACTTCATGTATAAAACCTGGTGCAGCCTCTTCAAGTGTGGACATATGCCGGGTTTGTAAGGATTTGATTAAAGGTTCAATATCAGAAGCGTCCTTGCTAGATGGAAGTCTAGCAGAAATATCAATAAGCTGGTCAGTAACTCCCCGCTGTGCGGACACGACAACCGCAAGTTCGTCTCCCTTTTTATGATGCTGTTCTAAAATATCGACAACACTACCAATACACTTTGAATCGGCAACAGAAGTCCCGCCAAATTTCATTAAAATTCTCATGGCTAATTCACTCGTGCTTTGCCACTTATTTATGATACTATACACCCCACAGAATAATAAGATGCATGCAGATGATAGTTTGGATTACCATGTGCTTGTGATCGGTAGCGGCGGTGCAGGAGTTAGGGCTGCAATCGAGGCATCAGCTTATGGTGATGTGATTCTTGTTTCAAAGACGATTTTAGGCAAGGGCGGATGCACCCCGATGGCGGAAGGGGGGTACAATGCTGTACTACGTGAACAGGATTCCTGTGGAATACATTTCGAGGATACAATGAAAGGTGGGGCGTACCTTAACGACACTGAACTTGTTAGAATTCTCGTTGCCGAATCTCCTCAACGTATGGATGACCTTATTCGATGGGGGGCTGTCTTTGATTTTACAGAGGCAAATGAGGTTGCCCAACGTCCATTTGGCGGACAAAGGTTCCCTAGAACATGCTACGCAGGTGACAGGACAGGTCATGAAATAATGACCACACTCTTAGAACGATTAGAGAGTCTTTCTGTCGATACATTGGCAGAGACTACCGTCATTGATCTCTTAAAAGAGGGTGATCGTGTGATTGGTGCTCTGGCGTTCGATGATAGTGGTGAAGTTGTACTTATCAAAGCGGATTCAACAATCCTTGCCACTGGTGGTGGAACAAGGGTCTTTGACATCTCAACAAACTCGGCAAGCGGAACTGGTGATGGTTTTGCCAGTGGGTATAGGGCTGGAGCTGAGCTGATTGATATGGAAATGATCCAATTCCATCCGACTGGCGCAGTTTATCCCACTGATGCACGTGGACGGCTAGTCACCGAAGCTGTGCGGGGAGAGGGGGGGATCCTTACAAATACTCTGGGTGAACGATTCATGAAGCAATACGACCCTGAAAGAATGGAACTATCTACACGTGATGTTGTGGCAAGGGCAATCGCCACCGAAATTCTAAACGGACGAGGTACAGAGAATGGTGGAATATACCTTGATGTAACCCATTTGCCACGCAAACAGATTGAAACCCAACTCCCTGTAATGTTAGAACAGTTCCTTAAATTCGGTGTTGATATAAGAAAAGAACCGATGGAGGTTGGACCAACTGCGCATCATGTAATGGGTGGGCTTCGAATTTCACCTTGGTGTCAAACGACACTTCTAGGACTCTTTGCCTGCGGTGAAGTTGCAGGTGGTGTTCATGGTGCAAACCGGCTTGGAGGAAATGCTCTTGCTGATACACAGGTATTCGGAAAACGTGCCGGAGAAGCTGCAGGCAGATCAGAAAAACGAATCAAGAAGATCGATTCAAAACAGATTAAAATTCAGGAGGAACGATTTTCGCGTTTTTACGATGGAAAAGTTAACCCACCTATCATTACAAAACAGCTTCAGAAGGCAATGTGGGATGGAGCTGGAATCTTTCGTAACGCAACGGATCTCCAAGCAACACTCGCAAAAGTCATGCAACTTTCAGAGTCAAATCTGAGAGCAATTTCACAGCGCAACCTGTTAGAATGCTGTACGGTTCAGAACATGTGCCTTACAGCGTCCCTGATTTGTAAAAGTGCCTTGTTACGCCCAGAATCACGAGGTGCTCATGTACGTACAGATGTCTGTCTGTCACATGACGCCCAGCACTCGCCATTCTCCCACACATACGTTTCACGTAATCGGCAAGGAATCGAACGGACGGCATTTGTATGAAAACGCTTACTGTGAGCGTATATAGATTCGACCCAATAATCGATAATAGTGGGCGACTTGAATCTTATTCCGTTGAAGTGAACGATGGTGCTCGTATCCTTCACGTTCTACATAATATCCACGATTATATCGACCCGACCCTGTCGTATCGATATTGCTGCGGTTCTGGACAATGTGGAAGCTGTGCAGTTAGAGTAAACGGTGAACCTGTGCTCGCTTGCATGGAAGAGGCACAGGACAACATGGTAATCGAGCCTTTGAAACTTGCTGTAACAAAAGATCTTGTTGTCGATTTGACAGAAAATCTCGGTGCGATTGCTTCTCTAATCCCAAAAGCCGAGTTTGTGATGCCAACAAAGGAGCAAATCGACAGGATCAAACCACTTCGTAGCTGCATAGAATGTCTCTGCTGTGTATCCGTGTGTCCAGCCATGGACGTAACGAAATTTTTTGGTCCAATAGCGATGCGACAGGAGATGCGGTTATCACTTGATCCAAGGGATGCGAATGATCGTGTAAGTGAAGCAGTAGAAGAGGGATTATTCACATGCACTTCCTGTCAAGCCTGCTGGAAAGTGTGTCCAAAGGATATTGAGATTCCAGGAAAAGCAATAGAGAAACTTCGAGCCCTAGCAAATAGAAAGGGGCTTACCCTACCAAGGCATCAAGAAGTAGCGGCTTTGATACAATCAACTGGCCGTAGTGTGACACGTTCCGAACCCACGTTTTTAGAACAAGTTGGGGATGTCATTGAACCTAACGGTCAAGTGAAAGGTATAGTCGGTTTTTTTGTTGGATGTATGTATAATATGCGATTACCGAAAACGGCATTCGATGCAATTGAGGTCCTTAGACGCAACGGTATCCGTGTTGTGATCCCAAAAGAGCAGGTTTGTTGCGGCTCCCCGCTTATTCGCACCGGGCAATTAGCGTTTCTTGATAGCCTTAAACGTAGAAATATCGATGCGTTCGTCATCCGTGGGATTGATACTGTCATGACGATGTGTGCTGGATGCGGTTCGACTCTAAAAAACGATTACCGAACACCTTTTGTCTTAAAAGATATTTCAGAGATTCTTACAACATATGGGATAGAACCACCAGCTCGTCTTCCTATCAAAGCCACATACCACGACCCGTGTCACCTGCTTAGAGGACAGGGAATCCGAGATCAACCTCGGTCGTTGGTCAAAATGGTAGTTGACCTTGTCGAGATGCCTTCAATTTGCTGTGGAAGCGGGGGAGGTGTTCGATCTGGGAATCCAGATGAGGCCGCAGCTCTAGGTAACCGGCGAGGTGAGGAAATTAAAAAAACAGGGGCCGATATTGTGATCTCGTCTTGCCCATTTTGTGAGTTCCATATTAGTGAGCATACAGATCGTCCTGTCAAGAATATAACAACAGTATTGTTGGAAGGGTATAAGGAAAAGGATAAAGTATCCTAATTTTTTTTATTTTAATTTTTTATTTCGCATTATGTAATCATGAGCTTCTAGCGCAGCTTTCGCACCTTCACCTGCTGCAATTATAATCTGCTTACTTTTAACCGATGTGACATCCCCCGCTGCAAAAATCCCTGCTGCATTTGTATGACAATCGAGATCAATCGAAACCTCACCGCGATCATTCAGATTAACAAGCTCCTTGACCATATCAGTATTCGGCTGCCAACCAATTTCAACAAAAATACCATCCATACTAATTGTTTGTTTGATACCCTGACCATCTTTGACCGTGATTCCAGTAAGGAACTGATCACCGTGAAGCGCAATAATCTCTGCAGGCATATGAACAGTTATGTTCGGTTTGGATTTGAGCAGGTTAATGTACACCTCATCTGCACGAATACTACTACGAACAATAAGGCTTACTGTTGATGCCACCCCGCTCATCTCTACTGCAGTCTGCAAGGCGGAGTTCCCTCCTCCAACTACCACCACTTTTTTACCGCGATACAAAGGTCCATCACATGTAGAACATATTGATAAACCACGTCCGAGATATCGTTCCTCTCCTTCGACACCCAGTTTTTTAGCCCGATTGCCTTGTGCTAGGATAATACAAGTTGCTTTGTAGGTTGCACCAGTAATAGTCTTTATTGCGAAACCATCTCCGTCCCGCGAGATATCACTTACTCCATCAAGATCGATTCGGATATTTAAAGAACGAACCTGCTCCTCGAACTTCCTTATAAGGTCCTCTCCAGTAACCACTCGGTAACCCATATAGTTTTCAATGGTCCAAGACTCTAATGCCTGGCCGCCTATATTCTCACTAATTATTACAGTTTTTAACATCTTTCGTGCACAATACATTCCTGCGGTAAGTCCAGCAGGGCCGGCTCCAACAATCAGAACATCGTATTGTTCACCAAATTTTACTTCCCCAAACAATTCATTAAGGCGCTGTGAGTCAAATCCAATAATAACTTCATCACCAACTGTGATTACAGGAACTCCGCGTTGTCCAGAGATGGCGATCATTTTTTTAGCTGCTTCTATATCCTCGCCAACATCGATGCCCGCATATTTTACATCATGACTATCAAGGAAAGCTTTTGCAATTCGACAATAGGGGCAATTTTTCGTGGAATAAACAGTGACCAATTGCATCACACGACGTGTACTTTACAATTAAAAAAACGTACCGTTTGCAACTTTTTGTAAAAAATATTGGTAAGGAGGGTATAGTAATATTCTTTTTAACGAGTACCCAATATTGCGTGTGTGAACAGTCAGTGTTAACCACTTCTGCTCTAAGGACCATGGCGCGTCTAGCTCTTTTCAGTATACTTATGTTTGTAATCGTTGTGGCTGTGCAAGCGAATACAGATTCGGCCCATACTGTACCAGAACCCAGTGTATATCTAAATATAAAAGAGGGAGGTGGTCAGAATATCTTTGATCTGTCTGGAAATGGTTTAAGTGGGACGATTCATGGAGCAACCCGAACCCAGAGCAGTGCGTGTGGTGGCGGTGTACAATTTAATGGTATTGATGAATACGTTTCAATTCCTTTTAGTTCTAAAAACCATCCTGTGAAAGAGATTACTGTGGATTTCTGGTTTACTGTCGACTCATTTGAACGGCAGGTCCTGATATCATCGTATAAAGATGGAGGATATCGTATTGCATTCGATGATGGCGGTGATCTGTGGTGGACAGTAAACATCGCTGACATTGGGGACATATCTGTTCCTATTCAGCATGAGAGTATTTCACTAAATCAATGGCACCATGTTGCCGGAACCTATGATGGAATTTCTTCAAAAATCTACCTTGATGGTATTTTACGTAACTCGGTGAATGCATCAGGGCCAATCCACTATACTTATAATAATTATGTGATGCTGGGAGTTGATGCGGGTTCTTACGATCAACCAGATCCACAATGCAATGGCTATCTGAAAGGGGGGATAGACGAAGTCAAGATTTACGACAATGCACTTCTTTACGGACAAATAATGGATGATTGGTTCCACTGTCACCAGGTACCGAAGGCACTTACTTTTGAAAAGGTGAATCGCACGTTACCTGATGAATGTACTAATCAATCTGTTTCATTCGCTCTCGGAGATAGAATGTTAATAACAAGAAAGATGATTGCGTCAACACCTCAAGACCGTGCAATTTGGAGCGTTCAAGTCCCTAAAGGATCTAAACTTATTGTAAATGTATTTGATGCCTATTCACTAGTATACCCTGACTCTTGGTATATTGAAATTGGAGATAATGGTACACGTCTGACCAGAGCGGTTGCATTCCCAAATACAAATAATGCTCCTATAGAAGCGATCATACCTACCGGGAACGCCACAGTGATAGTAAAATATTTTAACGGTGCTGGGAGATTCCCTGCATCAGCTTATATCGATATTAGTTGTATTGTACCCGCACAAGTTGTTACTGAACCACTTCAACGTATCTTCTCTAACCCGACCATTGTCATCTACACAGCATCTTGGGCAACACTCATCGCATTGATATTGGTAATCTACTGGTTACATTGTCGCAATAAAGGTAAGGTTACGTGAAACTGTCGTCAAAAAAAAGAGATTGTTAATCAGATTGTTATTTCTCGGAATTGTTTGCCAAAAACACCACAAATAGGGCATTTTTCTGGTGGTTTTCCCAATTCAATATTCCCACAAACAGGACATAGATAGATTTTTTCTCGACCCATATCGTTACCCGATTGTAACAAACCAAGCGCTTTCTCGTATAATTTTGCATGAACCTGTTCGGCCTTCATGGCGTAGGTAAAGACCAGCACCGCATCTGTTTTCTTTTCACCCTCAGCCACTTTGACAAACTCAGGATACATCGTGGTGAATTCGTGAGTTTCACCAGCAATGCTTTCTTTAAGATTGTTCTGTGTTGGGGCCATTGCACCAAGCACTTTAAGAAGCTTTTTTGAGTGTATCCCCTCTGCTTCAGACGCTGCCTTAAACAACGTAGCAATGTTCTTATAACCCTCTTCTGCCGCCTTATCAGAAAACGCTAAATATTTCCGATTGGCATGTGATTCACCGGCAAATGCCGCTTTTACATTCTCGTGCGTTGCCATGAGGATATGTTAAGGATAAAAACCTACTTAAAGATTCTTTAAGAGGCACTCACTTACCAATTTGGCGGGGTGGTTTTTGTCGAAAAAGATAAAAAGGAATTCCCCCACAATATAAAAGATTCCGATTGCAGAACGAACCTAGGAGTTAATTCAATAAAGTCAAGTTTTATTTAAAAACTCCCCAAGCGCAAATCCCTTGGCATATGCTTTGTCAAGAAGTTCGGGATGTACAGACACGTTTTGAATGGTGTCCATATCATTAATCAATAGTTCGTCCCAATATTGACAATCTATTATATCAAAAAACGCTTGGACGGTTCTCTTTGCACCGGTAAAAACATCAGGAATGTTCATTCCTGCGATACAAATGAACAACCCCTTTCGCATTTTTTTCTGTTCTTTAGAAAAAAAAGGAGTTTTGCGTACATATTTTGCCATAAAATAAACTTGAAAACGATCCATAAAAGATTTGAGTTTGCCCGGAATTCCCATTGTCATGATAGGTGTAGCGAGAATCAAGCTATCCATTGACATAAATTTTCCATACATTGGCTGCATATCATCGTCCATAATGCAAGTATCGTGCTCTTTGCAGAACATCATCTCCATACAAGCTTGAAAATCAAGATTTGCGACAACCACCGTTTCAGTGTCGCACCCAGCATCACGGACGCCTTGTAAAGCCCTTTCAAGCAATTTTGCTGTATTTCCATCGATTAGCGGGCTTCCGAGCAGCCCAATTACCTTACGTACCATAATTGGAACTATAAAAAACCCCATGGAAATAAGTTTGCATCAACAATTTATCTTAAAACCCCCGATTTGCACAAACACAAGTGATAAATACGTTCCCGCTGAATGAGATTTTTGGTGATTTGATTGACTGAACAGAAAACTTACACCGCAGGAGAGAAAGTGGGCCCAGGAAAATATGTGTGCATTGATTGTGGAAAGGAATACACCCTTGACAAAAGTGAGCAGGATCTCAGAAAGTGTCCGTCCTGTGCATGCGAAGAGTACCAATGTTTCCCGATGACCCATATCCGGCCTGATATCAAGACACCGGAGGATGCAAAAAATCCGCCTAAACGTGGTAAGAGTTTCCAGTAATCCCCCATTTTTCATTCTTATTGTACTGTCTGGCAGAACACTGGTAAGAGGAACAGTCCTGCACTATCATTTCCTTGATTGCGGATAGCCTCTTGACATCAGAATATTTTGAGAGAGGGGAAAAATAGCATGGTGAATGTTTCAAAGGAAGGGCAAATTTTCAGATGTGATATCTGTGGTAATGTGGTAGTAGTCAAAGAAGCCGGTGGCGGAGAACTTATTTGCTGCGGTGAACCGATGCAACTAGAGGTGTGATAAGTATGGATAAAAAAATGAAAGACTTGGAAAAAAAGATTGGCAAGGTCCCCAAATTCTTCAAAGAATTAACAGTAAGAGATCCTGAGATGTATGAACTTGTAATGAAATTTGAGGAGCACATCTGGGATGATGGGGCATTATCTCGTAAAACTAAAAAGCTCATTGCTATTTCAATTGCCGCTGCACTTCGTGATCAGCACGCCGTTCGAGCACAGCTTGCTGGAGCGGTTAATCTTGGGGTTACAAAGGAAGAGATTGAGGAGGCGTTGCGGGTTACATTCCTACTATCTGGGATGCCTGCTTATGTATACGGCAAAGCACAACTTGATGAGGTTATGAAATAAAAACAGATTTTTTATATGGTGATAGTGAAATGGACGAAAATACCTGTTTAAATCTTCCAACGCTTGGAGAACCAGCACCAGATTTCGAAGCTAACACTACACAAGGCCCATTGAAACTCTCTGAATTTAAGGGCAAATGGGTAGTATTGTTTTCTCACCCTGCAGATTTTACACCTGTGTGTACTACGGAATTTCTTGCTTTTACGCAAATCTACGATGAACTTAAGGCACTAAACGTACAGCTAATCGGACTCTCAGTTGACAGCATCTCAGCACACCTAGCATGGGTTCACGCTATCAAAGAAAAAATGGGAGTCAAGATCCCGTTCCCGATAATTGCCGATTTGAACATGAACGTGGCGAATAAATATGGCATGATCCATAAGGGCCAGGCCTCAACTGCCACCGTCCGGTGTGTCTTCTTCATTGATGATAAGGGAATTTTAAGAGCGATGATATATTACCCACTTCAAAACGGTCGGTTTATGCCCGAGATCATACGGCTCGTCAAGGCACTCCAGACAACTGATAAGAATAAAGTCTCAACACCTGCGAATTGGCAGCCAGGTGACAAAGTGGTTGTTCCACCTCCTACCACAGCAGCAGACATGGAAAAACGGTTGTTAGAGGGGTATGAGTGCAAAGATTGGTATCTCTGCTTTAAGAAAGTTTGATCAATTTATTACTCTACACTTTTTTAAAAAGTGGAACTGTATCCAATCATTTTTTATCAACAATAACTTAGAACAGAACTATGGTAATCAAAGTTCTCGCATTTGCAGGTAGCCCACGTCGATACGGGAACTCGGAGACGCTCCTTGATTGGGTTCTTGCATCCATGAGTGGGGAGTCAGATGTTAATATCGAAAAAATTGCCCTCATTGAAGCAAATATACACATGTGTAATGGGTGTAATGCATGCGAGAAACTTAATAAGTGTATCCAGCGCGATGGTATGGATACTGTTCATGATAAGATAATTGAAGCAGATTGTATTGTGCTTTCTTCTCCGATTTTCTGCATGGGACTTGCAGCACAAGTTAAAGCGCTTGTAGACCGAGCACAGGTCTTCCGATCTCGTAAATATGTGTTGAAACTTCCCATTGTTCCCCCAGAGCGTAAGGGCAAACGTTTGGGCATTTTTCTTGCAACGGCGGGTCAAAAATGGGACTATGTCTTCGATGGTGCTATACCCTCTGTTAAGTGCTTTTACCATGTAATCGATATCAGAGACGAGGACATCCACTATTTGATGGTCAATGGTGTTGATGAAAAAGGAGCAATCAATAATCACCTAACAGCAAGAACCGATGCAGAAAAATTAGGTAGAGAGGTAATCATGGAACTCAAAAAACGCCTTTCCTTTTGATATTCTATGACTATCAAAGTCCTTGGCATTTCTGGAAGCCCACACAGGTATGGCAACACTGAGACATTGCTAGACAAATTTCTTGAAGGGGCAAAGGTGGCAGGTTCTTCGGTTGAGAAAATTGTGCTTAAAGATCTTGACTACTCACCATGCCGCGGTTGTAATGCCTGCCATAAAACTGGAGAATGCATTGTACAAGATGACGCGATTGACTTATTTGATAAGATTTTGAAATCGGACTGCATTGCTATTGCTTCTCCTATCTATTCAATGGGTATTACTGCAGAATTAAAGGGTTTTATTGATAGAGAACAATATCTTTGGGCTCGGAAGTTTATTGTCAAGACTTTGTATTTTAAGAATGACCATATCAAAAAACACAAAGGTATTTTTATTTCGACTGCGGGGCTCGGTTGGAATAACGTTTTCAATGGAGCTTTTCCAATCATTACAGCGCTCTTCAATACTTTGGGATTTGAATTCTATGACAACATTGTTGCCAATGATATGGATCGATATGGTGGGATCCAACAGCACCCAACAGCATTAAAAGAAGCGTTCGAGAAAGGACAAAACGTTGTCAGAGTTCTCGAAAAACTGAATAAAACTTGAATCAAAAAGATGTTTTAAAGAAGAGTTGGGTAGAATGTCAACAATAGAAGCCCGACTGCTGTTATTATTAGAACCGCAAAGACACCCTTATTCCACGCGAACACTTTTCTTCCATCTAATACACTCACTGGGAGCATGTTGAAAGTGGCAATCATCGCATTTACCTGCAACCCCATCATGCCTATTAAAGAGGCAAGATTACCCGAGAATGACTGGTAGATTCCCCCCATAAAAAGGAGGCCAGCAAATGGAATGCAGAGTAAAAGGTTGGTAACCGGTCCCGCGGCAGAAATCTTTCCGTTCTGTTCACGGCTTATCCCCCCTCCAAATCGCTCAGTATCATAAATTAGCGTCGCACCAGGTGCAGCAAAAACAACTCCTACTAAAGCCGCAAGTGCAACTGCAACTAGTAACATGGTGTTATCCTTACGGAACTCAGCCCAGTATCCATACCTAATTGCAGTAAACTTATGAGCCATCTCATGGGCTACAAAGCCTATGCCAACAGTAACAAGTGATACCCCAATTAAAATCAGTGCGTATATAAGGTCGATCCTACCCATATCCCTGATGAAAATAATAGCGAATGCGAGAGATATTGCAATCCAGGCAATAAAAAGATCACGTCGCTCCCGTCGCGATATTCGTTCAAACATAACAATTCTGGGTATATTTGGATGTTTTTCCCATTAGGTTTTTGGTTAGTACATAACCTTTTCATCAGATTTATACGACAAAATCGATTAATACACTGCATATGATGATTGATAAAATCAGAAAGGAGATTGATCAGGTTGATCACGAAATCGTCCGCGACATCGCACATCGTCAGGAGCTCGTTAGCGAAATGGCAAAGATCAAAATCAGTAAAAATGTTCCAGTCCATGATGAGAAAAGAACCCGCGAAGTGTTAGAAGCCGTATTTAATCGTGCCGTAGAATACAAAATTGATCCGGTTTCAGTTCAGAAAATTTTTGAAGTATTGATTGAGATGAGCGAGGAACGCCAACGAGAGCACTCTGGCGAGGGGAATCTGCCATAATTGAACTGTGATGAAAAGCCTTGCTATATTTTATAGCAACCCTGACAGCATCACTGCGCCTATCACAATCATCGCAAGACCGATAATAAAACGGAGCATCCGGCGATTTTCCAACCTCCAAGAATTCACCTGTTCTGGGGATAATCCAAATGAGATTATCAAGAGAATCGCGATGAGAGGCATTACAAAAATAAGATTATATAGAAGTAGGTACGGGAGTCCTTGACTAATAGTAAGAGTCTTACTCATTAACCCAAGAATGGCAAGGTAAATCCCTCCAGTACAAGGTAACTCAAATATACCGACGAGAATACCTAGGATAAATGCTGCAGGAATAGAGGCATGTTGTATATACGTCTCTATCAAATCTTTTTTCGATTCTGGTATTGCAAGGATAAATCCCTCATTCTTCCGAATAACATCAATAATGTTTACAAGCCCTAGTAGTATCGCAATAATTGCAGCTGCACGAAACAGGATTTGTGAAAAACCAAATTGTTGGACAAAAGTGAACATTCCAATACCTGAAAGAAGGTAGAAAAAAAATACCGCAAGAATGTATGCACTTCCAACAGCTAAAACACGACGGCGGCTTTCAAGTGTGATAATGGATAGCAGTAAAAACACAAGAACGGCGAATGCGCACGGATTGATACTATCAATGAGAGCACAGGTCACAACAAGGGGAAGTGTGAGACTTGGAATGGTCACCGGGCATCCCCCACCAGTTATCGAAGGATTTCTTGGGGAGATACCTAATGGAGTTGGGTTGGGTGTTTGCTGAATAATTTGTAGTATTATTTTTTCGATATTGTCTCTGATCTGAGTCTCACCAATAAGAGCATTATTACCTACAAATATTGTCGGTACCCCAACAGTCGTGATGTTATAATCTTGCTGGAACCGCGAAAATAAGTTTTGATTCGTGATGTTATGATAAACCTCAATTTGGATAAGTTCGAGATTAGGATACTTTGAAGTAAGTTCTATAAGAAATGGTTTGATATTTTCACAATGGAGGCACCCCTCTCCGTAAAAATAATTAACCGTTATATTTTGTTTGGAACCTGATAGTGGGGAGTAAACCGGCGTATCTTTAGATAGAGATGGGCCAAATAAACCGCCATGAACAGTGTTAAAGTTGAGTGCACCTAATAATGCTAAAATGGTGACAATAACAACTATTACAAACCAGCTTTTTTCCATTCTCTCTACCGTCTATCCTTGTCTAAAATAATAGTGGATAGTATTATCTGAACGTGATCATCGTGCCAACGCCCTCTTTGGTAAAAAGTTCAAGCAGGAGGTTGTGCTCAATATTACCATTGATGATATGTGCAAAAGAAACACCATTTTCGACTGCATTGATTACTGAAGTCACCTTAGGGATCATCCCCTCCCCAATAACCTTTGACTTCAAAAGGTCATTTGCTTGATCAATCGAAAGTTTCCGATAGACATTCGTCTTTGTTGTATCCATAACCCCATCAACATCAGTCATATTGATGAGCTTGTAAGCTTTTAATGCAACTGCAATATCACCAGCTGCGGTATCAGCATTGATATTCAGACTTCCCCCGGCTCTATCAATCGCAATAGGAGAAATCACAGGTACATACTTATTATCGAGCAGAGTGTTGAGAATTGCGGGATCAACCCATTCTATTTCACCAACATGTCCTAGATCGACATCCTGCAGAACCCCGTCAATCTTCACCTTTTTAGGATCCATCTTGCGAGCGATGATCAGGTTGCCATCATTTCCTGAAAGTCCAACACCACGGGCTCCACACTTCGCAATGAGCGAAACGATCCCATTGTTAATCTTCCCAACAAGTACCATCTGTGCGATCTCAAGCGTTTCCTCATCTGTAACACGAAGTCCGCCAACAAAGACAGCTTCCTTACCCATCTGTTTCATCTTTTCACTGATTTCTGGTCCGCCTCCATGGACAAGTACGACTCTGATACCTATATAGTGTAGAAGCACCGCATCTCGAATCGCATTCTCGAGTATTACAGGATCAACCATCGCGTGCCCTCCTAGCTTGATGACAAGTGTTTTGCCATGGAATTGTTGAATATATGGCAGTGCCTCCATGAGCACTTCTTCGCGTTTCATGTTGTGTACCTCCCATTAATCTCCACGTATCTTTCCGTCAGATCACATCCCCAAGCAGTTGCCTTTTCTTTTCCAGAGGCAAGATCGATTTCGAATATGACCTTCTTTCCTTTCATCGCCGTTTTAGCCATTGCCAAATCCGCGATGATCTCCCCACTCATCACTAATGGATATCTGTTAGTACCGTCTCCGATCCAGAGCGAGATTGCATTGGGATCAAATTCAATACCGGAACGTCCTGCCGCAGCTACGATCCTTCCCCAATTTGGATCCTCACCATAGACTGCGGTTTTGACGAGCGAAGACCCAATAACAGCTCTTGCAACGGTTGCAGCAGCCTCTTCATTCATTGCACTCAGGACAGTAACCTCAATAAGCTTGGTAGCACCTTCTCCATCGGCTGCAATCTGTTGAGCGAGTGAGCGGCAGCATGTCTCGAGTACTGTACAGAATTCAGTATTATTTACGTGACCAGCTTCGCCGGTTGCAGTACATAAAGCAATGTCATTAGTACTAGTGTCGCCATCAACTACAACACAATTAAATGACCGCCTTGTTGCCTGACTTAGTGCCTGTTTAAGCTGTTTCTGGTTTATTTTTGCATCTGTGTAGAGAAATGCAAGCATTGTTGCCATGTTTGGTGCGATCATGCCACTGCCTTTTGCTATACCGCCAACAGAAAATGTATCGGTTTCTACTAGAGCGTGTTTAGGGAAAGTGTCGGTTGTCATGATTGCCTGTGCAGCCAAGGTTTCACTAGATTCGCTCCTTCCAATGTTTTTAGCCACATCACAGCATTGACGTTCGATCAAAGAGATATCAAGATACTTGCCTATGACTCCAGTGCTGGCTACCCCTACATGATAAGGGTCAATGCCTAGACTTTCACCTGCAATCTCGGACATTCTAACAGCGTCATTATAGCCTCTTTTTCCGGTGTAAGCATTCGCACAACCACTATTTGCGATAACCGCCTCAAATTTTCCTTTTTTGATACGTTCTTGCATTAGTTCAATTGGAGCGGCCTTAACAAGGTTTTGGGTAAATACTCCTGCAGTGTAACCGCTTGCAGAAATGAGAGCAAGCCCATTCTTCCCTTCTTTGATTCCGCTTGCAGAAACCCCTTCAATGGCACAAATGCTCCTGCAGGTCACTATGGTTCACCTTCATTTTTACTATCATACGACATTCCGACACCTTGTACAATGTCCGCTCTTGTAATAATTCCGACTAGATTCTTCCCATGCATTACCGGAAGACGGGCGATACCTTCACGAAGCATCAAAGATGCTGCCGCTTCAATATCCATGTCCTCAGTAGCCGTCATTAGACGGTGCGTCATTACTTTTCGAACAGGAGTATCCCCTATATTACGTAAGGCATGTTTGGTTTTTTCCCAGTTGATAAACTCACGGATTGGCACTTCAATTATTTCAAGCGGTGAAGGCAGCCACAGATCGTTGGAAATCCTTTCGGTTTCTAATAACGCTATGATATCAGATTCTGTAAGCATTCCAACTAGCTCAGACCCCTCCATAACAGGGAGTCCTCCAATATGATGTTTTCTTAAGAGAGCTACAGCATCTCGTAATGACATATCAACAGTGCATACGATAGGAGTTTTTGTCATGATTTCCTTGACTAGCATGGCATCCCCCTAAGGCAACATGCCAGCATTGACAAGACCATCGGTCTCATTAAAATCACACATAAGATTCATGTTTTGGATTGCCTGACCGCTTGCACCTTTGACAAGATTATCAATAGCAGAGATTGCTACAACACGTTCCCCTTCAGATTCGACCATAACATCACAGAAGTTACTTCCGCGTACAGCCGCAAGTGAGGGGTTCTGGTAACGGACAAAGTATTCGTCCTTATAGTAATTTTGGTATATCCGTTCGACTTTCGTTTGATCCATTGGTTCATCAAGTAAAATATGAGCGGTTGTCAGTATGCCACGGTTTACGGGCACAAGATGAGGAGTGAAATAACATTTCGCTTTGGAGCCCAGATAAGCAAGCTCTTGTTTCATCTCAGCCAGATGCCGATGAGATGTCCACTTATATGGACCGACATTATCACCAACATTAGGATAATGAGTTGTAGCCGACGGATTATCACCGGCTCCAGTTACGCCCGTTTTTGAGTCAAATATTACTGTTCGCGCAAAACGGGCGAGAGGTGCTGCTGCTAAGGTTGCTCCTGTAGGAAAACATCCGGGATTCGCGACAAATTTTGCTCCAATAATTTCCTTTCTATGTATTTCGGGAATACCATACGGTGCTGCGAAATAATCGGTGTGAGTAACACCGTAAACTTTCTCATAAATATTTTTTTGTAACCGGTAATCAGCACTAAGATCTACAACCTTAATTCCTCGAGAGACTAGTTTTCCCGCATATGTCATCGCAGCAGTATGTGGAACTGCAAGAAATACAACATCAACATCAATTGCATCAATATTCGGGTTCTCAAATTTGAGATCCGTAAACCCCTTTAAATGGGGATGGACATTTACAAGGGGTGTACCTGCCAACTTACGTGATGTTGCATACGTAATATCAGCTGAAGAATGGCAATGCAATAGCCGTATCAGCTCACCGCCAGCATATCCAGACGCTCCGATAATCGCAACCTTCATATATGAATATTTTTTCGGTACAAACTTAATCCTTTTTGGATTTTTTCCAAATTTTTCGATTATTTTATCGATCTTCTGAAAAAAGAATGATTTTGTAAGAGCAATCTAAGATTTATCTGGTCATACTTGCTCCAATTTTTGATTATAGACACTATGAAGGCGTTGCGCGAGTAATTCGATCCTTTGACGATCTTCAAGCCCATCGAGAAGATCAGCAGGAAGAGATTCAATTCCCTTGCTAGCTCCAAGGTAAGCTCCGCAAATAAGAGCTATGGTATCAGTGTTACCTCCCACATTTGCAGCGACAGTTAAAAGATCTGGCGGGTGCTGGTATCGGCTAATGAGGAAAACTGCAAGTGGCAGAGTCTGATAAATTGAAACATCATGACCGATTTTGAGTATACCAAGGTCTGTATCTACGCCCTCACTTTGAAGCATGAGTGCGTGTCTGATTCTGCTCCCAAGAATATCATCTTCAACAGTAGCCTTTTGTTCTGCCTGTTGGAGTGGATCGGAAACACCATGAATTGCAGATGATATCAGAACGCTAAGTGTTGAAACGGCTGCATGAGCTGCAGGATGCGTATGTGTGACATTACAGGCTCGTACTGCACGTTCTACACACTCAGATTGGTTGGGGTATGAAAGCGCGAACGGGATCGCAAGAGAGAGACACCCGGAGGTAGTTGATTTGACGCCAGTTGCTGTAGGATTGTCTCGAATCATATGTTCGCAGGCAGCAGAAATAGAACCATCTGGAAATCGGAACCCTCCACGAGAATAGAGCTCCTTAAGAGCTGCTGCATATCTCGTCTCGTTAAACCTTCCGTCAGCAATCAGGGTACCTACCAATATCATGAGCTGTGTATCATCAGTGTATTGCCCGGGTTCTAACCTTGCATTTGGATGCCCCTTATATGCCCGCCGATATCCATACCGCATCTTTTGCAAATTTGGCGATGTGCTCTCATTGGGCATGCCAAGAGCATCGCCAATTGCTGCTCCAAGCATGCATCCCTTGAACCGATCAAGCATCGATCTAGTATTAAAAAAGCCCGATAGATAATGGTTATTATATTTTTTATTTTACCAGATGACAGTGACACGACCACAGTGCATAAATATTATTTTCACATGATTAATTATGTAAATTAGGGGTGACAATGGCCGAACAATTTGATGTCAAACTCGTTGAGGAGATGAAATATTATACGCCCAATCCGGAATACAAACGAAATTCCTGGTTGGGAGATTACCAGAAGATGTATGATGAATTCCTCGCAGATCCCGATGCATTCTGGAGCAACATGGCACAGCAACTCGACTGGATCAAGCCATGGGATACTGTAAAGGAATGGAACTATCCCTACGCCAAATGGTTCGTGAATGCAAAACTCAATATTACTGCAAACTGTCTTGACCGGCATGTCAACAATAACCGGCGCAACAAGGTCGCCCTCATCTGGAGGGGGGAAGGTGGTGCAGAGCGTGTTTATTCTTACCAGAAACTCCTTTCCCATGTGATGCGCTTTGCAAATGCGTTAAAGAAGATCGGGGTGAAAAAAGGCGACCGTGTTTGTATTTATATGCCGCTTGTCCCGGAGCAGGTGATTGCCATGCTCGCCTGTGCACGGATTGGTGCAACACACAGTGTTGTATTCGGGGGATTCGCCGCAGCAGCATTGAACCTGCGGATTCAGGACGCTGAAGCAAAAGTCGTCATAACAGCAGATATTGCAGTTCGCCGCGGAAAGGCAATCCAGCTGAAAGCCATAGTCGATGAAGCTCTTCTTAACGCCCCCACGGTTGAGCATGTCATTGTGCTCCAGAGGAAAGACCCGCCAGTCGATCTCCACCCGAGCCGGGAGCTCGATTTCTATGCGGTGATGGAGGACGTTCCCGATGAATGCCCGCCCGAAGTTATGGACGCCGAGGATCCGCTTTACATTTTATATACAAGTGGATCCACGGGAAAACCAAAAGGGGTAGTACATACCTGCGGCGGGTACATGGTCGGGACATATTACACGAGTAAATATGTGTTCGATATCAAGGACAATGATATTTTCTGGTGTACCGCTGACCCGGGCTGGGTTACCGGGCACAGTTATATCATATATGGACCACTTGCCGTTGGCGCCACAGTTTTTATTACAGAACTGACTCCTGATTATCCGGATGCAGGCAGTTGGTGGAACCTGATCCAAGAGCAGAAAATTACCATTTTATATACTGCTCCAACCGCCATCCGTACATTCATGAAGGTAGGGGAAAGCTGGCCCAACAAATATAATCTGAAATCCCTGCGTATCATCGGTTCTGTTGGGGAACCCCTGAACCCTGAAGCATTTGAGTGGTACTATCATGTGATTGGAAAGGACAGGTGTCCCATTGTCGATACATGGTGGCAGACGGAGACAGGAATGCTGTTGATCACAACCATGATTGGCGAAAAGATGCGCCCGGGATTTGCAGGAAAACCTATTCCTGGTGTCACTGCGGATGTTGTGGATAAATCCGGAAAGCCTATCCCAGCGAACACCATGGGGTTCCTTGTTATCAAATCGCCATGGCCAGCTATGCTGCGGACGTTGTATAAGGATGATGAACGGTACCGTAAGTACTGGTACACCATCGATAACCTTTACACGGCGGGCGATCTCGCAGTCAAGGGCAAGGATGGCTATATTATGATTCTCGGGCGTGCCGATGATATCATCATTGTCTCGGGCCACAATATCGGCACTGCTGAAGTCGAGAGCGCTCTTGTATCACATAAGGCAGTGGCGGAGGCCGCCGTCATTGGCAAACCGGATCCGGTGAAAGGGAATTCGATCAAGGCATTTGTGATTCTCCGTATTGGTTTCCAGAAAAGTGATAACCTCACTCAGGACCTCATCCACCATGTGCGGACTACCATCGGGCCGATCGCCGTGCCCCACGAGATCGAGTTCGTGGACAAACTGCCGAAAACACGGAGCGGTAAGATTATGCGGCGCGTGCTGAAAGCAAAGGAGATGGGAATCGATCCCGGCGACATCTCGACGCTGGAGGAATGAGGGATCCGTTTTCGGAAACCTGAACACAAATGAAAAATTGGAACAAATGCTGAAAAGGAGTTCGGAAAAGATGGAAACTATGGTAACAAACCGCGATTTGACAGGTAATCCGGCCCCTCTGGGCCTGATGGGGTTTGGAATGACGACCGTCCTGCTGAACCTTCATAATGCAGGATTATTTACGCTGGGAAGTATGATCCTCGCGATGGGAATTTTTTATGGAGGAATTGCACAGCTCATCGCTGGGTCGATGGAATGGAAGAAAGGAAACACCTTTGCAACGACTGCATTTTGCTCCTATGGTCTGTTTTGGCTTTCTCTCGTAGCACTTATCATGATCCCTTCGATGGGACTCGGAGAGAAGACGTCACCGGTTGCAATGGCGGCCTACCTTGCAATGTGGGGATTGTTCACCGCAGTGATGTTCATAGGTACACTCCGGTTCAACCGGGCGATGCAGGTTGTCTTTGCGACGCTTGCGATCCTCTTCTTCCTCCTTGCTCTGGGAGACCTGACGGGGATTTCTGCAATCACCCAGCTTGCTGGGTGGGAGGGGATCCTGTGCGGTTTCTCCGCGATCTACACCGCCCTTGCCCAGGTAGTCAATGAGACATACGGGAAAGGAACGATGATCATTCCGCTGTGGCCGGTGAAGTGAACCGGCGGGACATCTCACTTTTTTTTCTGCTGCGTTCCGTTCGACTTCAGCCGACGCTGACCATTTTCCTACAGATCCTTTGCTGACCGGTCAATTGCCAGGGTGCCGGAAGTTTCCGACAAATACTAGTATGATTTTTTGGTTCTGGTGCATCTGCGGGACGTTTAAATACTCGACATTGAAGTGTTCAGACGATATCATTTCCATTAAGTCCCGTTAACGCAACAGCACCTCCGTATGAAGAAAATCGCATACCAGAGGTATTGGATCCGGCCGTTTCCTGTCGTTGAATGAACTCATTCAGTGCTTCGGGAGATAAATGCGCTTCCTCTGAGCAATCCGGTAGCCAGAAATGACTTGTGTGTAATCACCAAACGCGGTATTGACAGTGGGATCTCCAGAATCAACATATAAAACGGGGGTTTTTGAGAGTTTGTAAGGAGTTGCAACAATGATCATATTGGAGATTCCGACTTTTTTTATGACATTTGGGCTGATCTGCTGGGACCCTCGTCCAAGAATGAACCCCTGTGCTCCAATCGGACTGATGATAATTTTTACACGGGATTCTTTGTTAATCAATTCTAAAAGGATCTGTTCATTCGCATCGCGAGCTACAAGTGTTCTTCCCTTTAATACATCAACACCAAGCAAAGTCTTTTCAACACCAATTTTTTTTGCAATGGTTTCGATAGTTGTTCCAGCACCGAGAATATAGAGAGTATCATCTCGAATTAGCTCCACAATAAATGCAGCAATTTCCTCCTTTGCTCTATCCTCATCTTGACTTTCGAATACTGATTTTGCTGCTTGTATCTTTTCAGGAACATAAGGAACACGGGCATAACCAAAAAGATGTGTTACAAGTTCCCCACGCCGATAAGCCTCTTCATCGACATCTATCACTTCAGCATCATGATAAAGGATTGTGGAAGATTCCAATAATATGTTAGAAGCTTCCACAGGATCGATCGCAAATATCGCTGAATACATTTTCACACCTGCCGGAATACCGAGAAGCGGCACATTTCGACCTACAATTTTTAAAATATCACGAGCAGTACCATCTCCACCGCAAAAAACGATTATATCAATATTTTTTTGGATGAATTCCTTTACTGCATTTTCAGTATCTTGCGAAGTACTTTCGCCAAAATATTTATAGACTACTTCATAATCAATAAAACCGGCGTTGATTGCAGATTCCTCTCCCATAGCACCAGAACAGGTAAGCAAATGAATGCCGGAATCTTTCAATAGTGACAGAGTTTGACATGCACGCTCACCAGAACATGGCTGGGCACCACGAGATTTAGCTTCTTCAATAAGTCCATCAGTACCTTTTAACCCAACAGCTCCACCCATGCCAGCTATCGGATTGACTAAAAAACCGATATGCATGGAAAAAAATTATATTTTGGGCAAGTGGGCAAGGGACTCTTTTATCAAGTCGGCAGGGTACTCATAGTCCACCAATTTACCCTGATAAAATGCGTCGTACGCACTCATGTCAAAGTTGCCGTGTCCTGAATTGTTGAATAGGATAACCTTGGCTTCACCGGTTTTCTTACACTTAATAGCCTCATCAATTGTAGCTTTTACGGCATGAGCTGTCTCCGGGGCGACAATGATTCCCTCTGTCCGTGCAAAAGTTTGTGCTGCTTCAAATACTTCAGATTGATGGTAAGCGACTGCTTCCATCACACGTTCATGCACTAGTTTGGAAACGATAGGCGAATCGCCATGATATCGAAGCCCTCCAGCATGTATTGCAGGTGGTATGAAATCATGCCCAAGTGTATACATTTTCAGAATCGGAGCAAGCCCAGCTACATCACCGAAGTCATATGCATATAATCCCTTAGTTAAAGTTGGGCATGCAGACGGTTCGACTGCAATAAGTTTAACATTTGGGTGCTTACCCGTTATCATATCACCAGCAAATGGAAATGAGATCCCCGCAAAGTTCGATCCCCCACCCACACAACCTATTATTACATCTGGGTATTCGTCCACCATTGCAAGTTGCTCACGTGCCTCAATTCCGATAACTGTTTGATGCATGCAAACGTGGTTTAAAACCGAACCGAGCGAATAATTTGTATCATTATGTGTTGCTGCGTCCTCTACCGCCTCAGAAATTGCAAGCCCAAGACTTCCGGTAGTATCTGGATCTTTTTCAAGTGCCGCCTTTCCAGATTGCGTCTTTACTGAAGGGCTTGGAATGCACTCTGCTCCCCATACTTGCATCATACTTTTACGATAGGGCTTTTGTGCATAACTGGAACGTACCATATATACCGTACATTTCAGTCCGAACAGCGATGTGGCAAACGCAAGAGCAGACCCCCATTGCCCAGCCCCTGTCTCTGTTGCTATGCGAGTAATCCCTTCCTTCATATTGTAGTACGCTTGTGGTACAGAGGTATTCGGTTTGTGACTTCCGGGAGGACTAACCCCCTCCCATTTAAAGTAAATCTTGGCAGGCGTCTTCAAAAATTTTTCAAGCCTTTCTGCGCGATATAATGGACTCGGTCTCCATAACCGAAGTATGTCACGAACTTCCTCAGGAATATCGATAAAACGTTGCTGGCTGACTTCCTGTTTGATTAGTTCCATAGGAAAGATAACAGAAAGGTCATCCGGAGTCACTGGTTTTTGAGTTTTTGGGTGAAGTACTGGGTCGAGCGGTGTACGCAGATCGGCCTGGATATTATACCATTTCTTAGGCATCTGCTCTTCGTCAAGGATAATCTTAGTTTTCATGCAGTGATTTTTCTATTGTACAGATTTATACTTTATTGAACAACTTTGTGATTTGATGAGTATTGTAATACAAATAATGTATCAAAAATTCTCGTTTTAAGAGTATATTCTACCCAGCTTGAAGTGCCTCGAATCTTAACCCCATAGAAACCGTAATGCATGAATACCGAATTTTTTTATAAACGTTCCTTCTTTTTCGGATACACAAAAGAAATCTATAACCGGTTATCCATTTATTGAGTGGATATGAGTGCTATACCAGTACATTTATTAGACGAGATCGACTGGAATGAGATCTGGAAGGCACAACAACAACGTCATGAGTTCTCAAAGCATTTTAACGATCCGACCCACAATTGGAGCCAACGAGAGAATGCTGAGCGTTACGATTCTTCATCCCATACCTTATACGATGCACGCGTTAAAACGACTATTGCTGGCCTTTTATTAACAAAAAAAATGACGGTACTTGACATTGGTGCCGGACCAGGTACACTTGCGATTCCGCTTTCATCGCTTGTAAAAAAAGTTACCATGGTCGAACCTGCGGAGGGTATGGTTTCTATACTCAACGACCACATCAAAAAACAGGGAATAAAAAATATTAGCTGTATTCAGAAACATTGGGAAGAAATTGACCCTTTTACAGATCTTACAGGACCTTATGATATTGTTATCGCTTCGCTCTCTCTAACAATGCACGACATACGTTTGGCACTTGAGAAAATGGATATAGTATCATCGGGAATCGTTTACCTATTCTGGTTTGTTGATTTGCCATTTTGGGAAAGGATGTATGTGGATCTCTGGCAACCACTCCACGGAAGCGTATATTATCCAGGACCGAAAGCAGATTGCCTTTTCAATGTACTCTATCAAATGGGTATTTATGCTAATGTTGAGATGCTACCACTCCAAAAAGAGTACCGGTTTACGATGTTTGAAGAGATGCTGGTGTTTTTCAAACGCCGTTTCAATGTGACAACTTCAGAGCAGGAAAAAATACTTGTCAATTACATAACATCAAACGTGAAAAAATCTGGTAACGAATTGATTCTATCTGGCGATTCAACATTCGCAAAGATCTGGTGGAATAAAAAAGGCACTTAATTGAGAATTTATTTTTTCCCGTTAGTACGTCGGATACGCTGCATCGCTTCTTGCAGCCTCTCCATCGATGTTGCATATGAGAGACGAATCCATCCTGGTGAATAAAATGCACTCCCTGGTGTTCCAGCAACTTGTGCGTTTGTTAGCCAATGGGACGCGACATTCATGTCATCACCATCTACTTTAATAAAGACATAGAATGCACCATCCGCAGGTGCAATTTGATAACCCATCAAACCGAGCTCTCGCAGTACATACTTTCGGCGTTTATCAAACTCCTGTCTCATCACCTCAATGCACTGCTGATCGCCTTTAAGGGCTGCTAAACCCCCCCACATTGCAAAAGTTGTTGCTTGGCTAACCGAATGCTGTTGGACTTTGGACATTTCCCTGATAATCTCGAGAGGAGCAACCGCATACCCAAGCCTCCACCCAGTCATCGCATAGGATTTGGAGAAGCCATTAATTGTAATAGTACGTTTCGCCATATCACCAATGCTTGCAAGTGCGATGTGTTCCTTTCCATAGACAAGCTTCTCGTAGATTTCATCAGATAATGCATAGAGGTCAAAATCGGTGCAAAGATCAGCAACAAGTTTCATTGAATACTGATTGAAAACTGCGCCCGATGGATTTGACGGTGAATTAACAACGATCATTTTGGTCTTTGCATTCACTCGTTCTAAAACAGAGTCATCCAATTGGAATGTTTTTGTATTGACCGGGTGAAAAACGGTTTTTCCACCAGCAATCCTTATGCAAGGTTCATATGAAACCCATGCAGGTGTTAAAAGGATTACTTCATCTTGAGGGTTTAGTACCGCTTCCATCGCTTCGTATATCGCATACTTTGCACCGCAAGTAACAATCACTTGTTCAGGTTTACAAGGGACGTTGTTCTCTTTTGTAATTTTTTCGCAAATAGCAGAAATGAGTTCCGGGATCCCATTACTTGGGGCATAATGAGTTTGACCCCGCCGAAGAGCGTCAATACAGGCATCCTTAATGTGTTGAGGGGTATCAAAATCGGGCTCTCCGATAGATAAACTAATGATATCAATACCCTCACGCTGCATTTTTTGTGCTTTATTGGATATTTCTAGGGTTGCGGAGGGTACAATTTCGGAAATTTTTTCCGATAATTGCCTCATTTCAATCTTTGGACAAGTTTGATAGCTGATTCGACTGCACGTTTTGCGTAATCGATCCGCTCATTTGCTTCAATTCTTGTCATTCCGGGACCAGAGATTCCAAGCGTGACGGGTTTCCCAAATTCAAGAGAGAGGTCAATGATCTTTCTCGCTGTGTGTTGAACCACGATTTCATCGTGCTGAGTTGACCCCTCAATAACACAGCCAATTGTGACCACAGCATCAACTTTGCCAGATTGAAGCATCTTTTTAATGGCAAGCGGCATGTCGTAAGCTCCTGGAACATAGATGCATTCGGTCACTTCTGCTCCAAGAAATGTTGCATGTTCTCTTCCCTCGATTTCCATCATATACGTGATATCACGGTTGAATTCAGAAACCACAAATCCCAATTTTATCGCCATAAGCTCACTACTCACTAATCATCTTGTATTGTTGAACTTGATAAAATCATACTCTCTTTAATTACCGACGTGCAGGGCCAGCATCGGCAAAGCCCTGCCGTTGTCCGGTTCCAGCATCACGCTCTAATTCTCGCGGATATAGAACAATTTTAATTGCATTAATTGCATGCTCCCTTGTACGTTGTTCTGCAAGCCATGCAAGTTCGCGTTCGTCTTTTGCTTCGTCCTCATGAACAAAGACCTCAATGATATGGGTATTAGTTAAGAGCTGAGTCATGATGAGTCCCTGTGTAGCTTCATGTGCACAAAGCCGATCCTTTTCCTGTCCACCAGGCATCCCTAATGCCAGAACAATATCACACCGCCGTTCTTCTATCAGTTTTTTACACGCAACAGGTAAGTCCTTGATTCCTGGTACTGTGACTCGTTCTATTGCTACACTGGCGTGCTTCTTCAACTCATCAATAGCAATGACACCCATATTAACGCGTGAAAAAGTGGTATCAGCTACTCCCACTCTCATCCCAATACCTCACATGCCGCCTGTACACCATCACCCTTTATTTGATATCCGAGTTTCCTTAATGCATACTGTGTTGCAGCAAGAGTGGAAAGAATTTCGGGGGCTCCAACAGCACCCATAGTACCAATCCGAAAGATTTTCCCCTTTAAGTGATCCTGGCCTCCAGCGATGATTATTCCCATTTTTTTGATGATGCCTCTCATTTCAGCATCCTTAATGTGTTCTGGATAAGTAACTGCTGTGACTGTATTGGAATATTGGTGTCTCAGATCTGTCTTTGGATAAAGTAAAAGTCCCCATATCTTTACCGCTTCTCGCACAGCTTGGGCCATTTGTTGGTGCCGGTTGATACGATTATGAAGCCCTTCCTCTTCAATAAGGAGACATGCTTCACGAAGAGCAAAGAAGAGGGGGATTGCAGGGGTATATGGTGTCTCCATTGGCATACCGCCGGCACTTTTTTTATAAGCAGCGAGGTCAAGGTAATATGGCGGATTTTTCGTCAACCGTTCCCAAGCACGAGCACTCACTGAAATGGCAGCAAGACCAGCAGGAGCCGCTAGGCATTTCTGTGAGCCAACTATTGCAATATCCACACCCCATGCATCAGCTTCTACATTATCCCCGCCAATAGATGTGATACCATCCATCAGAAACAGAGCACCATATTTCTGGGTCAATTTTCCGATTTCCTGTGCCGGATTTTTAATACCTGCTGATGTCTCGTTGTGTACTAATGTAACTAACTCAGCACCATTTTCAAGCTGTTTTTTAAGTGATTCTAAGTCTAGTGGTGTTCCCCATTCAGATGCAATTAGGTGAGCGTTACCATATCGCTGGCTTATCTTATACAATCGTTCACCAAATTTACCATTAACGAGACAAGCAATTTCCCTGTCTCGTCCAAAGTTCCCCACTGCTGCCTCCATACCAGCTGTGCCCGACCCACTAATCACAAAAAGATCGTTTGTTGTTCCGAAAGCAGTCTTTAAAATTCGAACACAGTCAGCATATATCGCCCCAAATTCAGCACTTCGATGGTTGATTGCCTGACGCATCATGGCATATCTAACCCGTTCTGGCATAGGTACAGGACCTGGTAGCATCAGGAGAGGTTCTTTTTCCATTTGAATCTGCCCATAGTATATTTATATAGACGGGATATAAGTTTGGATGGCAAACATGGTAGACGTAGCAATCATATGTGGATCAGTATCTGATGCAACGATTGCAGACCGAGCAAAAAAAATTCTTGATTCAAGGAAAGTCTCTTATGACTATCAAGTTATTTCTGCACACCGAGAACCGGACAAGCTTGACAATTATATCAATAATAGTGACTGTAAAGTTTTTATTGCAATTGCGGGTCTTTCAGCAGCACTCCCGGGTGTAATCGCTTCAAAAACCGATAAACCGGTAATTGGCGTTCCAGTTAGTGGTACTCTCAATGGATTTGACGCTCTACTTTCAATCGTTCAAATGCCCAAAGGTGTTCCTGTAGCATGTGTCGGTATTGATAATGGTGAGAATGCAGCATATTTTGCTTTAAGGATCCTTAAATCGAAATAGAAGCGATCGTTATTTTTTATTAATTTTTTCAAGAATTTCTTGTATCATTTTTACAGCACAGAGATCCCCACACATAGAGCAGGTCTCCCGCTCCCCATCTCGCTCATGGATCTTTTTAGCTACATCACCAAAGAGAGCAAGCTGGAACTGGGTATCCCAATCAAGTCTCTTCCGTGCCTCTGCCATTTGGATTTCGTGTGGTGTCTGGTAACCTCTTTCCTTTTTGGTGAGATCTCCGATATGGGCTGCAATCTTAGCCACCCGTGTCCCCTCAACGATATCTTCAACGAGCGGCAGAGCAAGGTGTTCACTTGGAGATACCATGCAGAGAAAATCAGCCCCGTTCATACAGGCTACTGCACCACCAATTGCTGATACAATATGATCATATCCGGGCGCAATATCGGTAACAAGTGGCCCAAGTAAATAGAGCGGGGCTCTATCTGTAATTTCCTTGATCATACGAATATTATATCCAATATGATTGAGCGGCATATGACCTGGACCTTCGATCATCCTTTGCACTCCAGATGAGAGTGCTCGTTTTGCAAGCTTGCCAAGTGTGATATATTCTACAGATTTTGCGAGACGTTCCGAATCCTGAATACAACCCGGACGCATTCCATCTCCAAGACTTATGGTTACACTATATTCTGAAAGAATGTCTAAAAGATAGTCGTATTCGGAAAATAGCGGGTTTTCCTCGTCGCGTTTCACCATCATGGCACAATGAAATACCCCACCACGGCTAACAACACCCATCAGTCTTGGATCTGCCTTTAATGCAGCCAATGATTCACGATTCACACCGCAGTGAAGAGTTAAGAAATCAACTCCTTGCTCACAATGTTCGCGAATAACACGAAAGAGCAAATCAGCATCAACATCCGCAGCATTTCCCGCCCTTCGTACAGCTTCATATACAGGGACTGTCCCAATAGGTGAATCAAAAGTAAGGATCTTCTTCCGAATTGCAGCGAGATCCCCGCCAGTTGAGAGATCCATCAATGTATCAGCCCCATTTTCAAGGGCTGCTTTTCCTTTTGTGCATTCGAGGTCTGGATCGCAACGAGCCCCAGAAGTACCGATATTCACATTTACTTTAACACGGCAACCTTCGCCAATCGCACAGAGTCGATGCTGTCGCTTTGGATTTGCCGGGATGACTACCCATCCCTGCGCAATAGCTCGTGACATGGTTGCGGCATCGATGCCCTCATCGCGGGCTACTACCTCCACTTCTGGTGGAATGCTATGAGCACACCTGCGGATTAGCGAATCCATAAGAAACATCTGCCGGTAATCCTTATTATTGTGCATGCCAGTCCAGTGGATTCCCGGCGGGCCCATATTTGCAAACTCATATATTATCGGAAATGTGCTAGTAGACGCAGGTGTGCTTCCTATGGCAATCGAACCGTATAAAAATGAAATTTCAACAGTAATTCTAACCCATTGTCATTTTGATCATACAGCACGAATCAAAGAGATTGCCCACATGTGCAAAGCAAAGGTTGCAATCCACAAAAACGATGCGGCTGGGCTTATTGATGACACAAGGAGTCTATCGTTTCATTTCGGTTCGCGTTCCCCCGCATTTGTTCCCCAATTTTTTGTAACTGATGGAGATTCAATTGGAGATCTCCAAATCTTGCATACACCGGGTCATACACCTGGAAGTATCTGTCTCTTTTTTGAGTCAGAACAAGCACTGATTAGTGGTGACACTGTTTTTACTGATGGGGGGTTTGGCCGTTATGATTTTCCCGGGGGGAGTAAAGCAGAATTATCCTCTTCAATCGACCGACTCTCCGGTCTCAATATTAAGGGGCTCTATCCGGGTCATGGAGTTCCTGTTGTAAATGGCGGAAGCGGACATGTTGATGCCGCTCAAAAACTATTAAAGAGCTGTTATGGTTAAGGGAATATATTGCCTTCTTCTTCAAAATACAGCATGTACTATTATCGTCGGTGCACTGGGACCCGTTACCTTCACTCCTGGTTTTCATGTATATGTTGGATCCGCTCAGGGAAGCGGAGGGCTAAAACGAGTGATTCGTCACATCAACCTTAACAGAAACTACAATCGTAATCCAAGATGGCACATCGATTACCTTCTCACCAATGAAAATTTTGTTCTCTGTACTGTTGTGTGTGCACAAACTGATGAAAAAATTGAATGCTTGCTCGCAAAAAAATTAAATGGAACTCCAGTCCCCTTTTTTGGATGCAGTGATTGTACCTGTAATTCACATCTTTTATATTATCCCGATAAACCGTTAGATCAAATTAGTCAAGTATTTTACATGATGGGGTTGATACCGAACATCAAAACAATCATTTACCCTTATTGTGGAGTTTAACATATGAAGGTGCTTGGGCTATCTGGGAGCATGCGTAAGGAGGGCAATACATCACAACTAATCAAGGTTGTTCTGGAACGATGTGAATCGGCAGGAGTTAAAACTGAATTTATTTCTCTTGCCGGGAAGAAGATCAATCCCTGTTTAGGATGTGAAAAGTGCAAGGAGCTCAAGTGGTGTATAATCGAGAATGACGATTGGAGCGACGTGATAATGAAAGTGCTTGATTGCGATGTGCTCGTTATCGGTTCGCCAACTTATTATTACGATGTTGGGGGTCACATCAAGAATTTTATTGATCGTACTTATTCTCTGTATCATGACAGAAAACTTGCAGGACGTAAAGGTGTTGCGATCGCTGTTCATGCATCAAGTGGTGCAAGCCGAACAATTCAGACCTTGGAAGGATTTCTAAGCACGCACGAATTTTCATCGCTTGGTTGGGTTAAAGGCAAAGGATACAAGGAAGGGGATGTACTCAAAGATGTTGAAGCAATGAATAAAGCCAAGAAAATCGGAGATAAGATCGTTCGCCTTCTTATGCCTAACCATGATTAAAATTTTCGAAATTTTCTATTAAAAAATTTAAACTTCTTTTTTGATATTATCGATTAGGGAATAACTCATAAAGAGTGGTTCTTCTGACAAGTTTCCTACCAATATCTTCTACCATCCTCTGCATTTCTTTAGGATCTAAATAATCCGTATTGACAGCCCCGGCACCTTTTGAAATACTTTCTTCAAACATGGTACCACCTAAATCATTACCCCCAGCAAGTAACCCAAGCTGAGCCATTTTTACACCTTCCTTTACCCACGAAACCTGTATATTTTTAAAATTGTCTAAAAATAAACGCGCAATTGCCACCATGAGGAGATCCTCTCTCCCAGTTGCCCCGGCACGTGCAAGACCTTTTTTATATAGCGGAGTATTCATGTGGATAAACGAAAGCGGCACGAATTCTGTAAAACCATTCGTCTCGTCCTGTATATCGCGTAGTATTGAAAGGTGTTTTACACGATCGAGTTCGGTTTCGCAATGACCATACATAATTGTGGCAGTTGTCGGAATTTTTAATTGATGGGCTTCCTTAATTATACGTACCCAATCATCAGTACTAATTTTTTGCATACAGATTTTTTTTCGCACATCATCAACAAGAATTTCTGCCGCCGTTCCGCACATAGATCCTAGACCGGCAGTTTTCATTGCCATAAGTACTTCCTTAGTGGAAATCCCGCTCTTTTTTGCTGCATATGCAACTTCCATTGGGTTACTAGCATGAATATGAACATTCGGCGCTGCTTCTCGAATCCATTGGTAGACATCAATGTAAGATTGGATTGTAAAATCAGGATGAAGCCCACTGACAGTACATATCTCTGTTACTTTGCGTGAAGCTGCTAATGCAGCCCTCTTTTGAATCTCGGATTTGTCATAAAAATAAACACCATCGTCTCCCTTTTTTTTTGAGAAACCACAAAACCCACATGCATTGACACATAGATTTGTAACGTTGATATTTTGATTCCGGACATAGGTGACTGCATCACCGACCATTGATTGCCTAACAAAATCAGCCGTTAAAGCAATATCCCAGACACTTTTACCACGAGCTTGGAATAATTCCAGAGCATTCTTTTCAGTCAATCGGTGATTCTCACGAACACTTTTCAATATGCGATCAATTTGAGACATCGCTTCAATAGGATTACACAATCGTGCAATTAATGTTAGCTATCATGTCCTTTATTGTCTTGATGAAGCAGAATTTTTTTTATCAGTAATTTGTGTTTTAATTGATTTGTTCGCAAAAATGTGTCGTATTAGATCGAGCAGAATCAAAAATATCGTATTTTAATGTGCATTCTTTTTTGAGATGCGTTTTTTCTTTAGTGACTTGATGGAGTATGTAATACCATTTTATTAACTTTTGATTTTTAAAAGAGAGGTAAGACATTTTATGGAGCGAATGAAAGTTAAGTTACCAAAAAAAGAAGCGGATGGATATATTATTCCTCTCGGTCCAGCAAATTTAGTTGCCGTCATTACCGATGTTGGATTGGTGGGGTGTGGAGTATTTGATGTTGCTGCACTTGACTCTTTCAGTTATCCTGCTGCACGCGTGAGACCATCGGTCGGTCCAGCAATTGTTGATATTGATGGCCTTTTTAAAGGAATTGTTAAAGAGGCAAACCGCGCAGCAATGGGTCGGGGTATACGAACGGGAATGACGGGGCAAAAGGCTCTTGAGCTTCTCTGATGCTTTTGGAAATTTTAAACACTTTTTTTGAAAATAATAGTTCGAAGAAAACTTTTGTTTTATCGAATTATCGATTCTTTTTACCAATTTTTTTGGAGGGAGATTTTGTCTCTTTTTCGTTCGAACGCATGTAAAGCTCATGAAGTGCGATGAGAACAAAAATAATAATCGTTACTTCGACGATATGGAGCGGTAGGTACCCGACAAGCGGGATAGCAAAGAGGGCTTTTCCGACCACCCACTCTTCTTTTACCGGTTCTATGCGTCCGATACCCTGGATACTGGAAAACTGATCAGGATAGGGATTGTTGTCCCCCCACGTGATATAGCCGCTGTGGGGCGGTGTATAATTTACCCGGAATGTAACCCCCTTGATTTCGGTCACAGGGTCTGTGGTCACATATTGTATAGCTCGATGAATGATGGGGTGAACGGATGTCATACCATTGGGTTTGTAAATGATGACATCCCCATAATTCCCGTACCGGATCACGCCGGATCTGTTGCCCTCGGCCCAGGTCTGGAACTCCCCGTACCTGTCCTTCTGGACAACGACGACAAGGTCTCCCACATTCATATGTGGCACCATGCTTTGTGATTCAATAGTAACGACAGCTGGCCATGTACCACAGATTAGATAGAGGAAAAGCGCAATGCCTCCAACTACAACCACAAGCCACAAAATATCTCGTGCGAGTGATACGGCCCAGTGTTCGCTTTTCTGAAATCTTTCGATAAGTGATCTAATTGAGCGATCTTCTTTTCCTTCTACCATTATCCTGCTTTTTGTTGGATGTTTCTGTTAATATATCGCACCATTCTATTCAAGATGAATACGAACAGTGCGATGATATATCCATCTTCGCAGCCATATGTAATTTATGCTCGATGCGCAACAGATAGCGCTTCGCTTTCTCCGAACAAAGTTGCAAATCCACCCTGATGTTATGAGATACCTTCAGGAGCAGGATAATCCGGACCTAATCGAGCAGATAATATCGCAATTGCCCCCTAATACCGTTGTTGTTACGTTAAAACATATCCCTGGTTTGAATATCCTACGAGATGGTACGAGGTTTTGGACTGATCCATCCGTTGAAGTTATAAGTGGGAGGGCGGGGACTTCGGGAGCTATTAACGGAACTGCTGATTTTCTTCACTACTTCAGGGACAGATATAACCGTCTTGGAAGTATGATACGAAACCGGTGTGGAGCAATGCCGATAGTTGGTCTCAGCCGTTCTTCCCGCTATCGTCAAGAAGAGTGCACAATTATCGGTATGGTAACCGAAGTGAAAAGTACTAAAAATGGTCACCGAATTGCAGAGCTCGAGGATCCAACTGGTACAATTGCTATCCTTTTTCGTAAAGATCGTCCGGTCTTTCCTGATGCTGAACGTCTCATTCACGATGAAGTCATTGGAGTTAAAGGAAAACTCTCTCAAGACGGCAAACTTTTTTTTGCAGAACAGTTGTTTCGTCCAGATATTCGAATTGACAATAAACCATTTAAGAGCGATCATTTTGGCAAGGCAGTCTTTATTTCCGATATACATGTGGGGAGCAATACCTTTTTAGAGAAACAATGGAATCGATTTGCAGATTGGCTCCATGATAATCCGATACAATATTTACTCGTCGCTGGAGATCTTGTGGATGGCGTAGGTGTTTATCCAGGTCAAGAGAACGAGCTCATGATTAAGAATATTTATGAACAATACGACAGATTAGGAGAAATGCTTCGTGACCTTCCATCTCGCACACAAATTGTCCTATCTCCAGGTAACCACGATGTGGTACGAGGTGCTGAGCCCCAGCCTATAATCCCTGAACAATTTACTAAAAAATTTCCAAACAATTGTATTCTTGTTGAAAACCCAGCGCTGCTAAATTTGCAGGGAGTTCGTGTATTAATGTATCACGGGAGGTCAATTGATGATATGATTGGATTGATACCTGGCGCCAGCTATGAAAAAAGTGGTCAGATGATGGAAGAAATGCTCCAACGCCGTCATCTTGCTCCAGCATATGGACGTAAAACGCCTATTGCAGCTGGACAACAAGATCGATTAATCATCGACCCCGTTCCTGAGATACTTCATACGGGTCATGTTCACATTAAAGGTCTCACAACATACCGGGGGGTTCTCGGTATTAATGCCGGCACATGGCAATCGCAGACCTCATTCCAAAAGCAGATGAATGTCAACCCAACACCTGCAGAAGCGGTGGTTGTAGACCTGAGGACGCTTGTCCCAGAGGTGGTTGACTTCAATATCAGGAACCCGGTGTCAGCAGCCTGAAAGGTGATGCATAGTATGATAATACTGGTGCCGCCCTCTGTCGATGTCTACTCAAGATGATCTGAGGTCTTCTTGTTCCCCATTCCTTTAGGAAGTATCCTCATGAAAATACCCGCATTTTGCTCCTGACGTACCCCACCAGCCCGACACCCCCCCGCAGGTGAATGGCATTAAACGGACAGGACTCCTCGCATTGGGCGCAGCGCATGCACCGGTCAAGGTGAAACAACGGTTTATTTTTCCGCACCCGATCTTTACCTAATGGTCTCTTCTCAGGATCCTCAACCATCTCGATGGCCAGTGCCGGACAGACCCTGAAACACGTCCCGCACCCAACACAGGCTTCATTGTCATGAACGATCATCCCCCGGTAGTTTCTGGGAAGAGGCCACTGCTGGCGGGGATAGAGGAGCGTGAACGGTTTTTTAAAGAGATGCTCACAGAGCAGTGGCAGTAATACCCCCGGCTTTTTCATCAGAACTCACCCATGCAGAATACCGATATACATGACAGCGATGAACAACTGGAAAATCCCCCCCATCGCAAGGTATTTCCATGAAAAATCCAGCATCTGGTCGATTCGTATCCTGGCGAATAGGGTCCTGATGACCGCAAGGAGGAAAACAATCATGAGTGATTTTGCGATATAGAGTAGAAAATTGATAACGTTGGTAAGATCGGTGCCGGCCCAGGAAATACTACCATAACTAACAATAAACCCCCCCAAGAAGACGGCGGCAATAAGCGAGGACCCGACCACCATTCTGATATCATCCATCAGACGCATCACTGCAAGTTTTTTGCCGGAATACTCTGTCAGTACTCCACCAACAATCTCCGTCTCTGCTTGGGGGATGTCAAAGGGTGTTCGCTCAAGTTTTGCTTCAAGCGCAAGCAATGCAATGACAAATCCCGGGATAACGATGAGCATAGAAGCAGGATACATTTCCAGGTACGCAGTGATGTCGCTGATTCTCCATGACCCTGCGATTATGCCGCAGGAAAGGCAGGCGAGGATGAAAGGTACTTCATAACCAAAGAGCATGGTGGCGGCGCGAAAGCCTCCCAAGAGGGGATAGAGGCTCACCGAGGACCAGCCGATAACGAAGAGGGCTAGTGCCGGAATACTGAGCAGGTACAGTGCGATAATGAGGTCCCCCTGCAACGGGAACAATGCCGTGGCACTCCAAATGGGAATGAATATGATTGGTGTCATGACTGCCGCAAAGGCGATGAGTGGTGTGTACTGGAAAAGAATGCTATCAACGTTCTTGGGGATGATATCCTCTTTGCCGAGAAGCTTGATCAGATCTGCAAACGGCTGGAAGAGAGGCGGCCCCACCCTGTTCTGCAACCGTGCATACACCTTCCTATCCACCCACTCACAGAAAAGCCCGAACACCAGAAGGAATACAAAGCCCGGAAAGAGGATCAGGTACAGAACTGCAGCAAGGGAATCCATCATGCAATTCCTCTTCTTCCTTTTTTCCATTTACCCAAGGCACCGAGGGTGGTCACTACCTTCTTTCCCTTCGAATAATCAGTCATCGTAACCCGTGCGGAACAGCTCAGGCACGGATCGATGGCATCGACAACGATCGGCACATCGGCAATATACACTCCTTTGAGCATCTCTGCCATCACAAGCCAGTTGCCAAGTGTCGGAGACCGGATTTTGACGCGTTCGGGCATATTGCTCCCGTTGCTCTTGACATAGTAGATCAGTTCACCCCTGGGTGCCTCGTATCTGCTGACCGCTTCCCCGGTAGGCACTTTGGGCGGCGCCTTCGTACGGATCTCCCCACCCGGAAGAACATCGAGGACCTGACGGCAGATCCTGATACTCTGGACGAGCTCCCCGGTCTTGACGATACTCCTGCCCCACACATCACCGGATTCGGCAGTCACAACGGAAAAGTCAAGATCCAGATACGCAGCATAGGAATCATCGGCACGAACATCTATTTTTACGTTCGAGGCACGCGTTGTCGGACCGACCGCACAAAGTTTCCTTGCTTTGTCAGTGGAGAGGTATCCGACACCCCTTGTTCTCATCAGAAACGTCTCTTCCTCAGTAATCACGTGAATGTAGTATTTCACGCTCTTTTCAAGAAGATCCAGCCCTTCTTTCAGCCCGCTGATATCCTCCTGTGCAATGTCCCTCCTTACCCCACCGATGGTGTTCATTGCATAGTGCACCCTGTTTCCGGAGATGAGTTCGAGCATATCGTTGACCCGTTCCCGATCTCTCCAGGTATACATGAGGAGGGTGTCCCACCCTATCTCGTGCCCTGCGATCCCTAGCCAGAGGAGATGACTCTGTATCCGTTCAAGCTCGCCGATGAATGTCCGTATGTACCGCGCTTGGTCAGGAACCTGAAGCCCGAGGATCTCTTCCACTGCGTGGCAGTACGAGGTGGTATGTGCGTGGGAGCAGATCCCGCACACCCGCTCGATTAGGTAGAGATTCTGAATATAGGATCTTGCTTCCGTTGCTTTCTCTATCCCACGGTGGTTGAACGAAAGGATGATATCGGCATCGACCACCTTCTCCCCGTCGATGGATATGTCAAGCCTCATCGGTTCCTTGAATCCTGGGTGCTGCGGACCGATTGGAATGAGAATGTTTTTCTCCATACTACCACGTTCTCTCACACTTTATTTCACTGCATAGTCTTTGCGGAGCGGGTATACTCCTTCCGGCCAGTCATCAGAGAGGAGAATTCTCTTTGGATTTGGGATATGTTCGACCCTTATCCCGAACATGTCCTGGATCTCCCGTTCGTACGTCAGTGCCCCAGGAAGGATCGTGGTCACGGTCGGCACGACAGGGTTCTCCCGGGAGATCTCTACCCGGACGGTGATCTCATTGTTTTCCCAGTAAAGATGGTAAAGAACCTCAAACACGTTCTCCTCAATTCGGTCCACCACCGTTATCGTTGAAATATGGGTCGCACCCTGATCCCGGAGAGATTCCAGCACTTCAATCAGGCGTTCCAGATGAGTGTACACCATGACCCTCCGCTCTCGCGGAATTCTAATCTCAATGCCCGAAAGCCTTCCTTTGATACGCTCCACGACCTGTTCGGTCTTCATTGCACTGCCTGTCCCTCGTTCACCGAACTTTTTTCGGCAAGCCCTCCACCCGCTATTTTATTAAGCACATGTACCACTCCGTCAATTATCTCGCTGGGTCTTGGTGGGCAGCCACCTATATACACGTCCACCGGAATCACGGTATCGACGCCCCCCCTCGCATTATAGCATCCGTGAAATACCCCCCCGGAGCAGGTACAGACACCCACGGCAAGCACAAATTTCGGTTCGGCCATCTGTTCGTACACCCTTTTTAACCGTGCCTCACTCTGCTGTGTTACCGGACCGGTAACCACAAGAACATCGGCGTGCCGGGGACTTCCTTTCAAAAGAACCCCGAACCGTTCGACATCGAACCGCGGGGTGAGTACCGCCACCACCTCAATATCACAGGCATTGCACCCGCCGGTGTTGAAATGGCAAATCCAGGGGGATTTCATCCGTGCCCATTTCAAAAGATCCATCAGGTTACCTCGCAATAAGGATTGACATACCGAACAAGACTAGACTCAGGTACAGGAGCGGCAATGCATACGCGGTTATTCCAAACGACGTGCAAGTGACCAGTGCCCCCACATGGAGGATGGAGAAGAGGTACGCAATATGGTAAAAATTATAATTCGGTCGTAACTTCCCGAGCGGTGCAACCTCTCCGCATGCATAGGACGAAAGTTTTGCACCGGCATCCATAAGTTTTGGTGCAAGGGCTGTTCCCACCGCATAGACAAGCACGCCTACCCCGAGGTAGACTAGGAACACCACCACAGGATTAAGGATCTCGGGCATAGACATCTGAGACACTGGATGATTGTGTACACCGATATATATACGGTAGGTCTGTCACAATTTCACACCGGGAAAAACTGATGGTACAGGTATGCTGCAGCAGGTGAAACGATTGCAAGTCCGACCTGCGGGAAAATACCCAGAATGATGATGAGTGCGGTGGCAACTAGTATCATCGCCTGCATGAGCCGAGGGACTGGCCGGACCCCAGTCACCTTCACTCCCTGCTCCTCGGAAAACATGATGGTATTGATAGAAGGAACGTAATATCCGATGGAGAGGACGATGTTTGCAAGCATGACAGAGACAAAAAGCAGCCCTACACCGCCTAGATCGATTCCTGCACGGGCGATGAAAATCTCACTGATAAAACCTGTCATCGGCGGCATGCCGTTCAGCGCGAGAATGCAGAGGGTGTACGATATGCCAACAAAGGGCAACACCCTCCCGATACCCCTCATCTCATCAATGTTTTTTGTTCGGATCGAATAGATGAGCGCGCCGGCACAAAGGAACGCCCCCCCTTTCATGAACGCGTGCCCGAGGATATGGTAGAGCCCCCCGGTAAAACCGAGTTCGGTCCCCTGCCCGTAAAGCCCCATGCCGAACGCGAATCCCAGCATGATATACCCGACCTGCGCAATGCTGGAACAGGCGAGCATCCTTTTTAAGTCGCGCTGCTGCAATGCGATGAGATTCCCCGTGCACATAGTGAGCACGGCGAGAAGTGCGAGCACAAGACCGAAGCTGACATGGGTAGTCTGTCCGAATAGAGGGATCAGTGCCTTGATCAACGCGATGAAGCCGGCCTCAATGATGATGCCTGAGAGCATCGCGCTGACGCCGCTCGGAGCGGCACTGTGCGCATCCGGGAGCCAGGTGTGGAGGGGGACGAGAGCGGCCTTAACGCCAAAGCCTGCGATCATGAGCCCCCCTGAAATGAGGACAAGCCCCGGCATCGTCGCCGGTGCAACAAGGTTCAGTGCCGGCCCGATACCATTGAGCTCCAGTGTCCCTGCATAGACAAAGAGCACCGAGATCCCAAAGAGTGCGGTCACTGATCCAACCGCACTCATGATCGCGTACTTGGTTGCTGCCTTGATTGGTTCCCATGTACCCGTGTGGTACGCCACGAGCGGGAACGAGGCGATCGACATCAGTTCAAAGAAGACGTACATGTTGAACAGGTCTTGGGCAAGCCCGATTCCTAGGACTCCCGCTGCCATGAGCAGGAGGAGGGCATAGTACTTTTCGGTTCCCTCCCCGCCTTCCAGGTACCGTATGGAGTAACAACAGCTGATGATAAGGAGTGCTGTCCCTGTACACCCCAGGAAGAGAGCCAGAGGGGTAAGCGCGAGCGCGATTCCCGAGGGATTCAGAGTGACAACGAGTGACTCGCCACCCTGCACGGCAGGGATGGCGCTTATGAGTACACCGAGAGTCGCGATGGCAAAAAGGGTGGCGATACCCCCCGTATACCAGCTCCCCTTCGGTCTTCCAACCTTGCCAAAGGTATACGTGGTGAGAGCCCCGAACAGGAGCAGGAATTCAGGAAGGATCACCCACACCCCGTTCCCTATTATCACATGACCACCCCGTCAATCCGTTCCGGGCGTATAATCCATTCATCCAATGGACAACACGAGGGTGTGATCATGTTGTTGAACGTTACAACAAGCAGAACGGGCGATGCACTGATAACCGGTAAAAGCTTTTGCATAAATCCCGTTTCAACAGACACGATCACATCATCCCTTCAGCTGTGCCATCCGGTCTGCAAGGATCCCCCGTTTGAGCCGGAACACATTCACGATGAGGGCAAGAATCACAGCAACAATCACCGCATCAATCAGGATCGCTGTCACGACGATTGCCTGCGCGATCCCGGTATTGTTCTGGTAAAACCCACCGGTGATGAAATTCAGGATGACAGCCTTCCCCATGATCTCGATGCCGATGATGATCTTTATGAGGTTTCGCTGGGCGATGACAGAGTACAGTCCCAGGAGAAGGATACCAAAGCATAGGGTGAAATATCCGGAAAAAAGGTCAGTCATCAGGCGACCCCTCCCGAAGGAGCACAACCACAGCGAATGATCCGGCGATAATGAGCATCACCTGGCCCAGAGTGTCAAAACCCCGGTATTCCCAGAGGGCCGTGTTAAACGAGACACCGCTGTCCACGTGGCGCGGCTCTGTAATGCTGCCTGCTCCCCAGATCAGCATGCCGAGCATGAAGACCAGGACAACTGCGGTGATCCCTTTTCTACGTGTCTTCATACCATCTCCTCCCAGTAAAGAACAGTGCAATAGCCAGCAGTGCGGTCACAAGGACCGCCCCTACGCTGATTTCAATGACTCCTGCTGATAGCGAGGACTGGAGGAGCAGGAACGCGAGTACTACAAGGAGCATTCCCGCGAGAGCGGAAAGGTTCCAGTTCACGTCCCAGTCCACCATCAGTGCAGCAGACTTCCCGGCGGCGAAGAGTACTGGGACTACGCCCCCCAGACAAACATAGACTGCCCGGAATGCCGACTGCAGACCCCCCGCGATGGCGACAACAGCACTGCACGTAGCCATGTAAACCACGTCTGCATCCCGCAGTCTGGTATCGTGGGGCTCGAGGACACGCTTTCCGATGGTAAAAAAGAACGCCGCCGCGGCACCTAAGACCAGCAGGGTAGCAACGATCGTAACAGGATTATATGCCTGGTAGCTGGTCGGGTAGGGCAGGAAAGCATAGAGGAGAGGTGGGTAGACACCGATTGCAATACAGAGAGCTGCCACACCGAGCATCGCCGCCTGCATCAGGAGCGGCGGGTCTGAGGCTTCGGTCGTCCCGGGCCGCAGGAACGCAAAATACCCGAGCTTGAGGAAGGAGAGGAATGTCCCGAACGAGGCGATCTCCAAAAGCACCCAGAGCCAGATATTTGTTTGGTCTGCGGCAAGGAGCACCATTCCCTTGGAGACAAAGCCGTTGAAAAGCGGTACACCGGAAATCGAAAACGCTGCAACCCAGAATGCAAGGGCGGTAACGGGCATCTTCTTCTGAAGCCCGCCGATCCGGCTCAGCGCGTTCTCGCCGGTCTTCCAGATGATGACCCCGATCGCCATGAAGAGGAGCGCCTTGTACAGGATGTGGTTGAAGACATGCGCCATGCCGCCGTCCAGACCGAGCTGGCCGACCTCGTTTGCTGCCCCCCACCACCCTAGGAGCCCCACGCCGACGACCATGTAGCCAACCTGTGAGATGATGTGGTAAGAGAGAAGCCGGCGCATGTCGTTCTGGAGGACCGCAAAGGTAACACCGAATACCGCCATGAGCGCCCCCATGAACGCAATATATTCCGAACCCGGTTGCGCCCGTGCAAGGAGATATACCGCGGTCTTAGTCGTATACACGCACAAAAAGACGCTGGCAACAAAGTTCGCACGCGGGTAGGCATCCGGAAGCCACGTGTGCAGCAAGATGAAACCGGCGTTTACGCCGATCCCTAGCACGATAAAGACCGCTGCCCAGAGCTGGTACGTGACATCCGGGATCCCGGCAAGGGGCCCGACAATCGACGATCCGCCGCCAAGGTAGAGCAGCGCTATCCCGGCGGCAAGAAGCGCACCGCCAAACCCGTGGAACAGGAGGTAGCGGTATCCCGCACCAATTGCTTCCCCGCGTTCCTGCCAGATCAGGAAGGTCGATGTGATCGCCATGAGCTCCCAGAAGACAAGGAGCGTGATCCAGTCACCGGCAAAGACCGCTCCAAGCGACATGCCCGCATACAGGAGCGCGATAAGCTGAAGCCGGGGCGTCGCGGCAACCGCGGCATAGAGAATCGCAAGGAACGTGATGATCGCAAAGATCACGCCCACCAGGTACGAGAGGCTGTCCACCCGGAGTAGAACGAGCGTGTAACCCATGAAGGAGAACTGCCACTGTGCCGCACCGGCAACAATCTGG